>Ga0179593_1446419_pt1 | contig 12977 bp, 8 predicted proteins | sample CZODoug2_1_08_16_FD_185931 | JGI IMG/M metagenome (GOLD analysis project Ga0179593, IMG submission 185931) | Vadose zone soil fungal communities from Angelo Coast Range Reserve, California, USA - CZODoug2_1_08_16fungal (PacBio error correction) | ecosystem: Environmental > Terrestrial > Soil >...
ATGGTTCAGAAAGATCGCTACCCATAAAATCTAGAGGGGTTGCAAACACTGACCTAAGGAGGGGAGGGGGTGCCTTCACGAGCGAGACACGGCAGACATGGATATTGTCAGAGATAGACCTTCATGTCTTCAGCGAATTCGGGTCGGGCCCGGGAAAACCGCAGGGGACTCTGGTGGACTTCAAAAAGGGAATAAAAAATCTGGCATCAGACCAGGGGGGGCCTAGTCGAGCTGAAAGGACGAGGAAGACGGTCGTGACACCGGACTTGCAGGTAAAAAAGGACGAGGTATAACTGAAAGTCTCCAAGAAGAAAAACCCAAAAAGATAGTACAGAGCTGGGAAAGGATTTCAGAAGAGGCACCCAGAGAAGACGTTCCGTAATAAAATGTTCCCCAAAAAAAGGAAAAAAAAGATTTTGGGTCCCCTGAAGCACCCTATCTGTTTAACTGCCCAGCGATCTCCAGGCCGTAAAAGCAAAACTACCAGTCCCAGGAAGAGACGAAGGAGGGGGCTACTTTCTGGGGTCGAGTCTCTTCCTGAAATTTAAACTCAGTTGCCTATGTCCAGAACACGGAAGGGATAAGCGCCTCACAAGAGAGCTCGAAGGAGACGGGTCGCGGGGAAACATCTGGAAAACGTGCTCAGTCCGGCAAAAGGGGGAATGTGAAAAAAAAAACCTTCCGAGGGACCTTCCCCTAGAAGTCAGGAGCTCTGGTGTAATTGGAAAAGGGAATAAAAAAAATCAAAGGGGGTAGGAAGGGACCCCAAAGGACTACATAAAGCGCTTCAATAACTTCAAACGTCAAACTGATCTATCTTAGGGGGCCAAAAGGGGTTAAAGCCTGAAGAACATCTGGGGAATGGAAAAGTGGGGGAAGCTAGAAAACTATATGCAAAAACCTTTTCTCTACACGGAGGTACAGGAACCCAGACGACTGAACCACCTGTTGGGGGAATAAGGGTGAACCTTAGGTCTTTTACTTTATTCTCTCAAAAAAATCGATCGACAAACAAAGAAAGGGGGACGGTCGCCTTTAGGGAAACGCACCGAAGGAAACCAACGAAAAGAGCACCCGACCCGCACGACTCCAGGAAAAGGTTCGGAGGGGCCTAGATATTCAGTTCTAACTAAAAAGCTTACCGCCGAGGCCTATGCGCAGACACTACTAGAGGGACCGGAAAAAAAAAGAAAAAAGAGGGACGGACGAGTAGTCAGATGTGAAGGATGCGACTAGGACCACGCAGGGGAAATATCTCTCCATATAGCTAAATAATTATTGTGGCCATACAGAAGGAGTAACCTCTTATGATGGACTTTGGGGGGGGGTGAGGACATCGCAGTCCTGAGAAAGAAATTACCTGCCGGCAGGTCCAGGCAGAGAGCGATTCCTAAAACGCAAATTGAGCGGTAAAAAAAAAACTCTTCGAATCCAGAACTAAGAGAAGGACAAAGCCGCCAGGACCGAAGACGGCCTCTGGCTCGAGCCAGAGCTGGAAATCCCCTGCTTCAAAACAAGAGAAACAGAATGCTCCGGATCAGGGATTCAAGGTGAACCTGATATGGAACATCACCGCTGAATGCGTCGAGGGTGGACCATAAAAACCGCACACGACGTGCCGCTGAAAGCAGATCCGGCATTCAACTCTGACCCGTCTAACGGACCAAAAAACGATCGTCACAAGGATGTCTACCCTTAAAGCGGGTTCTCTCTGAAGGGAGGATAGCTACTACGAAAAAGAACCAAATAGGGGTCACGTTTGGACTCCACCGAGGAGGACCACGTCACCACTACGCCTACCGGAAGAAAACCGAGGGGCCCTCGACGAAAAATCGCTCTCAAGAACTTGTGGAGAAAAACGAATGCAAACCGGGGGAAGAGCTTGAACTATGGGGGTTTTCATCTAGTAGTCCCCGTGTAAAATGATAGTGAGAAAAAAAGTCTGGCCAATACGCCGAAGCGACATACTCGGGAAGGGGGGAGAAAAAAAAGAAAGACCGCCAAGAAGAAGGAAGGGGAATGGCGGTCACGACGACGGGCCAGCGGGGTCGAGGATTGTACCCATATGCGGGGCTCCGAGGGGCTGCTACAGCCACGAGGAACCTAACAAGCGGACTACTTCAATGTCATCAAAAAAAGAAAAGCACAACCAGACTTCGACAAAAAGGGAGCGCCATTCAGTATGACAAAACGATTCTGAGGTACCTTGGTCAAAGAAGGACGCTCTTGAGGATGGATTACGAGAAATCCATTCAGACTGGGGGGTGGGGGGGGTGTGGGGGCCAGCGAAAAACAAAAAATCTGATAGGTCGAGAGAATACAATATTGTATAGGGTGAAAAACGGGAGAGGTCCAGGTGGGATACGCACCCAAAAAAAAACTTTCCGCCTACTGACACACCCACACCACAATCAGGTAGAAGTAAGGGGTGGCGCGTACCAGTAAACAAAAGAGAGCTTCTCGAAAAACCTCGACCTCTCTTTCAGGACTAGACCTGGAAGACTGGCTCGTGCAGACATTTGATTTTGAACGGCCTACCAGAGACTACTCCCAGGGAAAGAGGCTCGGAAATGAGTTCTCCAATTCTAAAGACTACCTCAACGCGAAAAAAAGGGGTCAGAAGTGGAACTACCAATCAAGGGGTCTAACAAGTAACTAAAAGGTGTGCGATGGTAAAAGTAAGTAATTATGTCGCAGAGCTCGAAGCTGAAGAGATACCCGAAGTGGTCTACTAAGCGAAACCCGGGCTATAAAAAAACTAAACTAAGGAAAGAGCAGGGCCGTTCCTCTCGGGGAGGAAGAAATCAGACGTGGACGGGCGTCCAAAAAGTTCTCCGCAAAAAAGGGCGAAGCTGTCCCGTGACTTCAAATTCACTTCAAATGAGGGGATGGTTTCCCGCCGAGGAGGGGGAGAAGGTGTGCAAAGCGTCTTAAGCCGGAAGAAAAGGCAAAGAAAGGGATACTAATGGTCCATTTCAAGGGCCCTCTTTATGCGGCTACGGGAGGTTCTTAAATTCACAGAGGCGGGGTTTTGAGTGGAGAAAGAAAGACAGGCGAAAGATCAAAAGGCCGGCCTACCAGGGAGACATAAGCATCGGCTGGGGGGAAAAAAGGGGGTTTTCTTCTTGATACAACTTCGCCTATAAACAAAAAACTACAAAAACATAGATTCCCAGTGATAACAGACAAATGCAGGTCAAGGCGAAAGATGGGGGCAACGGTGAAAATGAAGAAAAAAGTACATACTTCAGTGAAAATTCACGGTTCAGAAAGGTCTAACTCCGCTATCGATGAAAACCTCAAAGGGGTAGAGGGGGAGATAGAAAAAAGAGCCTCCGTGAAGGAAGGCTAAATCAGGATCTCCGAGGGAAAAGAAAAGGAATTAAAGCTTCGGGGAACTTTTTGACATGATGTAGGGTCAATTTTCTTGCGGGGAAGACCTACATCTCGAAGAAAAACAAAATTAGGAAAAAAGATAAGGGGGCGAGCCAGCCATCACATGCCCTGAGGGACATGTGCTGGCCCCCGGCCATCATAAACTCAGCTCTCATAATTGGGGCATCTCTGTAAGACTAAGATAATCTCCTTCCTTGGCGCAGTCGGGAAGAAAGGATGACACATGATCGAGAGGGTCTCGAGAGGGGAGAATAGCAAGCACCCGTCGAGGTCTATCTTTGATAAGCCGGGAAGTGAGTTTCTTTTTGGGGGTGCGGGTACTAATTGTAAAAACCAATCAACCCAACAAAATCGAGACAGTGAACTGCCAGTTGAACCGGGGGGTAGGGGGAAAACGCGCGATGTTGGAAAGGGAAGGGGTCTTGGTTAGTAGTATACGGGGTGACGGTACTGTGGGGAAATACCATCTTTAAGATCTGGAACCTTGTCTTAAAAAAGGAGGGAAAAAGAAATGTCTCCGTGTTCGGGCAACTCACAAAGTAAAAGCAGAGCGACTACTGCATCGGCCTCATAGAAACATCACTTCGAAAAGGGCCCAGTCGCCAGCGACGCTCGGGGGCCGGGCGGGACGAAACACGGCGCAACATCATAGAGTCCACTGCTATCACTCCTTTAACCGTTTGCCCGGATCTGAAGGGGTAGGACGCAGTGAGAAGTCGGGCAGGGGTAAACTAAAGACCAAGATGTCGAGCCAAGATCGGGGAAAACAAGCCGCTTAAGGCTGTTGACGTAGCCTTTCATCAGGGAAGCCCTCGGGTAGCCCTGTTAAGAACAGTCTATGAGCGGATCAAGGAGAAGATCAGCGCAGAAGTCGAGGCAGGTAAACCGACATCAAGTGGAGTCGACTCTGTCGGGAAACACTTGAGCTGTCTTTCAGCTTCTGGGGATGGAAGTTAGTAGCTGGTCCGGGGAAAAAGGTGGCGCACGACCGAACCGAAGGAGATGCTCAGGTGGAGAGCAGTTCTTGGCTCAAAGCCTAAAAATTAGGAAAACCGCTTTCTAGCCCACCAGAAGGGAAAAAAAAGCGAGTGCGGAAGGGGGCCGAAGAATACCCCTAAAGTTTACTGGGGAAGCAGAAATGTAAGTCTACCTATTTTTGGGGTTTTTGGTCGGCTCTGAAACTTGGGTTCGGTCTTTCTTCCTCCAGAACCAGGTTCCATTATAAGGGGAGCCAAAGCAGAGCTGTAGGGAGGAGGACAAACTCATCCGCCTCCTTTTTCAAGGGGGGGTGCGCAGGGGCGGACGCTGTCAAACGGTGATGAAAGGAAAGCGAGCGTCGAGTAATACCAAGTGACAGACCGACTTTTTCAATAGTAACTTGAAAAACGACGGGACTGGGGGAACGGCCGGTTTGCTGGGGGGCAGTGGTTGGAAAAAAACGGGTGTTCTGACTGATTACTGTTTCTTCTCCTAAAAGGGCTACCGAAAGGGGCATAAAGACAGGAGATACCCCGCGGGAAAAAGTAGTTCAGGATTAGTAAAAGGTAGTGGAGCGCAGGGGCAGGTTCAGTCAGGAGTATTTTGGGCAGTGGCCGAAAGAGGATGGGCAGTCTTCCACAGGAGGGCCCGATAAGGGGCATTAGACAGTAATAGTTCCAAAAGTTGCAAAATCGCGGTTCGAGCACCAACGAGAGGAAGGTCGGGGTTGGAACGTGGAAGTCTTTGAATCGTGCTACAAGGGTCTATCTAAGGCGAGTAAAAGAGGGGAGAATTCGGGGCCGAGGAAAGTTGGAATGTTGGCCGCCTAGGGGGTGCGGAAGTAAGTGGTTCGAGGTATTCAGAAGGGCAGACCTGAGCGTAAAAACAGAAAGGGAATGTCTAACGGAGATGAGATATACGGGTTGTGAAAGTCGAAGGCAGAGTAAGAAGGGATCTGCAGGGAAGCAGCACTTCCAGTGGGAAGGGTGGTGGGTAGGGGGGGAAAGACTACTCATGCATGGGGCAGGAGGGGGTGGGATCAGCGACCAGAAGTAAAAAAAGTAGGGGATTTTCGAGATTTCGGTGCCTTAAGAAGAAAAAGATTTTGATCTGTGCTCGAAAAAAGCTGCAGGGGCAGGGGCGGGTGACAGAAGGAGGTTAGTGGATGCAATGCCATGGGATGAGGTTGTGACGCACTGCGTTCAGTCGGCACCTCTCTTCCGCCAAACTGGTACCGGTCATGGAGATTCTAGCGGCTGCGATAGGCGATTGAAAAAAATGACAAACTCGGAATGGGAAGACCGCTTCGTCGAAGTGGGGCAAAACTGCCGTATCAAAAAATATGGGGGGGTATGTTCCACTCTTTCCTCTTCCAAGAAAACCTTGCTCACAAATAATAACTATCAACACTTAGGGGTCCAGATTTCACAGGGACCGGAAAAGATAGGAGGGGACCAAAGGAGGTCATAGCGGAGGAAAAAGGATGGGAGGAAAGGAAAAAAAAACTTCAGACGTCCGACGAAGGACGTTTCCTTAAGGGCAGGTTCTCTCTTGCTTGTTTCAAGATTCGAAATCGAAAGGCGCCTCGGGGTCTTGATTGTCAGAAAAAAGAGCCAGAAGTAAGGGGGGAACGAGATCAATCCGGTCGCCGGCCTTCTAGCCAACAGTGGGCCAGCGGCGGGATGGACACCTCAGAATAATTTTTCAACACTGGTTCAGGGGGAAATGTAGAACGCGTACAGTAGTGCATGAATACGAAAAGACGGCCCGTGGGCCGTATCAAAACGAAAAAAAAGGGGAAGCCGTAAGGGATGGGAATTCTGGGTATTATTAAGGGGAACCTCCTAACGCCTAAGACAGTAACAACGAGAAAGCGGGTCAAACGGTGACGAGGGGCAGGCCCAGAGGACCTCGGTGTAGGAGAATGAACCTGCCGGCCGGCCTGGGGAGTTCTTATCATCCCCCACCAAAGAAATCAAGGATGAAGGAGGGCAGTTAGTCGTCGGAGCGGCGGGGAGAAAAAGGGACCTCTGGTCCTGTCAGCTCAAGTCAAAATCGAAAGCACAATGAAAGAAAAGAGGGCCGCGACCGAAGGACGGAGCGGGTAGGGAAGGAGAGTACCAGCTGCGGGAACTTAAAGATCGTTGGCGTGCAGTTATTACCGAAAGTCTTCCGATGGAACGTTCTATAAGGAACCTTCTCTGGTTCAATACACGAAGGGAGAAGATAGAATAGACTGGTCAGAGAAGGGGGTCAGACTTCTCTTCGAGAGGAGCCTCTTCCTCCCGGAAGATACCACGTTAAAAGCCTTCTGGGCTTGATCGAGAAATCGGTCCCAAGGTCCGAAACGAAATCGGGCCAAAGAGTGAAAGAAAAAACAACGCTAACGGAAAACAGGCACGAATCACGCAAGCAGAAACTTTCTATCTCTACCAAGCGTGCAGCCGGCCCTCTAAGAGTGAAGATCAAAACGGGGATGAAGTGATTGTAAGAGAGTAAGGCGCCACCCTGACAGGGAAGGCTATTGTAAAAAGTCAACTCATACAAGCACGGAAAATAGAAGAAAAAAAACAAAACGGAGGAGGAGAAAAAAGATGAAAAAAAAAGGAGGTCGATCGGACTTCCTTTTACACCATCCGCCTGAGGGGCTCTTGCGCTACATTTACCTCAAGCTCGTTTATGCAGCACGTCGGTCACGTCGGGGACGTGGAGCTGGTACTATCGAACCTGTTTCTGCAAGGTCATGCTTGGCCTTTAAGTTGGAAAGGTTGAGGGTGTTGAATAGAAGGAAAAGATTTAAGTAGGTCCGTACATGGGGGGGGGTCTGGCTTAACGGCGGGACTTGTCAATGAGCACTTAATGGTACCTGATGGTAGGCCTAGTGAATCACTGATAGACACTGAAGTGCTCAACCCGCAATCAGAAAAAATAGAGAGTACCATAGGTGGTCTCTGGGACCCCTGAAGGACTATCGCCAAAGAAGGGGCGACCCGCCGGAAAAAAGGTGGTGAAAACCTGAGTCCCCTATATTTCCGTCCTCCTCTTGCCTCGCCAAGTCGACCAGAAGTCAAGTAAAATCATACTGGTTCTAAGGGAGGTGGGAGAGTCGCGTGGAACGACAGGAGGAAGAAATACGAGGTACAGCGTCGCAAAGAAGATACCTCCTCCAAACCTGAAAAAAGGACTAGGACACTTTTCAGTTAAAGAGCTTTAGACTTTGAAAAGTACAGTGGCCTGAAAGGGGAAGTTTAAGAGAACAAGAGGACTATGGACCTGCCCCAAGAAACCGGGGGAACCGAAGGGAGAAGAGGGGGTCAGGTAAGAAAGGGAGACCACTCTAGCTGCGAAGGGTGGGCAACAAAACCATATAAATCCGTCGAGGTCAAGCACTGGCAAGAAGTCCAAGTTATCGTGAGACAGCGGAAGCAACAACTGCTCGACTGTACAAGCCAGGGGGGCCTCGGAAGAGTTCACGACGCTTGGAATCTAGAACCTTGGAATAGGAAACAACCTGTTTAGAGGTTACATCCGAACTAAGGTCAAAAAAAGGGTGTGTCGGCAAAAGCCGGGAGAGTGATGAGCGGGTTTCCGGGGTAGACCGCAGGGGGTAGGAGCAGGAAGCTACCTGCAAAAGAAAGCCTGGCCTGAAAAAAAAGGGTAAATCAAAGCCCTTAGTACAAGACCCTCTCTACCCTCGAAAACTGTGCACGGGCCGTAGAAGGTAAATCTTTCCGTTCTACTAACGCATAAGCTGAGACCGTCCAGATCCTAATCATTTGGAAGGCAGAGGGCCCGGGCCGGTGAAGTAGATTGATGGAGGGGAGGCGGGAGGACCCTAGTTGAAATAGGAGAGACAGCTTATCTAAAGGGACAAAACAAGATAGAAAATGTATCACTCTGAAAGGATTGTGGTTTCATCGCCGAAGCCAGATGATCTGCCTGCTACCCAGTGAGGGAAATTTACTGACGGTAGGTTTACAAGAAATCACTCGAGGGGACAACAACATAAAGAAGGAATGGCCATCCAAGGGTAGAGAATAAAAGACGAAATTCAGAACTTCCGCTCTGCCATAACGCAAAAAAAGCCGCTTCAGGGGAGAGAAAAGACATCTTTTCGAGGAAAGGAAAAAGACCTGCTGCCGTTAAATAGAACCCCTCCAAAGGAGGTAATGATTCAAGTCCAGGAAACCAGTCAAAGAAGTTCCGCGTACAGAGATCCAGCAGACCTACTGCAAAGGTAGGAGGGGGAAAACCCAGCGGCTAGGAGGGACGAAGCCGCTGTCCAAAAAAAACGGACAAATCGTTGGGGTCTAAGGGTGAGAACTAAAATAGGGAACCCATAGGAAGGTAGAAACCTATGCATGGGGGGACCCTCAAAAGAAAAACGTTCCCTCAAGAAGAAAAAGACGGTTTGCCCCCTCTAGGATAATGCTCTTAACTGTAGTAAGATAAAACATACGGCACGTCCAAACCGTGAAAGCTCAGCGAGGTGGTGGAAGTGTAAGCAGAAAGTCCGAAAAGGGACTAACAGTATATTGGCAAAACCATTCAGCCAAGACAGCGCTCCGCTTTCGCGAAAACTGCATAAGAGAAGAAAGACCGCCAGAAGGAGGAACGAAAACCCTTTAGGATGTCCGAAAGGAAGGGGGGAAAAGAGGGGGGGACTCTTTCCAAGGTCTTCTCCAGGCGTATGGGCTACCTAACAAGTAACATGACGCCGAAAACAAAAAGTGAGGGGATAAACGTTCACGGCAGCAAGAAGCGGAAACCAGAAGAGACGATGATAGACGCGGTGTCTAGCCAGACAAGGCGGCGGGGAAACTGGGATGCAGTCTTTCAATTTCAGCAGACGCTCAAACATTACGAAATGGGGGAACCATAGGGGAAAAAGGGCCGGAAGCGATTGTACTTCACCAAAGGAAAGCTATGGGGGAATAGGTCCATCAGGGTCAGGGGGAGGAGAAAAAACAATCAAAAAAAGTACCGAAGCAGGAAAAAAAGAAAAAAAAAGAGGGGGAAGAAATGACTAGAGAAGTACAACGATTTACTGAGCTCAAGCGATCAGTAGGGATCTTCGTCTGTGAAGTAGTCTTCGGGAGACGGCTCGGGGGCGAGAAGGCACCACGTGAGCTAGGGGGAACCTGATCCATCGGAAGGTCTAAAAACCAAGAAGGTCAATAAAAATCACTCAAGAGATCGGGAAGAAAAGAAGATGGGAGACCGCGCGGGGGAGGACAGAGGAACCGACAAGGTTGTAGGAGGTTCCCTCTCGACTTCTGCGACGTCTTCAGAGTATACTCTATCACTACAAAAAGAGGGGGCCCGCTACCATTGACTAAAAAGAAAAGGGGGGGACGTTAAACGACTTCAAGCAGGAGGGAGTTCAAAATCGGGAGATACATAAGAGGGGTGGTTCCAAAATTCGCCGACCAACAAGAGATCTGAAACTGGACTTCCCGTAAGTAGGTGATGATTCGGGAAGAGAGAGGGGGCGCCGGTGCGCCGCGGCTTCGCCGGAAAGGACACGAGGTTAATAAAACCTTTTAACGAAAACCGCTGGAGGAACCTTAAAAGGGTATAGAGCAGCGAACGGGATTTTGGATGGGGAGGGATCGAACCACGCGACATGAGAAAGGGGTCGGCCGAACCTAAGTCCTCAAATCAGGCAATCTGGTCGACCACCATTGGTTTCTGGATTTATCTACATGGGCCCTAAACCGCCCAACTACCAGGAGAAGCGACGAAAATGACCCGTACTTAAAAGGGAAAGGGAAAGCGCAAATGGGGGGGGCACAGTGCGGACACCAAAACAAACCGGCGGTCGTCAAGATAGCAACGCGAAGTTTTCTACATCGGGAAATCGAGACAACTATAAGTCAAAGGGACGTAATAAAAATCGCAATATGGGCTCTGGTCTCCGAAAAGGAGACTGCGGGGGGCTGGCACAGCTGCCTGAGGCGTCGGGTGGCCGGGGACACATAAAAGAACAGGGGGAGGGGTCATGGCATGCTGTCGGGATCCGGAAAATCTCGGCTACACACAAACAAAGGAAATTAATTGAGATGTTCTAGACAACTCGAAAGCATTCCCAGGGAAAGAAGACATGGCCCAAAAGCCAAAAAAGAGAAAGGCGCTGTGCCGAGCGTAACGAGGGAAATCGCTAGCAGGCTCAGTCAAATGAGGCTTCTAGTAAAGATTCGGCGATCGAAATTCTAGGAGTTATCCAAGCTTTAGAAAGACGGGAGATAGAAAGAAATCAAGAGGATGTAGGTATTGGGGCGGGGTAAACCGACCAGAACCATGAAAACAATCTTCTGGGATTACAGTTGAAGGAGGGTAAAACGCTCAATCGATGGGGAGGGAGGTCGGTGGTGAGAAGGTAAGCCGTTTTCAAAAGAACCGAACGCAAAGAGGGTGGGAGAACAGACTGTGAATCTTTGGATTACACTAACCGTACGGGGGGAATTTACGATTGGAAACCAAAAGTAACCCGGCTCGCCGTGGGAAGCACTCAAACCTCAGGGGAGGAGGTCCAATCCCTCTTGGCGGGGGCTGTTAAATAAGCCTATCTCGTGACGGGGAAGAAAGAGAAGAAACCGGGCGAACCAAGAATCTCGTACTAGAACACGACTGGACGGGGCGGAGGAAGACGCTTCGAAAAAGGGGGGAGGGCAGAGGAAATTGACGGTTGGATTACTCCGGGCCTCTTGGAACCTTTCTGGAACTCCCCGTGGCTGGTCGGGTACTGGAAGTCGATCGGAAAAATTCGGTAGAAGGGGATAAGTGCAGCTTGATTTCTAGGTCTATATAGGGTAGGAAGTACGAGAAAGGTCAGAAGAAAAGAACGACCTGGGTCGGATCGGGGGCTGGGCACCCCTTGTTATGGGAGGGACATCTGAGTGAGGAGGTGAGGAAAAGGCGTGGAGACTTGGGGCGCAATCCGGCCAAAGATATGGGGGAGAAGTTGCTAAGCGGCTTTCGCCTGTCCACCCTATCCCTGAGCAAGCGGACGACGTGGGCAAACATAGCCGTGCTTTTTCCAGATTGCTCTGGTCTTAACCATCACTGGGTAATGAAAAGCTACAGGGGACTTGATCCTAGGGTTTTGTTGATCGCCTTTTGGAGGAGGGGAGGGAAGACATCCACCCGGGCCATGAGCCGGGAGCCTCTACCATAGAACTGCTACTGAAGAAAACGGCCAGTATACCCGGGTCGATGGGCAAACACCAGTAGCACGTTAGGAACGAAGGCCTGAAACTTAAGGAAAACGGGAAAAAGTAAAGTTAAAATTCCTCAGGGATAAAAATGGGCATCCGATATCGGAGACGTCGGGACGTGAAAAACTTGGAATCAAGTTTCAAGGAGTAGCGGTAACAGAAACCGAGGAAGGGAAGGGCAGGTACAGCCAGTCGATCAACGGGAGTGTTCCCAGTCGGGTCGCCTAAATATAGGAAGAAGTGGAGGGGGACGTGAGTCGACGTTCTGGCCGTTAGACGGAAAAAACCCTCCATCTTCGTCTAAGTGGGAAGGACCGGAAGAGTTGCTGATGAGCTATATGGCCAGAGTGGAAGGAAGAGGAGGAAAGTCAACCCGGACGGAGAAGATGTTCTTTTGTTGAGGGAGTCTGGTTGCTTTCTCCAAAGGGACAAAGGATGTGGCAGCTTAAGGTTTCCCCTATGATTAGGCCCGTCGTGAAGGGGGGGCAGGGGAATCGGGGGGCGAACGTGCAGGGGAGGGGGGTGTGAGAAAGGTTAAGACTATCAGGAACTGAGAAGGTGAACAAATCCGGGTAGTTAAAAAATAGAAACGGGGAAAGAGCCGTTTTGTTCACTAAGAAGGGAAGGAAAGGCAATGGATCTGCGGGGTGAAAAGGAACGGAGTGTGCAAGGGGTTCACATGGAACACAGCTAGAAGTAAGCGCTGTTTAGTTTTTGAGACATCCGAAGGGGCGTTAGAGAAGCTAGGGCCGAGAAAAAAAAATTTCAGGGAGAGGAGGCAATGCCGCGGCGCAGGAGGCGTGGGCGTCGGGACGGAGGGATGGGGTCAAAGGCAGCTTCGGGGGTTGTTTACTAGTGCTTAGGGGGGGGCCTCGAGCGAGCCTCACCGGGGCGCGAGGCAAGGGAGCAAGGCGAGGCAGGGGACGGCAGGAGGCGATGACCAAACAGCAATCTAAAGTGAATCCTCTTCGGGAGAATGGGCCACAACGTCGAGGACGCGAAGATTTAATTCTATCCCCCCGAAATCGGCCCACTCGTCTCGAAGAAGAGGAAATCATCGGCCCGGGCCAAAGGACGGGAAAGCGTAGTGTCGTGTCTCCATGTAGGACAGAAACGTATGGTTATGGAAAGCTGAGAGCTAACGACGTAGATGTAGTGCGGATGGGACCTGAAGGGAGAAGCTGCGAAAGGTACAAGGAAATCGTGTTTGTCGGGGTTAGAAAAGATCTAACTATCCTCTTCGAAAAAGCAGTGCTCCAAAGGGCCTGGGTTGAAAAAAGTTGGGGGGGGAGAAGAACCAAATTAGGTTTATGTACACTAGGTCTTACAATCAGAAATGGGGGTTTCCAAGGGAGGGAAGACCAGAGGGGACAGGAAACCGGGACA
>Ga0179593_1536648_pt1 | contig 12977 bp, 15 predicted proteins | sample CZODoug2_1_08_16_FD_185931 | JGI IMG/M metagenome (GOLD analysis project Ga0179593, IMG submission 185931) | Vadose zone soil fungal communities from Angelo Coast Range Reserve, California, USA - CZODoug2_1_08_16fungal (PacBio error correction) | ecosystem: Environmental > Terrestrial > Soil >...
ACGACAGCCCAATCCCAATACTACTTGGGAGGAATCAGAGGAAAAAAGAGCTACCAAAGAAAAGGGGGGAGTACCAGAACGTTGAGGAAAAACGAAAGAAGAAAAAACACGACTGGACGCATGCATCAATCCACACACTTACATCAATCCTTTTGAGAAATCTCCAAACTTTTAAACGAAAAGCTATCGGAAAAAAAAAGAAGTAAAATGGAAAGAAAGGGAAACCTTAGAGCTAAAGAGGGGGCGGGGAAAAAAAAAGCGGAAAAGGGAGAGTCAAAGTGGTGCCCGCTTGGATTCTTCCACAAAGGCGAGGCTGACCGATCCTTCTAAGTACACTCTCGAAGCGAGAAGCATTTAGGGAATAAAACCAGGAGGTATGAAGAAAAACGAAAGGGGAAAAGGCAAGGCGATCCACGCTATCAGGATCTGCTCTTTCCAGTACCATTAAGCAAAAAAAGAGAGGGAAAAAGAAAAAAGCATCAAAAAGGAACGATCGGGAGAGAGACGAGCGATCGTTGAGAGACTATCGATTGCCGAGCATTGACTTTAATGTGGCAGCGTCGTTATTCGCACGGGCAGGGGGGCCGACACCAGGATGAAAAAGGAAAGTAACTGGCAAAGTGAAACGCTGCAGGGAGCGGAGAGGGAGAGAAAAAGAAAAAACACTCTCGCGTAAAGTCGCGCCGGCCTGGCAAAACTGCTGTTTATGACCAGGCATCCATCGAGCATACGACGAGCGCGGGAAAAGCCGGCTGAGGCTCTCCGGAGAAAAGGAAGCAGGGTCGGAAGAAAGAGGAAGGAGAGGAAATAAGGACCTCTCCTTCTCTCAAAAAATGCCTCTTCCGCTGCTCGGATGTGACAAAAGAGAAAATGAGGGAAAGAGGGAGGGGAGCCAAAAAAAAATGACGAGGGGTCACCAGAGCTAGAAGGGAAGGAGGGAATTAAAGGGACGGGGGATTGGGATGAAAAGAGGATTCGCATTCGCAAAGAAGTGATGTTATAAACAAACTGTTGAGTACATCACGGCAAAGTCAATCTCCATGAAGAATTTCAATTAAATGTGAAGGGGGGCGGGGGATCAGGGGGACTTAAGAGGGAGGGAGAGAAGGAGAGGTGGAATCTAAAGAACTTGACTTTGCCTACGGGTCTCCCACGAGGGGCTTTCGCCACTACAGAAGTTACAAAAAGCAGATCATAAAAGGGATCGAGTTCATGACCAGGGAGAAGGGGAGAAAAAAAAAAAAGAGAAGGCTTATCGACTATCTCAACCTTTCTGAGGGGGTCTCGCTTCGAGCAAGGGGGGAGGGTCGTGAGTTCGGGGAAATTTGAGCAAGGAGGGTTCGGGGAAAGAGGGAGACAGAGGAAAAGGGCCCGGGAGAAGCGGAAAATCAGCGGACTGTTCTTCCGGCTCTAGCACTTCAGAGGAGAAAAGAAAAAAAGAAAACTTCGTTGGAAAAGGAATGGAAAGACAAGCAAGCTGACGCGCATGTTAATTCGGCAAAAATCCAACAGTGCGTACCGGGATTTGTGAACAAGCGAACGGAAAACGAAAGAGGGACCCTACTCCCTCCAGGGGCGGAACGTTCCAAAGGCAAGGCGACCGATTTAGGCATGGGTGCAAATCGTTCTGGCAAAGGGGGAGGAAGGAGGCATGGCGGGAAGAAATCGAGGGAAGTGGAAATCACGCTAGGGGACGGGAGCGCGGGGAGAGAAATGAAACATGAACTCTAATCATTCTGGAAAAAAAAAGAAGGAATATGCGGAATGATGAAAATAAAGGGAAAAACGTGCGCTGGAAGAACACCGGAGGGAAGAGAGAGGAAGAAAGACAAGGGGGGATTCATCTCCGCATTATCTTATATGATTTCGAGTAGTTTTTCCTTTCGCTCTCACCTCTTCCCAACGGCTTTCACCCAAGTGAATAAAGGAGGACCAAGAAGAAAACGCGCTTGAAAAAAACGACTCATGGGAGGGGGGAAGAGGACTGGAAGTTGAAAAGACAGGAGTGCCTTCGAACTCTGGGATGCAGCCTCTGAGGGGACGCGGGAACAGTTGGGGGAGCAGTAGGCATATCGGGGAAGGAAGTTCGGAGGAAAAGACTTATACCCGGGTGGGGGGGGGGCAGACCACATGCGCGTTTCAAAAGGGCTGTTAAACTTCTTTCCAAGCAGGTTTTACCAGGAGATACGCAGCAAAGTGCATCGCAGCCGGCAAAGAGAGCGATGGTCAGAGAGGCTCTACCGGGGAAGCCGGGGAATAGAGGGAACGCAAGAGGAGTCAAATGCACATCACGCCTCATTGGCCTCTAGACAAACTCTAAAGGGGTAGACAGGTCCGAGCTGGCTAATAAGGAGAACCCAGGGAAAGAAAGAAGGGTAAACTCAAAAAGTCAGAGGAGCGTCAAGGATGGCTGTAAGCTAAGTCACGTGTGCCTCCCGCAATATGAGACCGATTAGGCAAGGAGAATTTCGTGGGTGACGAAAGGAAAGTCGGAGAGGGAGAACAGCGAGAACGCGGGAAGCCAACAAAAGGTTAAACCTTCATTGCCAGCCTCCTTTTCTGAGACACTCCGCGCCGGGGGTCCTCACAACCAGGCTAGTGATACTCACGCGAAAGTACTTGGGAGAAAAGATAACCGGACAAAAAAAAGGACTAGAATTGGGTGGATTGAGACCCGGCGGCGGGTGCAAAAGGCGCTGTCCTTGCAGTCACTGAAGCGAAGTGGGGAATTCGGGAAGGTGAAAGAAAAGGGGAAAGCAAAGAAGTTGAGAGAGGAGTCAGAAGGATACAGAATGCCAGGGAAAAATCTCTTCGAATACACGAACTGCTCTTCGCAGCGTAGCAGGAGGAGGATAACGGGCGCAGCAAGGAGGAAAAGGGATGGCGAGAGGGAGCGGTGAGCGAAAAAGAGAAAGTGAGGGGTACGAGAAACTCGCGCTTCGAGCCAGAGCGCTTGTACCATAATCCGTTTTGAAAGTCCTCCTGCCGTCCTCAAAGCCAGACGTCATACCGAGGGGGAGAACAGTTGCAGAAAAGCCGAGTGCCCAGGCCCTGAGAGAGAAGGGCAAGGGGAGATTAGAGAGGGAGAGGGAAAATAGAAAGTCAGAGGGACGAGCCTGCGGGGAGATCCGATTGTCAGCGGGCAGGGGGAGTTTTCCCTTATTAAGGATAAAAACTTTAAAGAGCCGCCAAGGAACTAGAATTAGGGGAGAAAGAGGTAACCTCTGCTAGAAAAAGGAAAAACATCCTAAGAGGCCTCCGTGGAAAAAAGATGGGAGAGAAGCGTAGACGTATCGCAGCCAATTGTGTTGACGAATCGACAAAAACTGGTGCCACAAGCGCTAGAGAAGAAAAGGGATCCGCACCATGTCACGGGCCCGAGCTTCGCGCAGAGGGGAAAACTTCAAAGGGGGGAAGATGTGGGTGAAAAAGAGAGAACGGGGTAAGGGGAAAACTATCTTGAAAAAGGCGCCGTGTTGTGGCTTTAATTAGCAAGAAACGGGGGTCTGTTTACTGAGATCCAGGGGGTCTAACGGGATTGGAGAGGCTCCACGTATGGCGGGTCGTGGAAGGAAGTAGATCCTAAGGGGAGGGGTGGGGAGAGGCGTCGGGGCTGTCTCAACAAGGAAGGGAAGACGACCCGAAAGGAAATACTTGGAGAATCTACGGCCCTACTCGCCATTACTTGAAAAAAATAATTCGAACCATCCCGTTGAAAAAAATCGATGGTCGAAGGGAAAAAGAAAAGCGCGACTGGGGGGGAAATCATCAGCAGAACTTTTAAAAGACCAAGAAAGGAGAAGACAATTGAAGAAAATCAAAGGGAGGTAAAAAAAGAAGAGGGATGGCTACCCCGTAAAGCTCGTGGTCGTTTACCTGAGGCGTAGCACTGCTCTTCATAGCAGGAGGGGGCCGAATCAACGGTAATTACGGAAAAAAAGGGGAGGAAATCTGACGAGAAAAACGCGTAAACGAAGGATTGAGCGTTTGCCGCATGAGAAGAGGGGATGCCTAAAGTGGCAAATAGGTTACCTGCTCACGTAGTAGCAAAGAAAAAAGAAGGGGATATCGAGGCGCAGGGGCCAGTCTTCCAGGAATTCAGGGAAAGAGAAGTACAATCCAGCAAAGAGGAGAGCAAAGAGAGCGGCAAGAAGTACGAAGGAGAACTATCGGGAAGGGGGCCGCGAAATTCATGATTGGGTGAATGGGCCCTCGGCTTTATGAAAAGTGTCCGGGAAAGCAAAAGGGAGACGTCAGGGAGGGAGGGAAAACGTGCAGTAGGAGTAAGTTGAAAATCGCGCTAGCCGAAGCGGAACCGTCTCGCGAGAAGGGGTCTCGGCGTCTGGCGCCTAATCACGTAGAGTATGGAAAAAAAGCGCCCTCGAAGGCGGAAGAGGACATGGAGGAGAACGAAAAAAGGAGACGAGAGAGAGTATTCGAAGATAAGGGGCTTCCTATTATCGAGGAGGAACAGCCTTCCACTCTAACCCTTTCCGAAAGGCCGCTTCAGGGGGAAGTAAAAAAAACGAACGAAGGCCGAGAGATCAGCATCAAGGGAAACCACAGTAGATAACGTACCGAGAAGAAGGGCAGGCAAAGTCGGGAAACTTTATTAGAATGTCATTCTCACTGCAAGTTCGAGGGAAGGGGAAAGCACCTGTTGGAGAGAAAGTAGAGGAAGGAAAAGAGCCTATGGTAGCTGGGAAGGGTGGGTGGAAGAAGAGGGTACGACGGAGACGAATCGACGTCAATAAAGAACTGAAGAAGTTTCCTACTCGGTCGAAAAAAATTTGAGGGGAAAACGTAAGAAATTCGAGAGCGTAAAAGAAAGAACTCGAAAAGAGATAAGGGACGCAAAGGAAAATTACTGGACGGATCAGGGAAACCGATGATCCAGCTTAGCACTACTCACCCTTCGAGGGGGATCGCGCGAGCTGGGAAAAGAGGGGGTGCTTGGGGAGGATGGGGGAAAAAAAGGGTAGAGGAAAGAAGGGGAAGGACTTTGACCTGGGAATAAAGCGGAAAAGGACCGATGTACGGAAAATGCCCGTCTTGGCTGCGTATCGAGGAAAAACTTAGTTGCAATGCCTGGAGTTTAACAGCTTGCAGAACGCTCATGTGGGATCGGCAGCGGTGGAAGCGAGAAAAAGGAGAAGGGGAATCCAAAAAAAGGAGGAGAAGAGACTTCCACACTGTTCGGCCAAGGCTGCAATCAGGAATATTCGAAGTTCACTGGCATCGGGGGGAGGCAACGTACAGAGCAAGAGGGAAAAGGCCATGGGGGAGCGGGGGGACGGGTGAAGGGGGGAGGTTAAAGGTCAAAGCGCGTGGACGGGGAGCGCGGGGGGAGCAAGGAACATGAACTCGCAACTCGAAAAAGGAGTCGAAGATGAAGGGGGAGAAGAAAAACTACCTGAAAATTCGGGCGGGAGAAGAAGATAGCGAGAAGGTGGAGAGGAGAGGACATGCAAAGGGGTGGGGGAGGCAGCAATCCGCATTGAGACTAATAGAATGATGTCGAGTTCATGTTTCCATCTCTCTCCCGCGATCCCCGGGTGCGAAGCGTAAAGAAAAGGAAAAGAACGACCGAGAGGGACGCGGCGAACCAGGGGGAAGGATGAGGGGAAAAAAGAAAGATGGGTCGAAATCCGGAAATTATGCATCCTCTGAACGGGCCGTGGGGAGGCGTGAATATAAGAATCCGGAGAAAGTTGTCAGGGGAAAACGGTATCGAACTGGGGATGAACCGAAACAGAAAAACGTGACGTGCTGGGGCAGGCACCATGCCACGTTTTCCAGGCAACGAGCAGCCGGGCCTACGCACCGGCAAACATCGGAGAGGGGAAATGACGAGAAAGGGAAAGGGACAGGAACAGACAAGGAAGAGATAGGACACCCACTCCGGACCGCGAGAACAAACTGGGAATGGTTAGTAGATCGTCCGAAAGAGGGCTCATAGGGGATGCCTATCAATAAAGAAGGGGAGCAAAAACCATCGTAAAGTGAGGAGAGGGGAGAAAACTATGAGCTAGAAGGGAAAAAAAAGGAGAACGAGAGGCAAAGGGATAAAGTTTGACGATTCGCATCAACTCTGACTTCTCGCCACTCCGCTGAAGAGTCTCCACAAAGTACGAACCTTGGAAAAAGGGGAATCTCCTGGGGGAGTGGTATCAGACCTAAGTTAAAAAGGAGTGCTAAGTACTGGATTCACTTTCAACAAGACTGCCTCTCCGGAGTTGGTTCGGGGGAAAGTTATCTACCAGGGGGATTCTGGAAGCGATGTAGTGGCAATAGGGGAAAGAGGCAGGGGGGGAGAGGGGGGAAAGAACGAGAAAAAGGAGGTTCGAATGCGGGAGGCGCAGGTCCTAGAAGGGCAGAATGCCTCTGGATCTTCGAATCTCTGCAGGAGCTCTCGCTGGAGGGACTTCAGCAACGGAGCGGTCCAAATGGGGGAAAAATCGGAAGAGGGGAGCTCCCGCAGAACCGTTAAGTTTAAGAGGGGTTACTCGCGCGCTTCGGCTAGCTCCGAGATGACAGAAGCAAGGTTTTAAAGCCCTGCACGGGAGGGAAAAAAAAAGTTTAGAGAAGATCCATCCATGGAGAGGCCCCGACCTTGCGAATAACTCCGGGCCCATTCAAGTCCCAGGGAGAGAGGGGACGGAATTCTAGAGTAAATAAGGCCGAAGGGTAGGAGGAACGAGTAAAGGGAAGGTGGGGACCCCAAAAAAAAAAAGACGGGTGAAAAAGGTAGTTTCCCGGTTGAATACTTGGAAGAAGCCCGAGACTGCACTAAAAAGAAGATGGCTCGCGTGAGTCAGTACAACCGAGCGAAAAGTCATCCATGAGGGGAAAAAAGTCGAACGGAGTAGAGGAAAGGCTAGAAAAGCGAGGGATTTCTACGGCAGCCATCGCCTTTGTTGACGAACTCCACCAGCGTGGCCACAAAAACATACTAGCGTGAGAAGAGAAAACGCCCCGAGCTAGTGCAAAGGAGAAAGGAACAAGGCGTCCATGGTAAAGCAGGGCCAACCCAAAAAAAAAAAAACACACCCCCCCCCCAACGCCCCTCCCCCCCCCCAAAACTCGCACACCCCCCCCCAAAAAACACGCGCGCAACGTGGGAGTCGGGAGTTGTTTACCTCTTCTCACACTAAGCGTAAACTTTGTGGCTTGGGATCGTGCCCAGTCGCTCCGGTTCTTTGGGGAGATCCATCGCTTGGAAAAAGGGTTCGCAAGTAGAACGAAACAGGGAGCGTATAACCAGTGAGGGGTAAAAAGAGGATGAGAGATAGAACAAACAACGGAGGAAGAGAGAGATAACGACGCCCTAATGCCCTAGACTTGGAGGATCTCCGGGCGCCTGGAGCAACGAAAAAAGAAAGGTTGAGGATGGGGAGGAAGAAGAATCTCAAAGCGATGGAGATCAAGTGGCGAACGGACGAAAAAAAAAAAGGAAGAGAACAGAAAAAGACTCCACCACTTGACAACGTCAAAGCTCGCTTTTGGAAAAACCCAACCGGGAGGAGAGCCCTTGTAAGATTGGGAGAACTCCCTTGCAAATCGAAGCGCGTGGAAGGAGCACTGCGCGTATACGAGTGGCGTAGATTAAGAGACATGAGATAACTTCAGAAGAAAGAGCGGGAGGAGCAGAAGGGTTCTGGGGGGGCCTACTTTCCTACGGTTTTGCGTTCGATTAGGAAAGAAGTGGCGAGAGGGAATGCTACAAGGTCGGCACAAAGATAGGCAGTATCGAGCAAGGAAAGAAGCGGGAAAGGCCGGAACGCGGACATCTGCAAAAAAAAGGATCGTCCTCCTCGATCAAGGACGCGCAAAGACTCTCCGTACTTAAAGATCAGGAAATTGAGGGGAAGACTCAGGGGGAGGGGGAGGCCCCCTAAGAGGGGCATAAAGCCATGGAAAAGGCGGAACGAAATCAATGACGGCTTACTGGGAACATCATCTCTCGCGCTAGCCTAAGGATAGTAACCGTACCTCTAGGCTAAAAGTTCTAGGGGGCGAGAGAAAAGGGTCAAAAACGATAAAAAAGAGGAGTGATAAAAAGAAGACCGGCGGGACGACTCCGCGACAAGCGAGCGGACCTGCAGGTCTTAAAGAGATTCCCAGCCACTTAGAGATGCTTATAGGAGGGGAAAAAGCACAATCCGTCCCGACGAAAATCGGCAAGGGGGAGTCTGCGAAGGAAATGACTCCAAGGTAATTGCCGAAAAGAAAATCGTGCAAGATTTCACCGCCGCCGAAATCACGGTACAAACCAAATCCGCTAGAAGGTCTGGGTGAACGTTAAGAGGACCGTTATCGAGGGTGTTACCGTACACTGGTTAGAAAGGAAGAAGGAGGAAGCCAGGAATCCTAAATGAAAATGTTCTCTGGGAAAGGGTTGAGCAGCGTAAGGAAGCTTGCGGAAGAAACGAAACGGGGGAGCTTGAATCGTCAAAGGAACTGGAAGAGGGGCCGCCTCCCGGATTGGAGACACGACGAAGAGAGGCAGCCAGTCCCGCCGAAATAATTCAATATACTGGACGCAGAGGGGGCACAATTCCTGTGGAAGGGAAGGGTCCGGCAGGGGGGGGAAAAAAAAAGGATGAGACTATGAAGAAACACCGCGTTTGGGATAGCAGGGAGGGAGGGATGCATGAAGCGATTGTGTAGGTTATAGAACACTTTCACTTCCAACTGCTCGTCATCTACTCTGAAAATAGAGAAGGGACTTGATTCCTTCGAGGACAGGGAGATAGCATGGCAAAGGGAAATGACTGAAGGTATGGCGAAATGTTAGGATCGGTACAACAGTCTATAAGACTACTTTGTCCTCGAAACTTAGGCAGCTTCAGTATGTCCTAAAACCAACTACCCATTTCAAGAAAGCAAAAGAGTAGACTACGGTATGGCGTAACACAGATCGGGGCCATCTCCAATTGCGAAGTCCATGGGTAAATCTCGGTCGGAGAAGGAAAGGTTACTTAAAAGCTGGTGAAGAGAATCCGAGAAAAAGGAAACATGAAAGCAGGGAGGGGGAAGAAGAATGGAAAGATGAAATACTTGACACTAAAAAAGGCGCTTAATAAGATCTAAGCACAAACAACAACGGATGATGAGAGATATATCTGAGTACAGAGCGGAGTGTCATATTTTGTCCTCAATTAGATGAGGAAATAGAATAGTTGAGAGGGTGGGGGGGGGAAAGGGGAGGGATAGACCCAGAGAGGAAAACCACGAGCGTTGAAGAAAAGTTTCGCCCAGAAAGACGCGGGTGGTGGGGGGTTGACTTTACCAACTCTTCCGAAAAGGGGAGAAGGGGGAATCGCTGGGAAGGAAGAACCTGAGAGGGGAAAAGAAGAGAGAGGAACAAAAAAAGGGAAGGAGTGGAAGTAGTAGGACCGGCCTCCGTTGTAACAATAGACGGTCTCGCCCTTGGGCGGACGAGAAATTCACAAGGAAGAAATGGGCTGGGACATTTCCAAGAAGGGGCAAAGGCGAGGAAAGAGAAAAAAGGCACAGGGGCAGAAGGGAAGTCGAACGCCGCAAGGCATCCCATTCCAGTCGCTCAAAGAACACGACCCTCGAGATAAAATGCAGGACACATCCTCAAAAGACAACGCGAAAGGTTGAGTAGAGCAGGCATAGAAAAAGAGTTTAAACTGCAAAGATCCGGGAAACGTAAGGCTCCAATCTGATCCATATAGGCATAAGGTTCTTGTGAACTATCGAAAATGGCGGCCAAAAAGCGTGGGAGACAGCAAAGGATTCCAGGGGGTTGACGAAACGTCATTCTTCTCCGATCTCCGCGGAAGGCCCCCAACGATAAGCGAAAAAAGAGCCTGGGATGTCCGAAGAGGGACGGGTCATCACCCAAGGTCTAGGGGAGGGAACATCACGAGAAAGACGAATTTCGATGAGTCTCAACTGCACAGAAAAGACTTCCGGGGGTTCTGTAAAAAAAAAAATGGAAGAAGAGAGGGAGGCAGAGATGGAGCGTCAGTGCCGGATTTCTCTGGTGTCATAAACCCGACTCCTTAAAAGGGAAGGCGCGGGGACGGAGCGAAGCTCGAGAGGCAAAAAAAAAAAAAAAAAAAAAAGAAGGGGACTGGACCTCTTGAAATTCCCTAACTGCTCTTCTCGAGCGGAGCTCTTCAGACCGGCGGCGACAAAGAACCAGAAGCTCATGGAGATCAAAGAGAGCGATCCGAACCGTTAAGGGCGAGAGCCGGTTACTAAAAATTGCGTCAATCGCAGGATGTATCCAGAATCAAATCCGCGCACGTCGCAGTTAGAAGGAGCAAGACCGGGGCGAATAAGAGGACCCATTCAAAGTCAGATCGCGCGCAAGGAAGGGGACTGCAGTACTGAAGAAGAGGGCCTATGAAGAGGGGAGACAAAGCGCTTGCTGTCTGCCGAAAGGCGAAGGGGGTGAAAGGATTAATGGGAAGGGGAAATATCCGCCCTTACTGCACTATGAACGGGAGTCGCCCGTGATGCATGTCAAGCTCACGCCACTTTCTGGCATACCTAGCAAACCGTCACAAGTGTCGCCACAACCTGATATTAGGGCTCAAGAGTAGGGAGGGGGGGGGGGGGGGGGGGGGGGGGGGGGGGGGGGAGGGGGGGGTGGGGGGGGGGGGGGGGGGGGGGGGGGGGGGGGTGGGGAGGGGGGGGGGGGGGGGGGGGGGGGGGGGGGGGGGGGGGGGAGGGGGGGGGGGGGGAGGGGGGGGGGGGGGGGGGGGGGGGGGGGGGGGGGGGGGGGGGGGGGGGGGGGGGGGGGGGGTGTGGGGGGGGGGTGGGGGGGGGGGGGGGGGGGGGGGGTGGAAATGAAAGACCAATCGACTGGTGACTAAATCCTACTAAAATATTTTCCACAAGCTAAGGGACTATCATTGATCCTCTCAAGTACCGAGATTGAGCTAAGGCGCTTCAAGGGGACGTCAGTGTGGAAGCCAGGAGTGGGTTAAAGCAAAATGGGATGAAGAAGGGTTGGAAAAGAAGTCAGATCCGGTAGGTCTCTACGTTTTTTATAAAATCCCGTCGCGCCGGTTCGTTAAAAGATACCATCGATTTGAGAACGATTTCGCCTTCATAAAAGTAAATGACGGGGGGGTCCTCAGCGCAGTGGGTTCTCAACATCTTTGTTTGGGCATTCAGGAAAAAAAAAAGGGGGAAGGGGAAAGGAAGGAGACAGAATGAAGGTGCCCAACAATGAATTGATCTACGGCGCCTGTAGCGAAAAAAGCCATTACGGGGATGAAGTGAAACAACCTTTCGACAAAAGAGATGGGGAGATACTAAAACATACCCTAGAGAAAAGGGGAACGCAAGACACAAGGGGCGGTTTGAATCGGCAAACTGACACCTAAGGGAGGTCAGAAAGGGGGGATTCAAACTTGAAGTCAAAGAATAGGAGACGCCCCCACAAGGCAATCGAAGCTCTTGTGAGGGAACTTGCGCGGAGAAACTGCCTAGTAAGACTCTTTGGCCATGTGCGCGGGAAAGAAAAGGATAATTGGGAAGAAAAGGCGGAAGAAAAAAAAATACTGTTCCACGGGGAAAACGTTTTCTAAGGGGTCGATTATGGATGGCCGGAAATTGGATCGATTTTAAAGGAGAAGTCGAGCCACGCTATAGAGGCGATTCCAGATTCCTAAAGAAAGGAAGACCAAAGAGGGAGCAGCAAGCCATGAACGCTCGCTCAATCTCTCAAACAGACTCTCTCCTACTGCAGGACTCATGGGGTCTTCTCGATCAGGGATTGCAGGGCCCCGAGGATTAGTCACGGGCCGGGCCAGAGCCATGTAGTCTGGCGTGCTGGCGCAAGGAAAAAGGGAGGAGTTTACAAGCTCTAAGGAGCCGAATCTCGAGTAAACTTAGACAGAGGAACGGCTGTCTCGGGGCGGAACACGCTGCTGAAAAAGAAGAGCGAACGTAAGCTGTCCAAAAAACTGAAAGAAGCGCTCAAGACAGCGAAGAGCAGTTAAGCAGTTATTAGGAAAGAGAGTAACCATCTGTCAATGAGAGGATAGAGGAGGAACGGCATCCAGAAACAAAGGGACGGGGAGGGCTCGGGAAAAGATCCGTCAACTGACGCTTCCAAGGGTGCCGCAAGACAGCGCTTTCTATGGACCCGAAGCCGGTAAAGGGAAAGAACCAAATCCGGAGAAAAGTGGGAAAAGGAGCATTCGCAAATCTCGGGGAGAGTATCCAAAGGGGACGGGACGAGGAGAAAAAGGAAGAGCCTGGCAATTAAATTGGAAATTAACGGAGTGGTGGAAGCGTACACTGAGCTGTCTGAAGATCGACTGAGTGTGAGAAAAATCAGAACCTGGAACAGAAGGGCAAATCCGATTTTGGCGGGAAAAAATTATCGGGAGGAAAGACTATCAAAGAGAAAAGAGGGAAAATAGACTGGACGCAGAGGGCAAATTCCCCTGGTACTGAGAGGGCGAAAACGATGATCCATCGGGTAGTCACGATAGAATCAAATTTCCGAAGTCAGAGAATGAGGCGGGGAGTAGGGAAGGTGGGGTCTTGTTCGGGAGAAGAATGGGGGCACGAAAACCGGAGCCCTGGCGCGTCATACGCAGAAATCCATTCCCCGATGCTGGGCCGGCTGGAGATTTCAACTGCTGCGGCAAAGAAACTGCGGGCAATGCCTGGGGAAGAAAAATTTGAGAGGGAAGAGGAAATCCAACAAAAAATACCGTCTACTGGGAAAGACAACGGCGCCTTCGATATGGACTAACAGCCAACTTTCGTAATTCCAGAGGGGCATCGAAACCGGCGAAGGAACGGAAGGGGAACGGGTAAAGCCGCATCAAGTGGGAGGGGAAGGGTCGGGGTCGAAAGCTCGAATGAAAGGGGCGACATTTGGAAGGCATCGCTTGGGTGAAGACGGGCGCGTGGATAAAGACCTCGAACTCATGAAAGGTCAAGATGAAGGATGAACCTAGAGACAGAGTATTAAGAAG
>Ga0179593_1367821_pt1 | contig 12976 bp, 15 predicted proteins | sample CZODoug2_1_08_16_FD_185931 | JGI IMG/M metagenome (GOLD analysis project Ga0179593, IMG submission 185931) | Vadose zone soil fungal communities from Angelo Coast Range Reserve, California, USA - CZODoug2_1_08_16fungal (PacBio error correction) | ecosystem: Environmental > Terrestrial > Soil >...
AAGTGGTGCGCGAAAGAAAGCGACGTATGTAATAAACGAGACGGGATAGAAGACTAAACGTCTGTGGTTAACACCCCCCCCGAAAACTCTTCCGCTGCAGGGGTGAGCTCAGAAAGGAAAATTGAATAAAAGAAAAACAGTAAACCACCAAACCGGAACCGTCCCAACCAGTTGAACATAGAGTGGAGCAAACAGAATCCAAAAAACAACGGCGAATTTTGGAGGGCGACAAACCAACAAGATAATTGATGAGCCTTTCAAAATAGCGAAAATACATTCAATCTCCGTGTAAGCCTCCCATGTCAGCCATTCTATGGAAAAACCAGCGACCGGGGGAAAAACCGACCAGCGGATGACAGGTGATGGGGGGGGGGAAAAGAAAGAGCTGGTTCGGTGAGTTGTGGTTTTTGGTTCTGTAGCTGGGGAAAATAGAGTTAAAAGGCGGACCGCAAGGAACACATGGGGAAGGGAGGGGCCGCGACCAAAATCGATGGAATGGAGAGACTAAAGGGAACGAAATCTTAGGGCATAACCAAGATTTTTGGAACAGATCGTCACTTGCTAGCAGGAAACATCGGGGGGAAGGAGTTAGGATACACTACAATCGGCAGAAAGCATAAGAAAAGGTAGACGGTTGAAAACCGTGCCTCCGGGAACGTGCGAGGGGCGGTCGGTTCGGGCAGAATTGGTCTGGCGGGGAATGGAAAATCACTAGATTGGTACTGGGGATCAACAAAAAAAGGAGATTCTAAAGGCTAAAAACACGCTCGTCATGATAAGAAGGGGAAAAAACGGGTGTTCGGGGTTACAAACAAGTGAAAAGCGCAGCAGGCATGAAATGGCGGAGCAAGTCGTATACAAGATGTGCAAAGAATGCAATCAGACTGGGAAAAATGTGTAGGCCAAAAGATGACGCGGAAAAGTGTCTAAGGGAAAAGAGGAAGGGAAGAGTAACGGTAAGGGGGGTACCAAGGCGAAAAGGGGAAGGCTGCTCAAAAAAAAAATATCATAATGCAGTGGGAACACCGGCGAAGGGGCCCGAACCAGCGTGACCGAGCAGGAGGGAAAGGGGGATCGTAACTTTCAAAAGTGAAAAATTGCAGTAGACTGTCGCTTGGAGGGAGCAAAACGGGGGAGACGCATTCGACGATGTTGACTATGGCATTGTCCCTTTAGGTTAAGGGAAAAGGAGTCATCAAACTTAAGGGAAGGGTGGAACAGCAGACCAATTTTCCGTCTGGAAAACAATATAGACTGGTTTTTCCCGGGGGGCGGGGTTAAAAAAAGCAAGGAAACCGGGGGGGCGAGTGCCCTTAAAACTCAATTCCCCCAAAGGGGCAAGGAAGCATTTCAAAAAATCCTGATGAATAAGGCCGAAAGAGAATTACTAATTCTCAGCAAAGGAAATGCCGGGGGAAAAAATGTAAAGGGAAGGTGGTTTGACTACGCTTTCCCGTTGGGTCGTGGCAGGGAAGGCTCGTGATCAAAAGGCTCAAAGAAAGAGAGGAGTGTAAGCAAAGGGCGTCGTCCAATTTCCATGGAAATCCGGAGAAGTCGCTTCTGAGCTTCCGGCGGGCGGCCGGGGGAGTCCTTTAAAAGCTCAGTAGATCCGGGATTGATTCATAGGCGAATGTTAACAAACAATCGCCGCATTGGGTGCAGACCGCAGGAATCGGCATGGGGATGAAAGAACTCTTTACTAGCCAAGAAAAGGGGTCGTATAAGAAGCTTATGGTTTCTCACGAGAGAGTGCAGACTCGCATGACGACCAGTGTTGGCCTAGCAGCAATTCACACAGCGTACCAGACAGAAATCCAGCACTTCATACGGAAGAAGTCCCACTGAAGACCAGGGGGGCCTGATCAAAATTCTTATATCTCGCACCCTTCGCGATACAGACAGATCAAAGAAGCGGGACTGTCGGCCGCCGGACTCGAGGCCTATAGGAACCTCTTACGGGCCGAAAGAAGGCGTCGGATGAGAACCGACTCTGGCTCTCGGTGGGGTGCCAAGGAAACTTGAGGAGGTCATAAGGCGTGCTCATGGGCGGAATTAGACAGGGAACCATTAAAAAAGCAGGAGGGGTGTGATTAAGCGAGCAGCCAAAGCTTAGGGGAACCAACTGGACCCAAAAAGATGTCTCGGGAACCAGAAAGATTAGGGGCTTATTCCAGTAAACCGCCGCAATAGTCAGGTTCGGATGAGCGAAAAAGGCGGGAATGATGACGGTGAAACATCGCAGTAAAGGGATCAAGTTGTCAGGGGCAAAATCTCACGGTTGTCAAGGCAAAATCACCGCGGAACTCTATCCTGAAAAACAGTCTGGAATAAGCCGAAATCAGTACTCTGAACCCGGGGGGGGGGGGGGAGAAGTTTAGGTAGTGAGGAGGAATGTGATTACCATGGAAAAACTGGAGAGAAGTGTAAATTGAAAAAGGGAAGAAGAGGGAACAAGTACCAAACCGCATTGGAGAAAAAAAGAGAAAGGGCCTAATCATATCTAACAAACACGGGAGGGGGGGGAAAGGGAAAATAGGGCATAGGAGAAAATAGGACGAGGGTATGGTAGCGGGGGCATTTCGGATGAGTTCTTCACTGTAAAAAGACTCCCGTGCCAGAATCAAAAACAACAAACCAACCTGAAGAAGAGAGGAGGACATTTGCCTACAGTCTGGGGGGGGATCTCAACCCAAGGGAAGAAGTTCGGGTCCTGTAAAAGGGAAGCAGGGATTGCACGAAAAAGTGAAGTGGAAAAAAAAGGAGCATTGGGAGAAGTGGCCATCAATCAAGGGGGGATTTCCATCACAGTGGGTAAAAAGCGATACGTCGAAGGGAGAAGAAAAGGAATCTGCGCCTGTGGAAGGAAAAGAGGAACAAAGGGGGTGGGCTGGCTTTTCAAGAAAAAACCATGCGTGGAAGGGACAGAAGAGCATAAAGAAATTCGCCAAGTACCAAAAATCCTGAGGATGCAGGGTGCTGGGAAGGCAGTATAGGTAAGAACGTAAACACTGGAGGGGGCTTGGCTCTCCGTGAGACCATAAACAGGGAAAGAACTACTTTTTTCTCGCCAAAAAAAGAGGACCTTTCACCCCTGGCTGTACTATCGATCAACTCAGCTTTCGGGATGGTGCGAGTGCCAAGGGCAGTCGGTGGAAATAGCTCTGGAGGAAAAAAAAAAAAAAACTGGAAAGGGGATATATGAAATTGGATGCTGTTGGGGCCGAGGTGTGACTCGGAGGAAGAGACCCATGCCATCAGGCGAGCGTCAAAGCGAAATCCGGAAAAGAGGGAGCAGAGAAAAAAGGTGAAAGGAAGTGAGAATCAGGAACTGCGGTCGGGTAATCAACAGGCTTTTGCGGGGGAAGGCAGCGTAGCAACGGAAGAAGCTGGGTCCCATTTTTCAAAAAAAAAGGGGGCCGCCTGGGAAAAAGTCCTTAGCTTCGGTCAAGGAAAGCCGCAGAGGAAAAAGGGGATAATCCGAAAAAAGGGGAGCGGGGAAACATGTAGAGGGGGTAAGTACAGCACAACAAAAAAAGACCCGAAGAGATTGCGTCAGGAAACCTATACACGATTCAGGGCGTCTTATACAAAAAGGGGGGCCGATCTCAAAAGGGACACAGCACTATTTTTTTGAGAATGAGTCGTGGGATGGAATGAACTTTCGTAAGTCGATGAGCAATTCTTATTGGGGGGTTGAACTGGGGGACGTCCGTTGAACTGGGGGGCAGGCTTTGATTGATTGCGCACAGGGGTACCTTAACGTGGACCAAAGCACAAGGAAAAAAGGGAAGTCTGGTGAAAGGACAAAAGATGTCCTGCGGGTTTATAAAAAGTCAGGCTTGTACTGCGAACGAACGAAAGGGGGGCAAGCAACTTTTGGAAGAGAATCCCAACATGGGCGAGCGTTCCCGGGCTACCACTGGCTCCAAAAGAAGCTCGATCGAATATGGTAAAAAGCCAGGACCGAGCATCACTAATCTCGGCGGTAAGGAACTGGCTGGGCACATTCGCCGGTGTGATCCAGAAATCTTAGGGGGGGGGAGGGGGAGAGCTGGGAAATGAGAAACATTGCGCTTGGGCAAACAAAAAGCTACTTGTGGATTCAGGCATTGGAGTCTTAGGGGAAAGGAAAACAGGATCTTGCGAAAGTGGATGGGAGGGGCATTCAAAGCACTGCACAGATTGCGCCTTTACTGGACTTCCGTGCGAGAGGAGGTTTTTTACGATTGGGAAGGGAGGCACCCAGTTAGGGAAGAGGAATGCAAGAGACTCCTCGTCCGCAGGAGAGAGTGGTGGTCCCATCACAATCTAGTGCTGTTTCAACTTGGGAAACAGACAGAAAACCAGCCGACGAGCAAACCACCAGTCCGCAAGTTACCGGGAAGGGGGGGGATGCGTGACACACATGACCTTTAAGATTGAGACGACGAGATTGGGGGGGTATAACGTAAGCTCCAAAGTGGACTGGGATATCAGCGGGAGCGCTCCTGGTCCAAAACGCTTGGGTGCTGTTGCAAACAGGTACAATAGTTACGGTTCAAGCCAGATTCAATCCACGAGGCTAAAGAAAAAAAAGACCAGTGTTAAACTTGCTGGATGGCAAGCTCGATGTCCAGACAAAAAAGACCAAAAAAAACTGCCAAAACGATCCATGGCCCGGCAATCAAATACTAAGAAGGGAATCAGGCTCAACCATGGGGTCGAGAAGGGGGGGGGGCTAATGGGGGGGGCGGGAAGGGCGGGGAGGCTTGCCAAAAGGCTACCGGGGCATCGCGTGTGGAATAAAAGGGGGTCTTCTTTGAAAGAATAATCACATAAATAGGAGTTCTAGGACAAAATTCGGCCCGTTTGAGGCCGGTTTTCTCAAAAAACGCAACAAAGGGGGGAAAAGGGATTTCCAAGGGTGAAAATGGAAGGGGGTTTGAATGGTGGCTGGTGCGAAGTCTTTCAGTTATGGGAGCTTCAACTAAAGAGAAGAAAAGACAGGGGGAGGTTGTGTTTGTTCCTCTCAAACAAACCCCCGCAAGGGGTAGGCTCAGATCACGATCGTATCGGGACTCGCCTGCTGGCTGGTTGCGCCCAGCGAAATCTCAGAGAACAAAAAAAGAGGGGGGGGTTACAAAGTGAGAGTTGCAAAATGTTTGCAAAAAAAACCGCATCAGAAAAGGCCATAAGAGACGATCGGGGGGAAAGAGGAGCGCACAGTCTGGGGGGGGGTTTGGGGGAAGAGAAAAACACACCAACCGAAAACGAAGAGGCAGCTCTTGAGCAGGGGAAGTCAAACGGATTCAGAAAAAAGAACCCAAAATGGACCAACATACTGATCAGCCTGACGGGTGAACCATCGTGCGGTGAACAAAACACGACAAATAAAAAGAGATTGTTTGCTTACCGTCATACAACCCGCAGGTATGTGTGATGAAAATTTCAAGGAATAACAACAATCTATGGCACAGCGGAACTGTTTTCAGAATCCAAGGACTGCGCAAATCATCGGAGAAAAAACAATGGGTAATGCCAGCATTAGATAATATAAAGAGAGGAAATGAGGCGACGATCTCTCGGTCATGGCATTTTGGGGTGTCTTTAGGGGGCGTTGAAACAGCACGGGCTACCTAAAGTTCCACACTTGTATGGAATTGTTAGGGACATGGCCGAAGCGCTGAAAGTGATCTCAATCTCATGGGTCCGAACAGATTGGATCCCTCCTCCCAAGCGTTGGGGTGGGACCCGGGCCGGCGCCATGCAACCAGGGATAGGCAGAAAAACCCACTCTGGGGCTCTAGGGAGATTACCGATCGACGGAAGGAAACAATGCACGCAAAAAGTCATAATTGTTGGGCCACAGGGCATAGGTCAGGGGGAAAATGGCATAGGTTTCTTCAGGGAAGGGGGTGCAGAATTGTGGCTGCGTAAAAGTTTGAAAGCCTAGAGTGGAAGGAATCAACAACTTCAGATGAGAAAGGAGAGACAAGCTTGTGAAGGGCTTTGTCAAGGTTGTGGGGGCAGAACTTCCGAACGGAAAAAAAAGAAGAGCCGCGCATGAAAGGGTGCGGAGCAAGGCAAGGAGAAAGATGTGACAAGCCAGATACGGGCAAAGCCAGCTTCGACAAGGTGTGAAAAAAAAAAAAAACACGTACAGTCTATCGGCCTCATGGGAACCTAAGTCCGGCAGTGTATTTGAATGGGGGAAATAACATGAAAACTGCAGGAAATTAAACCCGATCTAGCGTGACCTTTTGAAACCCCCGGGGGGTCGTTTCTAATCCAGGCTGAACGAAGAAAATTAGTGAAGAAATTCTAGGAAAGAATGATTAGTAAGAGGAATAGAGGGGTCGAATGTAAAGAGCACCAAACTGGGCTCTGGGCAAGGACGAGTACTCGAAGGTCCAAAAGGACCGTGAAGTAAGTGGTAGGAAGCAATTTCAACCTGGTCAAAAAAGGGGGGAGTTGGGAAAAGCATACCATCCTACGGCTGAACAAAAGATGCATTCAATTGTTCTGTGGGACCACGGGGGAAAACCAATGAATTGTGGAAAATCCCAATGAAAACCAAGTGGCCAAAAAGACGAGTGTCAAAAATACACGCCTCAGGGCTCAAAGAAGGACGCCAGAAGCAGCAAACGACAGAATGCCACATGCGGTGAACGGCGTTTGAAACAAAGTTCCCTGTGGTGACGAGGCGGACACGCTGCCCCCCCAACCCAAAAAACTCACCGGTAGCTATGCACAAAATCCCTCTTAGGGTGGATGGTGGACTGGAAGGGAAATATCCCATGAATGGCACAATCACGACAGTCCGCTGGGGGGCTGCTGAGAGGTACTGGCGGCGTTATTACTTGACCGAACTCTAGCTCCGGCTGATGCATACGAAAATGAAAACCAAAGCGCGATGATTCTCCGGGGGGGGGGGGGGGGGTAGGGCGGGGGGGGGGGGTCGGGGGTACGGGGGGGGGGGGGGGGGGGGGGGGGGGGGGGGGGGGGGGGGGGGGGACGGGGGGGGGGGCGGGGAGGCGAAGGGGCCTGGGGGGTAAGCGGCGAGGGGTGAGGGGGGAACGGTGGGGTTCGGGGGGGGGGGGGGGCCTGGGGGCGGGGGGGGGGGGGGTGGGGAGGGGGGGGGGGGGGGGGGGGGGGGGGGGGGGAGGGGGGGGGGGGGGGGGGGGGGGGGGCGGGGGGGGGTGGGAGGGGGTGTGGGGGGGGCGTGGTAGGGGGGGACCGTCATTGGGTTTTGTGTCCGAGGGGGGGGGAGGGGGGGGGGGGGGGTACAAAAGCGAAACAGGACTCTAACAAGATGCATTGGCGGCAGAACCGAGCCCTCTGTACCACGCCCACCTCACCATCATCAATCCTTATCCCTTGGTCGCCGCATCGACCTGTTTTCTTTCACGACACCTCCCCCATTCTCAATCGGTCCAACGAGAAAATCCGTATCTCCCTCAGCCAGATGATACTAAAAGCACCTCATGGGCGTAGGGAAAAGGGGGGAGGGGAAGAGGCAGACTGAAGGGGTGGCTGGGTAGACAGAGGGTGAGGAGGGTCATGGACGGAGGATAAAGAACCCCATGCCCGGGTGAGAGGGGGATAGGGAAACAAAGGGGGAGGGCACAGGGGTCTGACAATGCTGGTCTTCTAGACGTCGCCTGAGGTCCCTATGGTCTCATGCTGAGGCTCATGAGCCTGTGCAAACGAGTTGAATGGGAGTTGGGGCGAGAGATAAGACACGGGAGTATCCTATATCCGCCTGGATGTGAATCCACTAAGGGGGTCTGGGATCTTCATATGCAGGCGTTGAACGGACGGCGCTCTTTTCCTCCAAATCAGGGCGATTGTTCGCCCGGCAACGGAGCAAGGCAAAAAAATCATAACTTCGGGCTACTTTGAAAGGAAAAGGACACACCTGATGAAAACCTCCAAAGAAGGAAGTAGGAGCGCAAAGCGAGCCGACCGCTGTGATGTCCCTGGACCCAAACGGAATGTGTAAATCGGCACCATCAACGGGGCTTACTAAAAAAAAAAGGCGCCGAAAGTCGTCGGAGCACAGAGGGTAGCGCTAGCGACCCACTTGATCGTGGGGATGGCTAGGGCAACCGTGACAAAATGACAAAAGTGGGGCGCAAAGCTCACGGGGTCGAAATCCCTGCTACAAAAAGACGAGATCCAAGAGTCCAGGTTGAGAAGAAAACCGAAGAAAGACGAACGGACCAGGCTACTCGGACTTACGTAGGAGCGGAGAGGGGGGAGACACAGGGAAACAGGGAGAGAGTGGAAGTTTAAGAATATGAACCAGCTTCACAACCCTCAGCATCATGTGAGGAAGCTTAGTACCAGACAAAAACAAAGGATAAAAAGAGGAGAAGAGCGTCAATAAATCCATGATGCAGAGTTAGTGACGGTCAGGTTAAATAGTACACTTCGTGACACTTAAAAACGGTATCACCGTTCATGGTAGCACCTCACCGCAAACTCCGAAAGGGGGGGGAAAAGCAATATTAGCTGGGTCAGAATTGAATGGCGATCGCGCCTTTATCTAACCTGGGGAATCGAGGACGGTGCAGGGTAAGCATTCAAAACCGCGTTGAGCTTTGCGAAAAGGACATTGTGGACAAGCAGATTGGGGGGGAAAAATACACCACGATGTCCATCACAGGGGAACTAACGATACCGTAAGTTTCCTAAGATCGCTGGCCGGCTGTTAAACTAATCATAAGAATTATGGCTTGCTGTGACCGAGACAAAAGCGTGGTGGACATTACATCAAGAAAACCTGTCAGGATGCGAGGGAAGTCTAACCTTCAAAGAGCTTTGAAGGTGGGACTTTCAGCAGGAAGAATGGCAAAGGCACGGAACTTTATGTAGCTTGGCTCCATTTCTGACAGACCGAGAGCACGGCCTCAGAGGGGGGGGGGGGTGACCTACTCGGCTTTAAACCCTTGGAATCGAATGCTAAGGGGACCGCCGAAAATACGCCCCGGAGGGATCTGGCATCAGCAGGGAATAGTTCTGGGGAAAATGAAAGCAAAGAAATGGAATGGGAGCAGGAGGAAGTGAGTGTCGTTCGTTCATTTGTACCTTTTTTACTCCTTGCGTATAAGCCCATGCAAACAAGCATGAGTCCATAAAGCCAGCGACCAAAAAGAAAGGAAAAGACCCCAGGAATGCTAAAGGGATCAGAACTGGCGTCGGGGAAGCTCTGGGCTTGTGCGAAGTAAAAGGCAACGTAGTGGGCCGAATTGGGGGTGGGTCCGACGAAGATTGAGAAGAAACTAGAGCTGCAGGGAGGAATAAGACCAGCCTGAAAATCACCTAAAAAAATGATAGAGGGTGCCAAAGGGTGGAAGGGGGAAAGACAACGTCGCAATAAAAGAACAACTAATATTGAGTTCTCAAGTAAAAGGATACACGAGAAAAGAAACATTGCAATCGACCACAGGGGCAATGCGATCGGCCCCTTACGAAGGGGTGGGCTTCGGGGCGGGGCGACGGTAAGTAGATATCAAGTAACGGGTAACTAAGAATGGATGGTGAAATGCTGAACGGGATTTGTGGGGATTGACAAATTTTAAGGCATGGCGCCAGGTGTACCGGGGAAGGGGACCACAAGCACAAAGAAAAAGGGCAGTCTTGGGGGGGTTCAGCAAGGGACACCGGGGGGGGATTAGGAGGTTCAAAAAGCCCAGGATCGCTTGGGAAACTGACTGAAACCTTCAAGGGAACGGCCCGGGGGTGCATAATCGTCAAACCCGCGATGCCAAGGGCTAAAAGGTGCTACATCAAAAGAGAGGCGATTCAATTATTTGCAAAGAGCCTCCCGAGCCATCTGAAGAAATACTTCGGGTCACGCTGGCTTCGGTCCAGTCGCGGGGTGATTAAAAAAAGGCACTGGCAACAAGACTGTTCCCGAAATCATGCAGCAAAGGCGAGTGTACCCGGCACACAGCTTGGGGGAGTGGAGGACCCCAATGGAAACAGTTGGAAAACGTCAGCGACCTAAAGACGATCTGGGGGCCGGGCACCTTGGATGTCTGGCCCGGAGACAATCGCACGGGGGACATCTTGCGCGTCTTGTACGAAGAGTTAATAAGGGAGCAAAGCGTCGTTGTGAATATGGTTAGGGGGAAGGGGTCTGCAGCCGCGACAAAAAGTGGCAAAGACGTCGGGAGCCTCACGTCGGAAAAGGGGAACCCAGGAAAAAAAGAAGGGCTGCTTCAACACAAATTCTGGAACGTACCAAGACGAACCATCTCAAAAGGGGGGACCACGGGTCAAGGGGTGGCCACCACGGACCGTTTCTTAGTGCATGTCCTAAATCTAGACCGCAGAAGGAACGCTCCCAGTGTACTTCAAAGGGGAAGGCAATGCAAAAGGGGCAAAAGCTGGGTTCTGAATGGGAACGAAGAGGAAGTTAGGACAGGAAGGTCCGTACGATCCATCTGTACATGAGAAAACCTACGAAAAAAGCACCGGGGGTACAGTTGAAGGAATCTCGAGTAAAAAAAATACACAAACAACTGCCCAGACTAGCCACTGACGCAAAGAATCAACCATCGAAAGAACAGACTCCTGTATGATGGCACAATTGGTCGAGGAAAGTGCTAAGGGAAAAAAAAAGCTGAGGGAGGCATGCCCAAAGGAGAAAAAAGTGCATAGATTTCCAAAAGGGCCCAATCTCAAAAAAAAGCGGGGAGGGGATGAAAGGAGAAAAACAAATCGCCCTTGGGAGGCTTTTGTATGGTTGGATAAAAACCACGCACATGGGGGGAACTGGAGATCCATTACGGGCGCGGGTGGGTGTGCACTTCGTGCGGGGAAAAGTATTTCGTCGGAGAAATCACCTGACAAGAGAGACAACGAGGGTTGTCAGTGTGTTTGTACTCTCAAACACAAAAGACTGGGGAGGAGAGAACCGAGCGTTACCGTACAACCTCTCGCGGGGGACACCCATAGAGCGAACTCAAAAAAAAAGGGGGGGAGAAAAAGAAGAGATTGAAAAAGGGAGCAACATCATCAGAGGCCTCGGTATGTTGAAAAAGGAAAGATAGGGATTTCGGAGCACATGGGGGGTTGTGGAGAAAACACACAAAATAAATCGGACTTGAGCGTTGCAAGAAGGAAAGACGTGGACCTAAAATCAAAGAAACCGCGCAAAATAACATGGGGGAATCCTCCAGTGACAATGCCAAACAAGCATCACGCATCAACCGGACGAAATGTTTCTTTAGACCGTCATCACCATTAGGCCTGGAAAGGAAGAAAGCAAAACAATCTATCACCGAGTGCAGGGGCACAGGACCATTCAAGAATCAAGCTCACAATGGGGAAAGCCTACCAGGCGTCGGCGGATTGTGATGGGGGTCGAACCACGGTCTGATGGAAGGTTTTGCGGGGATGACCATCCAGGTCCATCGGGGGAACATGGGGCTTTGGGCTTCTAAAGCATAGATTGACAATAGTCTAAGGGACAGAAAACGGGGGGGAGATGGGGGGCAATCAGAAAAAATTTGGATCAGGACGCGGGGGGTCACCAAAGGAAACATATGGGGGGAGGAAACGGTTGAGGATACCAAGTAGAGGAAGAAATAAGAAAATGTCGACGGGGGGGAACAACCTGGGCAGAGGCGGGAACTTGGGCGGTTGGACGTCGGAGGGGCTGGGACAAAAGGGTCTGCGGGACTTTTTGAAAGCAGCACAGTAGATAGGGTGCTAACACTTCAAAAAAAAGCGAGCAGCTTCTTTCCTGGAAGGGGATAGACGGAAAAGTGGCAGACCTCACAGAACAAGAGGAAAAAAAGCTCAAGCAGGCAGATATGGGGGCGGAGAAAGTAGGATGAATGGGGGCAATGGGCTTGAAGGGCACTTCTCAAAGTTGGCGACAATCGGTCAGTGTCGGAAAGAAGGAAAAATGCGCCATGGCGCAAAGTGGCGGGGGGTTAGGGGGGGGTACAACAAGGGGGGCGCAAGGTCTAATAACATCAGGGAAGGGGGTCACCCCAATGTAACCGAAGCCAGAGGGGGGAAGAGAGATTAGTGCATGCAAGGCGGGATTGAAAGAATTGCAGATAGATCTGGAAGGGGAGAAAAAGGGGTAAAAAGGCGACAAGTTGGAGATAAGTGGTCCAGGAATTAGTGAGGTCATTACATGACCCTGGGGGGGGATGGGAACCAAATCCCATGGAGGCTGAAAAGAGAATGAACTGGGTTGACTGGTTTCGGGGTCCAAGACGAAAGGAAAAAACTGTGAGCAATGACAGTAAAGCCAAGACCCAGGCCAAAGAAAGAAGTGCAACTCCATACTATTAAAGAAGAATTAAGGCAAACAGTCAAAGAAGAAAAACCACAAATTAAGGGGGGAAAATGTGTCGGGGGTATCCGAGCTTGAACATGGGGGGTCGATGGAAGACGGAGAAGGGAATGCCGAAAAGAAAGAGAGTCGGTACTCGGGCGCTGTGAGTAAAACATCTCAGGTCCTGGAACACTCAGTACGCTCGCAGGAGGGAGGCTTTGAGGAAACTGTGACAAAGCCAGATCAAGGAACAGGGGAAACGAAAATGGGAAAAACAACAAGCTTCACCGCTATCTCGCAAGCCGATAAAACGCAGGAGGGGGGAGGACTCAATAATGGGGGAGGGGAGGACTCCTCGTTGTGTGAATGCGAGTTCGCGGAGCTCGGGGCATGAACTAGGATGGCATGGGGAGGGACATGCCAGAGTCCCAAAGCGGGCCAAAAGACCTAAAAAAGTGCTGATCCAGGAAAAAAAAAGTCTCTGTGGAAATAAACTTCTTAAGAGTCAAACCGCACGAGCACCAGAAAAATCCGAAAGGAAGGGCGAAAAAGGGAAGGAAGGAGAGCTACGATATACACCCGCCCAAAGGGGAAGAAAAAAAGACATGGCGTCTGATAGAAAACCATCGATTCTGCTCTCGGTTTCGGGGGGTTCCACCGGCAACTGAACCACCCACTTAATACCTTGGGCTGTCC
>Ga0179593_1434190_pt1 | contig 12976 bp, 16 predicted proteins | sample CZODoug2_1_08_16_FD_185931 | JGI IMG/M metagenome (GOLD analysis project Ga0179593, IMG submission 185931) | Vadose zone soil fungal communities from Angelo Coast Range Reserve, California, USA - CZODoug2_1_08_16fungal (PacBio error correction) | ecosystem: Environmental > Terrestrial > Soil >...
ACCGAGCATATCGCCTTATGCACAGGGTCTACCGACCAAGGCCGGTCCGAGGGCGACTAACTGGGGACAAAATCGCCGCACCCATAGGGGCGATTGGCCGTGTAGGGAAGAGAGGAAAAAGGATTTGAGGGGGGAGGAAAAGAAGAGCGCAGACCCCTGGTCCAATTCGGGAGAGACATTTTTCACCCGAAATGGGGAAGGTGCCGCGATAAACGAAAAATAAAAAACGTTAAAAAACGCGATTTCAGAGGAGGATACGCTTGCGGAGGAATAGAGAACAAAAAGAGAGATGCTATGCGGAACTAGGGGATTCATAAAATGGCGCCATCGTCGTCTCTACCAACCGCGGAAATATGAGTTCGCGCGGAGAAAAAGGTCACGTGGGGTAGAGAAGGATTGACCCAAAGAAGTTGACAGCAAAAAACCATGGATTGTAGGACTGAGGAAAGACTCTAGCTGTCCTGGCAGTTTTTCTCTGGGGCAACGACAAAAGATCAGAGAAAGGGAAAAGAGGGAGCAGACCGGCGACATATCTGAAGCGAATGTTGAGAAAGTGGACCGGATATTTATCTTTACCAGACAAGCTCTTAAAACCACGATAGAGGCAGGGCTCGGGGGTTACGAGAGAAAGTAGAGAAAGACAGGGAGATGATAGATCCATCCCACGCAAGGTCGAGCCGGTATACTAGAAATATGATCTGAACCGTCTTAGAACGAAAACGATCGAGAAGATGGAGAAGTGAAGGGTTGGACGGTAAACAAGAACTTAGAACGTTCGGCCACAATCTGGAGAGACGTTGGCACACTGTGACGTAGACTCCCTCAAAACGTTACAAACGTGGTGATCACCGGCTAGGTAAATAAGATACAAAAAGGACAAAAGAAAGGGTTAAAAGAGGCCTAAACTAGACAGGGTGGGCCCTGGAGACAAGTTAACGTTCATTTGGCCCGGGAGATCGAGGAGGGAACTAGCGACAGCCGAGACGCTGCGGAAAAGTGAATTCTAAAACGTGGAGAAACCTGCGCCTGCAGACAGATAAATGCAGAATGCAGGCCTGTCTGGGAGCGCAGAGTAGAAGGGGAAAGAGTCATACCCTAAGAGGTTTGCGCACTGGCTGGAAGAGGGAAAACTTTGTCACGTATAGGGCTTGAGGGGGGGGAAAGGAGAAAAACGGGTTGCATGGTGGGAGAGGGAGGAAGGCAAGAGAGCGAAATTCTTGCGGCGATACCGCGCGAGTGACAAGGGCTTATGCTGCTGGGCAGAGGCAGTGGGGAAACACCACACGGCAGGAGGTGCCGGGGACGGCGGAAAAGAGAGGGGGTCAGGTCAGATGACTTGCACAAATCGCAAGAACTTGGTGAAAGGTGACTCGAGAGAGAAAGAAACTTGAACGATATAGAGCTAGGGGAGTACATTGTCGGAAAGTATCGACAAGATGGGAAACACGGTGTTCGGGAGTTGCGGTAAGCACTAAAAATAAAGAAAACCACCGAAAAAGCCCCCACGAGAAGGAGAAAGGGGCCAGAGTCCTTCTTGTTGGGGGGTCAAAAAAAGGGCTCGCTTCGGGGAGAGGTAAGGGTGATTGGTATTTCGCTTTGTTTGGGTTGTCAGGGTATATTTGGGGAAATGTAAGGGAGAGAAACGAAAAGGAACGGCGAAGGAAAAAAACCATTGGCTCAGGGCAAGCGGCGTGGGATCGCAACTCAACAGTTGAGGTGGTCTAAAGAATAAGCAGATGAAACTCCGGGAAGAACGGGAAAGGGGCGCAAAAGATCGATCAGGAACGTGAAACCGACCGCGCAAGTTCGTAATGATAGGTCAAGTTCTTATAGGGAAGTGGTCGGACCGGAAACTTGCGATGCGGCCTGAAAAAAAAGGGCTACAGACGGTTCCACTGCAAAAAAAAAGGGATACGTGGTCCTCAGAGGCTGGGGCGCTATAAAATTGGTATGCGGACGGAGCCTGGTACCAGATACAGAACCATCATAGAGGGAGAAGGCATGGCGTTAAGGGGAAAATCTACTCAAACGGAGTAGGGGAAGGAAAAGAAAAGAGGATAAAGCCTTGAACAAATCCATCTCGAAGAAGAAAAATGTCAAAAAATCCGCGGGAAAGAGAAATAGGCTCCGAGGAGTCGGCAGGTAAGATTTACGCACGGGGAACCCGTCGAGGGGGGGTTTCTGAAGACAACGAATCGAAGAGAAGGAGGAAGTCAAAATCTCTCACTATGCCTATACGAACGAGGGGTTCGTAATTACCGCCTGCCCCCGCGGAGGAGAATCAGCGAGAGCAGGCACAAATCGGAGGGGAGGAGCGATTTCGATAGCAAAAGAAGGACAAAGCTGAAAAAGCGAGAGAGGGGAAAAAAAAGGAAAAAAAAAAGAGCTGCCCCGGAATAAGGTCCTACAAAAAAAAGATAGGAAAGCACCATTCAAGAAAATAAAAAATAATACAAAACTTAAACAAATCAAAAAACAACCAGAATAGAAGGAAGAGCACAAAAGCAGGCCAGGTCGCGCAAGAATAAATGACGGAGGGGAGGGTTGAGTGACTGACGTTGGGGAGCTTTTGATGCTGGAGGCAACCCTCAAAAAAACCGAATGACGCGTACAAAACCATTCTAGAGAACATAGCGAAGCAAGGTAGACGGAATAGTTGAGGACAGGAAAAAAACGAAGGAAAAGAAACGCAAGTGTCTTGAACACAAGACGATCCCAAAAAAAAATAGATCACAAAATCGAAGTAAAAACACTCGCACTAAAAGAAAAAACAATGAAAATTAAAAAAAAAAACATCGCGAACAGACCAAAAAAGAGTAGAAACAGACGACCGAAAAAACAACAGTTCAGCAGCGAAAAAGAAATAAGAAAAAAAGAACACTGCATAAGATGGAGCGCGCAAGAGCACTTGGGCAACGCCAAAAAAGTGCCAAAAAGATCAAAGTACAAATGAAATAGCACCGCCAATCTCAAAGGTCTATGCAGGCGAAGAAATATCTAAGCATGAGATTCTCAAGTTGATTCAGGAAAGAAGTCTACACAAAGAAAGCAGAATTAAAAGGGACCGAAATTTCATAGTAGACCTGGGCGCCAAGCAGTCCAACACAGTCAAGAATTAGGGGACAGAGAACGCCAATCCCGCGTCAGGAAATGAACAGTTAACTTTATATGGAGGGTGGGCGGCCACAGCAACGCAGAGCCTGTATCCCCATCAGAAAACGGGAGGGCTCCTCGTCGCACCCGGTAAAGAGGACTAGATCGTGGACTCCTTAAGTCTTAAGTGACCAGAATAAGTACAGGGGAAAAAGAAAGACGAAGGAAAGAAAAGGACGATCAACTAGCCTGGCGCGCGATAGCGAAGGGGGAAGAGCATTCAAAAGATTTCTGTATCTAAAGGCAAATTCGCCCGAAAACGAGACAAAACTTGGTCAATGGTGGATACCGAGCCAACAAGATCATCAAAGGGGCCTCGGCGGACAAAACTTGGCCGGGGAAATAGGGAAGCACCAGAAGGGGGAAGGAAAAACGTGGAGGAAGAAAGAAAAAGCGCCGACGAGGATCCTCAATAGTCAGATCTGGCGAGGAGCTGTCACGATCTGGAGTTAAGAGTTAAGCGACAACAACATCGTTAACGAAATCACGACAAAGATCGAGGGGAAGTATGTCTTCGAAAAGAGACGAAAAGAAGGACCGCTGACAACAAAATACGACCGCTTGCACGGAAATTGTGTTTGAAGAGCAGGATAAGGAGGGACTAACTGCTGGGAAATAAGTGTATTTCAGGAAGCGGCTCGCAGGATGTTCACGTTCTAAAAGAAAACCAGACGGACGAAACTAAGCGACATGCCTCTCAAGAGGGGGGGAGGAACCGCTTGCGAAGGGGAGGAGTTCGGAGCTGATGAAAACAAGAAAATCCATCAGAAAATAAGAAATCCTTTCCGCGGAAAAGCGCAGAGAAAGAAAAGGGGGTCAGCGGAGATTGCTACCAGGAGGCCGTCTAACCCGGGAATGTAAAGAGTACAAAGAAAGATCAGCAGTTTGGGTCTCTTGTAATCACCGGCTTGATAAAGGCCATCAAAAGCGGTTGTTGAAAAGGGGGCTCGGTGCGGGGGGTGGAGAAAACCCGGAGAAAAAAAAGAAGATAGGTACAGAAAATCTACACAGAGGAGTTATGACCCCTGGTGATCGGAGTAAAGCAGATCATAGGGAAGGGGCGAGGGAACTAAAAACTGGTCGAATCGCACTGAAAAAGAAAGGGAGGCTAAAGGGCAGGGAAGGGGCATGCCTGAGCGGGCGATCTCTCTATGAGAGAAGAGAGAAACGGAGAATAGGACACGTAAGGAAACGAATTTAGACTCGGTTGCGAAAATAAAAGGATCGGGAAAAGGGGGAGGAGAAGGAGAGCCCTGTAGAAGGAAGGAGAGCGCAACCTCATACTACCCTCCTAATTGTCCTGACTGGGGGAGTGACCGGGCAAGGGTGTGAAGGGAGTAGGATAAACCAGGTATCGTGAAAAGGAATGAACTGGGGGGGAAAAGACCCGATGAACGCCGGGGTTGGAGGAAAATTATGGTTCGCGAAGTTGCTCCAGCGGTCCTTAAAAGTCGAACGGTCTATTGGAGTAGCAGCAGGATGCTGAAGAAAAAAGGGAGTGCGGCATAAAAGCTTTGCGGTTCGTCCAAAAGCAGCTCAGGACTTTACGCTGAACCAGGGGAAAGAAAAGCAAGGGAGGCGGCACTGTCATGCAAAAAACTGTTCGCACAAAAGTTTGCGGAGAGAGGTGAGAGGAAAGAGCGGGCGACGCAATAAAAAACCAACGACGAAGAATTCAAAGCTACTAGCAAATGGAAAACGGGCCACATCAAAGATCAGTACCTGAGAGCGACCTATAAGAACGCAGAAGGGGGAACAAGTGCCAGCATTCGATGTGAGGTCGGGGGAAGATAGAAATGTAGGGCGTACGGATAAAAAAACAGGGATGGCCTATTCCTAGTTTTCGAAGGTACAGAGCGCTTGGGAAAACATGGGAAAAGGGGGCTGCTATGCTGTCCGAGAAAAAAGAGGAGGAAAAAAAAACTCAAGAAGGCGAGAGGGGGATTCTTAGGGGGGCATCTCTCTCGAGAACAACAAAATGGATTATTAAAAGATATATGACACCACGCAAAAAAAGCAAGGAGCGCCAGAAGGAAAAGAAGCCGTTAGGGGCAAGAAAAAAAGAAAAAGCATAACAGGTACGCATAGACTCTATAAGGCACTAGGGAAAAAAGAAATTTCCAGGAAAGCAAGGCATCCGGAACTAGGTAGATAGAACGACAAATCGGAAACTGACGCAACAAGTGGGAGAGAAAAACATAGAAGACGCAATCTGCATATACGAGGTCCAACGCAGAAGAGGAATTATTAAACGTACTGTCCCCTTGGGGACGATAGAGAGCGTTGATGGATGTGCGAGAGGGGAGTACGCAGAGGACAGAAAGAGAAAGAAAGCGAGCAGAAAACGGGTGAATACATCTTCTGAGTAACCAAGCCATCGCCCGGGGGGTGAATGTGAAAAAACAGAGACAACATGAGCCATAAAAGTTGCTAGGGGGAAAAAAAAAAAAAGGAAAGGTGGGGGAGGCCAAAGTCATCACTAGAAAATTGAAAAATCGGTTAAAAAGACCTCACGTCAGAAATCAGAGCCCCCATCGGCGAAAAAAAAGAGTGATAGAAAAAGAAAGGAAACGATAATACAACGGTGCCGACGAAAGGGAGAACGAGAACGGCAAAAAAAAAAAAGCGAAAGCAAAGAAGTCCCAGGTGATCACGTGCGAGGGGTAACTGAAATGCGGCGAACTGAAGTTTGACTGCGATGAGCGTAGAGAATCGGAAAACGTGGCCCCAAGATATAAATGGGGTGGACTAAACCCAGGCAAAAAGCTGGGACAGGCAGATAGCTGTAAGAGTCGATAATAAGGCTACTCCGATCATACAAATGTAGACCCGAGAATAAAGAGGAACAGACAAAGGGATGGACATTCAGAAGAGGCAGGATTCGAAAACTCAGCAGCTTCCTCGGGGCCGCAGCTCATGGGAAGAAAGGCCGAAGGCAAAAAGGGTGATCAATGAAAAGCCCGATGGGGGAGTGAAACGCCAAGCTGGACTATTGTGGGGGCGTAACCATTCTCTTCAAGAAAACAAAATAAACACCGGGCGATGATGCACAATGAAAGGAACATGAGCTAGCGCCACGGGGTCGCGAGAGGTGAAGGAACCACACGTCAGTGTAGACAGAGAAAAGGGAATCCCGGTAGCAGAGACACTGCCCCCGAAAGAAAAGGACAAAACGGGCAGTTGTCCGCGGATGGAAGGAGACACACTAAAAAGGTTGGAGGAAGAAAACAGCCGAAAGAAAAAAAATAAAAAGGAAGAAAAGGTGGGGGAGAGAGTCAAAGAGGCGCCGAAACGAAACAAGCAAACTAAAGGAACATCTTGCAAAAAAAGATATGAAACACAGAGTGCGGACCAGCAGTCACAAGGGCCGCCTGAGAGCGTCCAACGCGACCTACGAAATGTGGTATTAGTCACACAGGTCGAAAAAGAAGACTCTGCTAAGACGACGAAGACGAGATGCGGAGAGAAAAAGTTCACAATTGGTGGTCAACGAAATGAAGAGAACAGGACTAGCGTGCAGAGACAGAGAGGGACCATTGGTGGGATGCGGCTGAAAAACAGAACCGATAGGGAGGGGGGGACTGATGCCCACCACGCTCATCTCACAAAAAGGACACCACCGTTCATTGACCTAGACCGGAGAGAAGAGCGTCAAGGAAGGACACTTATCGACCAATTCTAGGTGGATTATCATTGACACAGGGGAAACGCGCTGCAAAAAGATTGAACGAGTGCTGGTGGAGGGGGGAAAAAAAGCCGGAAGAGGAAAACGCCTAAACAACTGGAACCGTATAGAAAAAAAAAAAAAGGACAATCGCGATCTATGCGTAAGAAGAGCTCGATCTTGAACACACGTGGTACAGGCCCCGTTCGACATAGCGGTCGAGCGGGATCAGACGGGGGGAGCAAAAAACATTAAGGGAGCAGATCTAGAAGATCTGTGGAAGGTGCGAGAGAGTAAAAAGTCTCCACGTTCCGCTTGAGCCAGCGGAAGGAGCGCCAACACCACCGTCCAGGACAAGGTGAAGATCAAAGTCAGGGTAAGGGAGGGGACTGTTGAGAAAGGGAAATGGAAGGCAACTGCCGGGCGGGCTCAAGAAAAAAAAGCCGCTTGGCACCTTTAATTCGGATGCAAAACTCGCAGCGCCAAAGGATCGTGCATAAGAAGAGGGAGCGACCGAAGGGCTCAAAAAGTACATCTCCTGTTGGCGGATGGGGGACGGCCAGGGTTACCCGTTGGGGGGCAGGAATGCGGCATGGGGTTCTTTGGGACAAAATAGAATGGAGTTGCCAGGAATGGACGATGGCAGAAGGACTCAACCTCGCAAGAAGGAAAATGCCATATAGAAGGGGCGTAGAGTAAAAGTCGAACAGTGTTACCATGACACTGGGGCGGTAAGAACGCAAGCGTCCCTGTGGAGAGGGAAGAGAGGGTGGAAAGGGAGTAGGAAAGTGGATGCCCTTAGGAAAAAAAATGGGTCTGTTGCATGGAAAGGGACCACGAGAAGAATAAGAAGAAGAACGCTTATGTAGATCGAATGAAGAGTCTAAAGTCTGAAAAGGGGTGATGTGGTTGCCAGTTTCGGGGGTAACAGCAGTAGAAAAGGACAGACGAAGCAAAAAGACCACGGCTTCCGGTGGATGCGAAAGGATATACCAGGGGGAGTAGCCGGCGGGTCTTTCAGGGGAGGGGGGTTACCAGTCGGCGATGTAAGGCGGTTTTGGCGGTTGGACGTTGCGGATTTGGTAATGGTTGTCAGGGGGTGGGCCGAAAAGTAATGGGCACTGATAAAAATGCCAGTACGGTCGAGCGAAGGAACGGGCCTCTTGGAAGAGCGGGACGGCAACGGTGGGATCAAAAACCGAGCAAGCGCAGGGTTATGGACAAAGAAAAAACGTAGAGTAGACATAGCTTAAGAGACGAAGGGGACACCCACGGCCGGTGCAGGGGGAGAGAGGGGGGGAGACAAGGAACCAGTAAAAAACCCGCGGACGAGGCAGTATTAGGAAATTCACGGGTATGATGTCCCTTTTTAAGATGAATATAGGAGATCTAAAAGAAAGAAAAAGAAAAACAACTCTCGAGGTTCACAATGGTGAAAGAGGGGGAAAGTGCAGCAATCTAAAACGCGATTTTTTGGGTGACCGCTTAGGGGACGTAAAACAAAGGGCAAAACAAGGATGATCGAACTGTGTCTCTAGGGGAACCACCAGACTAAAACAACAAATAGAAAAGGAAGAGAAGTACGGACGCAAAACCGCGAGAAAACTGCAGGGGTGGGAGGGGAAAAAAAAGCTAATAAAAGAAAAAGAATAGCGTGAGATCGAGTCAAGGCAAAACAATTGGGAGCCAACGTGGAAAACCGTCGATGGGGGGGTGGGGTTTGGAGGGACACAGATTCGTAAAGAAGACGAAGATGGACTACTAGACGGACACTCACAAGGTGAAATCAAAAAAATACGCTACCGGTAGTGAAGAAGATTAAGAAAACGCCTATGGTGGGTGTTGCAATGAATGAAGTTGTTCAGGCGCGATAAATGGCTCAGTCACCGGCGGCCTGGTGGGTAAAAACTTAGCTTACTTTCATCGTTCTTCTGACTCCGAAATGAACGCAAATGGGGTGACTGAGGTACGCCCTGCTCACCACCCCTGTAGCCGCGCAGACTCGCGTGACTTCCCGGGGGGTCCGATTAACTCCAATCCTACCGCCAAACTTATTATCATCACATCCGAAGCCGGACATACGGGATTGAAAGAATAAATCCGAAGAAAGAAAAAGCAGAAAGAAGGGCAAATAAACACTCCTCAATGATAGATAGTCCAACGTGCTCCAAAAGATCCGCGCCTCCATGGGTGTCTGATGGAAGTCTCTTCATCAGCGTGTTCACTGTTTTGAAGGGCTGGGTGGGAGAGGATTGTGATATGATGCAAAAACTCACCGGGAAACCCTATGACTCGGATAAAAAGAAATGCGAGAGCCATTCTGCGTAAACTATCGGCAGCGTAGAGCGAGAAAGTCAAAAAAGGAGTGAAGGCAGTGTGCCTATATCAGCACAAACAAGGTTCAGTAATCAAAGGAGACGAATACGAGAAAGGCCGAGGGACAATAAACCGAAGGGGCGAGAGAGAAGGCAAAGGAAAGAATCACTTTCACAGTAGATCGAAGGTAAAGGACGAAAAGACCAGTTGACGGAGAAGAGGGAGAAAGGAAAAGCGCAACTCGGCAAAACAAAGAAAAAAAGCGAATTTAAAGTCACAACTCGATTACGAAATAGGGCATTTCAATGTGAAAAAGCGATCTAACTGGAAAGGGAAACATTTAGGGTTTCCAACTACTTGAGCGCAAAGCAGGCGGGGGAGCGTGTTATGCTGGCTCAGGAAGTCATGTCCGACAAATTCCAGGCCCGCATCAGGAGGAGAAAGAAAGCGCAGGTCGGGGAGAGGAAGGGGAGGGAGACATGGGCCAAAGAAGGGAAGCAGATACAAAGGATCTGAAAAATGAGTGTGAGTGGGTCCGCAAACCACCCAAGTACTTAGGGATCAACAGGACGGGAGCGAGAAGGGAGCAGACGTAGAAAAAAGCAAACGTCTTGCCTCTATCAGTGTTGACCAGGGAGGGGGGGTACCTGAAAAAGGAGAAGGGGAGCCAGCAAACCCCAAAAAAGAGGAGAACATAGTCGATTTAGAACGGGGCAAGAAGAAAACTAGATCAAGATAGAAAGAAGGGAGTATAACACGCGAGGTCTTGAGCGCGGAAATAGACATTTCTGACTCTGTTTGGTCACACACCATGGTGACGGCGTTCACCGGCAGAAAAGAAAAAAAAAAGGCACACACTTCATCAAAGTTGGTGCAGCGCGGAACGGCAAATGAACGGGGATGCGGGAAGAAAGCCAGGAAATGCTATACTTTATGGACGTGGGAAGACGACGGACGGGAAGCTGCATATTAGACGTTCGGAAAAACGGTCGGCGGCCCAACGAAGGACGCGGGCTGGAAAGCAAGAAAAGAATGAGATCGGCTGGGAACTTGTGGAAAAAGAAGCGGGTCATGTATGTCTCGACAACCACCAGATGGGAGTCGAGAAAGAAAGAATATCGCCGGAGTCGTCGTCGAGCAGCGAAGGGAGAAAAAGAAAAAATGAAATAAGAACTCTGTGCAAAAAAACATGTTTGTTACGAAATAATGCTGTCGGGGGAGCAGCTTGGCGCGAGGGGGATTCCATCATCGCATCGCCGATCGTCAAGGGGAGTGCCTCAAATTGGAGTCTTCGTCGACAACTGAAAGACCTTTGAGGGATCAGGACACGAAAAGGCGAAAAGGTTTATTGAAGGACCTTATGCTCGACCAACCAGCATGAAAAATCAGCAATCAGGAAAAGGAAGGAAGCACAAGACGCAAGCGTCAGGACGGGGAGGACGTAGCACCAGAGAGGGCACCGGGCACTTCGTGAAAGAGAATACGGAAAAACGGAGAAAGATCAGAGGAAGGGTGAGATGGGCCAAATCCAGAAGGTGGAATGCAAAGGGCAATAATCATGTTGGACTATGGTCGGGGGGTACCAATCCTCCGGGGGGGGAAGACACAGAAGAAAACAAACGAGCAATCGACAACAGAGAGGGGGTCTTTAAGGGAAATCAAACTGGTGCGAGGGATCCCTCTATCATATGAGGAGCGAGGAACATTTTAGAAAGTCGAATTTCACAGTATCAGGAAAAATGGCGCAGTGGGCGTTTCACCTACGGGAGTCTCGGGAGAAGGGTATGGAGAGACGAAGTATAATCGTCGAATCTGGAACACTTCTATTACTGAAGCGAGAACTCAGGTTTCATCATGATCAGGCAACGGCAGATAGAGAGTAGACTCGAGTCGAAGGCATGTGAAACTCCGCAGAGGAAGAGGCCACAAAGAGAGCAAGACACAGACAAGGAAGGAAAAGGGTGTTAAAGGCCCGCGGTTTGCAAAGGATCAGAAGGAAAAGGGGAAAGGCACGGAACTACGTGAAATTGCGCCGCTATTTATCGCACTCGTTGGGGGCGGGGGGGCATGCTAAGAATTTACACCAATAGTCTCTGCGCCGAACAAGAATGGGGGCACAAAGAGAGGGGGGGGCACGACTCCAAAAACCGAGCTCTCAGGGGACTGTGAAGGTCCCAGCCCCCGGAAGGTTGGCTGAAGAGTTGAAAAGCAAAGAATAAGGAGCAGACACTGATAAAAACCCCAAAACCGCCGGGGGTTTGGGGGAAAAAAGTTGAGGGGAAGAGGGGAAATTGCGAGTGTCAAAGGACGTTATCACCAAAGGACGCAGACGAAAGGACATGCAACCTTTCGTCTAACGAAAGGGCACACAGTAATCATGAAGACCTTATCGAAACCTATCACAAACAGCTAAGGCGGACCGACGACGCGCCGGGGGGGGGCAGAGGAAGGGGGTGGGGAGGATTCGATCATATCAAGGGATTGGGAAACGAACTAATCCTGGGTCATAGTTGTTAGCCATCATCTCGGTTGGACAGGGGACCGCGGAGGCGGGTGTCTGAGGGGGACCCAAGGGTTCGTAGTCCAAGCGCTGCAGTTGAGGTCATCAACGGCACAGCAAGATAAACAAGAACAGTAGGAGAAGTGAAAAAGATAACCCGACGCCATCAAGGCAAGATAGGGGAAGGAAGAACACAAGCAAGGTTTCGAGAAAGCAGAAAGAAGAAACGTGACAAATGAGAACAGGGAGCAATAAATAGAAAAAAAACGAGTAGGAACCAACGGAAACACTTAAAGAAGACGGAAAGGACTGAAAAGGAACAACGGCATAACAATCTATAACTGCTGCACGAGGAGAGCGAATCTGACAAAGAGTTATGGTACAGAGGTCTCGATTCAGGGCTTGATAGAGATGAAACGGAACTGGAAGAGGGGGGGGGGGGGGGGGGGGGGGGGGGGGGGGGGGGGGGGGGGGGGGGGTGGGGGGGGGGGGGGGGGGGGGGGGGGGGGGGGGGGGGGGGGGGGGGGGGGGGGGGGGGGGGGGGGGTGGGTGTGGGGGGGGTGGGTGTGGGGGGGGGGGGGGGGGGGGGGGGCGCGGGGGGCGCAAGTGAAGAATCACGTTGTGACGTGGGATCAGGAGAAGGGGTAAGAACGACAAAAGAAAACCTCGAGAGCCGTGAAAAAAAACACGCGGAGAATACAGAAGAACAAAGGGCACAGCGAACTCGTTTAGGGCACTCACGAAGATCTACAAGCGGGATTGGGAAACGAAAGAGAGAGAGAAGCGGGTTGGAAGTTCCTCATCATCAAAAAGTAAGAATGAGAGGAGGACGCGATACGTCGCAAAAAGAGAAAACAACAATAGTCGAAACAAGGTTCTATAAATCGGGTAGCAACACAGTCATCAGGGGCCGAAAAGAAAGGTATCAGACACTGATAACGGCAAAAAGAACGGCGAAAAAAAAATCCTGAACCAGGGAGACAGGGGGAGGATAGTGTCGGTTCGAGATGCGAAAGAGAGTAGAAGAGAACTTATATTAGATCGCCCCCGTTGCCAAACGAATAGCAACCAAGGAGAAAATTGCGGGTAAGTAAGAGGGAGAGATCGAGTGCCGCAGAGAGACCAGAAATCGCCCAGAAAGCAGTGCCCATTAACGAAAAAAAAAACTGGCAAAAGAAAACTAGGAATTCTAGTAGAACCAGGCTTCGGGTCCTAAAGATGGACCTCATGAGAGGCCTGGCTCTCCGAAAGAGGGGGAGCAAGAAAAAGTGCCGGGGGGTTATCAAGCACCCCGCTTCTGTACTGTTGTTGTGTTAAAACCATCTCAAATCAACCAAGGGAAG
>Ga0179593_1502688_pt1 | contig 12976 bp, 19 predicted proteins | sample CZODoug2_1_08_16_FD_185931 | JGI IMG/M metagenome (GOLD analysis project Ga0179593, IMG submission 185931) | Vadose zone soil fungal communities from Angelo Coast Range Reserve, California, USA - CZODoug2_1_08_16fungal (PacBio error correction) | ecosystem: Environmental > Terrestrial > Soil >...
AGTCGGAGTCAGGGGAATTATGTCGGCATGTAGGGATTACAGACACTACGCCGTGGTGGGCATGAAGGATGCAAGAGGCCTCTATACATGTTCTATGACGGTAATAATAACACAAAAAGAGCTGAGGGAAGTCGGAGACAGGCTGAATCGTGAGTATGAGGAGACAGGCGTTGAGGCAGATTGCGAAAAAGACGAATGAAGTAATGAAATGTATCTGGTTGGTGACTGACATTGAAAGACGCCCGGGTCAGAGACGCGCGGTTGCCATTGTATGACGGGAGGTGAAAGGATTGGGCAGGGGTCATGTCTGCACACGGGAAAGACCTAGTTCACATCACGGGCTACTTTGGGGGGCTGGATTGTATCGGCGGCTTGGGAGCAACGGGGGTTTTCGTACTTGTGCGGAGTGGTTATGGTAAAAGGGGGGTTTGTCAGCGGCGGTGTGGGGGGAGAGGGGGGGGAGGGCGGAGTTGGCTTACAATAACTTGAGGCAGTGCGCTGGGCACGGAAAAAAGCGCCGGGCAAAGACAAGTGTCGATGGGAAAGACGGTGATGGGGCGCAGCGAGTAGCGGTAGTCATGAAGAATAAAGTTGCCGATAAACGTGAGAGCGAGGGAAGGGGGTCCTGCAAGCGAAAAAAATAACAGGAGGGAACAACTCCCGCACAGAGGCGGCGCGAAAAAAACATGAGAGCTCGGGCAGAAGTCAAGACATCAGCACCAAAGGGAGGTACATCATGGGGAGAGAGACTTCTCGAGGGAAAAAGCGCGAAAACGCGAAGTCAGAAAAATCTCAGTTATCTCAGGAAACAAAAGAACCCAAAGAAGAGTGAAAAGTAGAGAGGGAAGAAATCGGACGGACGGGCGCAAGCAGAAAGAGGGCAACTGGAGGGGAAGGAAACAGATGTGACGCGTGTATGTCACGGGAGGGCGAAAGGGAAAAGGCAGATCTGTGTATAATTTCGCGAAAATTCCGGGGCTGGGTTTCTCGACGCCTGCCTGAGAAAGTAGAAACTAGCTGCGTCAGTAGACACGGAGGTAATGAACGGGAGCACTGGCGGAAGCCTGAAAAAGCAAAAAGGGATGGTGAAAAGTCAGGAAAAAGGTCTTGGCGTGGCGGGACGAGGGGGTTCGAGGCAGCCTGGCGAAAAGCGAAGGAAAAAAAAAGTATTAACGGTGCGGGAGAAATCGAATATAAAGAAGCGAAAAAAGCGGCGCTCGGACAAAAAGCCACTAGAAAAGAGAAAAGGACGAAAAAAACCGGGAGCAAAAAAAAGTAAGAGAAGCCGTCACAAAGCGCTGGAAAGCCGACGAAGCAAAAAAGTAGCTGGAACGCGAGAAAAAGCCTTCTCGCACCTACATGCATCGCAGCATTACGCTCTAGAAGACCGGCTGTAAGGAGACACAGAGAACTGGCAAAGGAGGACCGAAAACTGAAAGGGAAAAATTAGAGCAGCGGGGGGAAAAAGACTTTCTGGACAGGAAAGCTCCTTCAATGGTAGGGAGAAACCTAGGCTCTACGTCAAGAATGTTTCCTTGCCCGAGCGAGGAAGGATGGGTCCTTAGGAAAAGAAAGTTTCAATGTCGGAGCCAACGAAGGGTCAGGCCATGGGTCAGGGCAGCCACCGCTGCAAAGTCGAAAGGATGAAGGTAAACTTCGCTCAGATGAGAACGAGTATCGCGAACAAAAACAGCTCGAGGGGACGATTGGGGGGAGGAGGGAGGAAGGGAGGCAGTGTAAGGTAGGAGCAATGGCTCAATAAGGAAAAGGCACAAGGCTTGAGAAAAAGAATGTGGAACGCGTGGTCTGCGCATGGTATCATCGAAGGGGTCCTCGAATAGCGAGGCCGTAAATGTAAAGAAAAAGACTTCTCTGCCAACAAGAAGGGGGACGATGAGGGAGGGAAAAAGGGCTAGGGCAGAAGGGTTGATAGGACGCATTTACCTGCTAGAAGTTTCGCGTTCAAGGAACGTTACCAACGTATATAAACGGAATGATTCGGGGGGCAAAAGGAGAGGGCTCGCGAAGCTCTGCCTGATTGGAAGGGCAGCCACAGAATTAGAGGCCAGGACTCTCCCCGGCTCAATTCACGGGGGAGGACTGGAAAGGGGATAATAGTTAAAGAAGGGGTGGGGAAAGGCATGGAGTGGGAGGGGGAGTATTACTGCGCCAACTGGCGAGGCGATGGGAGAAGAAAAAAACGTAGTGGGGGATGCCGTAGGGTGCGGGTAGGATCGAAAAGATTATGGATGGGGGGAGAGCAGGCTAAGGGCGAGGGAGGGAAGTAGTTAAGGACTCAGAAGACGACACATCATGCATCGACTGGGGGTTTTTCCAGAAAGGGCGGGGTAGATGGGATCGAACGCGGGAACAACCCCCGTGGGAAGGGGGGGGGGGAACTCAGAGGGGTCGCTAGGCAAAAAGGGTCGAGGCGAAGGCAGACGAGTGGGAGTTTCAGTGGAGGGATTATCTGCGAGCAGACGCTGTTCAAAACGTCGCAAAATTCCTAAGAGGAAGGACGTGGGATCGGAAACCTGGGAGGTTAAGAAAGTTCTTAGCTATCACCGAGTAAGGGGGGGTAATAATAAAAAAAAACTCAAGTTGGAGGCGGGCTGTAAAGCGTTGCCTCAGGGAGGAGGGGAGGCGCCACCAGGGAGACTCTACATCAGCAGATGAACAGGAGGGAGAACGGGGTTCAAAGGAGGGAAAAAGAAACGAGGGAGGGATCGTTGAACCCACGTCATGGTGATGAAATTTCGAAGGGAAAGAGGGCGAAAATGCCTTCAGGGAAAGGGGAACACTGCGAGAAGTCGTAGACCTGAGAAGGCGTGACTGGAAAGGCAGGGTTTCTCGAAAAGGAAAGAGGCGGTGCTGGGAGGAGTGCGCCAAAGTGGGAACATTCAGCTTTGTTGATACTAGTTCGGGGAACCCCGAGGGAACACTAGGGGGGGTAAAGGAAACAGCCCTTGATTTGTTTCGCTGCCGGGTAAAGTGCCGAAACACTCAACAAAAAGAAAAAAGAGACGAGAAGGAAGTAAGCAGGCAGGGAACGCATCCGGGCAAAGTTGAACAGAAGAGGAGGGCTCAGGGGGAGGAACTGTAGCTTCAACTTATGAACCCGGCGTTGTCCTTGGAAGCTACACCGTTGAAGCGTTTCAACATGAGGGGTCTAAGAAAAGAATTACACGCAGAATCGAGCCGACGCTCGGACTACGGGCGGAATATGAAATCGAAGAGGCTGGGGGGTCAGGGGAGAGTGAAAGGGAGTCTCGCATGGGGAAAAAAATGTACTGTTTAAAGACTGGAGAAAAAAAAAAAAAAAAAAAGGAAAAAAAAAAAAAAAAAAAAAAAAAAAAAAAAAACATTCGTACGCCAGGGAAGGGAGACCGTGGACGAGGAAACAGCCTGCATGAGAGGGGCGTGGAGGTCGACGTAATCTGGGGAAGTGGGGATAATTGCGTCGTAACGGGTTATGGGGTGGGGGGGAGGGTAATTGGAATGGGGGAAGAAGTAGGACGGGTCAAAATTGGAAAGATCGCTTCCAATAAGAGAAAAGAACAGGGAGGCTTCTCGGGGAAGGCCTCAGAAGAGGTTTGGGATAAGTCTTCTTCCTTCTTAACATCGCCGGGGAGCGAGATATCGAGGTATAAGAGGGGTGGACTCTTTGTCTAGACCCTAAGCGTAGAACGGCAGGAATTTGTGCTTGAACAGATTCAATCCCTATCATGCGATAGCCGACACACAGGACGCGGGGAAAAGACTCTTCGAAATGAGAAAGAAAAAGGGAGTCATAGATAACCAAGAGGGAAATCCACAAACAGGGGGCGGATAGGTCAGGGATAAGAGAACATAAGCAAGGAGCTTTCCTAGCTCTTGTAGCGGTAGAGGGGGAGTAGCAAGGAGATCGGGTCAAGATAAGATTTTCGCCCGGATCGAAAGGGAAATAATATGAAGGCAAGGAAAAGACAACGGGGGAACTGTGAAGGAGGACAAAAGGAGCATCTAATAATATTGCGCCGCGAATGCCGAAGAGAGGGCCCTTCGGGTTGGGAAGGGGGGAAGGGTTCAACGTGGTGACCTCAGGCCGCTCCTAGCGAGATGGCAAAACGAAAACGTAGGGCGGATCGAAACGATCAAAATCTGTTTCACCTGACGAGGAAGTACAACTCCCAGTAGAAGGGGGAAAAAGGTAAAAAAATAGAGGAAAAAAAGAAACAAAGGGTTTGGGGGGGGGGGGGGTGGGGGGGGGGGAAAGCAAAAAAGATCTCAGACAAGAAAATCGGAGAACGAAGGTTGGGGAAGGAGTCTTTCGGGAGATCGGGAGGGGAGGTTTGGAAGTTGCTCGGAGGCAAAACCGAACCTAAGTCTCGCATACGCATCCTGGGCGCGTCGCGGGGGAGGTCGAAAAAAGCGACCCAAAAGGGGGAACCGACAATGCCGCCTTCCTTTCCCAACCACCCCTACCCCCCACCCCAACCAAAAAGAACGCCCCCAAAAAAAACCAACGCCCCACACGCGGCCACCACGGAAAAAAAAAAAAACCACAACAAAAATCCCACGCCCCCCCAAAAAAAAGGGACCACTCCACCCACCCCCAAACGGAGGGCGGAGGGGACACAAAAGCGGGAGCTAATCATTGGAGAAAAAAAAAAAAAAAAGGGACGGCTAGAGCGGTGACTGGGCAGACTGCGGGTGATTGCAAGCTGAGAAATCCCGGTTTTGGGTGGAGCTTAACTCTGAGTTGAAAAGAGCGTTCAGGGTTGGGGGTGTTGGGGGGGGGGGGGTTGGGGGGTTTTTGGTGGGTGGGGGGGGTGGGGGGTTTGGGTGGGTGGGGGGGGGTGTGTGTTGTGGGTTGGGGGGGTTGAAGAGAGATGGGGGGGGGGGGGGGTGTCGTTGTGTTTATTGGTCGACTCGTGCCGGCGCTAGCGGGGTCCAGGGAGGGAGGTAAGGGAGTGTATCGGCATAAAGAAGATTTCGAAGGGGTAGCTCACCGAAGAAGGACCGAGCCGGGAAGAGAGGGGGGGGGGACGTGGATGAAAATGAGTGGGGGGAGAGGGTTGTTGGAGGAAGACCTTTGTCTCGGTTGCGGAAAGTAGTGGTGGGGGGGAGGCAAAACGGTGCGAAAAAGGGGATTGGTGAGTGATATTCTGAGGAGAGGGAAGGATTTGTATGAAGTTTTATTTCGCCGACTCGCCTGCAGTGGAAAAAGAACCCGCCAAAGAAAAAGGAAGTTGTGCTCGGTCATTACAGTCCTTTGAGTCAGACAGGGCGAGGCATGGCACTTATGAATTTTGCCGAGAAACTCTTGAAAGAGGGGTACGCGCTAACGGGCGCCGGCAAGCTCAGGAGGAGGCAATCAAGGGGAAAAAATTCAGAGCTCCGAAAAAGAGCGAAAAGAGCTCGGGAGGCGAAAAAGCTCAAAAAAAAACGAAAAAACACGCGCACAACGGACGGAAAATAAAGGGTTTAGAAACTGGTGATGGCAGCAGGAAAGGCTGAGACGCCGGGAAAAAGAGAAGAAAGCACGCTCGCCAATGGGGGGAGAGACGGAACACAACGGGGGAAAGGAGGACCGCGAAAATGACGCTTTTCGACCCGAAAGCTGAATCAGCGTGCAGGAAATTTACCAGGTCACAGGGGGGATGTCATGGTGCGGCCGAAATGTTCGAGCTGGGAGCAGGGGACTGAAGGAGGGAAGAGGTTCCGCCCGAGGCTGTCCGCCTGGACGGAAAAAAAAACGAAACAGAGGGAGGAGAGACCTTCATCGCCGGAAATCTTTCGAAAGAACATCAAAGGCTTCTCGCACACACGTGGGGGAAGTCTGCGGTGAAAACTTGGAGCCAAGCTCTTCTGGACTGGGAGAAAGAAAAGTTAAATAAAAAAAAATAAGAAAAAATCACGCCATGAGAAAGAGACAACAACACCTCGGAGGAACATGATTCAAAAAAGAGAAGAACCTCGAAAGAAAAAACAGTCGAAAAAAGAACTCCTGTAAACTGAAAAGAAAAAAAATCTTCACGGAGGAGGAAAATGAAAACCACTGTTAAGTAGATCAATCTCTTAAATCCAGGAATGGACAGATATCAAAGAGAAACCGAAAAACTCAAAAGGGAATGTGGATAATTAAACAAGAAGGACTAAAAATTCCGAAAAAATTAAGGAAGAAGGACACGAAAGAAGGACTTAAACAGTGAAAAGAGGGAAAAATGCCAAGCCGTGATGGGACAGTCTATAACTTAATGCAGCCGAGGGAAAAAATTTACAACATGTAGATGTCTCGCGTAAGGAACCGCTTGCAGCGAGCTCTCGATTAAGGCGGTACTCTCGAGGGGGGGGGAAAAAGGTAGATCGTTGGGTCAAAAAAAACTCAGAAAAGGAGAAGGAGAGAAAATAAAGAGTTCTGGGGGGGGGGGGGGGGGGGGGGGGGGGGTTGGGGTTGGTGGGGGGGGGGGGGGGGGGGGGGGGGGGGGGGTTTCGGGTGCAGTGGGGGGGGTCAATGTACTGGTCGCTAAAGGAAAGAAGAAACACCGATCTCAATATCGCAAAAACGGGAAAGAAAAAAAAAACGGCGGCTCTTAAAACTGTTAGGGAGGAGTCTTCACTTTCGGTCTAGTGGACCGGCTTCACATGAAAGCAGGAAAGGCGGAAGGGGCAAAGGTCGTTCAAAGAGCGGTGCAACGCTGCAGGGGAGGCAATTGGCGAACGGATACGGGTAGAAATCAGGCGGGATCTGAAGAGAAAGGGCACGGAGACTACTTAAAAACCAGACGGGGACAAGGAAGAAAAACAGTTCCGGGGCGGCGGCAGTGTTCGCAATTGCTCTTTGAACCTTGACGCAAGGTCGCAGGGATGGACGTGTAATAGGAAGGGGTCAATGAATGCTAAGGGATCCAGTGGGGACGAGAAACGCTAAAATACGGGGGAGGAAAAATTCCTGCGCTAACCGAAAAAAGGGATCAGAAATGATAAGAGGGGGGGGGCGCAAGTGGAAGGGATACGTTAGCAAGGCAGTAAGCTATAAAAAAGGGGGGCTTGGTCTTGGGTGCGGAAAGGGGGAGGAGGTACCGGCGAAAAAGAGGCATCTATGGGGGGAGGTAATCACTTGGCTGAAGAGGGGTGATTGGGAGATCAAAAAAAAAGGAGAAAGGGAGATCTCGAAGGCGCAAATCAGGCATGACGGTTGTCACATGGGAGATTTATCGCTGGAGCAGAAAACGCGTGGGGGTTAAAACTAAGCTCGTCGTTCCGAACGGCAAAAATCTGGAGTCAAAAAACATACGATGGTTAAAAGAGAAGGAAGGGGACTCAAAAGGGCTGGAAAGGATTACGAAAAACGCTCGAGCGATAACTCTGGAGGGAACAGATATATAAAAGGCACCTGAGTCGTGTCCCCTTGTAATTCAGAACGGCTAGATACAAAAATATGGACGAGAGGACAAAAAGGAAAAAAGTCGGAGCACTAGAGGAGGAGCTCAGGTAAAGGAGGAGAAAGGACGCAGTTGCACTCTGAAGAACCGCAAAAAAAAAAAAAAAAAACCAAGGGGGGGAGAATCGCAAGGCAAACACAGGGGGGGGACAAACTCGGACTCTGAACAAAGGGGAGAGACTCAGGTATATGTCTGAAAAGGGGAGAAGGAGAAATGGAGGAATCTCAGGAAAGAAAGGTGAGAGGTAGAAAAGTCTCTTTTGCATGAATTTCCTCAAGAAAACAGGCGGTGCGGGTGGAGAATTCGAAAAGGTTACAAGAGCACTCGTTTGCGCGAGTATGAATGGCCTGAGGCCACTTGCAAAGGTGTAGTAAGAAAAGGAGGTGGGTAGCCATGACTCTCTTAGGATCTCTAGAAAAAAAAAAAAAACGAAAAGAGGAAAAAAGTAGATCTCGGGGGCAGGTCTAGGAACTCTTCTCCATTTCTTTAATACACAGGGGACGCGGGAATGCCCATACTTCAAAGGAGAAAGAGGGGGTCCTTTACGGGATCACCTTTCCAAGATGGATGAGAAAAAAAGGGGGAGGAGTGCTAACAGCGCATGAACCGGCATCGAGTAAGCTCGTCGACAGACATTCCTTTCGTCTGAAAATCGGCAGAGAGGTTGAGAAAGAGCCTTCTGAAAAAAAAATGGGAGAGAACAAAGCTCCAAAAGAACTTCAACACTTTAACAGCAAGGAAAATTGAAAAAGACAGGGGAAGAGGAAACATGCGCAGTAAAGGAAGGTGGAGACCTTACATCGATGATTTTGGCGCTCTGGAGGAAAAAGTTCTATGTGAGGGATAGAGAGCGGGGAAGAGGGGGGGAACTGTCAGGGCAGGAAAGGTGCAAAATTTCCGATCCACGGAGAGCTATAGGGGCCATGGCGAGGAAAAGAGGTATGCAAGTTCCTAGTAAGAAACCAGCGCCAACGATTTTGGGGTCGAAGCTGACAGGAGGAAAATGGGGGGGTCCTTGTAATTAAAGTGTTTTCGGTGACGGCGGTTGGGGTCAGAAGGGAAAATAGGAGTCGACAAGAAAAAAAAAAAACACGTCATAAGATTTTGGGAGGAAAGAAAGTCAGTATTACTTTATCTCCTCAGTATTGGAGAGAGCTCGAGCAGACCGAATCAAAAAGGGGGGGGGCGCATCGCTTCGCGACATAATAGCAAAAAGACTTGGTCGACAAAGGACTTAGGAGCAGAGGGAATGACGTCCATTATATATAGTCCTGCCTAGGTCTAAATTGCCACGGAAGGGGGGGGGGGGCAAAAAAACGTTGAAGGGAATCGATTAGAGGGCGCAGGACCTAAGAGTCAAAGATCACATCGCCTGTGCGCCGGCATTCAGGACTGATAGAGGGTTCAGATAGAAACTGTAGAATACTCATCAGTCAGAAAAACTGAATAGGGAGCCGCGGTCAATGGCTCAGGACATCGGTCCGTCAGCTGTCGGGGTGGGCGCGGACGTGATCGTAGCAGGGGGAAAAAGGGAGTTTGCAAAGACAAAAAACAACAAAAAAAAAACCAAAAAAAAAAAAAAAAAAAGCCCGTCAAACCACAAAAAAAGAAAAAAAAAAAAAAACACACACCAAACAAACAACAGAAAAAAAAAAGAAAAAACCGGCAAAACAACAAAAACAAAAACCCACCCACAAAACAAAAGAAAAAACAACACAAACAAAAAAAAAAAAAAAAAAACCCTTCAACACATTGCCAAAACAAAAACTCTCCCCAAAAAACAAAAAAAAAAACACCCAACCCCAAAAAAAAAAAAAAAAAAAAAAAAAAAAAAAACTAGTCAACAAACAAGGAAAAACCCAAAACAAACCACACTTCAAACTCAAAACGACTCCCACTAGGCCAAGCCACCAGGCATCACCTAAATCAAAAATTAACAACCCTCCCCAAGTAAAAGGAACACCACCCCACAAACAAACGGCCACCTCGTACTCTAGATTCACTGAGCTCCCTGCAGGATCACTGTGCCAGCAGTCTTTCCGAAATGGGGTTTTTTTGGTTTTTTTTTTTGGGGGTATTCTGCATTATAAGGTGATCTTATCAGGACGCTTGAGAATACAAGAGCTGTAAGGCTTTTGCGCGTATATGGCTCGTATAGTATTCTTGGTGGTTTGAAGAAGGACTCATTAGATAAGGAGGTTGTCTCCATTAAGAGAGCCATTCGTCTGAGAGATAGAAAAAAACCCCATTCAATTCGAGAAAAAGACATTCCTAGAGCAGGATGGGAAAAGCTTACGATGAGAGAGAAGTGTTTTCAAAGATTCGTGCGAGGGGCTTTTAAATTGGGGAAAGGAAGTAAGGAGGATACGTTTTCTTACGGAGGGCTCTCTGGGAACAGAGGAGTCTGTGTTAGGCGCTCTTGGGCGCTTACTAAAAAGGGGCGCTATCAAGGACTGACTCTTTCAGATTGATGATGTGAGAGAAGTCAGGTATGACTAGGGGGGCTCTTTGAAAGGATGAATGAGGAGCGAAGCTTCGCAGTTCAAGTTTGCTGGCTGCAGAGTTACGGGCTTTGAGCAGGGTTGAGACTTTTACAGGGAGGGGGGGGGGGGGGGGGGGGGGGGGGGGGGGGGGGGGGGGGGGGGGGGGGGGGGGGGGGGGGGGGGGGGTGGGGGGGGGGGGGGGGGGGGGGGGGGGGGGGGGGGGGGGGGGGGGGGGGGGGTGGGGGGGGGGGGGGGGGGGGGGGGGGGTGGGGGGGGGGGGGGGGGGGGGGGGGGGGGGGGGGGTTCCGTAGGCCGGCCTTGGGGGGACAAAGTTGGGCGAGGGATCATGGGGGTTCTTCGCCAGGCGTCAGTTGGAAGCGGTGAACTTCAAAAGCAGCGCCTAGGTTGAAAGGGAATCGAAAACCAGAAAAGAAACGCAAACAATCGGGTAGAGGAAAAAAGCCGTTGGGTATAGGCCAGCTTCGAAGCGGTCGGGGGAGAGCGATGGAAGGGACAAAAGTATCCGTTGAGAAAGGTTTACTGGTCCGGCGGTCGCTGCCGTAAGACCATTGGGAGGGAAAGCGAAGCACGAATCTATAGTCGCGCAGAACACGAACAAGAGGCGCAGAAGAGGAAAAGACAAACATCAGTCAAGAGGGAATTGAAAGAAAGAAGTCTTTTTCAGGAACGAAGGAGATCAAAAGCAGTGGGACAGCGCGAGAGAAAGGAAAAAAAACAGCAACTCGCTTCATGGGGCTCTCAAAAAACAAAAAAGGAGAGGAGGGGGGGGGGAGATGGAGTATGAAGAGGGGGGGGCGTAACCAGCGCAGAAAAGGCCGCAGCAGGAGAGAAGGACCGTTCCTGAAAAACAGGGGAAAGATCCCAAGGAATTAAGGGCGTATGCAGACCGGGCTTCGGCAGCGCTTAATCAAAAGAAGGTGCTCGGTTGAAGTGAAAGAATTGCGAAGGGAGAGGGAAGACAAACTCAACAACACTCGCCGATCGCAAACGAAAAGAGGAGGAAAAAAAGGCGGACGACGCGGGAAAGAAAACTTCAGATTGTTTGATCTGACACTCGGATTGAGGCAGGGAGGCGGAAAAATTGGTTGTTCCCTCATTCCCGCTGGATGGAGAAGAAAAAAAAGTAAAAAAACTAAAAATAAGAGCTGACCAATCGCAGGAAAAAAAAAAGATGCCAAAACGGATCTAAAAAAGCCAGCTCAGAACAAGAGAAAAAGGAGGGACCGAAAAAAAAACTGGGGGATCAAAGCCCTAATATCCAGCGAAGCACGACAAAGCGCTGGACAAAAGAAACAGGCAGGAGAAAGGTAGACCAACAGAGGAAGTCGCTGACGAAGCACAAACACATCATCATCCGGGAAAACGAGAAAGTCTGAAATGAGAGGCAAAAGGTACAGGAACAAAGTACTAATTTACCTCTTGCAGGCGGGGGAGACTCATGCAAGCCTTTAAAAAACAGGGGGAGCTGGTCAAGAAAACGGAAGAGACAGTCTGACTTCAATCCCTTCGGCGCATCGGAGCACAACAGAGGTCGCGCTGCTGAAGGAGGGGAAGGCTCCGCTGCACTGGGAGGAAAAATGTGGGGAGGTCCGGTCGGGCATTGGACTGGGGGCGGTCTTGGCCCCCGCGACGAGGAGAAATGCTGGGAGACAAACGGATGGTTTCTATTATGAGCGGAAAAAAAACGAAGTAGAGCACTCGTGCAGGAAAGAAAAAAGTCGGTCGGGGACAAAAAGACATTTTCGAAGAAAAAACTTATGGCGGTAGGAAGGGAGACAGGGCCTCAGCAGGGAAATCAAAAGAAAATGGGGGGGGGGGTGTTTTGGTTGGGGGGGTTGGGGGGGGAGGGGGGGGGGTGGGGTATTGGGGGGGTTCGTCGGTATGGTCGGACTCGGCTGGAGGTTCTCTCGTAGGAGATCGATACGTGCTTACATCTCTAATACGGTGCGCGCCTTGGCAGTAGAAGGGTCAGTAGGAGAAGTCTCGAAAATACAAAACTACTGGGATGAATTTCGGCATTTGCCTGTCGTAAACGGGATGAGGGGAAGTCCATGAAATTCAAGTAAGGGGATTTACTGAGGAAAAACTATTATCGGTCAGGGTGAGGAGAAACCAGGGGAGGGGGGGTCTCGATGGACTGAGGAGCAAAACACTGCGCGAACCGCTAGAGGTCTTAAAAATATTTACTATCGGGACGGCAAATTACCCGAATGGAAATGGAGAAAGGGCTCTATTTGAAAAGAGGGGTGGGGGGTCAAAGTTATGAGTATTGGGAGAAAATTATCGTACTAGAGGTCGATCCGATGCAGGTCGTGAAGGAGGTTAAGGCAACCTAAACTGAATAAGTATGAAGGGGGAGGAAAAAACCCGGTTCGATCAGAGACTGTACTATCGAAAAGACCAAATATGTGGGCAAGAGCGGGGCGCGGAGAAAAAACTTTAAAACACCGCTGAAAGTAACTAGAGATAGTCGCATCGCAAAAGGGCTTAGGAAGGCCGACCATCCTTCCTAAAAAATATTTGCGCGACGGGGGGAGGACTTAGACAAATAAAAAACGACTTTACCAACTCAAATATGGCAGCTAGTGGAGGGGGCCGTCCTGGGTGGATACGACGAAACTCGTCGCATGCCGATAGTCCCAACCAGAATCAAGGTTTACGCCATGTAGTGCTCAATTCCGATGTCTGAGCTGAGTAAAAAAGCGGCTAGCAAAAAAAAATGGAGTGCTGTCAGAAGAAAAAGGAGGGGGCCAAGGGAAACTCTGGATGTGAGAGGTGACAGGGAGGAAAAAACTAATTTCTGATTCCTTAAGGATGTCGAAAAACAGCTCGTGACTAGTGGAAGGAACACAGAAAGAGAAAAAAGACGCGAAAGGGAAAAAAGACGATGGCGGAAGAGATTTTCCAGAAATTCTTGGGTTGTCTGAGGGAGATGCTGAAAAGGTTCGAAAAAGGGAAAAGGATCGCGGGGAGAAGGGGAAGTAGGTCACGCAAAGGCGACTCGTGTGTTCGTGAAAAAACTCTGATGGGGAGAGCTTAAACCGT
>Ga0179593_1605289_pt1 | contig 12976 bp, 30 predicted proteins | sample CZODoug2_1_08_16_FD_185931 | JGI IMG/M metagenome (GOLD analysis project Ga0179593, IMG submission 185931) | Vadose zone soil fungal communities from Angelo Coast Range Reserve, California, USA - CZODoug2_1_08_16fungal (PacBio error correction) | ecosystem: Environmental > Terrestrial > Soil >...
AAGCGGGTTTGCCGGAAAAAGGAAAGGGTCTACAGAAGTTCTCTATCATGCATGCCCTTTAAAAGAAAAAAAAGGGAAAAAAAAAGCAACCTGAACTTCTCCTTTGTACGTGGGAGAAAAAAGGAAAGGAGACGTGGGAGAGGATGGAATCGATTCCATTGATCCAGGGAGAGAAAAAAAGAGCATCTGGACGGGTGCCATCGGACGGGGAAAAAGGGAAACTCGGAAAAAAAAGGCAGAGCATTTCCGCCGTTGTACCGAGGAGGAGAAGAAGAAGCGGATCGGATGGTCGTCGAAAAGAAACGTATGATGAAGAGAAGGGAAGGAAAGGAAGGGAGAAAGAGCCGCCGGAATCTTGAGCCATCAAGCAAGTCGTTCGTGATCCAAGGGGGGGAAAAGGAAGGGAAAAAAGACTCGCCGGCTATCGCGACAAAGAAAAGAAAAAGGAAGCACGGTAAAAAAAAAAAAGGGAAGAACAAAAGGTCCGGCCTGCCCGCCCTTCAGGGAGAAGGGGGGGAGGAAAAAAATCGTCGCTGATTAGCACCCCAAAGAGATGAAGGAGAAAAAAGCACGTGCAGAAAAAAAGAAAAGGAGTTTCGCGCAACTCACGGGCAAGGAGGGAAATAAAAAGGGGGACGCTCTCCCTCTACGATAACGAGAAGAGGGATGGGGGCAGAAGGAAAGAGAACAGTCGCTACGGTTTTCGTCAGAATTCTGCAGGAGGGGGGGAAAAAAATTCGGAGCGCAAGTCCTTAGAGAGGGAAAGGGAAAGGACATAATGCTCGCGCCATAGGGAGGGGAGAAAAAAAAGGAGAATGGGGAGCATATTCCGGGAAGAAGAAGGTTTTGGGGGGGGGGGGGGGGAGGAAGTTCCCGAGCGATTCTTGTCCGTTCGTTGAAAAAGGAAAGAAGAAGAGGGCCCTCGCAAAAAAGCCAGAAAGGCAGAAAAGCTTCCACTCACGAAAAAGAAAAGGGGAAGGGTAGTACGCCTTGTCGACGAAAAGAGAAAGTCGCAAAAGAAAAAAGGTTCCACACGAGGGAAGAAGCCGTCACTTTAATCTGTTATCCGCAAGAAGGGGAGACTGGTTCAAAAGAAGAAAGGAAAGGCAGACTGCCCCTCCATCTGAAGCGGATTTGGAAAAAGGGGAGAAAGGAAAGGGAAAGAAAAGGGTAATCAATCGTGATGTCCCTCACCAGCGGGGGAAGAGAAGTGATAAAAAAAGGATGCCAGTAGATCTTTCTGTCCTCTGTTGACGTGAGAGGGGGGAAAAGAAAAGGAGATTGCCTCCATTTTAGCTGGGGGGGAAGAGAGAGTAAGAAAGGAAGGGGAAGGGGAGAACCACAATCTGTTCCTTAAAAAAAAAGGGTGTCCGAAAGGAGGAAAAGGTTGGGAAAGAAGAAAAAAGGCACAAGAGGCTTTACTTCACCATCCAGAAAAAAAAAAAAAGGAAATCTCCTCCATGGAATAACCATGAAAGAAAAGGAAGATGGAATGTCAGAGATTCCGTGCGTAGGGGGAAAAAGAAGAAAAAAAGGGGGGAGTCTCTGCCCCCGTCAAGGACTCAAAAAAAAAAGAGCGGGGCAACACCGCATCGCGAATTTGAAAAAAAAAAAGGAAAATCGCGCTGGCTGTGAGGGGACGGAATTGGACGTTATAGGGGAGAGCAGAAAAAACAGCACTTCGGTCGGAGGAAAAGAGAAGGGGGGGAAAAAAGAACGTTTCCATTCACTACATCCTCGCGCGAAAAGGAAACCAACCCAAAAAAAAACCCCCCCCCCCTTCTTGTAAAGGAAAAGAGAGGGTGGGGGGGGGGGCAGCGCCGCCGTAGGAGAAACGGGAGGGTTGCAGAGACTAAAAGGGGGCCGAAAACGACGGAAGACTCCGGCCAGAGAGAAGTTCCCTGAAGGTAAGCGGAGATTCTAGAAGGGTATCAGATTTGGGGGGAAAAACGTTATGGGGACCCGGGAAGGTGTTTACGGCGCCCAACAGGAGGAAAAAGATCCTTTTCGGCCAAACGTAAAAACACGGACGGAGAGGGGGGGGGGGTCGCCAATGAATAGGAAGGAGGGATCGTACCGACCCAGCTAAACGGCAAGAAGAGGAAGCCGAAGGGGAAGGAAAAAAGTTTACCGCAAGGAAGAGGGTGGGAGATGCATCATTCCCCACTTGAAGGATGGGGGGGAACCCTCTGTGCGGGGAAAGAGACCAGATTTCTTCCCCCTCTTTGAGAAGGAAAAGAACCGTTCTCCTTTCCCTGGAAAGCTTACCGGAAATGGGAAGGGAGGGTCTTCCAACTACCGCAGGAGGAAGAAGAAAAAAAAGGGAACCTACCTCTACGGAGGAACGTTTGGGAGAGGCGGGCACATTCCTGGATGGGGGGAAAAGAAAAAAGAGAACCAACCAATTGGGGGGGGTCGTGAGCCTCTTTTCTAGGGGGAGGGGGAAAGGAGCTTTGCAAAAGCCTGGGAAGGTGGCTCTTCATTTTTCAAGGGGGAAGAAGAAAGAAAAAAAACCTAACTTCCACTCATCGAGCGAGGACACTAGGAAAAAAAAACCGGTCCCTTTTGTTTCGGGGGGGAAAAGGGAATATGCTCAAAAAGGAGAGGCTCTTGAGAAAAGAATGAAGAGCTAACATTCTATCACCGAGAAGGGGAAAGACCTCCAACGGGGAAAGAGAAAATTTCTTACGGAAATAAAAAGGTATATGCGTGGAAAAACAACTGCATCCCCCAAGAGGGAAGAGGGGGGAAGGGGAGAGGGCTAGCGGCAACTTTGTCGACCCGAGAGAAAAAGGAAGTGAAGGGAATGGAAAAAAAAAAGAAGGGGGAAATCATTGTCCAAAAAAAAAAAAAAGAAAAACTTGCACGTCTCATTGGAGGATGAAAGAGAGAACAGGGAGGGGCTAATCCTAGGGGAGGAGATGGACCCAGGGAAGGGAAGAATTCCGAAAAAGATGGACAGAAAAGTGAACGTTCTATAGGGGAGGAAGGCTCTCTCTTGTCGGGAGAGAGAAAGCCTCCTGAGCAAAAAGAAGTTTCACAAAAGGGGAGGGGCCACGGAAAATCGCTGGCTCCTAAAAAAGGGGGAGAGAAAAGATTCCTCTAGGAAAAGACAGGATCAGCAAGAAATAGCAGCGGGCGCTTCTCTAAAAAGAGGAAGAAAAAGAAGGTATCGCATCGCTTTTCAACGAGGGAAAGGAGGCGGACGAAAGAAAAGTGCAAGAATCTTTTGAACAGTTAAGAGGGGGGGAGGAAAAGGGGGAAGGGGATGTACCTGCATATTGCCAGGAGGAGGGAAACTGAAAAAAAAAACGAATTTCCTAGCTCCGCGAAAAAGAAAGGGGGAAAAGAAAGGGAGAACGTTCAAGTGTTGCTTGCCCGGGCGAAGGGGGCAGGGCTACGATAGGGGGCAGGGGCATAGAGAACTTCTTGAGCCCCTCCGGGAGGGGAAAAGGGGGAAAAGAGCGGGGGAAGAAAGACAACAACAACAACTGAGTATTAGGAAAAAGGGGAAAAGGGATTCGCTTTTTGCAGGGGAAAAGAACATCAAAGATTGAGAAAAAGGAGAAAGTTAATATGTAGCCGCTGCTCACCCGAGAGGGGGAAAGAGACGCCTGTTTACGTTGTTTCAAAAACAGGGAGAGAAAGGAAAGGCGGTGGGGGGAAGGGCAGTTGATCCTGGCATCGGAGGGGGGAAAGGCTCTGGACTGTGCAATTGTTTGGTATTGGTAAACTGTTTTTTTTTTGTTTTGTTGGGTTGTTTTTTGGTGTGTTTCAGTAGCTAGTCTTTTTTCCTTTTTGTTGCCCTTTGTTTTTGGTTTTTTGTACAGTTTCTTTTTTGTTGTGTTGTTTTGTTTTTGTGTTTGTTGTGTTGTTGGTGTTGTTGTTTTTGGCACATAGTGCATTCTTTTGTGGGTATAATTGTGTTTATTTTTGGTTTTTTGTGGTGGGTGTATGGGCGTTCTAGTGTGGTTGGGTGCGGGTTTTCTGTTCGTTGTGATTTGTTGTGTTCGGTCTTTCTTGTGTTTGTTTCTTTTTTTACTTGTGTTTTTGGTTTTTTTTGTTGTTTTGATTTGTTTTTTTATAAATATTGTATTTTTTTTTTTTGTTTTTTTTTTTGTTGTTTTTAGTGTTTTTTTTGGGTGGGTGGAGTGTGTTTTCTGTGTGGGCGTTTAGCGTTTTTTGTTTTCTCCTCTTGTTTTTGTGTTTGTCCTGGTTTTTGTTTTTTTCTGTGGTTTGTGTGTGTGTTGTGGTGTGTGTGTTGGTTGAGTTTTGGGTTTTTGGTTTTTTCTGGTTTTGTGGGTGTGTTTGGGGTTGTCGGAGTTGTTTTTTTTTTTTTTATTTTTGTTTTGTTTTTGGGTGAATAGCTGGGTTGTTTTGTTTTGTGGGTCTTGTTGTCTTCTGTGTGTTGGCGGTTTTTTTTTTGTTCTTTGTTGTTGGTTAATGAAGCTTTTACTTGTTTGTTTTGTGGTTTGTGTTTTTTTTAGTGGGTGGTTGGTTGGTGTGTTATAGATTAATTATATTGGTGATTTTGTGTGGTTTTGCGTTGGTGTTTTTTTTTTTTTGTTTTTTTTCGTTTTCCATAGACTTGTTTTAGTTTGTATCATTTTGTGGTTGGTTTTTGTTTGTTTTTTGTTTTTTTGTTTTTTTGTTGTTTTTTTTTTTTTTTTTTTGCTTGTGTTGGTTGGTTTGTGTGTTGGTATGGTTTGTGTGTGTGTCTCTGGTGGGTCTTGTGTTGTTGTTTTTCTGTTTTTTTGTGTTCCGTTGGTCTTCTGGTGCGGTTTTTTTCAAAAGTGTTTGGTTTGGTTGTTTTTAGTTTTTTTGTTTTTTGTGTTTGTTTTGTGTTTTTTGGTTGGTTTTTTTGGTGTTGGGTGTTGAGTTTGTGTTGTTGACTCGCTGTGTGTTGTGTGTTTTTTTCGTGTTTTTTGTTTGGTTTTTTTTTTGTTTGGTTTTTTTTTTTGTTTTGTGTTTTAGTTTTGTTGGTTTTTTGTGGTTGTTGTGGTGGGGTTTGTTTGGTTCTATGATGCTTTCAAGGGTGTATAATAGTAAAGGTGTGGTGTTTTGTGGAAGGGGGGTGGTGGCGGTCGTGGCCGTTTCTGTGTGTCCTGTTCTTTTCTTCTGAGGACCTTGTGTTTGTGTGGAATTGTTGTTGTTTTTTGTTTGTTGTGTTGGTGTGGTTTTTTGGTTGTTTTTTTTTTGTGTTTTGTTGGTTGTGTGTTTGTGGTTGTAGAATTTTTTTTTGTGTTTTTATGTGTTATTGTTGGTGGTTGGTGATCCCGGTTGCGTGTGGTCGAGTAAGTTGTTTGATTTTTTTTTTTTGTAATTTTTTTTTTGTTTTTTTATTTTTTGTGTTTTTTTTTTGGTATTTTATTTTGGGTTGACGTCAGGACGTGGGTTTCGTTCTATTGGATATTGTTTTTTTTGTGAAAAAACCGGTGGGGACTGTTTGGGTAATTATGTCGTTTTTTGTGGTCGTTGTTCGTTATATGTGTTGTGTGGTGGTTGTTCCATTTGTTGTTTTTTTTTGTGTGTTTTTGTTTGTTGTTTTTGTGGGTTTTTTTGTGTCGGTTTGTTTGGCTCCTTTTCTTACGAGGGTTTTTGTTTTTGTGTTTTGTTTTTTTTTTTCTTGTTTTTTATGTGTTTTTTGGGTGTTGTTTTTGTTTGTGTTTTTGTTTTTTTTTTTTTTTTGTTTGTTTGTGGTTTGTTTTGTTTTGATTTTTTTTTGTTTTTTGAGATTTTTAGGGTTTGTGAGGTCATTGGTTCTTCGTCCTTTCTTGTTTTTTTGTTTTTGTTTATCTTGGTTTTTTTCATTTGTTTCACTCGCGTTGATTTTATTGTTGTTTTTATTTTGGTTGGTATTGTTTTTGTTTGGGTTGTGGGTTTTGTGTTTTTTTTTTTGGTTTAGGTGTTGTGTGTCGTGTTGTGTTTTATCTGTGTTTTTTTCTTTCTTCTTTCCTTTTTTTTCTTTTTTCTTTTGTTTCATGTTGTAATTTTTTTTTTTTGGTGTGTGTTTGGGGCGGAGATAAAAATTTGTGTTTGTTGTTTGATGGTGGGAAGTGGGAAATGTGTTTTGTGATTCGCCGTGGGTTTGTCTGATTGTTTGTTATTTGTGTGATAGATTTGGTGGTGGGTGGTGTTGTGTTGTTTTTTTGTTGGTGTTAGTTTGTGTGGTGGGGGTTTGTTTTTGGGGATGATGTTTGTTGGTCTTGTGGTGGTTTTAGTTGGGTGGTTGTGTGGTGTAGGTTTTTATTTTTTGTGGGGGTTGGTTGCTTGTTTTTTTGTTTTTTTTTTTTTTGTTTTGTTGGTGTGTTTGTGGGTGTGTTTTTTGGTGTTTTTTTTTTTTTGTTTGTTTGTGTTTTTTTTTTTTTTTTTTTTTTTTTTTTTTTGCCGAAGAGGGCCAGCAAAGAGCGGAAAAGAAAAAGCTTCTGTGGCGAGAAGGGGGGTGAAGCAGCCTGAAAACGAAAGGTAGGTTTGGTCATGAGGGAACATATTTTTTGTTTTTGTTTGGTGTGTTTTTGTTTTTTGGTTTTTTTTTTCTCTTATATTTTGTTTTTTTTTTGTGTTTTTTTGTTTTTTTTTTTTTTTTTTTTTCCTTGTGTCGTGTTGCTGTTTTGGTCCATTTTTTGTTTTTTTTTGGTGTTTGTGTCTGTGTTGGATGTGGGGTTTGTTTGTTAGTCATGTTTTGTTTTTTTTGGGGAATTGACATCGCGCGCCGAAAGAAAAACTGTGAAAAAGGACCACCTTTTTTTATTTTGTTTTGCAGGGGAGTAGCTCAAAGAAAAAACAATGCGACTCACCTTCGGAAAGAAAAATCCCGGACAACCGGGGTCTTTTATTACAAGAAGAAAACCCCAACACTGGGGGGGGTGACCTGGCGGACGCCTCCCCCCACCCCCCTTACCCGCGATTCGGGCCCCCCCCCCCCCACCCCCCCCCCCCCGATTAGAAACCCCCCCGCCCCCCCAGCCCGAGGGGCGGAACAAAACCTCCAAAAACCACCTCCTTGGGGGTAGAGAAGAAGTGTGGGGGGGAAGCAGCCCCCCCCGGGTGGGGGGAGGGGTTTGGGCCCCTAGTGGGACACGCGGCGGGCGCCCGCCCCGCCGGGCTAGGGGGTGATGGAGGGAGGGCGACAGAACTGGAGCAAATTGGGGAAAGGCCTCTGTTCCACCACCCAGGGGGGTGGGGGAAAGGAAGGGTATGGGGGCGGTTAAGGGACCGGTTTTCTGGTGTGAGGAGAGTGGTGGGCGGCGGAAAGGGGGGGGGTGGACTGTTGGAGGGGTGTTGGTAGGGGTAATAGACTCCATCCCGGGTTGTCGCGGGAAGGTTTGTGTTTTTGGTGGACTATCTCTGTTTTTTGTAATGTTGGCCAGCTGTTAAGCGGAATGGGAAAGGGAAAACCGGGCACGGGGTAAGCAAGCACGTGAGGGTGAAAACTAAAATGGGAGAATGATGGCCGAGCAGAAAAAAAAGGTAGGGGAGGGTACGCGAGGGGAGCGAAGGGGTCCGGCGGCTGTAATCGAGGGGAAAGAAAGGGGAAACGCTTTCAATTTGCGAACCAAAATGGGGGAACAGGATGAAAGGAGTGGGGGGCCGAAAGGGTACTACATCTGTTGGGACAAGAAAAAAAAGGGGACTTCACCAGCAATAGGGGTAAACACCATCGCTGCGCTCAGACAGGGGTGGGAGGGGAGAAAATTTGGTTGTCCGAGGTAAAGATTGGCCTTGTAAGATTACTTCGAAAAAGGCGTCTCAAGTGCCAGAAAGACCGTGATTGCCCTCTGCAAAAGGAAAGGGGAAACATCCGACACTCCAAGAGGGCAAGAGGGAAAAACAAGAAGCCGTCGGAATGGGAGAATGGAAGGGGGGGGGTAGGAGGCGGGCTTTTATTTGAAGGTGTGAAAAGGAGGGGAAACGGGATTCTACGAAAAAAAAAGGAAGCAGAACTGGGAGGGGAAGGGGCTCATTCACTAACAGCCCGCGCTATTGGAAAGTGTGGGCGGAAGTAGGAAGAGTCGTGTGGGGGGAAAAGGGAAACGCCGGCGTTATTTTTCTGATAAAGGGTGGGGGTTCGAGACTCACGGGATGACTTGCGGAGGAATGGACTGCCCTCATCTCTTGACAGGGGAAAAGGAAGGGGGAACGGCATGGCGGACTCATTTCGAGATACAAATGAGAGAAAAGAGAAGGGGGGGGGGTCCCCGACGTGATGGTGAAGGAAAAAAAGAAGAAAGGGGAGCCCAACCGATGTCCTACGCCGGGGATATCCGGAGGGGGAGAATAGAAAAAGGCGTCTTCAGATGATCGAAAAAAAAGGAGGGGGGAGACCGTCCGCCGGGACAAGAGAAAGGGGGGAAGAAAAGAAAAAAATGGTTCGCGATGCATCATTCCTCCACAATGGTGAAAGGGACCGGTTCACTATTGATACAGCAAGGGGGGAAAAACCTTATAAGTTTCACTGTGGGGATTAAAATACAGTAAGGGGAAGGGGTCGTCAACTACCGAAAAAGGGAAAAGAGGGAGGCGGCCCGGTCTTCTACCGAGTAAGTGAACTCGAAAAAAGTTGTTTTGAACGAGGAAAAAGGAAAAGTCTCCCCTGCGTAATTATTGCTCGGGGTAGGGGGATGGAAGGAGTTTCCTCGCATGCTCTTGGGAGCGGGGTAGATAATAAGAAGGTTGGCGGGGCGTTAGAGAGAAAAAAGAACGTACACGCATCGCAGAAGAGGAACCTACCGGTCTTTGTGGGGGGGTTCAGGGGGAAAGCCCCAGGCGCACAGGAAAGATGAAGGGGGAGCGATCATGATGAACATCACGAGGAAAAAGTAAGTACTTGTACGAGAAGGGGGGTTGAAGAGCAATCATGACAAAAAAAAGGGAGAGAACCTGGAGAGCGGGGAGAAGGAAAAGATCTTTCGCGTTATCGCGAGGCAGAAATGGGGGGGGCTGGGTGTCGCAAAAAATAAGGAAAAGTGTACCGATTGCCCGTGAATGGCGGGGGAAAGCCGTTCAGCACGCGCTTGCACGTCGAAGGGGGGAGAGTGTTATGCATCGGAAGGAAGGCGAAAAATCCGCGCCGCATGGGAAGGGGGGGAAAAGGGAAAGCCGGCATTGGGGATTGCCGGGTGTACAGGAAAGGAGGGCAGTTTCTGATCGAAAGAGAAAGGGAAGGGGGGCCGTATCCGCTCTGGTCACAAAGAAATATGGATGAAGGGAGGGGAAGCAGTATCGAGAAGTCATAAAAAAAAAAACCCGATTCGGGGCCTAGAGGAAACGCTCCTGAAGAAGAGGGAAGGAGCTGTCAACGCGGTAAAGGGGAGAGGAAAAAGCGTCCAACGTTCAAGAAGCCTGGGGTGAAGCCAAGAAAAACACGCATAGGGGGAAGGAAATGCCATAAGGAAAAGAAGGGGGGACATCCACACGTAATTTCTATCTCCCGACAAGTGTGCAGTGGAAAAAAGAGTGGTGCGAGAGAAGGGGCGAAATATTGAAATTGCATTTGCAAGAGAAGGAGGGAAAAAGGAAACAGGCAAAGCAATCCCCCCGTAGGTTAAAAAAAACGGAGGAGGGTGAAAAACTCCTGGGGTATTTCGCTGGGGGAAAAAAGGAAAAAAAAGGAAAGCTAGGTCACATGCCTTTCAATAAGGGGGTAACGCTCAGAAAAAAAAGGGGAAAAGACCGCCTTTTTACTTTTTTCATAAAAAGAAAAAGAGGGGGGGAGGGTCGATTATTTCCTCGCTGCCATTGAAATCCGGGAAATAGTAGGGAAAAAAGAGGAAAAGGGGTCAACATCTAGGAGGGGTGTTTTTTTTTGTGTGACTCTTAAGAAAAAAGTTACGCGGAAGAGAGAATCCCCTTCGCGAAGAGAGAAGAAAAGGGAACCCGAATCGGCTTAGGATGGGGGGAAAGGAAGACTGAGGGAAAAAAGAGGAGCCACACTCTGTCTTGAGGGAGGGGGGGGGAAGTCAGTTTACCTTCCCGGTCAGGGAAAAAGCGGAAAGAGATGCGGACAAGGGGGAGAAGAAAAAGCAATCCCATGTCCGGCCTGCCCGCCTTCCGGAAGGTCCATACGGGGAAGAGGAGAGGGGGGGAATTATCACCGACCGAGATGATTATCGGAAGATGAAGAAAGTGCAAGAGCGCTTGCTGAAAGGCGGTGAGGGGGACGGGATTAAAAAAAAAGGGGGGAGGACCTGTAGAGCGTGAGAAAAGGGAAAAAAAAAAAAAAAGAATACGCGAAAGATCGGGGGAGAAAAGGACCACTCGGAGGGGGAAAAGAGAAAGGTTTGCTTCAGCAATGCGAGGAGGGGGAGGAAGTGAAACAAGGTCTGAGCTGCAAGTCCTGAAGGGGGAAAAGAGAAAGAAAAAAGGGGGGGGAAAACAGAGGGAGAAAAAAAAAAGACAAGAGATGAGCACTGCCTCTGCGGGGGGAGGGGGGAGCATTTCTCTTGCAAGCAAGACGTGGAGGGGGAAAGAAAAGAGGGGGTCTTCAGGGAAAAGTGTCCGTTCGTTTACGCAGAAGAAAACGTTGAGGCACGTCCACCTGATTCAGGAGGGGGGGGGGAAGGGGAAAGAAAGGGGAGAGAAAGCGTCCACGCCAAGGAAAAGGAGGGGAGAGTACGCTTTGCTACTGAAATGAAGGAAGCCTCAGGTCCAAACCGCCTTGTGTTGAAAAAAGGGAAAAGGAAAGCCCGAGGTTCGTATATACTCTACCTGCGGTCGTGGGGAAAAAGTCAAGGTCAAGAAAGAAAAGTGGGAATCGAGTGAACCTTCTAAGGGGAGAAAAAAAAAAAAGGGGGAATAAATCGTGAGGTCCGCACAAAGAGGGGGAAGAGGAGGAAAAAGGAAAAAGGTATGCCAGTAGATCTTGCGTTCCTTCGGTGACTAAAAAAGGGTGGTACCCAAAAAGTGAGGGGGCGGTAAAGAGGGGGGGAAGGACAGGTGAAGCTTGTTCTATTCATCTGGAGAGGAGGGGAAACAGTCCGGAGCCTTGTCTCCGTTTGGGGGGAAATAGTGGGGAGGCAAAAAAGGCAAAGGAGGCTGGCCTCACATCACGGCGGGGGGGGGAAAAAAAAAAAAAAAAAAGTGGGATCTCACTTAGTCCGCATGGGGGAGAGGGAATGTAAGAGATTACGGTCGTAAGAAGGGAAAAGGGTGAATCTCTCTTCCCAAATAAAAAGGGGCAACAGAGAAAAGCGTTCTCTGCCAACACCGAAGAGGAAGAAAAGGGGCCATCAGCGCGGGCTGTTGGGGAAAAGAGAAAAAAAGGGAGTAGGTTCCGAAGAAAAGAAAAAAAAAAAAGCGGAGAGGAGGAAAAGAAGAGAGGGGAAGAAAGGGGAAGGAATTTTCTCATTCAATACGCCGCGCGAGATGGGGGGGAAAAGGGAAGTGGTTCCAGGGGGGGCAGAGCCGCCGTCGGAGTTGTCCGGAGGCAAAAGGGGAGGGGGGGGAAACTGGAACGGCCTTCCTTGGACTTCATTTTAAATACGACAGGAAAAGGGGGGGGGGGATTTACTCTGCATTCGTACTCAGGGGAGGGAAGAAGGAGGGCCAGCGATTTTTTGGGTCCCCCGACGTGATGGGGATGGACGTGAAGGGAAACAAAAAGGTGTCATACTCCTTTTCGGCCAAAAAGAAGAAAGATGGTTCGCCAATGAAGCGTCGGCCAGATGAAAGAGGGAAAGGGGGGACAAGAGAAGGGGAAAAAAGCGAGCAAGGCACCGCTGACCGCAAGATCTACGGAAAGGGGGGGGGGAGTTTTTAAGCTGCAAAAAAAGTGGAAAAGAAGAGGGATTACACAGCGTTGAGAAGAGGAGAAGGTTTCACTTCCGCTTCAAGCTGGAGGGGAAAAAAAGGAGTCCAAAAAAGAAAAGGGAGATTATACGAACCTCGGTCCCGCGGGATAAAAAAAGGGGAGAAAGGGGGGGGGGACACACAGCTGGTTGTTTTGACTAGGCGGCCAAGGAATGGGGGGGGAAAAGAGCCCCGCGGACTACCAAAAAAAAGCTTGTCGTTGCTGGAATATCGGGGAAAAGCCACTTGGCGGCTTTTAAGAAAAGGGGAGAAGGGGGAGGCGGCAGTTCAACGGGCGTCGGCGTCAAAAAGGAACGCATCGCGCGGGAAAGGGGAGGGGGAGAACAGGTCTTTTTGTTTCGTTTTCAAGGGGAGAAAAAATGACGACCCATGGGGGGGGGGGGAGGGCCCGCCCCAAAAAAGGATGATGGCGCCGATCAAGAGAAAAGGAGAAAGAGGGACACTATTAAGGTACCTTGTAGAGAAAGAAGGGGAGGAAGGGAAACCTCGCAGACTTGCGAAGGTAGAAAAAGGGAGGGTGAGGGGGATGCAAACGGTCATCCCCAAAGAAAAATATCGTCTATTGGCGGAGCGGACAAAACATTGGGGGTAAAGATACAGACGAAAAAGGGGGAATAGGGAAAGGGAGGCGAACGCCTTTCATCACGCGCTTGCAAGGAGGAGGGGAGCAGCTCTTGCGGGTGCTAATAAAATATAAAGGAAAGGAAAAGGAAGGCCGACATTGGGGATTGCCGGTGTCCGGGAAAGGGGGAAAAAGGAGGAAAGGGTCATGGAAAGGGAGAAGTACGAAGGGGAAGAAGTATCCTCTTTCTCCGAACTACCTCGGTGGGGAGGACGATTAAGGGAAAAAAAGGGAAAATCAATAATAAGAGGGTCCTTATCGCGTCTACGACCAGCCGCTCGAAAACGAGAAAAGAGGAAGAGGGTTCTGAAGCGTCCAAGGGGGAAAAAAAAAGGAAAAAAGGGGAAGATTGCCACCGTCAGATGGTAGTAAGGGAGGCGGAAAAAAGAGAGAACAGCAACAACTAATTTCCTAGCGCCCGAAGAAGGGGGGGGAGAAAAGTGAAAGTGTTTGGCGGGAAAGGCGAGCGGGGGGAAATATTGAAAGGGAGAAGAAGAAAGGATGGGAAAAAATCCGTGCTTACATGCCGGAAAGAAAAAGAAGGGG
>Ga0179593_1387972_pt1 | contig 12975 bp, 11 predicted proteins | sample CZODoug2_1_08_16_FD_185931 | JGI IMG/M metagenome (GOLD analysis project Ga0179593, IMG submission 185931) | Vadose zone soil fungal communities from Angelo Coast Range Reserve, California, USA - CZODoug2_1_08_16fungal (PacBio error correction) | ecosystem: Environmental > Terrestrial > Soil >...
TCCCAAACGCGACAAAAAACTCGTCGGTGTCGGAGAACGCTGAAAAAAAAGTGCAGGAATCCGGACGGGTAAAAAAAACAACGACCCGGAAAACAGGGACGCGAAAAAAACATACTCAGCACGCTATCGTCGGTGTATCACCTACGTCTCGAGAAGGGAGATATACAGGCGTGGAGGGAACGGAGAAACAAGAAAGCGTGATAACGCCCAAACCGTAGCGACACCCACGAAGCAGAGAGGGTGAAAACACGTTAAATATCCGCGAGTGGCGCCTTTAGACGCAACACTGGGGGAAAAAACCCAGAACGGAGCATTAAAACAAAGGATATCTCGGTACTTGACGTTGCGATATAAGTGCTCAATTTTGCCGCAACCCGGCGGACGCATTGAGTATAAAAGAAAAATTAAAGAAGCATACCAAAGTCACTACGACAGACCAAATGCCGGTGAGGGCCAAATTCATGGAGACTATGAAACTGATAGAGGCAAGGATAGATCGACGGGCGCCCGAAAACAACATTACCGGGCGAACCATTTATAAAAAACGAAGGAACGCATAGAGAAGAGGGGGAGTAGTATAACCGAACCACTTCACATAAAGCGCAACGGGACGAATAAAATTCAACGAAGAAAAAAACCTCTGATCAAAAACACGTTTGGAGGTGAAAGAGGGGAGCGGGAACTCGCATAAAGGATCTAGGCAATTTTGCGGGAGAATTATCATGATGCCAAAGGAACCAGAACAAGGAAAGGGTCAAATTTTAGTCGGGAAGTGTAAGAGGAAGCAAAAAACTGTCGCAGTCGATAGAAGGAGAGAAATCAGAGGACAATTTCTTGCCTTGCGAGGAGCGAGGCGGTCAAAACGGCAGCAAAGGTCATGGCCAGAACCGGATGAGAAACACAAAGACAGATTAAAGGACCCACCCGAAAAGACACAAGCCATCTGCACGACAAACGACCACGGTATCCGGGCGGTCAGTGCTCGACGTTACCGTAAAAGGGCACAGGAGCAAAAAAAAGCTGAAAATCCTTATGTCGCCAGGGCCGACGAGGCCATTCCCATGCCGAGGTCTGGGCAGTTGTTCTTTAACTAGAAAACTTAGCAAAAAAGGGAGCCTTATGAGATGGAAAGCTACCACCAAGGGGACGGTCAGGCATGCGGGAGGAAAAACGATTATTAGAACTATCACGCAGGGTCCTCCGCCGCTCGAGAACGAGGGCAGCCCATCAAACCAAATACCGAAGGAAGATCGAGCGAAGAGGCGGCCGGAGTAGAAGTTAAGAGGAGGAGTTTGTAAAGTTAGTCCTGAAAGGGGGGCCACGTGCAAGGACTCGCGAAGGGCATTAGCAAAAGGAAAGATAAGGGCCCAAAACACTTGGAAAGAAACAGCCATATCGACAAACCAATTACGTCAAAAACCCTCCGACTATTGAAAGAGAGTGCAGGTCTCAAGCTCAAACCTTAGAAAAAATGCAGACCGACAATAATCGAAGAGAAACAAAAAACGAGGAGGAAAAAAAAGAAAGTGAACGGTCCTGCCGTTTTGGCAGCAAGGGAGGGCGCTTGAAAAAAACTGATCCAAGCCATTATTTTATTAAAAAGAAGAGTAGGGAAGCAGGAATGCAGGTACTTCGGGAGGAAAGTGGGGGAGGGCAAGTCGGAGAAGAAACCATCAGCGAGAACGGCGGCACCGGGTGAATAACGGTCCGAAACAGGGAATTAACACCGAGAATGAACTCCGACCCAAGAAAGCATACGAGCTCCGGAGAGGGGGGCGACAATGGTCTCTATAAGGGGAGACTAGGTGATAGTTACTCAAGGCGTCCAGCTCATCTCGAGACGACCGCACAATGGATGGAAGATGGGTCCGCTAGGAAAACCGAGTAGTGCTCGGCTTGTTTAAAAAAAAGGAACAGCCATCTGCATGAATGTACTAAGAAGGGGCGGCACATCATGCTCTAGAAAGTAAGATACTGTGCCGCCGGGTTGCGGTAATTCAAAATCCGAATACAAAGCAGGGATGCGAGGGGGAGAGGTGAGAGGGTTTTTTATGGCCCAGGGAGGGTTTGAGGAACCGCAAAAACTGGGGGACGTGAGCAGAATTGGGGAGTACCGTGCATTACGGGGGCCTGGCGCCGCGAAGTTTAGCTGCTTAGAGAACTTAGAGGAGACTCACAGTCAGCCGTAGGTATCGGATGTTGGCCACCAAAGAAAAAACTCACCGGTCAAAGGAGGCTGTTCTGTGGGCACAAAGAATAGACAACGTTAAGAGAGAAATCTAGAACGTCAGAGCCGATGTCCAAGCACACGTGGGCCAATAGGGGGGCGGCTTTGCGCTCGGGACGGACCCAGGGGAAAGTTTGCCTGGGTCGGGTAATAAAACAGAAGACCGATTCTGAAAATCTCGACAGCATGGGGCTGGGAAGAGGGCTTGGAACCGCAATGTGTCGTAGCCATGGCAGATACGCAGGCTAGATAATTCATTATCGGAGCAAATGATCCTGGCCTATCGACATCGCTGGGCAGGAAGGTGTGATAGAGCGCTCAAACAAACAACAAGTGAAAGACCGCCCCGGGAGAAAAGGCGCCCGGACCGATAGAAAGAAAGCCGATACCATCATAAAAAAGAAGGCCACGGGAAACAGTACGTGGTTGGAAAAAACGCGGGGGGAAGAAAGCGCCACAAGCCGGAGCAGTTAAGGCAGCACATAAAAAAAAAAAAAGTGGGGGAAGGGTATGGGTGGGGGAAGAAACACGACTCGGGGTTGAGACATCCTCCAAACACTGCCAGGTCTATCATCATCATGTGCGACAGTCGGGGGAAAACCAGGATATGCGGACTAGGAGGGAGGGCCAGATACCCGTGCCGACCGGGTCGCGGTGAAAAATGTACGAGGAATCCCGAGAAAACAGGAAGCTTCTTCTCTAAATCCCGAGAAAAAGGGGCGGTGGAGGGGAGGGAACCGCGAGGAAGTCTACACGCCCGCGCTCACGGGAAAAAATTTGGGGAGACCGAGCTCGGGCTGTTGGTTGTACGAAGCGGGGAAACCGTAGTAGAGAGGAACACTTGCATTTACCTGAAGTCGTGTAGCCGGGTAGAGGAGGTAGTGCCCGTTATGTAAAGAAAACGACGGGCCATCGGGAACTGGAGGATTATCCAGGGGGAGAAGACATACTTCCCTTGGGACACTTATCAGAAGTCACTCTTGAAAATTTGACATCCGACAACTGTATTGTACGTGCGCCTCAAGTCGTTACATGCGGGAGGGGCTGGGGAGCCCCTCAACGTCAGGGAACACGGGGACAGTACGTACAGACGGAAGAGAAGGACTGTAAGGGGGAGGTAGGAACCCCTGAGCTCACAGATCTCTTGACGGCGAGGTCCTTCAGGGGGAATGATAAGGTCCCTCGGTGAGAAGAAAAAAGCTTAGGAAAAAGAGAGGCCGAGGAGGGACCTGAGCTTCCAAGGCACTGAAAATCCAAGCTGACTAAAGCCGGGGAGACAACGCTCCGCCGAAACCCCGTAAGCTGCTCGCTCGGAATGGCGCCGACGCGAAGAACCCGGTTATTTCGGACCAGCAGCAGAATCAAGAGAAAAAAGAACAGTGGACGGCCAGACGAACATACCAGTCACCGGGGAGCGCCGAAATGCAATTTCAACCCAATGAAAATGTCAGATGGATCAAGGCAAATGGACGATGCCTTATGGCGAAATTTCTGTCACGGAGCAACCCTAGGGGGGGTCTACGAAAGCTAAACTTGAAAAGAACAACTAACATCCGGAGACAGGCCTTTCAAAAAAAATTTTCAAGCAGCCGAAATAAGGGTGGACAACTATCCAAGGGATCACCAACACGCTGATCTTGCAAATTGAGAAGGAGTCTCGAAATAACATCAGCAAAAAAAAAGAGTGACGGGTGTGGAGGGGACCTAAGGCTGCTGGGGAGAACGAGTACCCATTAACAAAAAAAACAGGAAGAATCAAGGAAAAAACTAACGCCGCCGCATATCGCTGGGGCGAAAAATATAAGGAAGAAAGAGTATATAACGCGTAAAGGAGTTAGAAAACTAACCAAAAGAGTCTCTAAGAACAAAAAAGCTAAACTAAACGTGGAGCCGCTCTTAAGGGAAGGCGCTCAACCGCTGGTTCAGCAACAATTCTGGTAACAGGAAGGGACAGCACGCCGTATAATCAATATCACTGCGCCGTTTCCGAACCAAAAAGCGTAGCTTAAGGGGGGGCGCGAGTCGGTAAGGCGCTCGGACAAAACCAAAAAAGGGGAAAGCTCGATCATGGCTACGAATGAAAAATGATAGAAAAGGATTAATGAGACTGGCGCCAGAAACCATCAAATAGCGTCCATAATAACGAAAAACAGAAGAAAAAAGGCAACCCACATTAAAAAGAAGGAGTCAACTGGAAGCCAGGGGTCGGCAACTCATCAATAAATGGGGACTGTCTGAAGAGGGATCTGCGTTCTATATGCAGATGAGGGGGGCGATCATAACGACAACAACCCATTAAGGGAGACGGGGGAAATAAAGCCGAGAAAGGACCCATCGGAGATCGCGAGAGGAAGCGGGGGAACACTATTTAACCACGAGCGGCCGAGAAACGAGGAGGACTGGCCTCAGGGACAAGCACCAACCAGAAAATTGCCGTCATAAACACGGGAAAATGCCCCCAAAACCAAAAGCCGAGACCCTCCCAAAGATAGCGCGGGCTCGGGAACGTGAAACGAAAACTGTACACAAAGTAAAGACAAAAAAAAAAAAGGCTGTCGCTCCCCGCGGCCGGAAACATATGGAAAGGGGGGGGGGGACGGCATGGAACTCAGGAAAAAACGGAGCACCCTCTGGGATATCGTTAAAAAGAAGGAGGAACCAGGACCATTGGGGCGGGAAAGGTGCTATGATCCTGACAGATGAGTAACGTTAAAAGACAGGTGTAAAACGCCACAAATCAAGTTCACCCTACCTCGGAGAAAAGAGAGAGAAAGGGGAAAATCAGAAGGGTGACGGATTAGTAAGACAAGAGTGCCTAAGAAATGGTAATTCACGGTATGAGTTTGAGGCAACACGTGCACAAGGGAGCGAATATGCCAGGGAAAAAGACGATATGAAAACGCGCCCCACTTGGACCAGGAAAAGCCAAGTACCAAATCACCGCGGAAAACTGTGGAGACGGACCGGCGGAAAGAAAAAAAACGGAAAGAAGGGGGTATCTGAGATGGTGCCAATCGTAGAGAAAAAAAAAAAAATTCACTAAAATTTAAGAAGAACAAAGGAGTGACAAGAGAGAGATAACTTGGGAGGCCGTAGGCAGGAGCCTCAGGCGATGGGGCAAGGAAGAAAAACTCTCCTAAGCCTTCCTCAGTCTAACTCGCAAAAAATGGATCACGCCGGCTGTAGGAGAAAAAAATGGTCTCACGGATACTGAAAAGTCTCGATTAGAAAAGGCGAAAACCGACTCCACACATGGAAATCCAGGGCGGTGCTCTCGAACGACATCAAATATTTTCGCGGATAGGGGAAGGGAATTGGGTGGAGTGAACCATCGGGAGAACAGGCGGGATTACTTAGCGGAACATCGTCCATGGAAAGGGGACGCATGTAAACAGGAAAGCGGGCAGCGTCACGATTAGGCCAAACGAAGGAGGTGCATATGATCAAGCTTCTGACAACCTGAAAAAAAGGAAGGGGGGGCGTGCTTGAAAAAACAGAAAACTGCGCGGGGTGCCGCGGTGGAATGAAGTAGAGCAAGAGACCAGGAGGGGGGCTTCGTGCAGAAGGTGTTTGCCAGGGTCCGTAATTGTGAGGGCCAGGAAAAGCTGCAAAATTGGTCTTAAAAAAATTTTCCATAGGGGTTGCTTACTTCCGTTCGCCTAGAGCCGCGCCCAGTAAACCCATTGGCGTCCCTTCTATAAGATCAGGCCGCTGGAAAGCCTTCGTTTATTGTCCATGTTTGTAAAAAGACATCTCTACGGCGAAAGTGGGTGAGGTTTCCTTCCAGAATAAGAGGCACAGTCCTGCTCTAAATGTAGAAAAGGGGTATTGAACCAGAAAACGGGGCACATGATCGTGAAATTTCTGCGAGTCGACAGTGAACCTTATTGTGCTTGTTAAAAAACAACGACCTCCCCGTCAAGTATATGACTGAGCGGAGAACTGGGAAAGATAACTCAATTGCCCTGTTGTGAGCAGCGATCAGACGAATCAAAAGGATCAGCACATGATCTGGCCCAGCGTGGACAAAGAGAGTCAGTTATATTCGCAAAAGTCTAAAAATGACGCTCCAAAACAGGGTGCAGGGGGGACAGGCTAAGGACCGTCGCGAAAGAAGGAAGAGCAATCGTTTTCACTAAAGGATAAAGGCTGGGTTTTATCGTCAATAGATAAATCTCCAACAAAATACGCAGATCGTTTCACTGGGCTTCATCGAGGCTCTTTGTGTAGGGGGTGGGCGCAAAAATCCTCTGGTGGGGGAAACAGTCCTCCACTCAAAATCATCGTGTAGAAGTAAAGCAATCGTGCGCTAGGAACGCAAGCGCTAAATGTCCTCTTCTGGGTCTCGGGGAAAATTTGAGCGGGAGCCCAGCGAATACGCTAATCCGCGTCCTTCACTATCGGGTCTGGGGGGGATGCGAGGAACGACGCCGTTCTAGAAGAACACTTCATGCGCCACGAATCCTGGGTGGGGGGGGGGGGGGGGGTTTGGGGGGAGAACATGGCGGGGGAGGAAATAGGCAAAAATCCATTGGAGCATAGCACTTCGAGGAATCGATATGTGAAGGAGGGGTGACCTCTACGCGGGGAGTCGCCTGGTTGGAAGGTCAAATCTTGACCACAGCACCGTAGATCTGGAAATCCAATAAAAGATAAGTAAGACAGCAGGACATCAGGGGTGCCAAGGCATTTCGGCGAATCCCGAAGACGGATGTCAGTCTCACGATCAGTAAAGTTGTGCGAAACAGAACCGAGACAAGGGGAGAGAAGGCGCCGAAGAGAGGAGAAGGGAACGGGGGAACGAAACCTCCGCTCACTCGAAATGCTTAACCGGGATGGGGGGGAAGGGGAGGGGAGGCTGTAAAGCAGCGAGCGAATCCAACAACGAGAGAAGTTTCGACCCAAGGAGGGTCTGATTTGCCAGGACAGAGCCGAGGGACAAAACGAGCGTGAGAGCAGGGCGCTCCAGCGAACAAGTCACAAAAAGGGAAGGGGGAGCAGACTCAGAGAACGGAATGCGTCCCCAGCAGACGGAAGTCTCCAAACGGGAACGCTCACCCGCGAAGGCATCAGCCTGGGTGCGAAAAAGGGTCACCCGAACTGAATGGTTGGGATACAGCAAGGACGAGAAAAAAGTCCACAAGGTGCCTCTAAGAGACTAAAAACCACACATCGGCGCAAGCTTAGGGGCACTACATCAATAAAAAGGCGACACCTTCCCTGCAAACGAAGTTGACCGCTCCCCAAGTCCTTGATGTTCAATCTCACGGGACCCCACCAAAGCTCTGGTAAACAAACCTGAGCGCTGAGACGAAAAGCCTGCCGAAAAAAAAAAAATTCCGTTGGGGAAGAATCAGACCGCTCACGGCGGGGAGGATGGGAACGCGGACACATGACCGGACGAATGGGGGAAGCCACGACCAGGAAGGAAATACCCTAGCAGCATCGCGGTCCAAAAAACGCGCGAATCCAAAAAGGTCGGAAGAAAACTCGTCAGTGCAGTGGGAGGCAAGGAGACCGCATCGGAAACAGGGGGGGAACCATAACAAAAGAGCGCTGCTTTGACAGGGAAAAGCAGCGCGGTGAGCTAAACTCTGGGGGCAAAAAAAAACAAACATGTGAAGACTGGGAACAGGAATCCCCATAAGATTTGGCCGAGAGGGCTCTTCAGCAATAGTTCCAACGGTGCAAAGGGACACCAGGGACGTAGAGTACAAGTTTACAAGGGAAGAACTAAGAACGAGAAAACGGCTGAATCAGAACGGTCACTAGAATCCCAGTTGTCATTTGAAAAACGATCATTTGTACTAAATAGCACTCTACATTGAGATGCCTATGAGACCTATCCCTACATGAGGGGCACAGTATAAGAGGCCGTATCCGACCAGGGCGAGCGCTCCGTTGGCCTTCATAGGATGGACAAACGTGAAGTCGTAGCATCGACAATGTGAAAGCGGAGAGAAAGTAAAAAATGGATGTAGGCCACTTTCACATGCCCGTGTTTGATCTTGGTAGAAGGGGCGGAAAAGAACATCGCGGGGACAGGCTAGCGCACATCCTGGACAGGTGCCGACAGCCAAGTTATGAATGTGATGAAAATGCGGGATACTCAAATCTAAACGGGAGTAAGTAAGTCTCTAAGAAAGGGCGGGGTGGGAAAATACATGAGGGTCGGGAAAATTGGCAAGTGGGCTATATGAGAAGAGAATCCGATGGAAGATGAGAGCGGGGTAGAAGGGGAGATAAGGGTAAAAACAGAGGGCAGAGTAACGTCGCCAGGGGCACAAGGGAGGTGGGACAATGTTAATGGACACTGTGGGCATCTAGTTGGGTGTCCTGTGGGGGCCAGACAGGCAGAACCGGTCTAGGGGGGAGAGGTTACGGGGGCGAGATCAGGGAACTCGGGGAAGGAACAAAATGACAAGCATTCTGAGATCCTAGACTTATCAATCAGAAAAATCTTCCGTTAAGAGCTCTCGGGGCTGTGCCGAAACTAAGCGATTCATGCACCCTTACATGAAGCCAAAACTGCGAAATGTCAACTTATTCGAAGGGATTAGCTAGGAAAAAACAAGGACCCCCTGACTCTAAGATAAGCCTCTCGCAACAACATCGTGTCAGGATGGCAAAAATAATATCGACGGTTAGAGAAAGCGGCTAGCCTGGAAGCGCCCTCCGAGATGAAAAACCTCAGCAAGCTGTAGAACAGACTCTCAGGCATTGAGATGCCGATCGCAAGCCAAAGAAAAAATTAACACAAAGGGAGCCAGGGACAGTGCAAATAAATAAAGGGGAGATTGAAAGACCTTTGTTTTTGAAAACTAAACAGGAAAACCAGATGATATTCAGGCGAGGGGAGACGTACACGTCACTCTTTGGTGCCGGATCATATGGGGGACCGAGTTGGGGACCGAGCCGACCATTGGGACTGGAAGATTCGAGTGGAAGAACTGGACAGTATATGTATGAAGGGCATAAGAAGCGAGGGGAAGATTTCAGCAAAGATAAACCCCCATCGAGAAGAGGGGAGAGCCAGTCAAAGAGGGGGCAGCAGGAGGGGGAAAAGATCCGTAAAAACGTTAGCACCCGGTGTAAGGAAGGTTGGCTCATCGAGAAAGGGAAGTACGCAGCATGAGCCCCTGGGGACTGCTATTACTAAACGCAAAAGACCCAACACCTATGTCAGAAGTGGGCAGCTGGAAATAAGGACTGCAACTAAAAGAGGGAAGTGAGAGTGCGCTCGCAGCACCAGGCGCCGAAATCGCTGGACTAGGTCGGGGTCTAAAAACCCACACTTAACATCTAATAAACGTTGTTCCAAGGTTGTTAAGGGCATTCATTCTACCAACATCTCGCACCATCACCCTCTCTGGTGATGGGTGTTAAAATCGTCGCGTGAAGGGCACAGCCGCTAATGTATAAAAAAGCGGCAATCCTACGAAAAGCTCGATGAGACCAAAATCAGTCCCTTTTTACCAATCATGAGAGTAGATCCAGGCGTTCGCTCCACTGGGGGGGAAGGGGGGGGAGAGACTATGGGGTGGGTGAATGGGGGGGCGGGAGAGGGAATGGGACGGAGAGCGTGGGTGGGGAACAGGCCGCGACTCGGGTGGGGCCGGGGCGTGAGGGAGGCAAAAGTCAGCCAGAAGCGGCAGAAACGTGAGAGGGTTCGCGTGGGCGCAGTTGGGGCGTTTCGAATCCTGGGAAGAGGGGGACGGGGGGGGGGGTTAGGCGGTGGTGGGAAAATAAAAAGACTCTTGTAAGGGGGGTGTACGGGAAGTCAAGCGAGAGTGCGACGGGTGCGGATAGTAGATAATGGGACCGGTGGGAGCCTTCTGACCTCAGATAGTGTGCGGTACTGCAGGGTGGGGGGTGGCAGAAGGGGGTTTGGCGGCGGGGGTTTGAATCTGCTGTGTTGCTAACCTTCTGACCCTTGGACTTCCTCAATTGCCGATCTCAAAATGGAAAAGCTGCGCCTATCGATCGAAGTAGGTCAGATTTTAAAAAAAGGGGGGTAAAACCGTAAGCTCAACTTGCGAAATCGTATGGTTACGCTTTGGCCTGGAGAAGCGCCACCCCTGATTTGCCCGAGAGCGAATAATGACGCTCCGATGTCAGCACAAGAACAGCTCTCGGGGTTGCACACTGGCCGGACCCTGAGCAAGAAAAAGGTGTGGGTTTCTACTCCTCCAGGACATAGAAAGGAGACGTCAGGACTTGTCTTTAACAAATGGACTGGTTCTTCCAGGACCGGAAAAAAGGTTATCAGTTCAAGGAGCGTCGCCAGATCAGTGGGGAATCCGAGGAAGCTTGTTTGAAATCTGCTCGTCAGCGTCCGCGCAAGTGAACGTACTCCTCAAGGGGGATGGGAACAGGAACGACGTCAGCAACCAAATGCTGGTAAGTCGTATTGAATGTTTGGGTATAAAAAAAGCGGTTGGCTGCTAAAGGGAAAAGATCAGGAGGAGGGTCAGGAGGCCGGGGTTAATGGTGCTCATCAGCGGTTGAGGCCACGCAAAAGCCAGCGGGGCACTAGCAAAAATCACCTTGACGCGGAGAAAGGGGGAGAGCTCAGAGTCGCTGTAGATCCTCTTTAGGGGCTCTTGTAAAATTGGTAAAGGGGATCCGAAAGCAGGAACGAATCAATGCGATTCTAATGTTTCAGAAATGTAAAGCTTCATATCGAAACCGGGGCGCAGAAAAATGAAAAGTGGCGAGATCACGGTAAGTGTGGGGGATCCAGTGAAGAGGAAAACAAAGGAATTGCAAGAGACTCTGAAAACTTAAAATCGGGACGACCTAAAAGGGAGAGTGCACTGCTGAAGAAGGACCGGGGGTAGTCATAAAAGAAAGGAGCCGGTTTAGACATCCCTTTGAAAAAAAGAACAAGGGACAAAATATTGGTGAAAAGGCCTGAACGCTCCAAGCAAGGAGGGAAGGTGCGCGGCGTAGAGGATCTGGGAAAACCCGCACAGTGTCAAGGAAAAGAAATCAGAGAGGAGACATGGAAGCGGATGAAAACGGGAGGAGAGCGCCCTTGCGATCACAAGTCGTCTGTCAGTAGCTAAAGGAGACGGCAAATTAAGGATATAGAGTCCTCAAACAAAAGGGAAAAACTCCGGCGGACCTCTAGCGGAAAGCAATTTGCCACGGCGACAACTCGCAGGGAGGAACACAGGTTGGGCGGAAAAGCAAGCATCTGATGGATGTGGCGCCGACGAAAGGAACGGGGGGAAGGGGGAGGGGGGTTCCGACAAGAGGAAATGTCACCAGTGGGGCGGGAACGCACTGACCATCAGGGCCTACGTCTGGCTGAAATTGCACAAAAAAAAAAGGATGACGAACATAACTGAAAGGGCAAATTACGGAGACATTCTGGTGATGAGGGGAAAAGATTAAGGGAAACAAGGCCATCGAATAGAAAATCAGGGGCAACAATCAAGAAGACCTGGCAACAAAGACGACCAAGAGAAGGTTTAAGGAACAATTCATGGAGGAAACGAGAATGTCACCACCACTCCAAAAGGCTCGTGGGAAACAAGGCGAGCGCCGACGGGGACATCTCGCGACACACCGTGAGCGAAGGAGCCGATGGCTTTTCGCGGAGCACGAATTACCGCGAAAGGAAAGGGACGAATAAGCGCGCCGCAGAGAGGGAAAAATTGGTGAGAGAATAGGTATAACGCGGGGCGTTGGATGATGCGGAAAAAAATCATCTGGGCACCAAGAACACGAGGGGGGGGGGCTGAGAAGCTTGACATCTTGGCAAATGAAAGGACGGGAACAGAAATCCTATGATGGCACGAGGACTCAGGTCGCTAAGCCGTGTTAACGGGGGGAGGTTTAGCGAGGAACACGAGGCTCGCATAAAGGAAACGAAAAAGTCTATCCTGCCGGGCTACGAAAAGGATAGAAAAGATTTGCTACCGACCAGGGCCATTACTCCAGGGATAATAAAAAAGAAGATGACTAGAGGGAAAAAGCAACCGCACGTAAACAACTGGAAAGGGGTACACCGACGAAAACAAACCCGCCTCTCTTGGACCCCGGGGACTTTTACAGCGGAGCTAGGGAAAGAAGTTCTGCAGAAAGGTTTGTATATCATGAGAACCCCACGAACACCGTCAATTGAGTAGGATGAAGGTGGCCAAAACTAGGGGGGGATACGAGCGGTAAGATCATAAGAGAGATGCATCATCAGAGAAAACCTTGAATTGTTGGCGCCTATTTAAAAAAGAGGGAAATCAGGAGAAATATTAAGAAAACCCAGAAAAACACCTCAGGCACGACACCGATACCAAGAGAGAAGGGCTAAACATCAACAAAAAGAGGAAAAGTCCTAAAAACAGAATGACATGTCCCGGAAGAGTCGGAAAATGTTTTTCAGGGAATCAGCGATCAAGAAAGTCCAGTTGGGCAGCCTTGCCCAAACCCAAACATGAGGTAGCGATGACGACCGTGATGAGTAACGAGCAGGGAAGCCAAAAGAGAAAAGGGGGCAGCACCTCCGAGGATCCCGGCGCGAGTGCCGAATTAAACTCAGGGGATCGTTGGAATTCACGGTAGTAATGAAAACGTTGAGAAAAAGGGGTCCATTGTCATCGAGAAAAAAAGGCATAGCAAAAGAATGGGCCACTTTGGCGAGGGAACTAGGAAAGCTGCCTGCAAAGCGAATGGGGAAAAAGAAAAACACCGAAGAGGGGATAGGGTCTCAAATCTCAAAAGGATAAAACGAAAAACCGGCGCAA
>Ga0179593_1676630_pt1 | contig 12975 bp, 14 predicted proteins | sample CZODoug2_1_08_16_FD_185931 | JGI IMG/M metagenome (GOLD analysis project Ga0179593, IMG submission 185931) | Vadose zone soil fungal communities from Angelo Coast Range Reserve, California, USA - CZODoug2_1_08_16fungal (PacBio error correction) | ecosystem: Environmental > Terrestrial > Soil >...
GATGGAGGACGACTCAACCTCCCAAAGGAAGAAACCGCTTATAAAGAAAAAAAAAAAAAAAAGAGGGAATGACCAGGCTCTAAGGGATCGCCTTAATTTCCCCTACGGGGGGGGGGGAAGGGAAGAGCTGCAGAAGAGGAGAGTCAGTTTGCCTGTCAGCGTTAGAAAGCTTGGAATCTTAGGGGTGGAACCTTTCTTTTCAAAAGAAAGAAGGTCTCCAACCTCTGAGCCCTGGGCAGGGAGGGAAGCAACGGGGGGTTGGTAAAATCCCTCTCCGAGGGGTTCATTGGGGGAAAGAGGAAAGCTCCTCGCTTTGGGAACTAGTCGGGTTTTGGAGGGGCATCCAGAAGGTTGGAAGGAAAGGGGAGAAGAAAGAGACAGCGAAAGAGGAGGATTCTACCCCCCAAACGAGGAGCAAGGAAGACAAAGGACAAGTCAAAAAAATCAGTCAGGGAAGCCAGACAGGAGGGCACTACAATCGAAAAAGGAAACTCTTCCCGAGTCTGTGCGAACTTTGCGGGGGAGGAAAGGCCGAAAAGGTGTATTTGAGGGGAGGTACACCCCTATCCCGTTTGCTGGGAAAAGACCGAGTGGGAAAAAAAAGGGGGGGGTGGTGATTGACATCAAAAAAAATCAGGGCAACGTGTCTGCTCACGGAAAGAAGGGAGGGGAATTGAGAAGGGAACAGTCTGTACACATCGGGAGGAAAAAAATAAGGTTAACCTCGAGGGGAGGAGAGGTCGACCAGGGAAGTGGTTGTCAGCAAAAAAGGAGGGGGAAACGGAGGAAAACGCCCACGTCCCGTGTTTTGGGAGGAAGAATAAAGAAGGACAAGAAATGCAACGCCTGGTCACGGGGAGGGGGGAGAAGTCACGTTCCTGTTCGGAAAAAAGGAAGGGGAACACTCCGCGAAGGAAAGGGAAAAAGTTTTGCGATTGCGTTAGATGACGAGGAAAATCAAATGGGGGAAAAGAGGGGGGGTGGGGGACGGGAAAGGAAGGCTTTCCTCGCCCCTTCAAAGCAGGGGAGGAGAAATTCGTACCAAAGACTGACTCACTCTTTGGGGGGGGAGAAAGGAGGAACAACTGAGAAAAGAGACGAGAGAAACTGGTCCCAAGGAGCTCAAGTTCAAAGACTGCTCTTTGGGAAAATAAATGGTAACGGAGCAAGAGAGGCCGTTCTCTGCTTGGAAGGGGGAGGTTCGAGTTAGGGGGGAAAAGGCAGACAGACGAACCTATCCGAGGAAAGAAGCGTCGTCGGAGATTGTGAAGGGGGGGTTTGTCTCCCTTGCCCAGGAAAGGAATAACTTCTAGATGGAAAAAAGGGAACAAGGGACGTCGATGGAGGGGGAAGAATAGCGCAATTTGTGAAAGAAAAAAGAAGACTCCGACCGGGAGGAGGAAACTGATCTCTTAACCTTCGAAGAACAAAGGGGAGATTGTCCCGGGTCAAAGGGGGAATGGCATTGCAACACAATGTGGTGAAAGAAAAAGTCGGCGCTTGGTGCTTGTCTAGAAAGAAAAAGAAAAAAGAGGTGGCGCGCAAAAGAAAAGGGGTGTTTGCGGGGTGTCAGAGCCCCGAGAAGAAAAACAGAATGGAGGGGAAAGAGGGAAAAGGGGCTCCTGACCCCCTCAAACTAAACAAACGGACAAGCGGGCTCCGTTCTCCCTGATACGAGGAAAACAAAAAGGAAGGGGGATATGGGAAAGGAAGGGGTTGCACGACAGCACCTGCAGGAAAGAAACGTTACGGGAAAAAGAAGAGGGCCGGCGAGGGAAAGAAAAACGGGGGAACCCAATTGGGGGGAGTCTTTCGTCACTCGCGGCCAGAAACAAGTCAGAAGGCAGAAAAAAAAGAGGCAAAGGTCAACCTGAACGGGATACACAACGACCAGGACAGCGAAAAAAGGAGTCGCTCTGGGATGTAGATGACTAGGGAAAAGAAAAGAACCCAAAGAGGAAAAGAAGAGAAAAATGAAAGAAGATAGAACGGCTATCTATGGCGCGGAGAGGGGGAGAAGATGACAAGGGGAAAAGAGCAGTCTTTGCCTCGGGAGGGGGGGGGAGGTGAGAAGGGGGAGCTCCCGGGTTATAATGCCGACTGGGGGTAACAAAAAAAAAAAAAAAAAAGGAGATAACAGAACTTGTAAGCCTTACTAAAAAGGGGAAAAGGGCAAAATGGGAGCCTTCAAAAAAAAAAAAGGGAACACATCCCACCACAGCACGATAGCCTTCGGACCTGGGAGGAAAGAAAAGGGAAAGGATATAAAGAAAGAACTGACGTATATGCAGGCCCCGAGAAGAATGAAAAGACGGGAATCAAAGGTCAACGGGACACTCGGAACAGGCTTGCAGGGAGGATTGCGTTCGTATCGACCGAAAAAACGACTTGGGGGAACAGTCGTACCAGCTGTCTTAATTTCGCCAACGACCCAGGGAAAAGGGGGGCGCACCGCCAGAGGTATGAAAAAAGAATGTTTACCAGCCTGCGTCAAGGAGAAAAAGGAAGGGGACTGGAGAGAAGGTGCCCCTTGAGCAGCAAAGGGGGGGAAAAGAACGGGTGTGTCAAGAAAAGAAGAGACCCGTGGAGACACAGACGACATCCCCTGATCTGGTAAGGGCAGTCACAGGGAAGAAAAGGGGCCGGCCTGCAATCCTCTCCTATAGAACAAGCTAAAAGAGGTGAGAAGAAACCCCCGCGAAATGGTAGTCAGCAGGACTGCGAAAAGGGAACAGAGAAAGAGCGAGGGGGGGATAGCGGCAGGTCCGTGGGGGAGGCCCGTCGTCGCCGAGGGTGACCCCCTAATTTTTGTCCACAAGAAAAAAGAAAGAAAGTAAAAAATGAAAACCATCACGCTTCCAACATGACAAAACACGCTCCAGGAGATTGGCAGGGAAGGGAAGGGAAGGTTACACAAAACTAAGGGGGGGGGAAAAAACGTTTGCTGCTTCCCGAAGGAATAAAAAGAAAAAGAAATGTTTTTGAAGAAAACAAGTCGCAACCTCTAAAAAAAGGGGGAAAAAAAATTACCGAAGAGAAAAAAAAACAATGTGATCATTAAGAACCAAAAACTTCGCCTCGCTCAAGGAAAAAAAGAGTGGCATCGGGAAGGCCAGTAACGTACGAAGCGTCATCCTCTTTTGAAAGGGTTTCTTTTAATAAAGGAAAAGAGGTTTCCGTTTCTTTGCCCAGAAAGAGAAGAGACTAAAAAGGGGAGGAGGAAAAGATCGAGATGGGAACAGTCACGCCCCGAAATGGGAAAAAAAAAAGACGAGAAGAACCAGTCACCTCGCGTAATGACTCATCGAAGAAGAAGGGGGGGCAGGAGGAAAAGGGGGGAAAATTGAGCACCGGGCTACGATGATTGCCGTCAGCGTTAGACTGAAAGAAAGGGGGGGGGGGCATGTGGAAAGGGAAAACAGTTTTCTGTTCGCAGGAAGGGGGGAGCAAACCTCGAAAAACAGAAACGGGTGGGAGGGAAAGTTGTTGTAAAATCCCTCGCCGCTGAAAGGGGGGAAAAGCGACCGGAGCGGGGGGTAACACCAAGGGGGGGGAGGCTCCTCGCTTTTTAGCTTTGGCGGGCGGGGGGAGACCAGAAAAAAAAACCCGGAGGGGGTATGGCTCCAAAGGGCCGACGACGGGGCTTCGACAAAAGGAAAGGGAGCCAGGGGGAAAGTCCCAAGACTTCGCTCGGAAAAGGGATCAAAACTGCGATACAAGGACCGTCGCGGGGCTTCGGAAAAAAAATTGGTCTCGTAGAGCTTATGAAAAAGGGGGGATTTGAAGCGAGGACACCCATCCCGGGTGCACGGAAAAGAGAAAAAAGAAAAAAAGAAGAAGAGGTCGGTGTGATTGACAGAAGAAGGGGACTCAAGGGCACGTGTCTGCTCCAGAAAAGAGGGGGCAAAGTGATTTTAGCGGAAAGAAAAGAAAAGACTCATCCGGTTCATACAGAGCGAATATGTTCCGGATAAAACGGAAAGGGAGAGAGGGGGTTTTGAGATGTTACGAGCTGCGTTCCCCGAGAAGGGTGGAAAAGGGTAGGGAACTCAAGAGAAGCGATCGGGTTTACCGGAAAAAGGGGTCTTTGAATTGAGTAAAAAGGGAAAGGGAAAGGGGGAGTATCAAAGGGAAGACGGACCTGCATATTCCGAAGGCGTGGGGGAGAAAAGGAAAGGCGAGAGGCCAAGGGAAAAAAAGGGGGTGTGGACGGTCCCCGGGAGAAGGGGAGCCCCTTCTAAACGGTGATGTCGTCGGGAAGGAAAAAGGGAGGGAAAAAAGGTTCTTGGAAAAAAGAATCACTCTTTGTTTTTGCGGGAAGAAGGGAAGCAAGGAGACCCAAAAAAAATGCGCCCGTAAAAAGGCAAAGACTTCTCTTTGGGAAGAAACAAGGGGAAGAGGAGACAAGGAAAAAGTTCTCGCGTATGATCTTCCAGAAAAAAAGCTCAGGTATGTAAACAGAAAGAGCGGAAGCCTACATAAAAAAAGGATATTGTTGTCCCTGTGTCAGGGGGGAGAAAGGGAACGCAGCGAGGGGGGGAAATGTCTTCGATGGCCCATTCAAAAACAAGGATAGAAGGGAAGGGGGAAGAGAGTTCCGCCGATAGGAAAAGGACTGTCACGTCTCCGGGGGAGGGGAAGGGAGGAAAAAAGGGAAAGCCGCCCCTGAGACTCGAAAAAAAAAACCCCACTCTAACGTTTTTAAAAAAGGGTTACAATTGGAGGGGAGATGTGTGCTGCTAAGCGCGAAAGAAAGGGGCCCGCTTGCGCGCAATCCGCGTCGTAAAAGGGGGGTAAAAGTGGGGTACAGGAGCCCCCGTCTGGGAAAACAAACCACAACGTAGTATGAGAAAAAGGACAATACCCAGCAACTAAAGGAAAAAGGAAGGGAGCCAATCGGGGCGCACGTTGAGAACCAATCAACCAAGCTGGAGGGGGGGGGAGGTATCTGATACACCAAGGGGGGGGAAAAAAGATTCATTCTTAGAGTGAAGGGGGAAAGGGAGAGGCGAAGGAAGGCAGAGGGAAAGGGAGCCACTCGGAGGAGGCTTACCCCCCAATTGCTCTAGAGAAAGAGAGGGGCCCTCAAACATCGAAAGGAAAGGGGTTCAGGGAAATTTTCCATCGAAACGTCACTGGAGGGGAGACAAAAAGAAAAGTACAAAAGAAAAGATGGGATGTAATGACTCTGATAGATAGAAAATAACCCCAAAAAAAGGGGGAGGATGGACTCACTAATAGCTCAGCGAAAAAAGAAGCTATGGCTCCGATACAAGTGGGGGAAGCTTTGATCTTGATCGCTTGCGGGGAGAGGGAAAAGAAGGAAAAACTCGCGGGATGCCAAAGTGGTGTTTCAGGAGAAACAAGGAAAGGAAGCAAAGAAGAAATCCCCTTTTATAATGGGCGATGAAAAAAGGAGAAAAAAAGAAACCGGCCCAAAAAGAGGAAGAAGTCGATAGCCTTCGGGACCAAAAAGTCGAAGAACAGGGAGATGCAGGTCCGCGGAAGGCAAAGAAAACGAACAAGGGGGGAGAGACCATCCTTACTCAGCTTCAACTGACAAGAAGGGAAAGGGCTAACCGGGGGAGAGGGACGTGGAGGAGACGACAGCCCCCGACTTGGGCGCAAAAAAAAGGAAAACTTCTGAAGAAAGGAGGAAGACGCGCGCTCACCCTGAAAGAGGAAGGACCAGACTCAGAAAAGGTGGGAAGGGAGCTAGTCTTGAGGAAGTGACCAGTCCTTCTTTCATTATTAAAGGGTAAAAAAGGGGGAGGTCGGCTTATCCCACAAAAAGGGACACTCATTTTGGGAAAACAACTAAAGACTAGGGCCCGAAAGGAGTCGAGTTTTGCTACAGAGAGCGGTTGACTCGCCTATCCGGGAAGGGAAAGAAGGGAGCCTGCACATATAAAGAAAAAAAAAGTAAAAGGGCTAAAGGAATTCTCCCGTCAAAGGGGGGGAGCTCCCCTTACTATAACGGAAGGGGGGGGGAAGGGGATTGAGGTCTGCTGGGTGCCACAAAAAAGAGGGAACGAAGCTCGCTGGGAGAAAAGACCCTAAGTTTGGCCACAAGGAAGAACCGAAGAAGCCAAATAAGAAACCAGCTGGACAAAAAAATTGGGGGGGGGAAAGGAATTGCAATTCCAATCTTCTATTGGGAAAAGAGAGAAGAAAAAAAAATTCGGGGGGACCACTCTGAAAAAAAAAAAAAAAAAGTTTAAAATGCAGAACAGCGCAGAAGGCCAGAAGGAGAAAAAAGTACAAAACTAAGGAAAGGAAAGTAACTGACTCCTTATTTCGCTAAGAAGGGGGGGAAGAAAAGGTCACAAGAAAAGGAGAGCTCCAGACTGCAGCATGTATTTACAAAAGGAAAAGTGACTGTCAAGAGGGGGACCGGCCCCGGAGTAGTCAGGTGCTGTGTCCTTCCTGGAAGGGAAGAAAATCAGCACTCTCAACAAGGGATGAGGAAAAGATAGATATTATGGACCGTAAAATGAAAAAGAAAAGGGGACAAAAAGGAAACCCTTGGAAAAGAAGATGGACACCATGCTCGTTCTTGATCGCAGGGAAGGAGGGAAGGAGCGCGGGCGGAAGGAAGTCAGTTTCCGTCAGAGGGGCAATGGGGACTCGTGGGAGTTTAGGGACAGACGCTGTTCGACTGTAGAAAAAGGAATCTGATCCGCTTTTCCAATAGGAAAGAAAGGGGGGGGGGGGGGGGGCTGCTACACGGAAAAAGGGGGGAGCCCCTCGCCGCTTTTACATTGAGGAAAAATTTCACATGGGGGCAGAAAAAAAAAAAACCCCCGGGAGGGGAGACGACGCTTTTGAGAGGGGGGGGGTGGAGGCATCAGAAGGTTGTGGAAGGAAGAAGAAAAGAACAGAGAGGGAAAGGAAACGACTGTCGTCGGGAAAAAAAAAAGATCTAAAGTTCGAAAGAAGAGGGAATCGTCAGTGAGCAGGGGAGACGTCACGTGTAATCGCAAGGAGAGGAGGTCAACGCTCCAGAGGGGGGAACGGGGCTCTTTAGAGGAAAGGGTGGAGGAGGCGATTCAAAAGAAGGCTTAGCAAAACTCGACTCCGGGAGAAAGCGCTTTCGAGGGGGGGAATCACCACCGTGGTCAAATCGTCGGAAGAGCACTGGTGTAAAAAGGGATAAGACGAGTCAAGTGCAATTGGGGGAGGCAGGCTTTAAAAAAAAGAGAATATCCGGGGGGGGAAGGGAAACCGTACGTCGAATAGGGGGTTCGAATCAATGGGGCCAATGTGAGGAATGAGGGCACAGGGGGACTCCAAGTCGGGTGTTTTAGGGAAAAAAAAAAAACTCCGCTATCGTTTTACCGGCAAAGAAGAAGACAGTTGAAGCTGAAAGTCACGTTCCTGTTTCGTCTCAAGGGGGGGAACGAACGCCTGAGAAGGGATGTGGGAGAAAAAGGGGGGGGCCGTTATAGAAACCAGGTCCCGAGGCTATCGACTCTATTCGAAGTACCCCCGAAGAGGGAGGGGCTTTCCTCGCCCCTTCTAAGATAGGTCCGGAGAGAAAGAGTTGTTTTGGGGGGGAGGAAAACACGGGGCGGGCATCCAAAAAGAGAGGGGAAAAAAGGTCCCAGGGAGAAAGAAGTAAAAGACTGTGTCTCTTTGACGAAAAATACGGCCACTAGAAGAAGGGATAACTTCAGTCGAGGTAGGGAGAAGGCGGGGTATTTCAGTGCGAGCCTGCGCTAAACTTGAAAAAGAGAAGGGAACGAAAAAGAGACGCACGGACGGAGGGGAAGAGGTGTCCCTGTGTCTTTGGAAATGGTCCCGAGGGGCAGGGACAATGAAACTCGACAAGGTAGTGAGGGGACCGGTTTCCGCCAGATAGGTAAAAGGGAAGGAAAACTGGAGGAAATAACCGCCCCGGATCTCTAACCTTCGCCAGCAAAGAAAGGGTCACTTCAGGGAAAGGGTGAGGGATTTAAAAAGACGTAACCATCTACCAAGTCGCGCTTGGGTGCAGGAAGAAAAAAAAAGAGCCCCGCGGTGAGAAAAAAAAAAGGGGGGCATCCGCTGTTTTAGTTGCGGGTGGCAAAAAAAAAAAAAGGAAAGGAAAAAACCGGAGGAAAAAAAGGGGGGTCACAGAAGGGGGGATCCCTGACCCCAGAAAAAAGCGGCTTGCGCGCCAAGCGGGCTCCGGAGGAAGGGGGAAAAAAAAAGCGCCGGAATTGTGGACATGTGTTTGCCAGACAGCACATGGAAAACAACGGGTATCGTGGGAAAAGGGGGTAGAGAGCCAGGGCGGCGGAGGAAGGTGACCGTCCGGGCTTGACCCAATAAAGAGAGAAAAAGACGCGCAAAATACCGGGTATGAAGGCCAAGCGGTCAAACTCGAGTAGGGAAACACGACAACAGGGACCAAAGAGAACGAAAAGGAGTCTCTCTTTTATGTAGGAAAAGGCGAAAGAAAGGAAATAACGAGAACAGAAGCGCTGAAAAAGAAAATCTATTGCTCGGCCAAGAACAGGGGGGGAGGTGGAACAAAAAAAGGGGATCTTGAGCGCTTGCGGGGGGGGGGAAAAAAACTGTGATCGGAAGGGGGGGACCCCGCCGAACGTGTGTTCAGCAAAAACCAAAAAAAAAGGGGGGAAAAAAAAAAGAATGAGAAAGAAGGAAAGGGGCCGAGGAAGCCTGGGGGGACAAGTAAAAGGAATAGATCTATAGCCTGAAGGTGACATCTTGGGGGGGAGGAAAGATCGCAAAACAGGAATATGCAGCCTGCGAGGAGGGGGAACAAAAACAGGGACGAAATCAAGAATCCAATCGAAAAAAGCAGTTACCATTCTTTTTCATTGGGAAAAAAAGATAGGAGAGGATTGCGTGCGTATAGGAAAAAACCCCTACTTGTTTCTCTGACGACAGCCTTAAAGAGTGCCTACCAAAAAAAAAGCTCAGGAAAATGTCTAAGGACTCCCTCTCAGATTTATGAAAAGAGTCAATGACGATGGGAAGAGGAACCCTCTAAATTCAGGGGGGGAGTGCGGATCACCGTAGCCAGAAAGCACCTCCAGGGGTTCAATCACAAAAAACGAAACGTGTCTTCACTCCTGAAGGGGGAATACAACCTCCAAAAAAGGATTGGTAAATAAGCAGGGGGGGGAGACGAATCCGCTTAAAAGCCACAGACCTCGGAGCGTTGAAAGAAAAGGAAGAGGGAAGGCAACTTTCAGGGGATGGGAGGAAAAATTAAAAGAACAATAAGGGGCTTTGTTGAAAAAGACATAGGCTTCAACCTTCCGTTGGAAAAGTCGTCGTCGCCTTCTCGGAAAAGGGGAAACATACCCCGAAGGTTGGGGGGAAAAAAACAGAGGGATTCTCCACAACCCGACTAGAAAAAAAAAGCTAAAAGGAGAACGGGAGTGACAAAAATTGAAAAAAAGAAACGCTCCAGGCAGCTGGAGAAAAAGGGCTTTTAAAAAAAAGAGGCCACGCCTTGCTGGGAGACATGTGCGCACAGAGGAGAAGATGTTTTCGCCTTAAAGAGAAAAAGTCAAAGAGGCCTGCTACATAAAAAAGAAGAGAACAACAAACACTAGAAGGGGGGGGAACAACGAACATAAGGAAAGAAGAGATCTCATGTCACAAGAAAGGAAGCACTCAAAAAAGGCATCGCCTCGTCATCCGCTTTTAAAAGACGGGCGGGGGGGGAAGGGGGCCGTCTGTTCAAGTCCTTTACCCAGAGAAAAAAAAACGGAGAAAAAGGAAAAAGGAAGGGTTTAAATCAGTTTGGGGGATCCAGAAGCAAACTACTAAGACAAAAAAGGAATGCCAGTAAAGGGCTCTGTACATCATTCTCCTTTAGGAAAAAAAGAAAAAGAAAGAGAGGGTGACCTTGAGGGAGGGGAGAAAGCCGGATTCCGTTGCCCTTCAAGGGAAGGGTGGGTGAGGGTCAAGAAAGGTTCTGTTCGCGGCAAGGTAAGAGGGGCTCCAACAAGGAGCAAGAGAAGTCGTCCGCAAGGGTGGGGTAAAAAAAACTAGAAAAAGAAGAAAGAGGGACGACCCGGAAGGGCACGTCTATTTGCTAAAAAGGGGGAAAGGGGGGAGGGAATAGTCGGTGGGGGGTGGAGAAAAAGGGGGGGGAAAACTTAGGGTATTTCTCAACTTCTACAGCGAGAGGGCCCCGGCATTTGAGAGGCAAGCCAAGTCCCAAACGGAAAGGGAGCTCAAGTCCTTCTGAAAAAAGGGGAAAAGAGGAGTCTCGGGTTAGGAGGAGAAAGAGGGAGGAAAACTTGGGCTCGTTATGATCGTAGGCAGGACAGGGGGACGGCCGAGTCCACCAGGAAAAGAGAAAACTCTACTCCTTATTGCAAAAAAAAGCTTGCGGGGGGGGGGGGGGGGGAAAAATAAAAAAAAATGTGGCACATGTGCGTGCGATGACTTGAAAGAAAAGGTGAAGTGACTCTTAAATCATTCTTGTAAAAAGGAGGGGAAAGCTAGAAAAGTCTCAAAGGGTAGACTAGAGGCGCGCGATGGTTTGAGAGGAGAGCTGCTTTCTCCCGCTCCCAGTAGGGGGGAGGGAGAAAAAAATAAATAAGAAAGGCAACGCCTGTCCTAGTGTCATGTGGACAAGTACTGTGAGAAGGTGTCCCCTCCTCGCAAGAAAGAGGGCTTGTTGCGAAAAAGTGCTGAAAAGAAGCGGGGGGGCCAGGACCACAAGGGAAGACTCTATTCCAAGATAGGGGAGCCGTAGGGAAAAAAATCAGCCCCTTCTAAAAGGGGGAAAAAGGGGATTCTTCCGGCTTCCATTGGAAAAGAAGGGGGGTTGAGGGAAAAAAAAAAGAGAGGACGTCTGGGCATCCCCAAAAAATGGTCTAACGAGAAAAAGGATAACAGACTTCTTTTGAAAGGGTCACGTATCATAGCGGCCTGGAAAAAGGGAAGGGCGTTGGCGAAAAGCTGAGGGGTCAGCCGCTCGGTTTATTTCATTGAAGAAGAAGAGACACCAGAGCAGGGGAGGGGTGTAACCTTTTTCGGGGGAAAAAAAGGAAGTTTGACCCGTTGAGGGCTTTCTTCGAGGGGAAAAAGAAGAGGATGTTTTGAGGGGGGAAGAGGGGAAGAGAGACGCAATTTGGGGTCAAGCCGTACTGTGGTAGTTAATCCCAGAAGACGCAAGAAGAAAAAAAACCCACAGGAAAAGAAACTCACGACTGCATGTGCTGTCTTGCAAAAGGGGGGAAGAAGAAAAGTCGGGGGCAGAAAAAAAAAGGGAGGGGGCTAGCGTATCCGGGAGAGAAAAAAGGGGGAAAGGACCGCGTGGGGGAAAAAAAAAACAGGGGGGAACCAGAGAGAGAAACACAACTGAGAGGAGAAGGGGCTCCTGACCCCCGCAACTAACCGGGGGAGGAAGAAAAGATGGCGGCGCAAAAGGAATCCGGATAGCGCTTTAGCCAAGAAAGTCTAAGGCACCAAGAAAGGTAGAGGGAAAAAAAAAAGAAGGGAAAAAAGGGTTCTTTATGCGAGGTTTAAGAAGGAGAGGACGCTCACTAAGGAAAAAAGAGGACCCCAAATTTTCTATCCGAAAAAAAAAACGTTACCTGAAAAGACGAGACAGCCTCACAACGTGTTCAAAAAGGGGGGATACAACCACAGACACAAAAGGGAAAAAAATCTCCTAGACTCTGGAAAAGGTCTGGGAAAAGCTGAAAAAGAATACCCGAAAGAAACTTGGAATCTCATACTCGAGAACGTCTAGGAAAAAAAAAAGGGGCTTTCCGAGAAAGGTTCCAAAGATCCATTCTTTGAATAGGGGGGAAAAAGCATGGGGGGGGGAAAAGGAGAAGCTCGGGCTTGGAATGGAGAAAAACTTCCGACTTGTTTTTTCAAAAACCAAAGAGGGAAGAGGAAAAAAAAGAAAAAAGAAGCCGTACTAATTCGACGACAGGGGGGGGGGGAGGCGAAAGAAGGAAAGGGGCACACAACCAATCGGGACCTTCGGTACCGGTGACTTCTTCCCGGGGACCCCTAGAAAAAAAAGGCATGCCGCGGAGGGAACATTCGGGGAAAGAGGGGAGTCAAAAGGAAAAAAGAAACGAGGACAGGCGTTGCAGGGAAAAAGATAGTCTAGTATTTTATTAAAGAAGGAGAGAAAAACAAAGAATAGTCACGCAGCGCGTACCAGCTAAAACAAAAACTAGGAGAAAAACAAGGGGGGGGGGAGTGGGCATCGAAGCGAATGTACTTGTCAAGAAAGGGGGGTGAACGAGGATGACGTCAAGACGGGTTGGACAGAGAGAAAGCTAAATTCCGATGGGTCTGTATCCCGTAGAAAAAAAGGTCACGCAAAGTGGAGGGTGTCCAATCACAAAAGCCTCGGGAAGACTCCGAGCCGAAGTTTTGCAGAAAAACAACCCTTTATCTGGGTGGGAAAGGAAGGGAAGAAATACACCGGAAAACTCCGCTCGAAAAAGATCAAAAAAAGAGGGGAAACCGCGACTGGGAGGAAGGAAGCATGACTTCTCCTCAAAAAAAAGAGCGGAAGTATTGGGACTGGGGGGGAGACAGGACGACAATCTGCTTCACCTGTCCGTGGGGGAAAAAACGTAGAGGCCGGACGTGATCAGAAATTTCTTTATTCTCCCAAAACCCGCAGAAACAAAGCTAAAAGAGAGAAAAGGAGGGACAAAATAAAAAGTTCGACACAAGGGTCCATCGACGATTGGGGGGGAAAGACAATAAAAAAGAAAGAAGATTTGCCCAGCGTCTCATATGTGGGAAAAGACGAAAGGGGGGAGAAAAAAGGAGAAAAAAAAGAAATTACAACTTACCTAATAGACACATGAAAAAGCCTGATCAAACTGGGGATCGTTTCCCGCCGCTCAGGGAAAAAGGAAAAAACCGGCGCTCCAGACTTATCTTTGAAGGGGAGAAAAGGAGGGGGTACTGCATAAGGGGAGGGCTTTGAATACCTTCCTCGTAGTGGGAATCGTTCAGTTCCTGTCAAAG
>Ga0179593_1731646_pt1 | contig 12975 bp, 7 predicted proteins | sample CZODoug2_1_08_16_FD_185931 | JGI IMG/M metagenome (GOLD analysis project Ga0179593, IMG submission 185931) | Vadose zone soil fungal communities from Angelo Coast Range Reserve, California, USA - CZODoug2_1_08_16fungal (PacBio error correction) | ecosystem: Environmental > Terrestrial > Soil >...
AAAAAAAGCTGGAACACTTCGGAAGCAGAAGAACTCACAAAGAGGGAGGGGGAAAGGGCAGGAAAAGATTGGACTTGGTCCCGACACTATTTCGCCTTGACTTCGGGGCGGAGTATGTTGGCCGGGAAAGAGTTGAAATCGTCCGTGTGAAAAAAGAATCTGACACCGAAAAAAAGAAAGGGTATCAAGAGGGAAAGTGATCAAACGCTGTACATTCAAAAAAAGAGAAAAAATTAAAGGGGACAACGGGAAAAGGGACAGGGGAGGGGAAGTGGTGCATCACAAAAGATGAGGCAAGTCCACTGAAGGCGTTGGAAAAGGGGGGGGCTCACACGGTAAAGCCGACTTTGCCCCCGGGGGAAGTTTTAGAAGAGAAGTTGGGGAAAGAATGGAGGAAGGAATACTGAAGGAGTTTGGGGTGAACCAGCTCCTTAAAAAAAGAGGAGCAGGGGCTAAAAAAGCACGGGGAGTGGCGATTCTTCTATAGGAGATCAACTAAGGGGAGGGGGGACCGGTTGGAGACAATGAGTTGAAAACCGATTGGGGCCAAAAAATAAGCCTAACAAGGGGCAGGCACGACCCTGCCGGCATAGAGGCTTGCGTTTATGAGAAAGAGGCCACAGGAAAAAGGGGGGGGAGACCGAAAAAGCAGTTTTGACGGATTTGAAGATAAGACAAACGAAAATGGTCCAGGGCGGGGGGGTGACGGCACGATTGGGGGCGTCAGGACGTAACACCCTTCATAAGCGGATGGGGGAAAAAAGACCAGAAGCATATGAGGGGGAAAAGACGCTATTTGAGAGGAAGTCTTCAACATATTACTGAAGAAAGGAGTGGGCGCGGGAACCGAGGAATCCCCCATCCAAAAAAGGAACTGTAGATTTGTGGTAGGGGGGACGTAAAACCTAAGGGAAAGAAGACAGACAAACTGGTCAAGAAAGGAGCCGACATTGCACTGTTAACAGTAATGACGGCTTATGGACGGCGGGTTATGGAGGGAGGGAAAAAAGAGAGGAATCAAGAGATAACCGAAAAGAATGCAGGCGGGAAAAAAGGAACCGGTTGGGAGCAAAAACTATTCATATGACCAAGTCTAAATGAAAACGCTCATGATGAGGACATTGTCTAGACAGGCTTGGTAAGAAGAAGCATCAATTTAGGGGAACAGGAGGGAAAAAAATTGTTGGTCAGTGACACAGTCAAACCAGGAGCATATACCCTTTACGGAAACTGGAACAGCCAAAAAAAGGGTATCACCATTTAAAGAGGAAACGGGAGAACACTGGGGGGGGGGAAAAAAGGGGAAGTGGTGCCGGGATAAATGGAAACCTTACTACCGAGTGCACGGAATAGCACCCAATTTTTTGTTGGGGACGGAGGGGAATGACCCGCCGGGAAAGACACCGAAGACTATGTGGGACTAAATGAGTTCTGCGGGAAAGACTGGGAGAGGTTGGGAGAAACAGAAAATACAACCCACAGAACGGATGCACGACCCATCGTGAAGGTAACACTGAAAACGGTCAACCACGTCTCAACGGCGAAAAAAGACCATTGAAGGGGGCCCCGGAAGGTTTACAAAAAGCAGACAAGCAACTGTAAGCGGAGAAGGGCAAACTGAGGTTGGGGGGGGGAAAATGAAAAAACGGCTGACCGCTCGGACTGTTTTCCCCAGAAGAAGATCCAGAGGAAAAAGACCATCTTAGGTTGGGGGGTGGCAGAAGGGGGTGAAATCCACGCTGCTCCACTGGGGGAGGCGGGAAAGAAACACTGAGTGAAGTGAGACTAACATATGACATAGGCACTCAAATTGGGGCTAGGCTTCTAGACTAAAAAAGGAGGTAATTCGAGGGCGCAGGGGGAGGGAAAAAGACCTTAAGGTTACGAAATCGGCAGAAAACCACGAGAAGGAGGGTGTGAGGCCGGGCAACGAATCGTCCGGGCCGGACACGCCATAATTATGGGGTACTAAAAAACACCTAAAAAACTTATCGCGGAACTGACGAACGAAAACAACCCAGAAAGGGGCAATCGTGAAAAGTCGGTTACTCCAAGCGTTAAAAATCAACAGCCGAAGTTAGCACCATTTTGCAACTAGTGTCCGAAAAAAGTAAAACGCCGAGTGACACAAAAAGTTTGAAACGCGCTACGCAAAACACCAGGGCGACGGAAGGGAAAAAGGCAAAAGCCAAGTGGTAAGCGAACGTCTACATCAAAAAGAAAACTCAGCTACTCCTGATGAAACCAGAACCCTTCAGACATGACGTCCCCGTGAAAAAACACGTAGACTTGGGGCAATGGGGGTGGGTAAAAGAAACCGGAATGGAGGTGAATGATTGGGCAGCATTTCACCATTGAAAGCAGGAAAAGACGCAGCCTTCGAGGGAAGGACGTGGAATGGGAACTGAAAAGACAGTGCCAAGCAAATAAATCACGCGGGGAATCAGAACGGCTCTGGGGGGAATTAAGGAGCGCCGAAGGAAGAGAGAGAGAAAAACACGTATGAGTGAAAAGAAGAAGATATGGGTCTTCATCGAATGGTTGAGTTATGAATTCAAGAAAACGAAGTTTGCGAGTTCAAATTGGCTCGGAGATTTTAAAGGGCAGGATCAGACCAGCCCACGTACGAGAGAGAAAAGATGGGTCGATTCTATGGGAAAAAATAATGGAGAGTGGTGGCAAACTCCAGAAGTCACATGCAAAGGAGAATGTAAACAGAACAAACATCCAAAGAAAAAAATACAGTGGTTCGCACGGGGGTAGTCCAAGGAAGGGGGGTCGGGTCACGAAGAGTGAAGAGGGTTTTCTCTCAGGAGCCGCTCGGGGGGGGTGAAATTGGGGAGAGGAGCCGGGTTGGGAAACAAGTGAGGAGGGGGAGATTGTGGGCAGGTCGTCGCTTGGGGGGAAAAGAGGGGAAAATCCTTGTACCTTGTACTACACTAGGTGTAAGGTGAAATGTCGTCAGGGGAGATGTGGCTTCACATGGATGGAGGAAAAGACGGCACTACTTGGGGGGGACCGTATAGGTGGGAGGGCCGAAAGGGAGGTATTCGTATGGGGGGGGGGGGGAGGTTACTCGAGACTTCCTGACGGTGTATTGGCCAAAAAGTACTGGCGTAAGGAACACAAAAGAGAAGTGCCAACGCCCACCAAGAGATGATTGTCCTTTAGGGCTAGGGAAAAAAAAGAAGAATATCTCGACTTAGGGGTACCGGGGAACTTCAAACAGCACTCGGTGGGTAGTCGCGCCGGCAAAGACGAGGTAAGATGCGGTTATCTCAGCCCGACCGTTTAGAAAGACCAGGGGGAAGGCTTTGGGGGGGCACCAGGTGGAGCAAGACGGTGGGTTGTATTGGAGAAAAGGAAGGCCAAGCAAAGAGATGGGGTAGTCATGGGCCAGACGTGAGGAGTCGGCGGGCATACATACTAAAGAAACGCAAAACCGGCTCATTCGGAAAAAAGAAAAAGGCGAACCGTTGGAGTCAAACTCTGACCAATTGGATCTGACAAGAATGGAAAAGGGGAAAAAGGTATCATGGGACCGTTCTGTAGACGGTTTTCCCTGGACAGGGAACTACTTCCCAAGAAATGGTGTCGGGGGAGAATCCAGTGGTGTTGGGGGGGATGAGAAACTATGAACTCCCGCAGAAAAGGGGGCAAAATCAGGAGAGGGGGAAAGGAAACCGAATAAACAAAAAATCCAAACGGGTATATTCAAAAACTTGGGAAGGGGGGAAAGGGATCACGGTAACCCAAGGAACGTGGAAAAATGGGTACCTAGTTATCGGGAGGGAGAAAGGTTAAAGACGGGGGTCCAGTTGCGTCAATGTCATAAAGTCTGGCTGAAAGGTACCAAACAAATAAGGATCACGTGTAGCAACTGGGCAAGCTGCGTTATGCGAAACGAAGGGATAGAAAACTGGCTGCAGAAGGGAGAAATGCGCCCTGGGGATACAGTCTTATTGGATCAAAAAACCGGGGCAAGTTTCAGAAGGAAAGAATGCTGAATGGGGGGATCAAAAAGGGTGTTGGAGTGTCCTTAAGGAAGAACCGGGTCGAAAAGGGAAAATAAAAACGGCTTCAGACCTTTTCGTGAACGGAGCAGGTCAATGGGGAAAAAAAAAGGATGCCGCAGGGAAGTGGAAGGGGTGGAAAAAGAAAAACAAAAAAAGGGGGAGGGGGATATAATGGATGTAGGGGGGAGGGTTCTACTTCAAAAGCCAATTTCAAATGGGGCACAATGCGAGCCAGGACGTAAACCGCATATGGTGTCTTTGCATCGATGGGGCCCCTTGCAGGGGGAGGAATAATCCCGAAGCTTATCGTCAGGACAAAATCGTGCAGGGGTAGGTGGACTGGAGAGGACCACATCCGGGAAAATGTTTCGGAGATTTGGGGGGATGGAGACTCGCTTAGGCATAAAACCGACCAAGCAAGTGCAAACGGCAGGGGGCGGGGAACAGGTTATTCTGAAATGGGTGTGTTCGGGACATCGTGTGTCATAGGACTTAGCGAAAGTCACAAAAGCAGTGCGTGAGACGATTTGAAGACCACGGAAATAAAAGAGACCGTAGGGGGACAGAGAAAATACTTGTGAAAAATCCATCACCAAAGACAGCCAAGGGGAAGAAAGGCAAAACCGACACATTACATACAGGAGAAAAAAATCTTTTCACAAAGGGGGCCCGGAAAAAGAGAAGGATACGTGTTATACCGCTGTGAAAGAATTTCAAGTGAACGGTAGGAGGGGAGGGGTTGAGACAAAGGAACGTTCTGAGAAAGCAAGGTACAGGGTCAAGGTGCACGACATGGTTGAATTCATGGGGTTTAAAACGACGGGCACTGTGAACAAGTCCCCAAACCAGGCAAGGCCCAGGCCTTTTGCAGTTTCTCAGGATTTCGGAAAGGACAAAACAAGATAAAATCGTAATCAACATACCTCCTCCCTAAACTAACGAGTGGTGTTGGGGAAAAAGAAAAGCCCGAGATCATCGAAGAGGGGGGGGGGTGAAAAAAAGAGGTTCCAACTTGCTCTGACTTGGAAGGGGGAAAAGCAAGCGAAAGGAGAGAAACCAGACCGGAAAACCACGTCATTTGGCTTGTTATACATACAAAGTCACAAAAGGTGTAGGGGGGGGCCTACAAACCAGAGGGACAATTGGTCAAGGGCGCACAACAACAAAAGGAAGAGATGAGAGTAGAAACTTGACCAATGGCGGCGGGTACCCTTGCCATATTTGCTATAAAGGGGGGGGGAAGAGAAAAAGCCAAGCAGACGTGGTTGACTGTGGGGGAGAAACGCTAACGGTAAAGCCAAGCGGGGATGAACAATCATATACCAAATATGGGAACCAACTTAGGGAGCAAACAAGGGGCTTGATCGCCGAGTCTTTTGTCCTAAAAAAACAAACTAGTTCTCCAAGGGGGAAGTGAGGGAGGATGTTATGGTTACCTGTAACTAATGTGACGGTCGTGAGGCGATGAGAGAAAGGAAGCAAACGTGGGAGCACTCTTAACAGTTTACAATCTGTACCTCGGAAACCTCCAACAGCATAGTCCAGAATGGACGGTGAAGGGAAAAGGTAAGGGCGGGCATAACGAATTTGGGCTGTTGGGGTGCACTCACAAAGGACAAGAAAGAGAAGAAGGAAAAAAAGTAACTTCCAGAGGGGAGAACCTATACCAAAAGGAAGTGACCTTAACCCGGTGTGCGCTTGTTTTCGCGGGAAAAACTGGTATTTTTCAACGGGGCAAGGGACGAAAGGAGGGGAAAACAGGGATGTGTGAACTTCAACCATGAGGTATCCTTTGTAAAATGCAAAAAGGGTCACTCTCTACGGCGGGTAGGTCTTACATTAACGTAAAACGAACAAGGGGTTAAAAAACAGGGGACTAGGAACTAAGTACTATTGCAAAGCTCAGTTGGAAGAAGGAAGGGCCGGTCAGCCCCCGGCAAAAAGAAGGCGTGCGACGTGTTATTAAAAAAAGAGAAAAAGAGCGTCCAAAGGCCCAAGGGGGAAAGACACGAAAAAGTGTCCTTATGCTGAGCAGTCCCGACCAAAAGGGGGAAGAGCCCTGACGATATGTTTCGGAAAAGGCTCAAAAAAAGTGAAAAGCGGGAAAGAAAAGAACATATGCGTTGGACTAAGGTACAGAAGATCTGAAGGTTCTGAAACACCATTAAGGACTGGGGCGCAAAGGGGACTCCCAAGCCCCAGGACCTTTGACCGAAAGGATTTGTTTAGGGGTAAGGGGGTGACCAACGCCAAACCAGTCAAGGGTCGTGCAGCCGGGCAGGCTCGCGACAAAAGGAAAAGGGGGGAAACAGGGGGGGTTTTTTTCACCCGATAGACCGGCACTGTCAAAAACTATCCAGGGGGGGGACTTTGAACGGGAAAGAAGGCGGAAAAGGACAAAAAAAGACAACAGTAATGTGCTGAAACGCTTCACCTGGGGGAAAGGCCAATAGATGGATATCAGCTTGCGCATTTAAACCCCCTTCTTCCAGGGGGTAGTCTGTAGGGGGGGGAAAGAAAATTCCGTTACGCATAAAGAAGCTGGAATGTGACCTTGACCGTATTTCAACTGTGAAAAAGGGGAAAGCACGGCTCAAAAAACGAAGAAAAATTCACCCTTCAGGGGAAATCCCTTCAGTCCAGACGACCGTAAAAAGAGAAGGGTACCACTTGGGCCAGGGGGGAACGGGGGTTACAAGGGGGTATAGAATGGGAAAACCTTACTACCGGCAAATGAGACTATTGACTGGGGGGGCAGAAGGCACCGAGCGAGAAAAAACGATAAGGGAGTCACTAAACGAGGAGTTCCGGTACCGGTCGAACGGTTGTCCTCAAAAAAAATACAAAACTGAACCGAAAACCATCGGTCTTGGGGAAAGGAGAACCGCCACCGTGACAGAGATACGTCTAAAAACATGAATTTTCAGTCCATTTGTGGAAAAGATTGACAGCGTAAGCGTGAATCCACTGCGGCCGTGATTGGGTGAAAAACATCAAGGCCGTTAAGGGAAGAAGAATTGGAGGGAAACCGACGCCTAAAAGGAGGTTGGAAGGCAAAAAAAGAAAACACTTCGTGTTTTATGAACTCAAAAAAACACTCTCCACCTGGCAGAGGCGGTACTCAACAATGTCGAGGTCCAGTCTCCCTAACCGCATCTTCGACAGGAAAGGGTTCACTCAGGGGAGGGGACATAATAAAACATGCGTTAAAATTGAGGTGGAGATGGGGTAGTGAACCGAACTTATCGATATCTAATGGCAGTCGCCGGCATCACCGTATGTGTAGAAGAAAAGACGGAGGGAGGGGGGGGTTCTGAAAAAGACCTTCTGTGGGGACTAAGGACGTATCGAGAAGAGGAGTGACCACCAGGCGGAAAAAAACCCAAACGCCTACGGTTACCCATTGCGTAAGGGAGGTGGGGAAGAAATATAACGAAAACGCCACGCAGACCGACCACAGTGTTTTAAAAAGTTTTACTATCCAAGGACGTGAAACGACGGCCCATGGGAAAAAAAGCGACTCCAAGTGGGGACATCGAAAAACAAAGTTACAACGACTAAAAAAAAGTGGAACACCGAGACGCGGGAAAAAAGAGCGTTAAAGTCCTTCCGTTACCAAGACGAAGGAAGTGCAACCCACTGTGTGTCCTTGGGGCGGTTTTGAAATCCGAGGCACCGTTTACTGTTGCAGCTGAAAAAAACGGGATACCTTAAGAAAGGCTAAGAAGAAGGAGCAAAGGAATGGGGAAATTGTGGGGGGATAGATTTTGAAAAAAAGAATCCGCGAACGAACACGCAAAACGGAGGGAAAGCACCAGACTTAGCTGAAAAAAACTAGTCCTTCAACAACAAACCGAAAATAGATAGAAGAGGAGGGGAAAAGAAAATTTTTGCGGATGCAGGCCAGATCGAGTTTGCGACTTGGAATTCAAAGCTCAGGGTGTTGCAAAAGAGTAAACCCCACGAGGAGGCGTCCGAGCAGGTTGATCATCGAGTGGGTGTTCCCAGCTGTAACAGAGGACACAGAACAGAGGGATGAGGCTTCCAAACCCTTGACCCAAGAAAAAAGGACCAGTGGCAAAGTCACTGGAACTGCACCAAAGTCGGCGTAGACGGTGTTTAGCTCGTGGCCGAGGAGGTGTTACAAGGGAGGAGAATAGGTGTGGACACTTGGGCGGCAGAGAGGGGACTGGCGGTTTGGGACAGGTTATGGCCACTACGGCGTGGACGCTGTCTTAACACTGTGTCCACTGGGCTGCAAGGACTGATGTGTCGAGGGGGGAGGGGAAAGACTTGTGAGGGAAAACGCGGCAATAAAGGTGTGGAAACGTTCGTAGGGGGGGGGGGGGGGCTTTCCGCGGAGGTATTCAGTACGTAAACAGATCTTCCTGCTGGTTTGTAGTAAAACAAAAGGATTGCTTATACACTAAAATGCCCTGGACGCCCCCACATTTGATTGGTGCCGGGAACTTGGCCAGACTATCTATACGTGTTCGGTCACCTTCAAAACAGAAAATCTACATGGGAAAAAAAAACGGGGGCCTGTGGTCGAAAGGAAGGCCGTGCCCGCTATTGAGGGTCACTGAACTCGACCGTGGGGTGGATACCGCATTCCCAGTTTAGCTCCTGCTTTGGGGGAAGAATCAAGACCGAAAGAACCTAATATGTTTTGGAAAAAAAAGGTGGGGGCTTTTCATGAAACGTACGAAGAGAAGATGGAACACAAAATCAAGGCGCCCGTTGATCCACGCTTAACGGCGTGTGTAAGTCTGGAGTAAACTGAAAGAAAAAGGGAAAATGGGATCATGGGTCCCCCTGCGCGTGGTTTGACCTTCACTGGTCTCCAGAAGATCGGGCGCAACATCCGTTTATGGGTAAGGGGAGGAAAATTTACCCGTGTAACCCGAACTCCGGTGGGGAAAAGGTCCATAAGGGGGGAAAGGAAAGAAATGACACGCATTCAGGACAAAGGAAGATTCAGCTTAATAGAGTCCATCTCACGGAACCCCCGGAAGCAACAGGGTGGGTACCGCTCAGCTGAGGAGGAGATGACTGAATGCGGAAAGAAGGGTTCCCAGTTGAAAGTCAAAGGATATGAGCCGCGTCGGGGTGAACGTGCAAAAGGGGCGTCCGTGTCACCTCCAGAACGCTTCGGGAAAGGTTCTCTAATATACAAAGTCCAGGACCGATGGCATGGTAAAAGGACTCCTGGGAAAGAGTGGGGGAACGGTGCGACGACGTAATGCTGAGGTTTACAAGTTTGGCCTTTGGGTGAGTTCCGTTCACCAACTGGAAATCACCAGGAGAGGAAAAAGCAAGAAAACCTCTCATACATGGTTTAACCCGATTGGCTCTGGTGAACAGGCCGGGGAACCGGGTCGGATTGTTCACAGGGAGCAAAAAAAGATACAGTTCTGGGGACTTTATCCTTAAAGGTTGAGGGGAAGTACTGCACATCCGCCATGAAGTACAGGCGTCCTCAAGCCATGGAGGGACCTAGTTCCCCAAAGATGTAGGGCTGTATTTTTGCAGAGAGGGGGCCAAGCGTACTCGAAAAGCTCGTCAGGAACAAAGTGAGTTTAGTTGGACTTCACCACAGAAGGGAGCAAGAGGGGGAGGGAAAGAAAAAACCAGGTGGGGCAGGGGACTCTCTCGAGCAGAATTCCGCCCAGAAAAAGGGCAGAGGACTGGAAAGGGGGGGGTGAGGAACAATGTAGGGGTCTTTACCCTCCATCGGGTTGTGTTCAAGGGGAACGGAACGCCAAAGTACACCCCTGCGTGTGGATCGAATTTAATACTAGTCTTTATCGATTCCAACGCTCCTTGCTGGAGAACATATACCTACTAACGAAAGGCTGGGTTAAACTAAGCCGCGTGCCGACAGTAGCCAAGAACATCGGGAAATAAAGAAAGGGAACCCCAGCGCCCCCTGTTTCCTGCAAAAGTCGCCCGGTAATGTTAGAACCCAGCTTGCCAAACCCAGCCTTGAATAGAAGGATTTTTCGTTGTGAGGGAACCACCTTGTCCATGCCCAATGTACAGGTCAACGTTCAACGAGTGATACCGGCGTGTCGGCCGTTGATCACTTTCCGGGGGCTGGGGAAAACGGGATCGTTGGACCTTTGATAGTAAAAGTACTTCCCTAACAAACGTCTTCTCTGAAAATAGTAAGAAGGAGAACTAGTTTGTTGTCGCATCTCTACTCCCTGGGGGTGGGGAAAGAAAAGTTGTTTCCACATATTTGAGGGAAACAGTTGTTATTGTAGCCGCCAAGGTGCAGCAACCCTTTACGCCGGACCAGACATACACACTCTAAGTTGGCTTGTTATAAATGAAAAGGGTCGCCAAAAAAGGGGGGGAAAAAAAGGGGGATAAAACGGGGGAAAAAAGGGTCAAGCGGGGGGAAGACAACACAACTGAGGAGGAAAAAGGAAAAAAAGAGATCTTCGGAAAACTTGAAAGGCAAGCGGTTGGGAGCCCCTTGCAATAGCCTGGGGGGGGAGACCAAAGGGGCAGCTTTATAAAGCAAAAAGAGCGTGGTTACTTTCTTTGGTCGACTGAAGAGCTTTCACCTGAAAGGTACAGTCCCAATCGGAACAAATAGCCTGTTCCAACAACGGCGGCGAGGAATATGCGGTAAGGGCCTCCACCTCGTTCTCTTTCTTCAAAGGTATGTTCCCTGAAGGGAAAGCGGGCGGGAGCGAGTGTTATAAGTCCCAGACAACGGCATCAGTGGGCAACTGTCAACGGCGGGACTCCGCGCAGATCACCGGTGACATGTCGGGGGGACATACATTGCGGGCATGGACGAGGGGCGGGTGACCGAAACAAAAAAAGATAGAAGAAGGAAAAACTTACGAGTTCCATCTTTGCTACAAGGGGTTTGACCCGGGTGAAGAGGGGTACTCGCAGTATGTGTTCCGATGGCCCGGATCCTGGCGGCACGATCTGTGGTGAACCCGCGAAGGCAACAAGGAGGGAAATGGTCTATTCCCACACGAGCTGGCAGCGATTCCAAGCTATTACTTAGCTCCACGGCTGTCCGTTGGGTGATCACTTACGAAGCAAAAGGGGGAGGGCGGGGAACCACTAAACTCAAAGCCTAACCTTTACAGCCGGCACTCGCGGCGACGTGGTATTGACGCACGCGACGTGCACAGGGGGAGACGAAAAGAAGGGTTTGTACCGGATGGGGAGGCAAGTGAAAAAGAAAATGGGGAAAAAAAAGAGAGGGCCCTACGATATGCGGTCGGACGTAGGAAAAACCTACAGGTCAGCGTCCAGAAACATATGCGGGGGACTACGACTGGCGCCTTGCTGACCAAGCATTTCAGGACGGATGTGAATGAAAGGGGGGAGTAAAGACCAATCCCAGCATGATACCGTTAAAGAGAGTGGTGATGGTCTACCCGACCCCCAGGGCAGCCGGGGAGGGGCATAGCCGAAGAAAGGGAAATTTGGCTGTCGACGCGGTTAATCAGGGGGAAAGGGACGATCAAGGGGGAAATTTACAGGACTGAACGAGGAGACGAAAAGATGCAAGGTATAACCTCAGCATTTGCTGTCACGGTGGTGACCGGCGAAAGAGGTTCCCCAGGAAGGGACCACCGTCTGAAGCACAGGGATAGAAGGGTGACCAGGGCACATTCATGGAAAGACTCAGCTGCATTGGACGACACTAGCCGTGGGCCGAACACCGCAGCAATCTCATATACCCGGACGTACAACTGGAACCAGCCAGTGACCCAAGTTCAAAGGGAACGACCGATTAAGAAAGCGGTTAACCTGGTGCCAATGGGGAAGGGGGTGGAACGTGATTAAAATTGGAAGACAGAAACTCGAGTTCACTGACCCGTGGTTTGAATTGACGCGTGCGCCCGCGGCGATGAAACCGATCCAAGGCAAAAGAAAGTAGGAGGGGAGTGCTGGATTACACTGTTCGAAGGTTCAAAAAAAATAAACCATAACGAGGGAACAGACACCAGTCAAAAAAAAAACAAGGGCAAACCACGTCGACGACGCGATCCCAGTTGCCGTTTAATTCCAGTTGGAAAAAGAATCACAACTCGTTCGTTGATCCGGCGCCTGGAAGTGGGGGGGAAAGGAGCCTGTGAGAGAAACTAAATGGACTGCCCCCGCCTCCAATAACAACGGGAAAACTATGACACCATCTTGATGTGCAGGATTGAAAAAAAAAACCTGGAACCACCGGCTGGAGACCGGTTTCAACGCTGAGGTATCTTCAACCTCGGAAAGGACAAGACAAGATTGACGACATCTAGGGAAAGGCAAGGGGCTCTTCTTCCTAAAACTGTAAATCGAAAGGTCCTGGTGCCCGAACCTCAGATAGGATAGGGGGGCGAAGGACCAGCCCAAACGGCCCATCCCGTATGTGGGGGGGGAGAAAGGAAAGAGGGCGGGGTTAGAAAAGCCAGACTAGTGTACTTCCGAGGACGTTCGCTCCGTACGAGATACCGGTCCTAGGCGAACGCACACCAATCGCCTACGGGTACACAAGGGGGGACTCCGGGAAGTTTAATCCCAAGTGTGAGCCAAGGAAAAAACCCCGTGAAGCCCAGGGGGGTCAAACTAGTGTTCCTCCAACGGGAAGAACGTGAAAAAAAAAAAATAGGGACACCAAAAACAAGTTCCGCGCACCTGGGACACGTGCCGCCAAGGTGTCCGGCACGCGAACGAGCGTACCAGCTACGCCTATAGTGACAGAACATTAAAGAAAGCAAGGGAAACGCCAAAATGGGGGGACTGGTGTTAAAGTGTTTGTTGAATGTCAAACTAGGGCAGAGCACGAGTTGGCAGCGCACTTTTAACTCAGGGGGAAAAGCTCGAGATCCTGCGCGAGCCTATGGGATACTTATCCTGGCCAAGAAAAGAGCCGGGACAAAGGGGGAAACTAAAGAAAAACGGCAAGATGGACGCTGCAGAGCAAAATTAAAAGCTT
>Ga0179593_1374113_pt1 | contig 12974 bp, 11 predicted proteins | sample CZODoug2_1_08_16_FD_185931 | JGI IMG/M metagenome (GOLD analysis project Ga0179593, IMG submission 185931) | Vadose zone soil fungal communities from Angelo Coast Range Reserve, California, USA - CZODoug2_1_08_16fungal (PacBio error correction) | ecosystem: Environmental > Terrestrial > Soil >...
ACGAGGTCCGCTTTTGGCGAGTAAATTGCCTTACGGATAAAAATTAGGCTTCACGTGACCATGGTTCAGAGGGTGGTTCCTTTTGGACCGTAGGAAGCTGCAAATGCCCGCTATTGATGGTGGGGGAGAAATAATCTCAAAATGAATGGGTGGAGGGAAAGGATAAAAAGGGAAGAGGAAGGTGGAGAAGTATGGTAAGGAATTACCAAACGTAACCAAATTCCTGTGTCATTTAACGAATTCCTAACGTGAGGGACCGATGCAACCACGTGATGAAGTGAAAATCGGAGTCAAGGATCCGCCTGAGCAGGCAAAAAAAAAAGGGGAGCCCTCGAGTTCGCAATCTCCCTCTTTGTAGGTTTATATATCTACACAGTTTTGATTAGTCATGGGCGAAGAAGCAAATCCTGGAACGGCGCCGGAGCTAATGCCAAAAAAGGGAGGCAAGGAACAGGAAAAAAAAGTTTGCGGGGGGTGATTCAGGGACAGAAGAAAACCAAACTAGGACGTTTGCATAAAAACAAGGAAACATTTTACCTACTATGTTTGGTCCACATTATTGACCTCGCGCCTCGAGGATTCGTAGAGGGCGTGCCCATAAGGAAAAAAGCAACAGGTGATTCGCCGTGTCGGGATACGATTTAAAGAAATGACGGGGCAAAAGAAGATGAACATGACTGATGGGCGCATGACGAAGAATAGGTTATAAAATTTTGCAAAAGTATAGTAAAGAGAGTGTTAGAGAGAAACTAGAGGGCCGAATCCGGCTCAAACAGTAATCGATACTTGGGAGTGAGCTGAAAGGACAAGGAAACTTGTCTGACTTTGCAGGGCGGAGGAAAATTTTTTGAATGGGGAGCAGGGGGGGCCCCGGGGAAGGTCCTCCGATGGGTCAAGAACGGAAGGGAACGCGTGCTAAGGGAGAAGACCATGTGTAGGGCCTTAAAAAAAGAAAAAAAACAAAATCACACTCTTGAAAAATTATTTATTCGGGAAATCGAACATAAAAGAGGAAGGAGGACGTGGAGAGAAAGGAAAAAGGAACGATTGCCATTCGATTTTCGGGTTTACCCAGAAGCCGACCAAGGGAAGGTTACTCCGATGATGCGTAAAAAAAAAAGGGCGGACAAATTCATTAAACAGACTGTCTTGATACGAACACATCAGGGGGGGGGGGAAAAAAGGAAGACAAGTCACTCTAATGCGACCTGCCAGCAAGCTTGAAGGGCGATTGCTACACTAAAATGACTTGATTACAAGGACAAAGGAGGATCCTTTTATGTGGGATTTGGGTTGGCGCTGGAAGAAAAGAAAAATAAGAAGGGCCACTAAGGAGGTCAATCGCCTGCGTGCAATATCTACGCAGAGTCGCGAGTGGAAAGGAGCCTCTCACTGGGACGTGTTAAACAAACGGGTTGGGGGGGGGTAATTGGGCATGCGGTCTCACTCAGCGAGGGAAGGGGGTACAATGAGAACAGGCGGACGGTCGATAATCCACGTGGCCGTCACGAAAAATAAGGCCAAAAAAGAAAAACTAAAAGGATCTCACGACAACCAATCGAAAAATTTCTTGTTAATAGTATCAATTTTCAAGGAGGAATCAAGAGCGAAGAAAAATCGGTGAGAAGACATTATCATAATTAAACGCCGAAGAGAAGTGGGGGGGGGACATTCCCAGTATCAATCGAAAAAAGGGACGAAGACCATTCTTTGCCATCCGCGGAAGGAGTCGAAGCTGTGGGGGGTACCAAGGCGATTTTTCGTTGAAAGGGTTTAAAAAGAAGAAGCCTGGTACATGAGTCGAGTCGGGTCTAATGCAAGGCCGCCAAAAAGCCTCAAGAACCGTAGCCAAAAAGGGTGGGGCTTAGGAAACGCCGGAGGAAGAAGGGTTACTGAGGGAATTCTCGAAACATGGCAGGAACGAACAAGAATCGAATTCGGAGTGAACCGGGCATAAGAACGCGGGAAATCTACTTCGAACGGGCATAGGGAGAGTCCTGTCGCAGGGGCTTTCACCTCAACTGGCTAAAAGAGATAAAAACAAAAAAATATTCTATAGTCCTCGTCAGCAATCTGAAGGAAAGCCTTCATATGACAAACGGGAACGCAAAAGGGGAAAAGGGGGGGGGAGAAAAAATCGCCGATTGTCGGCGCAGAAGGAGTCACAACTGGAAGGAAACGCAGATGAATGGGGGCTAGGTAAACTCGTTCCATTACTCCGGGAGAAAGACACGGCTCATGGGTCAAGGGGGGGGACAAAAAAGAAGTCAACTTCTACAGAGGGGGGGGACCACAGACTCAGGGAACACATAAACAGACTTTCTTACGCTTTGAATGCAAACGGACGAAGGCGTATTGAAAAGGAGAGGAGGGGAGGGGCAAAAAAACAGAGGGGCTGAGGACGGTTGAGTTACCGCAAGGAGGCTGAAGAAAAAAGGTACTTTCCAGAAAGAGCAGCCTTTTCCTTCCATACCACCCCAATGGCCCAAAGGGGTGAGATTAAACGGTATCCCGGGAGTGCAAGGCGCGGAGGCTGCTTTATGAACGCAGGGGTTCACCGAAGAAAGTTCAGGAAATCAAAGGAAAGAGAAAATGTGTTGTTTCCTTTAGGAAACGAGGAAAATCTTAGCTTCAGGGGGGAAGCACTGGAACGTGACAAACAGCCGGAAGGGGGACGAGGGAACAGGGGGGTCCAGCGCAGAAAAAGAGACTTGAAAAAAGAAAAATCACGGGGTCAAAAAAGGCGTCCGTCAAAAAGGGGGAAAAATTTGAGACTCTCCAAGATTCTTACCCATTCGAAATTTAAAATTTGACCATGGCAGGAGAAACGGCGATGGGGAAGGGGGACGGCAAAAGGGTCAGGGGGATGATTCTTAGAGAGGGCGATTCGACTGAGAAAAAAATGTTCCTCCGGAGCACCACAAGGGGCTTTCCCTTGAGGGTCGAGGGCCCCGCAGCGGCGGCATAACAAATGAGGGTCCCTTCTGGCAGGAAAAAAAAGGAACGAGGAGAAGAGAAGAACTCCGGAGAGAGGGACTAATAGGGGTTATCAATCGTACTATGTATGCATGGCCTAGAATTGGGGTCCGCTGTAAGGGGAGCAATCAGAAGGAAATGTTATCTTCGGTTTCCGTGAAGATTTGAAAGTGAGACTCTTTCCAGAGAGGCGAGGGGAGCAAATGAGAGGGGCAAACCGCGAGGACGCCGTTGTGTGATTGACACGAAGCGTTAAAGACTATGGATGTCCATCTCGTGTAGAGTGGAGCGAAGAAGGAGAAAGGAGAGGAAAGCAACGAAAGAGTGAGGGGGCCACTGCAGAACATTTTTAGAATGTGGGGGATTTCGGGGGGGGGGGGGGGGGGTGGGAACGTTTCGTTGCATTCAATACGTGTCCTATCTTGCCGTAACTCCTCTTTCCGGAAATGAGTTACCAAAGAAAGCAACTATGAGAAACCCGGCGTTAAGCGGATGACCAGCAACGCACTCTAGTCCAAGTCTAGAATCCTGGAAAAAACGCCGACTCTCACCCCTGAGAGAGACGGTCTCTGCCACTGATGAACTCTAATAGAAGCACTATGGTGAAAAGAGAGAGATCGCGAGATGAGTCAGTGGCCGAAAGAAAAAGGCACTGGGTAAACTTGAAACGCGAGCCGTTGTCCGCAGCGTCGACTGAGACTTTAGTGGCTGGCCGGGAAGGAAGACGACTTAGGAAAGGAAATAACGAAGTTCGGAGCCATCTTTCAGCGTTAAGGCAATATATTTTTTCAAGGCCCAAGATGACAAGGGGGAGGAGGGCGTCCAAAAAGGACAAACGAAGACTGGAGTCCACAAGGCTCACTGGGGGAAAGAAAAAAGGGAAGGAGAGATCAAGGGAAGTAAGGCAGCTCAAATAGAAAAGTTCCATACAAATTATATCTGCCCGAGTCGGTGTACAACAATAAAAAAGGCCTGCTAAATCGTCCCTAACAGAGCCCGCGCCGAATAAAAACGGCAGAAAGAATGAATTGCAATAGCACTGGAAAGGAATTCCTACGCAATAAGCTGCTCTCCCCTAAAAGGCCCACTCGAGAGGCACGCATACAAAGACGAAACGGTGATATAACATAGAGGTAAAAGAAAGAGTTTGACGATCTGTTGAAGGATGATTTTGATAAGAGCGGCCAGAAACCGATGCAGCAAAGTAAGTTGAAGCGCCGAGCGGGATGAACTCTAGAACTGAGCTAAGTAAATCCGTGTGGCGTTCGCTCAAGGAGGACATCTGAAGCGACGGGAATTCGCCAAGACGAAAACTCCTCAAACCTACCACTTTGACCAAGGAAGAAAAGCTTTGCTGGGGAAAGCATCAGGGGGGGCCTAGGCTCATGTGGTCAGGAGAAAGCCACCGTTAAGGTGGTAGGACTGATGAAATCGTAAACATTGGGGCCAAGGAGCACAGCGAAAAGATTTGGGGGGGGGGAAGGGTGGCAAATCGCGCGGAAATGAAAAACGTCATTGAAAGGGAGAAAAAAAACATTCAAACAGGAGAAGTCAATTTCCTGCTGCACAATGCTCTACCTTGGGAAAGTTTTCGCACGGAAAATTAAAGGGGAGAGGAAGGGAGGTCAGGAAAGGTAGGGATGCGTTAAGGTAAAACGATCCATAAAACAAAAAACAAGAAAGGAATACCTTATCTCCTAAGGACATGCCCCTAACTTATGGACGGACCCGGAGAAAGACGTCAGGGAGAAAGGTTGCGAGGAGGGAAGCGCAGTAATGTCAAAAACCGGAAAAACAGCTTTGGTGCCACTCTCTCGACAACAAGAAAGAAAGAATGCTCGGTTCCGCCCGCCTTACGTCAGAAGTCAACCGATGTGTTCAAAGGTATGGGAAGAAGGAGAAGAAAATCAAGTAACATAAAGCCGTGGGAGGGAGGACAAGGCGGGTGTGGAAGACAAAGGGAATGGAGGGACAAACTCCTTATGTGGTTTCAATCTCGTTCCGAGAATGGCTCCGGGGACAATAAGCCATTTTGACTCGGGGGGGAGCAAAGTCAAAACGACGGCAGATTGGCGTAATCGAGAACTCTTTTGGTTGTAATCGCCATGTGAAGCCGTCGCTAGGACCTCGCAAAGAGGGGGAATTTTAGGGCCGAAGAGAGAATGCCTGCGGGTCAAGAGAAGTATTGACAGTGTTTTCGCCACTTTCAAGGAGTCGCGAACCTGAACATCGTCCCATAAGAGGCATAAGGGCGCCTCGAACGCACGTTAAGGGTTAGGAAGATTTGGTCTGCATTATATTCGAAAGACGCAGTCCAGGCGCGCAAAAAAGGAGTTGAAGACACCGCACTGGGCGCAAAGAGAATCCTGGTATTACACCCAATAGGAAGGACCTGAGAAAAGGGGGGTGATAATTTAGGGAGAGGGGGAAGAATTTTGTAGGGTCGTCCAACCCCGGCCGTGGCGACTCCGTCATGGGAACTGGATAAGGATGTGGAAAAGGTTCGGGCTTACTACGTAAAAGGGTCTCAAGGGTCCACAGAGGTCATAGGTGAAGAGTGGAGAAGGCCAAAGGGTTTCGGGAGGGCCAATTGGGCAGCGGAAGATTAAACGCCGTGGGTCTACAGGAAGGTAAATGCGTGGGAAAGACAAAAGTCAACAACCCCCGCTTTGTCCACTGAACACAGTTATTATGCCCTCCTGAATGCTAGGCTCTGTGGTAGAATTGAGAAGAAGCGCGGGAACGAGGGGAAGATAAGTGGGGGGTCTGGTGACGAAAAGTCGCAAAAAATCAAAAAAAGCACAGGCGGAAGCGGGGGGACGACCGAGGTTCTTGAAAATTCAAATAGACCTTGGGGGGGCACAGAATGAGGAGAGGAAATGGTTTAAGAATAAAGAAGGAAGGGCGGCGTGTCAGGATCCAGGACGGTTTACTCATCATCGGCGTGGTCGCAAAATAGGAAAGTACTCTTGGGGGGAAAAAATCAACATCTAAGTGTTAGTACAAAGGGAAAACTACAAGTAATTGTCTTCATGCAGGGGGTGTGGGTGAAAAAGGCGACGCTAAAAATACCAAAAGATTTTAGAATTGCGGAGGGACAGGGAGGGGGACTTGATCACTACCAGGTAGGGTTTATGACGGCAATGTGTCCTGTTCTTCCCCCATCTCGAAACACCTTTCCCAACTGGGGAATCGCCCGCTGACCAGGCCAAATGCCTTGCTCGGTCGCTACGCAATGCAGGAGAAAACTCGGGATCATTTGACGGGACATCTCCCGGGTTCGAAGAACCATTATGGGAGACATCAGTGTCACTAATCGGAAACGGAGTGCTGCAGACTATTGAGGGGAAGGAAGTGTCTCTACACCCGCAGCTCCAGCAGCTCCAATCAGATACGCACCTCGAAATACACTAACAAAAGTCTCCTAGTCTGGGCAGCACGAGAATAATCCAGGGAGGGAAGGGACATAGCGGAATAAGGCTTACCAGCGTGGCAAAACCTCGGGTATTAAATGTCGGGGGACCGCAACTCCTAGTGAAGGAGAGAGCCTTCATGCTCATCACAACCGCAACTTGGGGAGTTGACGGGAAACGACCGCTGCTAAGGTGGGGCGGAAGAAGGAACCTGGTCGGCTCCGAGGGGAAACAGATGGTGCTGCGTCCGCATTAGAAGAAGCTGTTTCTATAGACCTGAAAGCCACAGACACGGGGCTAGTGCAACGACGAAGCATTTGTGGCGAAAAGGGGAAGTGGGAAGAGATGACAGGGCCGAACTGGGAAGTGCTTACTTTGGAACAACGTAATGTCGGCATTTTAAAAAGGTGACAGAATGAAAGGAAAGGAAGGTCTGAACGGTTAGGGAATAAGTGAAAAAAGAGAAAGGGACCAAAGAATCTTCCCCAAGGGGTATAAGCTCCAACATACTTTTTATAGGATTTCCTCAGAAAACATCATATAGCACTGGGCTGACCTCCGTCACGAGAAACCTTACCGCGAGAGACCAAGAGTGGAGAGTACGTCGGAGAGGGACGCAGCCAAAAGGCCTGAATATGTTTTTAGCATACACTCGACAACTTCCAGCAATGTACAGGGACTGGGGATCTCCCTTTGAAGGAACGAGTCAGGAGGGAAGGTACAACTTGGAAAGTCTGTCTATTTGGGCACAAAAGGAAAAAACAATGGTCCCGTTATACCAAAAAAGACGCGTGTCACTGAGAATCAAGGTCTGAGCCAAAAAAACCGACGTCACATAAGCACGGTCGAGACTCTTCTCCAAGGGGGGGGAGACGTGCGAAGTCCATGAAAAAGAACATGTTAACTAGGGACCTTAATTCGCAACAAGAATGGAAAAAATTGAAAAAAGTTTCTGGACTTCCCGGTGAAAACTTCAGTGGAAGTGCGGTCAGATCCTAGCGCAAGTTTGGGACACTGGAGAAGGACGGGTGAGGGAAAGAGGTCAAACCTCAAAAACGCATATGGAGAGCTAAAAAAGCGTTTGGGAAAAAAAGAGTGAACGCTCGAAAGACAGGGTCCTCGCTTATTCCAATGGGCTGGGGGGGAATCCCAATTAACCTACCAGCTTTGCGTTCGTCTAGAGGGAAAAGGGGTTTTTGAAAGAGAAGAAGGGGAAAGTCATCTCGTAATGTAAAGGAATCAGAGGACTCACCACATTCAAAGCAAGGTTGGTGTCACCGTGTCTAACGCTAAATCGGGGGAGGGGGAGCACAGGGAAAAGAGGAGTATAAGAGAGAACAGCGAAAGGTGACCAATACAGGGGATAAAAAACCCCACAACCTGGTAATCCCACTTAGGGGAAATCGGCTAAGGACTTCAAATAATCAGGTTGCTGGGAGATACAAGAAAAGGAGGGGGTCTATGCCGGGTCAAAATAGACTTTCTATTGCGTAAGCATCATGCCGCGAGCGGGCGGGGAGAAAACATGGATGTTCAGGATATCCGGGACCTCAGATAACTCACCCTAGTTAGAACAGCGAGACGCGTCTGATGGGGGAGGAATGGGTGTTTCACAATGCCGCGGAATCACGGGTTAACAGAAAATGCCGGATGTGGCCATAGAGGGTTGAGGGGACAAATGGGAGAAATAGAAAAAACACACAGAAAAATTTCCCTGGTTGGGAATTTTTCTCACCCTTTCTTCACGGAAGCTTGGGACACTAGGGAGCCCACGTACCCCCCCCAAAAAACCAGGTCGCCCAAGGGGAGAATAGTTGGGTGGAACCTTTTTCATTTTTCCTAAAAGCGAATACTGCGTACAGAATCGATGAGACATAAACACCGAGGCTTTCCTGAGAACTTCCCGGAAAGGGGTCAAGGACTCACAAAAGAGAGTACTAAATACAAGGGAGGAGGAAGACAAGAAGGATCAGGGGGTATTTAAGTTCCCAGGCTGCAAACGGAAGTTCGTTCCTCAGGAAAGTCAACTGCGGAGAAAAAATCATCGATGAGAGCTCAGTCGTCGAAAAACTTGAAAAAAATAAAAGTTGTTCAGGGAAACGGAGAAGAAACTGTTTAGAGGGTACCCCTGGTTTCTCACTCTGACTAAGAAGAAAGGAGGAACAACCACCACGTGACAGCTTGCCAAAGGTGGGATGATGTGAACAGAACGGTGGAATTACCAGATCAAAGGAGGAAAAAAACCCTCCCGAAACCATCATGAAAAATCATCAATATTGGGGTAGAGAATCAACATCCTGGTGGTAGCCGATTTAAACAAAATCCTGAAATCAGTTGAGAAGCGAAGAGAAGAGCCGCGTACGAAACACCAGTGATGGGATAAAAAAGGGGTTGGCCTTGGATCAGACAGAGATGAGGTAATTCCCATGGAAGGAGGTCCCACCGAAGTGGGGAGCCGGTGTGGGGGAAAACGTGGGGATTCGCCCACTTTATGGCAGTCGCTTCTAGGGAGAATTCCATTTTTGAAACCGCGATGTATCTGGACCTTTCCAAAGAGCGAAGCCGCTGACCTGTGGGGGACGAGAAGGAAGTTGCAAGAAAGACGATAGCAAGGGAAAGGAAAAGGGAAAAAACCTGAAAGGAGAGAAAACACAACTTTTTATGTAAGTTTCAGATCCTCGAGGCAAGCATATGATTGAAGGAGCAGAGTTAATGGGCCAGGAACGCCAATGCGGGGAGAGAAAATGGTAAGGGGATTGTAAACACTGGCACACACTAAGTCGGGAGGCCAGTTAAACAAAAGAAGAGAGCGGGGGATCTTTAACTTCAGTGCTCCGGCGGGAAAAGAAACTTTTGTCACTGCTCCAGTTGGGTCTTGTGACTCGTAAGGTCGAGACCGGAATTCACCGACGTAGGAATTGGAGAGAAAGAGGGAGGGGAGAGAATTGACGAGGGAGTTTAAAACCGGGAAAGGACCGAGGAGGAGTCAACGAAGCTAGGGGGCAGGGTATGCACGGGAAAGTGTGTGTCAAAAGTGCAAAAATAGACGAACTTTCCCGAAATTCTGACACGTTACGCAAGGGAGTTACGAGATCTGCGTCAAGGCGCCATGAGGTAAGGGGATGGTGGGGTAAAAGAGACGAACCTCTGAGGGAAAGGAACTTGCCGACTTATAAAAAAGACAATGATGGAGGCCAGGTTCTCGGACGTGTGAGCCGGTGACACTACAGCAAACATTGCCGATAAAGTTATTGTTAGTTAAGCTCCTAATTGACCTTTGCCGACGTATAAAATTTGCCAAGGGGGAAGGATCGTGGAGAAGGGACCGATTTAAGAAAAAAAACAAACGGGAACATGGGGGGACTCAAAGACGTGAGACTGAAATTTTTTAAGGGAAAAGGAAAAATGAAGACAATGCTTAAAAAAAGGACCGTATTGAAACGCCTTCAAATTTCAACGTCTCTACACAGGCTTCTTGACAAAAATAGCCGTCTAAGGAGCCGCTGGTGAGCGTGGGGGTCAAGGTTATAATCAACATGGGTCCCCTTCGCAGAGAAAGCAAGAAAGGGGGAGAGCGGCCGGAAAAAGTGAGAATCACCATAAGAGAGTATTTCGAAAAGGGTCTGGTATGCGCTGCGCCTCCCTAGACCCAGAAGGACGTTGCGGAGGAAAAGGGAAGGGAAACATACCCAAGTTTTGGAAAAAAAAGGACCATTCATTCGATAATTCCACATCGCAGGCCTCATTCAGAAAAAGCAAAACAAACAATTAGAAACAAGGGGGGAGACCCACCTTAGTTTCTGACGATTCCGGATCGAAAGGGGACCTAGATACTACTACGTGAACAGAAGCAGGGCACGACCGCAGAGGTGATACAGAGCAACATGGAAGAAAGAGGTAAGCTCGACCTCGGATGTCCGGAAAGAGAAAGAAGAGAAAATTAGGGAGAGAAGATAGTCATGCTGACTTTTCATCTCGTCTGAAAAGTGTGGTGAATTGTATCGGGCCCCTTTACCAAATTACCCTGACATTGGGGAGGAAGAATAAGACGCTGGCACGTTCCAACGGAGTGACTCAGAATTCAATCAGAAACTATGTTAAGTTAATTTATCAAGGACTGAACCCAAAATGTCATTACAATTGTAAAGACTTGGTGGAACCTGAGAATTAAAGTACGAGGGTGCAGGGGGGGGGTTAACAAGGCGAAAACACGTGGCCCGTGCTAGATAGTAAATTCTGTAAAAGGCTTCTGTGAAAAGGATCCAACAGAAGCTTATCCGTAACAAAGGCTTATGGAAATAATCATGGGAAAGGGAAAAAGAAAAGCTGGGGACATTTCTAAAGTCGGAGGAAGGAGAAAGGAGGAACCAGGTTGAGTTTTTAGTTGGGTGGTCGCGGGAAAGAACACTATAACGGGGTCCCTCGATCAGGCGGATCAATTCTAAGGAGAGGTACGCAGATTAAGGAAAAAACTCCCTGGGGGGTAAAAAAAGGGGGGGGGGGGGGGTGGAATGGTAAGTTTCAAGGCAGAAGGGGGAGGAAAGAAAGAAGGGGGCTTGGTCAATTCTACCAAAAGATAGATAATCCGCCCATCCCCATTGAAAAAGAAAAAGTTTTCCTGAGCAAAACAGCAACCCTGCGAAGGAGCTCGTGGAACAGGATCAAGTGTTCACGGGCACGAACAGAAAAAGAGGGGACCTCAGGAGAAAAGACGATAGGGTTGGGAAAGGTACATGATCAAGAGAGGTTCTGTTACATCAGAGTCGATATTAGCCTAGGCATTGGTAAAAGGGATCGAGTTGGCTTTAAAAGTGGTCAACTCAAGGATAACTGGGGGAGGGAAAGAGCACTGCAATTGCGAATGGGATGTCAGGGAAAAAAGACCGCTACAACGGAATAAGGGAAATCTCGCTCCGGCCAGCGTAAGGACGAGTGTCAGGTCTAAGACAGTGATGGCATTCAACACAGCAAGGGACTGCGTCGTGAAACCTCAAGAAAAAAAAGGTCAGGACTGAAAACTAGATTGGGGGGATAGTCCTTTCGGCTGGAACCATCGACGGGAGATCGATCCAACAACAATAGTCGAGCGAAGAAGCAGCAAGACTCTTCGCCGGAAAAATGAACGTGAAGAACCGAGGTGGGAAAGGAGCTCTAGGGGAGGGGGCCAGCCTCGGTCAGTAAACTGAAACTATGGTGCATCGTATAAATTCCGCGTGACGGAAGCCTGGGCGGATAAGAAAAAACAACGGGCTCAGGCGGGGGATTTGACGAAACCCGCTTCCAAGTATCCGATTGGAAAAAAAAGACAGGAACACATCCTTCATACTGGATTATGCCACGGGCAATGCTCGTAACGCGTCCGAAGGACAGTAGGGAAAGAGAGGGAGCGGAATCTTCACAACAAGGGATCAATTACGAGAAAGGGGAAGGACCGCTAGGGCCGAAGCCCGTATTGGGAAAAAAAAGTATCTACTGTCCGAAATCCGCAGAGGGGCCAATGGGAAAGAGAATTTCGGTATAATGTCTTGGCCTGAGAAGGCGGGCTCGCAATCCCGGGGGGAATGCGTTTGGACCCTCCGCCCGTTCGGCCAACCTTGAAGTGTAAGTGCGAAAGCGTCCCCCGGCAGGAGGAATTGTGCAACAGGGGAAGACTCGGGGAAGTTGCAAAGATTCAATGAGAAAAAACAAACATATCTTTTCCATAGCAGAAGGCGCGCGGGGGGAAAAGAAAAAACAAAGCAATTGGGGAAGCAAGTCCCAGGCCAAGGGGAAAGGTACAGAGATACAAACTTTCAATTCGAAGGTTCCAATTGAGATAAGAACGCGAGGAGGAAACGTCTATTACATAGGTCGGGGGAGTTACGACAAGAGTTCGATTCGACTGCACGGAGCGGCCGGGAAAGAAAGCGCCAAAAAGGTCCGTCACTCAGGTAGGAAAGATTTAAAAGAGAAGGCGAGCAAGAAAGAAATGAGGTTTCCGCTTCGCCGTGACCAAAGAACAGTCTCCTTCAATCGACCAAATATCTCATCTGGGGAACGCATATTTTATATAATCGTTCTAGGAGTACTGGACGAAGGACAAGCGGGGTTCAAAGGGATTAAGGAAAGAGAGAGGGCGAGGTAATTTGATGATGGGAAAATAAGCTATTGAAATTTCATCACCGCGGGAGACTTGAGTCGAGCGTTGCAAAAGGAGTCTTTCGAAGACTTAGCATCGTGTTGTGATGTGGTTGACACAGGAGGGGCAGAGACGAAAATTTGGCCATCGTCGAGGTGCGGCCAAATTCGCCTGGAATCGCAGCTAGCGGGATGGAGGAAAAAGTCAGGGAAAAAAATGTTGGGGAGTTTGCTTACGCTTGGCTGAAAGATATAACGTTTGTGAAATATCTGGGCCGGAAACTCACCTCTTCCGGGGAAGAGAATTTCAATGGCAAAAAAAAGCAGAATGGGGCCGAACTCGAAAGAGAACATCGGGTAAGAGTTAAAAAGGAAAAAAAGAGAACACAAAGTCTCGTCTTCCTCTGCACTTCCAAAAACCTGACGTACGGCTTACCCGTTGTGATCCGCTCGGCCAGTGACGCGCAG
>Ga0179593_1485049_pt1 | contig 12974 bp, 9 predicted proteins | sample CZODoug2_1_08_16_FD_185931 | JGI IMG/M metagenome (GOLD analysis project Ga0179593, IMG submission 185931) | Vadose zone soil fungal communities from Angelo Coast Range Reserve, California, USA - CZODoug2_1_08_16fungal (PacBio error correction) | ecosystem: Environmental > Terrestrial > Soil >...
CAAACACCTAAGAGGGAAGCAAAGGCTGAGAAAGTAGTATCTGCGCAGGGCTCTTCCGAAGGAGAAGGTCAACACCACTTCTCATCGAACTTGTCACCAGGGAGAAAAAGAAGAAAAATTTCTGGAAAGGAAAAGAGAAATGCGATGTATACTTTAACGGGCCTTACCAGGAAGGAAGTACTATAGTCAGAAGGAAGGGGGTTCCTCATCGAAGGCGAAGGGGGTTACTTTGGAACTTCAATAAAAAAGTTTGAGGGACCGAACTCTAGGAAAAAAGGTCGAACGGCAGTACCAATCATCAATAACATCGTCCTACATTACTCGCTGCGGGGGGAAACCTTCTGGGAAGCCTTTTGGTCACCGGAGGGAAAGAATACTTGGAAAGTCCGTTAAGCTGGGTTGGGCTCCGTCTCCATTGACCCGCGGGGGCACGTGGGTAACGCCTAATCCCCGGGAAAAAAAGAGTCCCTTGATAGGATAGTGCTAAAAGGTCAGGAAGATAGAGGGGTTCGGTCAAGAGTTAGACGGTGGGGAGAACGGTTCTCAGCAAAAAAAGTTATAACGAATCAGAAACAAAACTGGGAAAAGGAGGAAACCATGCCAACAAGCGCAGGCTTCTTGTCGCTCAAAACACCGAATGGTTGAACGACTGAGAAGGGGGGGAAGAAAGAAAAGGGCAGCCTCCACCGGAAAGGGGACGAGAGAGGCGAAACGGATTGCTGCATTCCTACCACTAAACGGGGTCAGGCGCGAGGCTGCCCGGGACACACCGCGATGAAAAAAAGATCTCAAGAGAAAGGGATACCTCTAAAAAAAATAGGGGCCGAAGGTGGCGTGGGCTACGGAGCTCTGGGGAGGGTCTAGTCAAATGCAAAAAAGGCTCGAAAAAAGGAGGGGGTTGAAATGGAATGCTTACGGAAAAAAGAAACAATGAGGGTCATCTCACCGTATTTTAGGTAATACTTGAGGCTCTAAAAAGGGAAAGGAAACAAAAAAACGCATCAAAAGAAAAACTGAGGACCTGTGATCGAATCAGTGGGAGAGGGGAAAGACTGGCAGTGGGGCAGGAAAAATCTGTCGACTCGCTGGAAAAGGAGGAGTACCCTCCAGGAAAAATCCACAGATAGAGGTCTTAGCACTGTGACAGGGACTGTCTAAACTAAGGGGGGGGGGAGGAAACTTATCTCACTTCATTGAACGTTCCGTAGATACCCTAAAGTCTTTTTGAGCGAGAGAGACTGCTCGATCATGAAGCCTGAAGAAAGAAATCAGTACGTTCAGCTACCCCTTTCAAAATAACCGGTAATGATGCCCGGTCTTAGGTGGGGGTCGCTGAAGAGGTTTGTTACTAAGAACGCGAAATCAGGCTCAGCGCCCTGGAGCCAGCCCAGACACGATCTAGGGGAATAAAGTACCCGGACAGCACCGAGAAGGGACTGTTCAAATCGCGAAGCTGAATTAAGAAGGAAACGGAACAGCGCCGGTCCCCCGAACGGAGCCGCCGACACGAGGCATAACTGATCTTGGCGTCAAAAACACAGTAGCAAATCAAGGGGGGGGAGGTAGTTTGACTGGCTGGGGGGGGGGAAAGGAAAAAATCTGCGTGAGCTCACGTCTAACAAAATCAGATGCCTCAGTCCTTCTTACGACCCCCTCAGCGAGAGAATTTGCGGCTGTAATGGGGAAGAATAAGAGTGAACGCTGACCGGCCCCCTAGATCAGGGATTTCTCTACTCGTAACCGGAAGTCGGGAAAAACTTAAAAGAAGTTCTTTAGGGAGGGGGAGAAGGCTATCTAGGGCAACTATGTCAGTCAGGGACCCTCTCTTAATGAGGCAGGGGCTATTGGAAACAGAAAATAGACCACCAACTGCTAACCCTTCCCTGGAATTCCCAGTCGATGGGAGAAAAAGACGTGGTCGTAGACCCACGGGCACAGCTGAAGTTTAGAGACCGGGGGCGAAATGATAATGCCAAACTACCGGACGGGAAGGAGTACCATCGAAAGAAGCAAGACGCGACCATACGAAGATTCTACCAACGTATCAGGGGCTGCATCCTAACTTCTATCAGTAGGGGGGAGAGGGAAAAGCCGGACAAAAGTCCAGCGTTTGAATACAGGTCGAACCGGGGGGGCAGGGGAGCCGGACGCTCTCCTCTTCCTGGGTAGGGGGGGGAAAAAGGGATACCTGGGGAAAATCACCTAAACAAGAATCTTCTTTCTTTGGGTGGGGGGGCTGGAGGGTAATCTGCGCTTCTTTCCGGGACTCATTCTTCAGAGAGGTACAATCCGATTCTCATAGAACCCAGGGGGGTCGGCCTCTACGGGTCTAAACTTAGCCCTGCGACTATGCCCTCGTCCCAACACTTGGGGGGGCAACGTTGAGACCGTGGAATCCGTGCACACAGCAGACGTGGGGAGGAAACCGTTTCTAGCCAGATAAGAAGGGGGGGGAAGAGGAAAGAGGACTGTCTTAGATGACATGAAAGGGAAGCCGAAAAAGACATTGCACAGGGTAGCGACGCGAAAATACCGAAGGGAAGGGAGGTCCGAACATAAAAATTTGGAGCGGGCCGAAAAAAATCCGAGGGAAGGACGCCGAATAGAAAGATGCGCAGTGCCTTCGGCCTAAAAGGAAAAGTCGATCCGTGAGGAAGGGGCTTAAAAAAAACAAAGGAGCGACGTTATGGCCAAGGAAGAAACCCGTATCGCGGCGCTGAACTTAAGAGGGTACAATAAAGGAAGTCGGGGGCAAACTGCGTTTGACAAGATGGAAAGGATCCACTCGAAAGGAGTCAAGGATCAAGGTCGACATAAGGGCTTCGGAGTGTTTGGCAGGGGAGAAAGGGGTTACATAAGAACTAAAAGAGAGTGTGCCAGGGGTACGAGAATAAAGAAACACTCACGAACGAACTTTCTCCTCTAATCCGGCAAGAAGGGGAAAGGGGTGGATCGATCGGCCGTTTATAGGGGTACGGAAAACGGTTCCGGTACTGGGGGGGGGGGCTCTAAATCAAACAAACGGGGGAGTGCAAAAGGAACGACAAAAAGAAGGCTTTCACTAAAAAAGATCAGGCCTATAACTATGATCGTTCCCTCAGAAATTGACTCAGGAAAGCCGTACGTCAAAAGAAACGCGTGGAAATGGGGGAAAAGGGAGGTCCGGTCAGACATGGTAGACCTACGAATTGTTGTTACCAGTTTAAAAAAGGGACTGGCAAAAGAGGAATTCGCCGAGGTTTGCCCGCTTGCCGAAGGAAGGGGTGACTCGCGGCGGGAGAGCTAACGCGGTCCAATTCTGCCCCCGCGTTTGGTTTTTTTGATTAAAGGAGGCTCCCTGGATGAAAGGAAATGTATAGTCTCTTCTAAGCGGAAACCAAAACGTCTAGGAAAGAAGGAGGAAGGGGAAGTAAGACAACGGAAGGGAAACGCCTCAGCGTACCAAGGTTAATCGAAACGAGGGGGTATTATCTAGGAAACACTGATTATAGATATAATCCCCTGGTTGGGAAGGGATTGAAAATCAGTTAAAGGTTCGGGAAGGAGGGGGGGGTGTGGTCCTCCGCGTAAGCCTGATCAAATCAGGAGGGAAAAAAGAGAGGGAGGCCGCTGAAAAAAAGAAAAAAAAAAATCTCTGGTAATAAGTACTTCCTCGGTAGGAAGGTCGAAAGGGGGAAAAACTTTGCCGAGGGACGGCCGCGTTTTGGGGGGAAAAAAAGGGGGAAGGCGCTGCGCACCACTTATTGAAAAAAAGAGAAGGATTCGGGGGAAACCATTTTTTTAAACAAATGGAACAAGGAAGGCGGGGAAGTCTCATATTCAGGAAAAAGGAAAAATTCGCAATGTAAGAATGGGGGAACTCAGTAACTCAAGGGCTAGTCATAGTCGGGCGCAGAAAGGGGGGAGTTCGGTGGTAGAGGGAGGAGGGGACGATACTCTTTTAAGAGGAAACACCCCCACAAGGGAAAGAAAAAGGGAGAGATTACTCGGACCACTTCCGATCACTACTCAAAAGTCTGGTTCTTGTACTGACGGAAGGAAAAAGAGTAAGCCTCTTGCAGGCCGTGGTAGCATCGCTCAAACCCTGGGAAAGAGATCGGCGTATGTAGTAAACACGTGGCGCACAAAGGCTACTAAAGAAGGGAAGTGAATACACGTGACCTTCGAAAGGAGGAGATGCCTGGCAAGGGACATCGTTCACGAGACAAAGAATTCCGTGGGTATCCCCGAAGGTGGAGGAAAGTGGCAGGGTTCACGGGGAAGGGCCGTCGATTTAGTGACAGCCCAAGAGACGTGCCGGATCACATCTACAGGGGATAGGGGATCGGCCAGGGCACGATCAGGTTGACAGGGGGGAATTCACCATCGTCCGTAGTCCTCGGGAGGTCGGTGCCGTCTACGTGGACAGCACTACCCGAGGAGGGAGCGGCTGAGAGCCTTTAGAAGGGGGAAGTGTCATAATGACCTCAGTCAAATTACCTACTCGGGTTACTAGACAAACGGGGCGAAGAGGCGAAGCCAGTTAAAAAAAAAAACCGTGAACTGGAAGGGAGAATGCAGTATGTCCATTACAGGGATACATCATTTCGCGCGGAGTAAGTTGAAAGAATAAGACGGGGTCGATAAGTAAGAAGAATGGTCAGGGGAAAAGGGATGTACCGAGCTGGGCTCCTACACCGTGCACACAATAGAATAGCTGGACTCAAGACACAATCAGGGAAGGACCGGAGGGTAAAGTGATCAAAACTGCGACCAGGGGGGGATTGGTATCGCACTGAGAGAGGGGGGAAGCTGGGCGTGGCTTTGACGGGGAGATGGCCCTAGTAAACGCTTCTTTCTAGAACGAAGATCGTACCGTTGTCAAGTTCGAGAGAGGGGGGCGACTATTGGTATTTTGGGAAGGGACTGTAAAAAAGGAGTCCTCCTAATTATCAAGGGAAACCAGGAGAAAGGAACTAGAGAAATTAAGGGAGGAAAAGGCCGGATCTCGTTCAAACTTTGCCGAAGGGGGGCGCCAACCCGAGTTGCACTGGCTGAGGGGTCTCCGGCTTCGGGGAGGGGGGGGTAAGGGGGGTGTGGGGCACTCCAAGGGACGAAGGGACGGTTTGGAAGACTATGTGCAATAGGAAGTCGGGATGAAAACGCCATTAGGTCTTCGACAGGAAGGGGAAGGGTTATGACGTCAGCTCAGAGGAGGAGGGCAAGGGCAGGTACAAGTCAAGGAGGAGGGAACCTTCAAGAAAGCTCATCGTAAGTCCGATGCTGCGAGCGCGAGGCTCTGGGGGGGAGAAAAGGTTTCCAAAAGTCAAACAAGCAAAGAAGGGGAGGGGGAAGCAAGACGAAGATAGTCAGAACTGGACAGGAGGGAGCCATGATAGTGCTAAAATACAAACATTATCGAAATCTTCTAAAGTACAGGGGGAATGTATAAGGCTCCGGAAAGAAAAGGAAAAAGATTCAAACGCCGTAATCGTACTTGAAAAGTCCGAGAGAGCCAGTCGCAATGAGAAAAAGGAGGAGAAAATAGAGAGGGGAGGTGGGGACGGGGGGGAGGAGAAATCGATTCGTGAGGGAGGTCTTATTCTCTGAACAAAAGGCCTGAAGCGACACACCGTGCCTAAAAGATTAAGGGACAGGGAGAAAATCTTAGAGGGGAGTGGAGAAGAAAAGGAAGTCAGTCGTGAGCGGCAAGCGCTAGCTAGAGGTCGCTTCCACAGTGGGGGTGCATATTAAGGGAAGACCACCTACAGAAAATCGGAAGCGACCGGCATCTAAAAAAGAGGAACCCTAAAGAAGGGAGGAATGAATGGGGAAGAATCTCGTTTTTAAGACCGAGGAAGAGACAGAGAAAAACTGTAAACTTCTAATCAGACTTCCGTAGAGGGGAAAGTAAAATAGATAAGGATAGAAGGGGGGGGTGAAAAGCCAACCTTGAGGACTTAATGCCACCGCCTTGCTCTAGTGGAGCTCTATTAGATCCGAGGAAAAAACTCAGCAGAAGCACCTCGAAGGGGAAAGCGAAACTCTGCGCTCTTCGAGGAGACGGCAAGGTAAATATCTTAATACGAAAAATTGACTTTCATCATCCAAGGTTCTTCATTTCAAACTCATCAAAACGAAAGAGGGTCTCCAGACCGCCGTAACTGGGAGAAAAGGGGGGGGGGAGCAGGGGCCAGTGGGCGTAGGCAAGGCGAAGAACTCAAAAGTGCTTCTTTCGAACAGAAGGGCGAAGAGACTGGGGGTGGTTTCAGAATGAAAAAAATTTAAAAGGGGTTATGGTGATACTTCGTCGGGAGAAAGCCGAGGAAAAGACGTGAACGAGCACCCGCTGAGGTCAACGCAAAATGCGGACTCACTGGGACCATCTAAAACGGAGCACGGGTGGGGGCAGGGAAGTGCAGTGAAGAAGGAACAGAACAGGGTGTCCATGGTGATAAAAAAACAACAACCCTAATACTTGTAAAACTTAGGGAAAAGGCAGTAAACCGATTCATTTGTGGAGAGATCCTGTTTCGTGTCAAAAAAGGTTCGCCGATAAAGGGCCTCTGGATGAGAGGCCGTAAACGTATTTCCAGAGGAAGGGAGAGACGCGGACCGGTATCGTCGATGAAGGGGGAAGGCTAGGCCGTCGGCTGAAGATCTGAAGGATACGGGTCCTGGCAGTCTGAAGAAGGCTCCCCCTCTAAGGCGGGGGAGAAAGGAAAAAGTCGTGTCTTGGCGAAAGAAAGGACTTTCGCTGATGGGCGGACTGTAGGGGGGGGGGGGGGGGCCACAGAGCGGCCGGAGAGGTGCTTCATATCACAGAGAATTCGAGCAGCATGAAACCGAGGGGGAGTTGTCCCTGACTTACTCAAGAGAGAGAAAAAAAAAAATAGGAGTCAGGAGGATTCAGGAGCAAGGAAAAAACGAAAGAGGTGCAGGAAAGGGGTAAGCGCGTCCTCTCACTAGCCGTGTCCTGCACACGCAGGAAAAACCATTACGTCAATTGAGAAAGTGCTCCGGAAGTTGCTAAAGGGAGAACGACAAAGACATGGAGTCCTGTACACAAAGGGCTTGTAGAACTTGAAGGCATTAAAATGAAAAGGAGAAAACGAGTCCTAGTGCGCATCTGGGTACCGAGAAGGGGATCCGCGGCGCGACGAATATAACCTTTTTTAAAAAAAGGAAACAGAACTTCGAAAGGGGAATCGACTTCGACTCTGAAAAAAAAAAAATTACGGGAGGGAAGGGAAATCGACGATGGTTCTTAAGAAAGGGGAACTACGTGTAAAGTCGTCGAATTTTTATCTCCAAGAAATTTCACAAGAAAACTCGGGAGAACACGTCGGTAGAAGAAGGGAAGCACGCCGGTACGGGAAGATGGTCCAATCTAGGAGATGAAGGGAGCTGACCTCGCGCGGGTGATGGTAAGACTGTATAACTACTGGAAAGGAGAAAAGGAGAATAAACATCACTGAGAGCAGGAAAAGGAGAAACCCTTATGCCATTGAGGGGAGAAAATGCTGTTTCGAACTAAACAAATACCAACCCAGGGTTGTTGGTGTGGGTTGGGGGGTTGGCAAAACTCAATTAAAATTAGGTTTACCCTTAAAAAGCTGAAAAAATGGAGGACGGGAGCGGCAAAGACCGAATCCAGGGCTCTAGGAAAACCATTCTCGTTGAGCGCGGCTGGCTTCAAAGGGGGTCAAAGGTAGCAGAAAGGAAACTTGACTGAAAAGTCGCACGGGGGAACCCGAACCTCCGCGGGGAGGGGTTCTTCGAGCCCCCTCGGGGAGGGATATTCACATAGGAGCCGTGACCCAAGGGGGGGAGGGGCAATTGGGGAACACGGCTCTCACTAGGCCTGCACCACTATTTACTGAAACCGTTCGTAAGGCCACCGACCTTTAAATGAGGGGACCTGTAAGGGTGCAGACTAAAGGGCCTGAGAGAAAACTGGCTCTTGCCCTCGGAAAGGAGTGCGTAAAAAAATCGGTGAAAATCGGAAAGGGAACAGAGGAAAATCCCAAGGATACCAAAGGGAAGGGGTAGGGCGTGGTTCGAGAGGAAGGTGTCTGACCGTCGTTTAATACGCGGGGATCAATATCCTATCTAAGGAACGGAAAGCGCTATGCTGGACTCGAAAAAGCTCTACAGGGGAAAAAGATGACGTGAAAAGCCGCGCCACCTTTAGTAAGTGAGGCTGCATCTCTTGGTAGAGCTCTACTGTCCTCGGGTGAGTTGCTAAGAAGCAGCCTTTCATCGCCAGGGGGGGAAGACAAGAATCCCGAAAGGGTACCAAGAGACTAGGGCACAGTAAAGTCAAGAGAAGAAAACTCCCGTCTACTCGAAGACGGCGGCCAGGTTAAGTCAGACTTCAGTGACAGTAAAACGTACAAAATAAGGCTGTGAATTCAAAAAAAAAGAAGATAACTCCGTGGGTATTGTCAGTCTGAAGAGGAGAAAGGTCCAGGTCACGCCTCGCGGTGGCTCTGCGAAGGGGGAAAGGACCCTCCGGGAGCAAAGGCATCTCTAGGCAAATCAGGAAAGAAAAAGAGGCAGGGTTTGAGGGGAAAGAACTGGACATGACCCTAAAAACACTGAAAAAATGCTATCGGCGAGAGGATAGAACGGCAGTTTCTGTAAAAAAATGAAGGCTCGGCGTTGGGAGCCCCCGATCTATGAAAACTTCTATGGGAACAAACCGTATACCCCGCGAGGGAAACTGACGGGGGGGGGAAGGGAAAGCTCGACACACACCCAAAAGACTACGTCCGAGGAATTCAACCATCCACCCGAAGAAGAAATAAGGGGCTTGAAACTAGAAAAAAAAACGTGTGCTCGATGCGATAGACCTGACTTTCTAAGAATTGCAATCGGGAACTCGAGGGGGAAAGGGCTCTTAAAAGGTAACAAAAGGTGAGTGTAACCCCAGCACAGGGAAAACCATCGCCAACTCAGGCGACGCGCGATCAAGAGGGACTCCTAACGTCGAGGCGGTAGCAAAACGCCGCGTTTTAAGAGGAAACTCGAACCCGCGAACAAATCGGAAAAAAAATCAGCCGCAGAGGACAGAGGGGGGAATGGGTGCTCCACTCGGCGAGTCAGAGATGAAGTTCGGTTCGGTCTAAGAATATCTTGGGCGGGGCCGTCGTCCAACAAAGTAGACAGGAGTCTAGTTAGGGAGCGTCGAACGTAGAATAAGACACTCCATTCTCCAGTAGAAATTCTTTGGCAGACCGTGACAGTGGCGATTCCCGGGGAAAAAAGAAAAAACGAAGTTTTTCCAGGAGTAGCCCAGATCAGCGAGGTGTCGATAAATCGTCTTCATAACGTTAAAGGAGGTCATGACTGGCCGTGAGAGCCGGGCACCGTATAAAGAAATTCAAAACGCGAAGTAAAAGAAGGAGGTGGCGGCTCCCGAATGCAAAAGGGGGAAGAGAAAATCGACTACTCCTATTTTAGGGGGGAATCCTCAAGAAACGATCGTCCTTAAAACCCTGCGTCAGTTAAGTGAAAAAGGAACCCTTGAGGAGGGGAAGACCACACTTTTCGCTTGGGTAAAAAGACCGGGACAGAACGGAAATTGTGCACCCAAAGAAGAAGTGAGGCTCTCCTGAAGAGGTTCAGACAATGAAGTCCCGAATCGTGCCGTTTCCTTCTTTACTTAAATCTTGCCACGGAGACCCCGATAGGAGGGAAACTCTTGTCGTGTTTGTCGAAGGTCCGACCATAAATTCTTTCGGCGGACGGTGGGTGACGAGACAACTTGGGCCAAGGAGAACCGGAGGTTCCGCTCTTAGTGCAGGGAGGAGGGCGAAACGGACGCACGAAGGCCGGATCCCTTATCGGGGCCGCCGGGAGGAGCTGCGAAAGGGGGGAGTCGTTCTGAAAGGGGGTGATAGAAAGGAATATAAAACTTTGCAGGGTAAGGGGGTGGGGTGAGAGCGCAAGACACGGTCTGCCTAGGAAAAAAAAAAAACCACACGTCCTAAAGGAAAAATAGACGCCGATGATCGAAAACTGCATTCCACTCGAGCCAGCTGAAGGGAGAGTAGCAACTGACGTCTGGTAAAAAAAAAAAGCGGTTAAGGCTGAAAAAGAAATCCGTGGGATGGAACAAAAAAGGGGGAGGAAAACTCCGCGTGTGAACCCCCTAAACGTTTAAGCAAAAGGTGAACAATCTCCCGCGCCCAGTCACGGAAAAATTCCCGCGGCATAATGTCTGCTCACAGACGTACCATACCGTACAACGGAGGGGAAAAGGCAGCCGGCAGCGCTGAAGGAGAGGGTTGATCAGGCTGACTGAACGCGGCAAAAAAAATCCCGATAGAAACCGGAAAGTAGGAAGTCTTCAAACTCGGACTCTCGAAGGAGGGAGGGAAAGATAGAGATAATAAATGCTATTTGATTCCTCAATAAAGGTTAGGAGGCGGCTACTTCCGTGGGGGGGGCAAGACCTTCGGTCTCGATCAAAAGACAGATGCAGCGGGCGCCGCTGCTCCTCGATATCAGAAAAACCCGAGAACGAAAGGGAGGAAGAAGGAGGGGTCAACCTATGCCTTTTGACGTCAAGGGGAGGAAAAAAAGGACCAACGGGATTTCAAAACCTCGGCGCAAAAAGTCTCGGGGAAAAAAGTTGTGGCCATGGCCACCCACTAGACCGGCCTCCAGCCTGGACTTTCAAAGGGAAAGAGGTTGAAGAGCGTCAGCATGGGTCTACTGGAAGTCATGCCGGAGCGATCATCGTCGTCGAACGGGGCTCTTGGGGGCTAGGGATCGAACTTGGTGGTAACGGAAAAAAGGGGAACAAAAACCCTTATTGAGGGAAAAACCCCTACCGGGGAGAAGGAGCTCGATAAAGAACGATCCCGACTCCACCTTTCCCCTGGAGGGGAAGGATTATACTTACGAAGAGGCCCGGGCATCGCTCAGAGAAATTATCTACCTCGACTGGAGGGGGGGAGTCCACAAAAAGTCGCCCACGGGGCAACACCGTAAACCTTTTTATACTTCCGGGGAAAGCCCAGGAGGAAAAGGGAAAGGGGACGGTAACCGTGCATTTGAAGCAGAAGGCACAGAGACATTCGTGAAGGACACTTTTAGCCCAGAAAGTTTACTGTGGAAGAAGGGAGGGGGGAATATAGCCTCAGCAAAAGGGGAGGGATTGCCCGGCGCTAGTGCCGTCACAATCAGAACAGGGCTTCGGCAGGGCGGCCGGAAACAGCTAGGAGATAGGGGAAGGTCTCTTACATCGTATGCAGGGAGGACCGGCCTGTCCCACTTAGTTCGGCCGAAAAAGACCAGAGGTACGGCTGAAATAACGGTGACAGGAAAATTGAATTACGACATGACCGGAAAACGCATGAGAAAAGGCATTTCGAAACCTGAAAAAAAGATCTGGGGGGGGGGGGAAAAAGGACCTCTGCACGTAAAGAAAAGATCGCCCCGGACCTAAACATTTACGCGAGTTGAAGCTAATAAGGGGAGGAAGAATAATCACGGAAGGGGAAGAATGTTGCCGCAAGGGGAGACCTATCTGCGGCCGAGGGAAAGAAAACCCGAGCTGGCCCCCCCCGTCAAACTATCTTATAGGGTCAAGGGGGGGTCTAAGGGAGAAAAAAAGTGTCCAATCGAGGAGAGGTGGACGCTGATCCTTAGGGGAGGCACGAGGAAAACGAGGCTTCGAGGACCCTACAGAATAGACTGGTCGGGGGAGATAATGTTCTCCTGGTTTGAGGGGGGGGAAGAACTGTCTCAGTAGGGAAAAAGACCAGTCGGGGCCCCGAAAGACTCGGCCCCCCCTTAAGGCCGTAAAAAGATTGAAAACCGGTCATATCCACGACAGACGGGAACCCCTTTCGGGGGCAGGAAAAGGGGGGGAATGGCCCAGAAAACGAGTCTGTTGAATTGTTTGGGCGAGTAACATGCCTTCCAAAAAGAGGGAAGACGGTGTGAATCGATCGAGGAGGAAAAGGCCGCAAGCCGAGCATGAGGGCGTCAAGGCAAGCGGTCGGGACCCGTGCCTAGAAAGGGGGTCAGGGGGAGAACGAAGGGAGTACTACCCCATTGCTTCGGAAAAAAAAACGATCGTCAGAAGGTCGAGGCGGGAGACGCAATAGTCTCTTTGCTCCACAAGGGAATTGCCTAACGAAATGAAAAAAAGAAAAGAACGCAGGCTTCAAAGGGACGGAATACGAGGCAGAACTCGCAACAGCTTGAGGGCTCTTGGGCAAAAGACGCGCAACGCAATGAGGGAGGAGAAGGGGGCCTTCGCGGGAGGGGCTAAGAACGAGGCCGCCGAGAGGGGGGTATTCAAGGGAAAGTAGACCGAAGGGGTCGATCACTTTTCCTTGAGGGACTAAATGCATTAGTCCCGAGAGCGGGCAGAGGGGAGTTGAATCCAGGCGATTATCAAACACAGCCCAGTCTTGGGCTTCCGACGAAAAAAGAACGGTGCCGGGAACGGAACCCCGTCCGTCAAGGAAACAGGTGAAAGAGCTGAAAGGGGGGGCCGGGATAGGGTTCCTTAAAATGCTATCTCCGTCGGATGCTTCAAGGAATCGAGGCGGGGAGAAGAAAATCTACCGCCGGCGAAAAGAAAAATAAGATCGACTCGGAAAGAAGGTCCCCAGATAAAAATCACCTCAAAAGTAGGTCGAGAACAGGAAAAGGGGGGAAAGCTGTACACTCTAGTTTTTAACATCTAAATAACGAAGTCCAATTTCAAAACAACGACGACTGTCACGTTGACGGAGGAAAGGGCGTGTCTCGTCCCCGAGTAGAGGGGGGGGGGCGGCCGCGCACGACATGGCAGGGCCTGGAAAAGTTCCAAACAAGGGGCTCAATTTAAAGTCCTGGGAAAAAGAAAAGATTAATGAGCCACCCCGAGCGCAGCGAGCGCGCAATGAGCTTGGGAAACCAGGTTCACTCTTGGGGGACTAAGGATGACCCGGGGACATAAACACGACGAGAGGGGGGAGAGACACCTCGGT
>Ga0179593_1431708_pt1 | contig 12973 bp, 10 predicted proteins | sample CZODoug2_1_08_16_FD_185931 | JGI IMG/M metagenome (GOLD analysis project Ga0179593, IMG submission 185931) | Vadose zone soil fungal communities from Angelo Coast Range Reserve, California, USA - CZODoug2_1_08_16fungal (PacBio error correction) | ecosystem: Environmental > Terrestrial > Soil >...
ATATTGCTTAATCTGCCAGCAGGGAAGCTACAGCGAGGTGCGGGGATAAATACAAATGGAAGTCAGGCCCGTTGTTTCATCTCTCTCGTACGACTATTAATTGACTTAGTGAATGAAGCGTGGGAGAGAAGAGGTGGGAAGAAAGAGGGGCGCCTCCGTGGTCGGGGTGATGCGTGCCCTTTATGCGGACAGCCCTCGAAGGAGGTGACGTGCAAACGCACGTAAAGGGACGTAGAGCAACGAGAAAAAAAAAAAGACTGGGCCATAGCTGTTGAACGAGCGGGAAGGAATCTAGAAATCAAGCAGGGACGGGTTGCACAGAAGTTTGGGGAGACGCGGGTTGCCAGGGTGGAATTCTCCATGAAGTCGAATCATATCAGGGAGCGGACGTGCCCCACTGGTTGGGGTAAAAAGATCAACAGAGATCCGGAACACGATCTGGAGAAAGGGAAGACATCCAGGGGAGGAGATTAAAAGGAGGGCACTAGCTCCTGGTCTAAAAACTAGGGCCTTTGGTCGAGCGAGCGGGCAAAACCACAGAAAGCTAAAAGGACCAGATCAGCAAAAGGGGAAACGCTCGAGAAGGTCATGCTCAAGGGTAACGATGAAAAGGAGCATGAAAGCGAAAATATAGACTTTGAAAGCTTCGGGGGACCGAGAGCAGGATAGGAGGCGCATAAAGACTACCAAGAGAAGGTAAAATGCAGCAGAAACAGCAAGGAAAAACTACAAACGACGGAAAGAGAAAAAACCGACAGAGTTTCAAATCGCCTTGTCAGTTTGCCAGGGTTGTGATTGGAGGAAAGAAAGGGGAAAAGAAAAAAATGTTTCGCGAGGCGCGGACGAAATCACAAAATGAGTATCTGTTCTAGCGACCGACGCACTCTCGTATCAAAGTCAAATGAGAATTGTTTGGGAAGGGGACAAGAAGGAACAGCGGAGGAGAAGGGAAGGGAAAACCGTACCACGAGGAAAATAACTGGAAAAAGGGGATGAGCAGCGTCATAAAATCAAACAAAGAGGGCGGTCGTCGAACCACGACAGCCGTAATACGGCCTCGCTCAGAGCTGGACTAAAAAGAGAGGATCGAGGGAAAGGAAACAGACAAAGGAAAGAGCGTTACGGAAAGAGAGAGAAAAAAAAACGGAGGAGGAGAGAGGTTCAACCTTCAGGCCACGTCCTAGGGAAGGTACTGTTTGCAAGGTCGGAGGAAAAAGAGGTTAGAAAGAAACGAGGGCGTTGATGGCGGTAGTGGCTTGCACGGAAAAAAGCCATCTGGTGCGATTGATATTAAGCTAGAAAGATCCACTGGGATGGTACAAGGGGAAAAAACCAACGAGAGACCTGTGTTGAGGGGGGCGTCAGATCTGGGGCCACGTGACAGAGCAGGACGAGGATCTGAGAAAGGGGGTCGTCTTCACGCGAAAAAGAAACAGCCTCCTAGCCGGATCTTCCTAGAAGAGGCCAAGAAACGCCGGAGCGGGGGATGGACCGCGGAAGAAAGAGGGAAATACTGCCAACCGAAGGGACCGCAGGATTGAATCAATAATCGGTAACCGTCTGATCCCTCCCACGGGTGGCCAGGAGGTTGAGAAACTGGGAGAAACCGGGGGGGGGAAAAGCAAACTCGTCCATAGCTGGAAAGAAAAGCTATGCGCCAGGAACCGGATAGGCTTCAGGGGGGCGAAAACGGTCCAGAGGAAAAAGCGAAGTCCTCGATTGGAAAAGGAGAGGGGACTCGTGAACCCAGGAAAGGAGGAAAACAGGATGAGCCCGTCCGGAGAAGAGCGGGGAAAGAAGAAAGGGAGCTGGGACGGGTTGGTGTACCCATACACAAAAGGGGTAAGGGGGTCTAGAAAAAAGCGAGGGAGGAAAGGTGGAAGATACCCGCCCTATGAAACTTGGCAGCTCGGGATTCGCGTATATCGGGCAAGAAAAGAGACGTATATCCAAAAGGGCACGGCGTATCACTGGAGAGGGTACCAAGAGGCACTGGAGAGAAAAGGAAATGCCACACCTATCACCGGATGCATCAACCACATAGATGGAGAAGTACTTTTTCCATTGGAGACAGGGAACGCACTAACCCTCTGGCCCCACTGCAGTGGTGAGGAAGGAATCAGGAAATGTAGGTCAACGTAGGGTGTCCCGAATAAAAGGGAGAGATAAAAGGGAAGATCAGCAGCCAAGGCATCCGAGAGGATTCCCGGAGGTTCACCCTCGAGGGACTCAAGGAGACAAGAAACTGATTGAAAGAATCGAGAGGGCCCTGTTTACGATTGACAGTTTAGGGAGTTCGAAAAACTCAAGAGGAGCGTCACTTGAGGGGGGTGATAAGCGCACAGCGAGACTCAACCACACAGGGATAAAAGAAGAAGAGTGCGCTGAAATAAAGGGGAAAACGATCGGTGCCGTGGGTACCTCAATGCTAGCAGTACAAATTCGACGGGGCATCGTCGCGAAACGGAAAAACGAGTAAAAATAATTGTGCTTCAATCCGGAGAAAGTGGTCGAGAACTACGGTGTTGCGCACGCTGGGAAGAAGAAGGGGAGGCAAGCTGTGAGTGAACTTGAGCGCGGAAAAAGAACATAGAAGGCTTACTTGGGCATCAAAACGCACGGAACGAAACTATCGCGACCCCAGCCTGGGAAAAAATATAAAAAAAAGGGGGTCAACGAACAGAAAAAAACAAAAAAAAGAGATTCGTCGGTTACGAGGCTGGGGGAAAAATAAGTCAGGGAAAAAGAAATCGAGGAGCGAATCATCTGGCATCGTGGGGGAAGACGTGTGAACAAGTGTAAGAGAAAGAAGAGTTAACAATAATAAGGGCGCCAGTTTGAACACTATTTTGAGATAGTGTAAACGGATCTATTTCCATATACAAGCGATCCATACTGAGGGAGAACGACGAATTCCGGGCGGCGGCTCAAAGGAAAGGGCTACCTAAAAGCCGGCTTACGCAAAGAGGAAACCTTGGTCGTCGCTCAAAACGCTTGACAAACCGCTCCTACCTCGGGGGACTCTCTGGCTCCCGGGGAGACATCGGCTCTGTCTGTGACAGGCAGAATGGGGGAAAGGGAGGGAGCGGAAATCGGGAAGCAGAAGCCCTTCATGGGACAGCTTCTGTCGAGAAGACGCCGGGGATAGGAGCGATCCTTTCCTATGGCCCGAGGGGGTTCGCCATCAGAATCAATAAAACTACCAAGAGGAAAGAAAAAGGGAAGCATTGATGTGCAATATGCCATGTTCCGTTGGGAAGCTTTTGAGGGTCGATCGATCGACCACGCCATGCCTTTGGAAAAACGTAAGAGATCACGACAGCTCTTAGCTGCGAGGAAGAATACGACCACGTATGAGATATAGTATGGAAAAGGTTCACGTGGAACAGCCAGAAGGGAAAAGGCGCTCCCAAGGGGGGGAAAAAACGAGCCCTGCCTGGGACCACCTGGGGAATCGATTAGCCGCGTCGCCTGAGGGCAATCAACAAGAAAGGGGCACGTAGGCAGACAACGGACAGCACAAAATAAGAGCTCGCGAGAGGCTGAGCCTCCGTCTTGTCGTAGACTGGATCAACAGAAAACCTGACGCAGGTGGACAATGGGAATCCTCACAAAACGGAGGAAAGAAGAGAGGTAAATTCTGTCCACCCTCTCGTCATGGGTTGGTATGGAGAAAGTCGAGCAAACAGGAAGACTTTCCAGATATCGAGCGATGATGGCTGTCTGGGATGGCCGACGCAGAAGGAAGGGTGCGATGATAACGGGGATGGTAGCACGGGGGGTCGAAGGAAGAAGCGACAGGATACCGGGGTGTAAGGCGAGAGCGGTGCAAGTATAGGGTACTGAAACACAAGTCTCATAAACGGCGTGCGGGAAAGGAGTGTCCGTCGAGTATCGCACCCTCCTCAGGGACGTGATCATTAAGAACGAACGGATCGACCATCAACCGCCTGGCGGGGCTTCCTCGAAGATCGCCCAAACCTGACCAACCGAAAAGGAAGCAGTATGAGAGAAGAATCGGTACGGCCAGTCTGATGACCATCGTTTGCCGGCTGTTGCTAGAAAAAAAAAAAGTCTGACAGAGGAGAAAGGATAGGCGGTCGATGAAACGGCCCGGAATTTCGGACAGAAGCGCGGAAACTGAAAAGCTTCTGCAGAGGTCAAACAACGACTTGCTCGGCCAAGCATGACATCCGGTAGCAGAGCCGCTCCCAAGAAGAGAGGACGAGAGGACGGAGGGGGAAACGAGCGACTACCAAGGGGTCCGTGGGTCTAAGCCCCGGAGCTATAATGACCGGTGTGCTCCTCACACTGAGGCGGGTCCAAAGTCTTGGGAGGCGAGGTAGAGGGAAAACTCCGAGATATCTCGCAAAATCGGTGTTGGACGCGCCCCATTAATTGCTTCTCCAAATCGAAGGGAGTCCCCACCGGGGACGGGACACACGAGCAGGGGAAGGAAACGCGATGGCTTAAGATGAAAGGAAGTGTCCGGGGTGTGGGGAACACGACAAACAACTACGACTCTCCTTACCAAGGAGGTTGGTGTTGCGGAGAATCCATTCGTTCCGTGAGTTGGTGCTTGTCCGCACAAAGCTTCGAGTGCGGACAAAAACCCCGAACAAAAAGCGCCGACAATCGACTCGTGGAAAACGTGCGCCACCGAGCAAGAACTGTCCGGCAGTGAAGCAGAGGACTCAAACGGAGGGCCGAGTAGGAGATGCCCGTCAAGGAGGGTTTACTTCTTCAGGGAAGGGCAAGAAAAACAAGGGATTAGCGGTCAGGGGACTGGCCTGATAAGCGAAAGAACGGCCAACACAACCGGATGAGGAAGAGGAGGTCCAGGGTCAAAGGGGGGACAGCAAGGTGACGCAAGCACAGGGCGTTGTCAAGAAATTCGACTCAACGTAAAGGACCCCTCGGAGATGCATTGAGAAAAGGTCTGAAACGCTGACTTGAAAGCCTGTGGGAAGGGATAAGAGAACACTAGGGGCCGAAGTCCGATGTGACTTCTTGCTGGGGGAGGGAGACCTCGGGCACCGAGGCTTGCATGGAAACAACAAAAAAACGGATAACGAAAGAATAGAAGGACCCACCTCACCTTTGGGAAAGATTCTAAATGTTTACGAGGTCTGGGGGGAGAAACTGTCAGCAAAAAAAGAATCGATCGCGCGGCAGTTTCAGAGGGTGGGCGGCAATTGGCTACCAGGAAGAGGGGATAATCAACATATCAAGTGAGAAGTCGCAAGGGATTGAGAATAGTAAAGTATCGATTTTAAACGCGCAAGAAAGAGGATACGAAATCACGGGGGAGGCGCTCAAACAGTAGACTCAGGGGCTAAAAGCCCCCACGATACCCGTTGGGGAGGAAGCGCGGCCCCCCACAAAAAAAATCCCTAGGACGAACGACGGCCCCTGATAAGCGGGGGACTCTCCATCTTCTCGTACAGCCTGTCATGCGAACGGAACGAGGACCAACAAAAAGAGTTCGGAGGGATGACGACAGTGTCCGAGAAAAAACGAACATCTAGGCGAAAAGCGAGGGCGCCACTCTCTTTACTCCAAGACGGTGGGGGAAGCCAACAGAAGGGGAAATCCCACGCGATCGCGGCATTTGGTGGAAGCCTGCTGCAGGAACGCATTGATGGGGCGCCAGACACTCCATGCCTGTATGTTCTATCTTGGTCAGCCAAAGGACTAAATGGGAAACGCTTAAAACCAGTATCAGCGCGTGACAGGGGGGCAAGTGAACAGCCTAAGGATCCGAAAAAAACACCGGGGCAGACGAGTTAGGCGGGAGGTAAAAAGGTTACCAAGAGGGGGGGGTAAAGCTCAGATCGACAAGGAGAAAACAAGAAAGCCCGGTCGGCAAACCACCAACAATCTCGCTTCCTCTCAAGTACTGCTGGAACAATAGACGACGATCCCCTAAAAATGAACGAGCAGAGGGGGAAGCACAAAGAAGCTCACAACACAACTTAGTAGATTTCCCTTTCTTCACGCCAAGCCTGGAAGGGTCGTGTGAGGCAAGTTCGAAAGAAAGACTCAGGTAAGCCAGCTCGAGTCGAGAACATAGGGGAGAGGAAAAAGGGGACTTGCCGACGCGAAGGGGGGTGGCGATGGGTATGGCTGGATAGGGGTACACTACGCAGTGGCTCAGGTTGCTTCGAGAATCTTTGGAAAGGCTGGTCCACTGAAACACATTCGAACGCTGCGGAAGGCAAAAACCTCGACGAATCGCAAAACGACTAGCAATGGGGGAGCTGAGAGCCTCGCCATAACCGGCCTGTCGTGTTCTGGCCTCTACTAGTGCGCCCAGCAAAGGGAGAAAAAGAAAATAAATCAATGTGAAATGTCGCACGGCTGACCAGGAACGGGGAGGGATTCTAAAAAAAGGCTCAAAGTCTGGAAGGCAGTGAGTATAATCTATTAAAGCTCGTCTTTAGGGATTCACACGTACGAGAGCTCTGCGACTAGGGTTTCCGCACTTGGAAAAACGTTCAAAAACGAAATAAAAGGAGGGCGACATGCGAGAAATCCAATGAAAGATAGGGGCCCTCATTATCGGGCGGGATGCTTTGGGGTTACAAACCCGGGAAAAAAAAACGAAAAAAGGAGTTGTTCAAACCGGATAGTCGAAATACCAGGGGGTCACCCGCAGGGAGAGTATCAAATTCTTAGATGGATCTATGTTACGTAATAGGATCAAAATGGCACTCTCTTATGTTGCAGGAGGACAGGTAGAAACCCCTGCGAGCCACCAGAGAGGCCAAAAACTGAAAACGGATGAGATTCGCCGATCGATGGGGACCTAAACATGGGGAAAGCGGTCAACAAAGGAGGGGGAAACCGGCTGTTCGGCTGAAAAGAATTCGCGGGGCGGTCAAAAAACGGAAAAGAAGCGAGGGGCCGAAGCTCTCACGCCTCATATCAAACATCAAGGTAATAAGGGAGAAAAGAAGTGAAACCACAGCTGCGACCAGGAAATGCAGGGGGCAGGAAAGCGGAACGGAAGAACAGAGAGCACCTCATAACTGATTTATGTGGAGGAAAGTGACTGGAAAGGGAGAAGTTCGAAAAACAAATGGCTGAAGGGGCCATGCTGGCCGGAGTCAAAGCTAGGAAGAAACAACGGGAATGAATTAGAACGTTCCAGCATTACGAATACAGCACGAAAGGGGTCTACTTGCGTCACTGGCAAAGTCGGAAAAAGAGGGCGGAACAGGGAAATCTCTACTCCGACGAGTTCAGGAAAGAGGGGGAGGAAAGGACGGAAAAGGGGGGTCTCGTGGGCAAGAGAAGCATGCAGGAGGAGAGGGGAAAGTGGCAATTGACTCGTAAAAAGAAAATCTTGGAAACTTTCGGGCAAGCAAAAGAAGAGGAAAGGGAAAAGAAAAAACATAGGGGGCGAACCAAGGAAAAAAAGAAAAACCGGGAGCAGCGGGGGGTGGGAAGGGGAGGGTAAAAGGGAAATCAGTACGGGCCATCTAGGAGTCAGGGGTTCAGAGGGGGGAAGAATGGGACCCCTGAAATCTCCATTAATGATGGGGGGGGAGAGCAAGAAACAGTACGGAGAAGTTGAAAACTATGTTTCTATAGTTTTGACCTCGTCCCGATCTATGGGGCTCCTAGCAGGACAAGAGAGCTCCTCCGTATGATTCAGACAGCCGAAATTAGGGAGGCTAAACAGGTGGAAGTGGGTCTAAGCTTAGAAATAGCATGAAGGGGGAGGAGAACAGAGGACGAGTAAAGGGGCCAAAACGCCGAGAGGAAGGTGAACCGCCTCTCTTGAAAAAGGAGAGCAAACAATCTGCCAGGGCAAGGGCATGCGCTTTTAGAAAAAGCGAGGAAAGCGAGAAGATTCCTGCTCAGAGCGGGGACCAGTAAGCTCCTTAATCCGTGAAGAAGATCCTTTCAGTTCTAATCCGGGACGAAAAACGAATGACGAAATCCGAGCTGGGAAAAGCATCACCATATCCAAGCCGGGGGAGCAAACCCCTCTTTGAAGTCAAAGGCGACTATGGGTAAAGCCATCGGTTAATTGGCCGGAGGGGGGGGGGGGGGAGGGGGGAAAAATCTTAGGCAAGACTCCCAATGAAGGGATTGGGGGGGGGCGAGCGGAAAGCGATAATCACATAAAGAACCATGCTAGAGCGGGAGCGGCAGAGGAAGGAATACACTCTCTATCAAAACGTAAGGAGGAATTGGTGGGAAGGGGAACCTCCGTAATTCCTTGCAAAACCGGAGAGTCCTTAAGGAAAAAAGGGAGACACTGCTACTGTCGTGACATAAAGGCAACGTAGGAGCATAACAGCTAGCCAAAAAAGGAGGGCGTAAAGAAGGAAAAAAGCTAAGCCCTCTATAGCATGGTACTCATCGGAGTAGGGATGTAAAAAACTTACCAGAAAATGGATTGAAACAGGAAAAGGGGCTCAAAAAAAAAGGAGTAAAGAAGATCTATTAACTTTCGGTAAAAAGAAGAAGGGAAGGTTGGGGGTGACCGGAGAAGACAGAGAGCGAGGGCCGGGAAGATTGATGGCTTTAGGGGTTGGAGAAGAAGGGCCCGGAGGGGGGGAGAGGGATAGTCCAAATAATAGTAGCTAAGAAAAGGGGAGTAACCCGGGGGGGGGGGGCGACGTAGAGCGGTGGGCAGTATCAAACTGGAGGTGCCACGAAAAAAAGAAACTTAAAGAAGGAGGAAGGATTCGCGACTCGCCCAACGACGGCGGTTGGAAAGAGGAAAGCAGTGCCAAGAAAAGGGAAGTGGGGGCGGAGAGGAACAGACAAGGAATGGAAAAAAACCGAAAAGGACATTTATTTCAATAATCTGAAGAGCCGTGGGGAGGGAAAGGTTTAGAGAAAACAAAAAAAAAACGGAAAACAATGGAACACATTCCTTTTGCCACCCCACCTCCAACAACATTTTAAGCAAAAAGGTCAATTAATCTGCAGAGGGGGATCAGCTGAGTATTCTCCTGACTAGAACTTCAGAGGATTATAGACAAAGGAGGGGAAAAGTACGGCATCTTCTGCAGTTCTGCTCGTGAAAAAGCTCTTACACCTGATGCGAGACCATAGCAAAGGACCGGTCAATATTATGCGCAAGCTAAATAGTTCCAAGGGAAGCGAAAGAAAAAAGTGGTCGGGAGTCTAAGCGTATCTGTAGAGAGCGCCGCCAACGGATCTTAGGGATCGACCTCTTTTATGAGAGGAATGAGACGGATGGGGCTCCGGCCCCCGCGTGGTGCCTCGCCTGCCCTTCTATTCTTGATTCGCCCCTCTGACCGGTCGATCCACACTGGAACGCGACAAAAGAGGCAAAGGCGGGAGCAATGCGCCGACTCTCATGGGATTATAAAACTTGAAGGGGAAATTGGTACCTAGAGGTGACGCTCTTAGGTGTGGGGAAAATATGGACTGATTCCGGGCGTTTTGGGCATGTCCCAAGAAAGACGTCGAGGGAGAAAAATAATCAAGGCGACAAATAGGATCGGACGACCATCTTTCCCACCGAATGAGAAACGAATTGGCGGCAGGCCCAATTATAAATTAATCTCGGTTCGCGAAGTATTTGCACGGGTGAGAATGAAAGTGACTGAAGACGTTGATAAGGACGCCACCCTTGCTGCTTCACGGGCGGGAAGTGATAAGCAGGCCAATCTTCACAACAAAAGTAACGAGAGATTGAGACTTATCGGGCAACCGTGACGCTCAGGAAGAGGAGTCGATACCTCAATGGTCATCACCTAAAAGCGGAAACTGGCGAGGATCCTACGTCCCTTGCGCTGGAGAGCCGATTTCCAGGCAAAGGGGTAAAGGTTGGAGGCGACAGGAGGTGGAATAATCCGATTTTCGGAGACTTTATGCGTCCCTTTAGCGCGTACAAGGATTAGGCAATCAAAAAAAAAGGCGAGAGTATCGGAACCACAAAATTTTGTCCAAGGGCAGGCGGTTTTTACTGGCTTAACGGTCAAATAGGACGGAAGACAGCAGCAGTTCAAAGAGGGGTTTGGCCTCCGTCCAATCGCCGGAAGAGGTGGAATAGACCATAAGTAAGTGGCCCCTTGGGAATATTTACCTTACCAAGAAGGAACACGAAGCGGGGGACGACGACTCCGCGTCACTTATAATAGCCTAACAAACCGACCAAGGGAGCGCCGGGGCCCCACACTATCCAGCATACTCGGTCCCGCTCGAGGCGGCGGGATCCATCCGTCAGCTTACGGGGAGGAGCCACGAGGCAAAAAAGGTTCGAGGTCTGCAGCGCTTGACTCAGCGAGAAAAGGAGAAGCGCAGACTTTCCGCTCTGAACGACCTGAAGTCGGGGGAAGAAAGAAAAAAAAACAAACTAACACCAGAAAATCAGCCAAGAAGAATATTTATTCCCTGCGAATGAAAGAAAGAGATTTTGATGTCACAAATCGGACCCTCAGCTTAGCGTGCAAGCTGTAACGCCAGAGGAGGAGAGAGACGGAAGAAAAAGAATCGTCTTAGCAAGAGGTAGGAAACCGGGTTACGTGGGGAAGAGAGGCAAAACAACGGTCGCAAAACTAAAAAAAAACCTACGCCCTGAAGGGGGGATTGGAAAAAAGAGGAAATTCCATAAAATTCCCATCAAAGGTCAGGAAGACCACTACGCCTCATCTGCGCGGGAATCAAGTCGGAACGCTGAAAAAGGGTCGCCAAATGTGGGAAATTTACCCATAACAACCTGACTTCCGTCGGTGGCAGGAATCAAAAACAAACAAATATAGGGTACTTCTTCCAACTCCGGGCCTTTGTTCTGGGGGGCCAGGGGGACGAAGACGCGAAAAGGTCCCAGAATGCGAGATGAATGATTGTCAGGAAAAAGACGCGAAAAAAACACGGGTTTGCGTGCTAAAAACTCTGCAAAACTCTAGGGACGGGGGGGCAAGAAACGCGTGGCCCGAGGTTGGAGAAGGAAGTCCACTGAACAACAAGGGAGAACGCTTCAGTCTAGAAGAGGAAAGCTAAAAAAGAGACAGCCCAGAAGAAGGGTCTCCTTCTACGCGTAACCTTCCGAGAAAAAGTCGACTATGTCGAAATAACTTTCAACAACCTTACCTGCCTCAGTTTGACAACAACATCGTCGGGAAGGAAGAGTGGGAGTGGCCGGACGGGGCGGCTGCCAACTTAGAGGTCGTCGATAGGAAAGTGGAGCCTCAATGAACCAGGGGCTACGTCTTCTCTAACAACCTTGCAAAGGAAAAGAAGATTACGATTTCATCGACTTGGTCCTCGACCAGCGATGAAAGCTGGTAAAGCCCTCAAGTTCCAGCTCGAACTCGAGGGAGGGACGGTTTATGAAATAACTGAAAGAACAAAAAAATTTTGAGAAGCCGGCGGTCTGAGCAAACGGGAGTGGGTGATAGACCCACCTGTGGCGCCAAAAGTCCGTGATCCCATCCGGCTGTTTACTTTAAACTCGGGAAATCGAGGAAAAATAGAATAGAAGTTTGCCGGAGATCAGAGGGATTTGCTTACGCCACAAACTCGGCGGGAATCCACAAGCCGTCTAGAAAACGAAAACTTTCAAAAAGGAGGCCTTGTAACGCATCCGTCTGAAGCCGGGGGTTTTACATGGAAGGCCCCATTGTTCCCGCATGAAAAAAAGACGAAAGTGAACCCAGGCTGCGGGGGGGTTTCGCGTCATTTTCCTTGGGGAGTTCAGGGGTAGGGGGGTGAGAGGAATAACGGAAGCCGTGGCTGGATAATACAAACACGCATCTCACATCGCAGACATAGATCGGCGCCACAGTTAGCCAACGACAACCCCACTTCTAAACCGATTAAAAAAGGGAAGCGTAACGCTCGGAGAGATAGATGCAACGGGAACTAGTGTGACTGAATTTGGGAGTTAGACACAAAGGGAGGCAAGACTCTGCATATAAAGCCTAACAAAGATAGAAAAAGAGAGGGACTTAGAACGAAAAAGTGCACGCTCGCACAGTCGCTGAAAAAACACCGAAACTAGGGGGGAACGGAAAGAGTCGACGGTCTCTCTCAGAAATTGCGAGTCCTTGAGAACTGGAGACGTAATTGGGACAAAGGGGGGGCACGCTGGGAGCCGATTGTCAAGATATGAACTGCAAATTGAGGCGCGGGCACAATCGAGTGGGTTAGGAAAACTCAAAGACGACTGATCGCGAACTGGGCCAGGTGAAGGTTGAGATGTCAGGCACTGGAAATCAGGCGAACCATCGATGACGGGCATTCATCAGGTTTTCATAGTGGTGGGGGCAGCGCCCTGGGGGGGAAGAGGGTGCGAAGAAAACATAAGGAGAGAGTTCCACTATGTGCCCGTCAGGGTTTTCCAAGGAGACTCAGGTCTACTGGACTGAACGGACTTCGAAAGAAAAAAACCGGATCGGCAGAAACGGACCCTTTGGTCGGCGGTGTCCCCACGAAAAAACGAAGGCGTGAACAAGGAAAGTCACAGGTCGCGATGGAAGGATCTCAATTTCCTTCCAAATGCGCCTGGGGGAAACAAGGACAGATGAGAAGGAAAAGAGGCGCGGTACATCGCTTGAAATGGAAAAAAAGGACGGAAACTATCAGAGGCCGGCCCTTTCTACTCCTCTTTACTACCTCCTCTTTGGGTTACGAACAGACGCCACTCGAGAGGGAAAAAAAAGGCCGAAGATTGTTATCCTGATTCCGTTGGCGCAGTCGTCGCTAAGAACCAACCCAGCCGTGAGTGGAAATCGTCGAATAGCCAGAAGAGGGGAGCATCAAGGGTCGTATCGCAGACTTGTGGGGGAAAGACTCCTGGGAAAATCAAAGGAAGCCGAAAAAAACCACTGGCGTTAGGTGAAAACTTGTACCAGGAAGAAGCGGATGAAAAAGGCGGAGTAGAGACCACGACAGCCATCCAATGTCTCGACCTAAGTCTTGCGGGAAAAAGAGAAGGTCAAACTACAAGATAACACTGACAGCGTCGTGGAAAAGAATGGTA
>Ga0179593_1364186_pt1 | contig 12972 bp, 12 predicted proteins | sample CZODoug2_1_08_16_FD_185931 | JGI IMG/M metagenome (GOLD analysis project Ga0179593, IMG submission 185931) | Vadose zone soil fungal communities from Angelo Coast Range Reserve, California, USA - CZODoug2_1_08_16fungal (PacBio error correction) | ecosystem: Environmental > Terrestrial > Soil >...
GGGAGGACGACTACGGAGAGGGATACGAGCGAACGCGGAGGGGTAGGAGCCGGAGACTTAGGGAATGCGTGTGAGGGACATTTAGGGGGAAAGGGGGTACGTAGCACTAGCGAGGTGAATAGGTAGCAGGTAAGGGAAGTGAGGGTTGGTAAAGAAGATGTGCTGGAAAAGTAGGCAGCGGGGAGGGGGGGGGGGAGGGAGAGGAGAAACGAAGAAAGGTTGTCCCCGTTTTCAGAGGTCGAGATTAAATGGCTTGTCGTTGACCAGGAGAGGCCAAAATGTTTTGAGAAGCTTCAGACCTTCAAAATAGCATACTACTGGGCGCTGCCGGGGGACGAAGACACATTCAGAGGGGAGCTCACTCAAGAGTGGGGGGAGCAGGGGAAGTAAGCCAAGGGGGAAATGTTGGCAACCGCTAAGCGAAATCGTCCTGTATTACAAAAGGGGTTGGCAGCTAGTCCTCGCGATCTAAGGGAGCAAACGGTGGTGGTACGAAAAATCAAAGGGAGGCGGTGAGAACCGCAAGGTTGGATCAACAAATGGGGAAAAAACGGGGATGCCGCGGGGGACTTCAAAAATAAAACAGAGGATTTGGAGCAGGGGCAAGAAGATTGGAGCGGCTGGCAAGACCGGCCAATGAAAGCAAGGGAGGGCGATTAAACGTGTGGGTGGCAATCGCCATTTTCAAAGAAAAGACCCGAACGATCCTAAAAGGAAATTCTCATTCGACGGTCCACGAGCAGTCAGCGAAAGAATGCCTCAAGGAAGAACCGTGTTGTCCGCACTATACCAAAAAACCTGAGGTGAGTCCTGATCAGGAACCACGGCCGGGCGGAGCGCATTCGAGCAGCGGAGAGGGGGAAGTAAAAGAGTAACTGAGCCTGTTATTAATAGAACTCGTGGAGACGAACCAAGCGAAGACTGATTAGAACGAAAGGCATGAGGTCAGCCCCAGGGATATTGCGAAAACCTCGCCGATAATCGGAAAGGAACTTCTCGAAAGTCCTTCATGCAGCAAAGGACCTTGAGGAAGACAAGAGAAAAAAAAGAGAAAGGACACAGAGGGGCGGAAACAAAAGAGGAGAGGCTGATCAGCGAAATGGTGGAAACCGTGAGATTAAAGAAAGAGAAGGTTTTAGGAATTACAGTCACTCGATGAGGAAGATGGGAAGTAGACGCCGGCAGGGGAAAAAGGAATGAGGCTTACGCGATTGGGAGAGTCAGGGTTGCAGAAGGGGGCGAAGCTTGGCCGCCTTCGCCATGCAGGTGTCTTCGTAAAGAAGTGCTCTGGGGGTATCGAGGAAGGAGCATTACGGTCTCGCGCGAGAGGAAAAAAAAGGAAAACTCAGGCAAAAAAAAGAAAAAGGGATTTCCGCGGGGGACGGGAAGGGGGGTGCTGCGCGGAACTCGGAGTAGGGCTGGGGGGGGGGACGTTAGCCGATGCAAAAGGTCTCCGTTGTTCTTGAGAGGAAAAGTACCTCTCTCAGGAGGATCAAAAGAAAAGAGGTGGTCCGGAGAGTTAAGAAAAAAAACTGAGACCGGGGAGAGGGGAAGAGAAGGGGACCACCAGAAGTCTTCAGAGGAAAAAAAACCGGAAAATAAATCGCTCAAGTCTGCTTTGAGAGACTTCAGACAGTGAAAAAGGAGAGGTAAAGGAGGGAAGGTCAAAAAGAAAAAGTCGAGTCAAAAATGATCATTGTCTAGAGGAAAAAATTAATAGCTGTGGAAGAAAGAGATTAAACAGAGGGAGGGAGTAAAACAGCCCGAATACTTGTCAAAGGAGCCACGCGATTCCTGGGAAAGCTTGGAGGAATCTCAGCACAAAGTGGCTAGCAAAAAACGAGTTTCGTGAGGGGGGAAGCAAAACGGTAAAACGGGAATAGGTGCGGGGAGGCACGGGAAGCCAAAAAGGTCGTTTTGGGCGAACTGGATGCGGTAGGGAAGCGGATTACTTTGGCGGTTCCAAGTTCGATAAATCGTCCTGAGGCGAGCGTTAAAGCGGGAAACATGCGGTCGGGGAAAATGGGGGGAAAAAAAACAATGGAAAATTGGTATAGCGACGTCCGGATTGCTTCTAGAAAAGGGTCAAGAAAGACAGAATATACGAAAACGCGAATTCCAGTAAACCTGGGGATTAAAAGATTTCAAAAAGATAGGGGGGATAAGAAGGGTTAGAGAAAGACATGACGGAAGGAAAAAAGGAAAGTAGAAATCGAGTATTCACATTACTACGATTTCCTTGATAAAGTTACTAAAAAACGGGGGAAATGATACAGAAGGGTCAACGAAAAGAAGAAGACGCTCGGATGAGGGCTTCGATTCCCAACCGATTCGAGGTCTTTCACAAAGGGTTCATCATCGATTATTCAAAGGGGGGAAGTAAGGTATGGGTCCCAGCGCTCAGATAAAGCGACAGGATCTGCATAACATTGGCACTAAAAAACTGGGGGCAAACACGCTCTTTGAATGCTTGCTAGAAGAAAGGAAATTGCGAACGCCGTGCAGACCCACCCACCGGGCACCTCGCCTATCGAACTGCCAAAAAACTGTACCCGAAAATGTCGCTCGAAAAAAAAGGATGGGGAACCTTGGAAAATTGGATGAGGGGTCCGGCGACCCAACGGAGCTGAGTGAACGTACCTCTTGAGTCATCTAAATACACAGGGGGAGAGGACTGGTCCGAGAGTTCAGGTCATAAAAAAAACTATCGAGGGGGGGCAGGGAAAGTCAGAAGAAGGCACCCCTCAAGCCAAGCTAACAAGACCCGTACGCAGGTGAAAAAACCAGTAACCACCATCGTCAAACCCGCTTGCAAAAACGCGAGTTTTTCACCCATGATTCGTTGGTAAGGGACAGGTCTGTAAAACCACACCGGCTGCCCGTTTATACCACGTCTTCAAGAAGAGGAACACTGGAAAAAAGCAGATCGGGGAAGGAAATCATACATCAAAGAGCTGCAGCGGGGGGCAGTTGATGAAATTTGTATCCTCAGGCCGAAAGTCGTGATCGGCAGGAGACTAATAAAAAGGAAAACTAAGAAAGAGGTACCGTTCGAATACAACCAGTGGTGGGAGGTCTGTGTCAGCAGGAATAAAGACAGGAAAGAGGAAAAGGGGAGAAAATGACGGGAGGCTGAGGAACAAGAGCAAAAAGGAAAAAAAAATATCAGCCAGGAGCACCCGGGGTTTAGTGGAAAACGGCATGGGCACAACAAGCAAGAAGAAAGGGATCCCGGGGGCGGACGCTTACGATGTTTTGTGGTATGGGTTGTGGGGTAGTCCCTTTGAAGAGGGATACGGAGGCACCAAGGACCGCACGTAATCAAAAAATGGGGTGGGTGGATCAGGGCTCCTTTCATCGTCGGCGGCTGAAAAACCTTAAAAAAAAAATCGGCAAAAACCGGCTTGCAAGCAAGCAGCAGTTATAGGGTGGTCGCGCCACTCTATGGCAAACAGTAAAGAGAACTCCTTGGGAAGGTTCTAGCGGCACGAATAGCTTAAAGGGACGCAGTCTGGGTGCATGAACGAATCGTAACCTTCTCTGAGGGGGGGCCAAATGGCGGAAAATAGTGGGAGGGGGGGTCCTGGGGAAAAATGGACGGAGAGAGGGACACGCGAAAGCCGAAGACGGAATCTCCGGATGGGAAGAACACTTCGCTACTCTGAAACTGCAATCGTTCCTTGTTGGTGGGAGGAAAGAAGTATCTGATCGAAGTACAGTTTAAAAGAGGAGTGACGGAGAAGTGACCAAAGATCTTCTCAAAAGTAAGTTGTTATCGCCAACACCACAAGGGAACAAGAAACTATTGTACGTTAAGGGCATAGCAAGAAGAAAATCGGTAGCCCCAAAGGGAATTGGTCTTAAACTCAACCTTTTCAGAAAAGGAGGTAAAATTAACAGCACTTAGAAGATTCTATTAAAAAGAGGACAGTGCCAGCAGGACTCTGCCATCTACCAAATCGTCAGCGGGACAGAGACCGAGAAAAGGCGGTTCGCGCGGGGAGGTTGAAATCCTGAATCGCTTCAGCAAAGAACAAAAGGTCCATTCACCTCTGTTCAGTTCGAGGGGACTAAGTCGGGAAGGAGGGGGGGAAAAAACGCTCAAAAGGGTGCGAGAACGTGAGGGGAGGGGGGAAAGGGGCCGGGAGTCTTCAAGATGTCAATCATAAAAATCGCTTGCTAACAACAACACAAGGAAATGGGAATTCGGGAAAAGCAGACGTAAAAGAGGGAAAGAGGCGACGGGAGGACAAAAACCTCAAAAAGAATAGAAATGAGACAGGTGGAAGGACTATAGGTTCCCTTGCGAAGTCTCGTAAAGGAGGTATAAGGTGTGAAGGGGGAGAGAGGGGAAAGAGGAGAAAAAACCCCACAACGGAAAGGCAAAATGGGTGTCAAGCAGACACAAAACGGGGATTACCGAAGGGATGGAAATCTAAGAGGGTTGCAAAGGGAACCCTAAGCCAGAACTGTAGCGGAGGTCGTACTACAAGGAAAAAGGGGGTCCGGGGAAAAGAAACCACGCCGCTTAGGGGGGCTTGTCGAGGAATCGTAAAAAACTACTTTGAGAGACTGGAGCAAGCTGACTGAGTGGTGGCATCCCAGGGGAGGGTTTCTGCCTCGAGAAGAGGGGGGGAAAATCAGGAAAAAGAAAGCCTAAACGGAAACTTGCGATAAAAGCGAATGTGAAACCCGTTGGTAATACGGTTCATTAACGTGCGCTGGCCTTGAAAAGAGGGGTTGAACTTGAAGGAAAAAAAAGGAGGGCATCGAAGGGGACCAGCTGGACAGACCAAGATTATAACAACAGTTCAAAAGTCCGAACCCGCGCGCAGGTGGGGGAAAGGAGAAGGTGCGAAAGGACAGTGAAAGGAAAGAACGACTCTCGGGCGTACAACGATAACCAAGTGAAACTCTATACTTAGCAGCGGCGGAAGGCGCAACATCAAGAGGGGAGCAAAGGGGCACAGGGGGGGGGAAAAGTTCCCTTTGAAGACGCCGAACTATCAGCCGCAAGGGGTTGTCATATCACCCACATGAAACAATTTCACGCGGTCCGAAAGGACCGCGCATTCCCCTCAGTTAAAATAAGGGGGAAGAGCCGGAGGGGGGAAAGAAACGCACGACACACAGACGCCTAGAAATAAAATGGGCACTGACTGTTCAACTCAGGCTGAAGTTAAAACAACATTGGTGTGAGGGGGAATCCATCGGAAAGAAAAGTGTGAGGGGTGAACTTTGGGGAAAGAATGACGCAAGCCTCCACCCAGACGTGGCGATAGATGAAACTAGTGAACGTTCCCGTCAACACACGATAAAGAAAACAACAGAGGGGGACAAGCGAAACTAAGACGAAAAACCCGTTATTCCACTCAGGAAAAAACACAACCTGAAGGCAGAGGGGGGGAAAAACAGGGGAAAATGACCGACTCCACCGAACCGGGTAGCAAAAACTTCTCGGTTATCGTTACTGGGCCACGAGACTCGACTCCGGTCTACCCGAAAAAGCCTGGTCAAAGGGGGGGGGAAACGGCCAAAGCAGGGGGTTAAATACGTCTTCAACCTAGGGAGGTGAAACGGGAACACAGATTCAGTAGCGTAGTTCAAACGGCAGAGTTCAGGTGAGGCAGGGGCGACAAAAGCGAGGAAGAAGGCAAACCCGAAGAGGAGGGGGGGATCTGCCACCACTCGAATCAAACTGGTGGTACGAAAGCCTTCAAAGCGTCCTGGATCAAACGACGGCAGTGGGGCGCCGTACCGCAGCCAAGTAGTCGCAAATGGGGAAGACGTAAGAAGGAAGGGGCAAGGTGTGCCGGGGGGAAAATAGGGCGGCGGGGGGAGCTTTGCGTCCGAGCGAGCGACCGCACCGGGTCAAAAAAAACAGTCCATAATGGCAAAGAGGGGCCAACAAGGGAGAAGGAGTTCCTTCGGAAAGTCAGTACGTGTTTCCTGCACGCAACACCCGGGGGGGAGGGCGCGGGGGAAAGAAGGGGAAAGGGGGACATTGATCGAAGGCTCGCGACCAGGGGGAAAAAATCGCGGCAAGCGTGTCAGAAAGGGGAAATAAAATCATTCAGTCAAATTGACTTAAAAAATGGAGCCCATTTCTGTCAAAATTGTCAGCGACGTGGAAGGATGAAATACCCTTCTGCCAAGCGGCGTCGGACATGGCTCGCCACGAGAAACGCCGTCATGGGGATATTCCCAATCGTCGGCATTGCCGAGACAGGGCCGTAGAGGAGAAGCCGGAGGTCGACGCCTCAGTGCTCTGGAACTTCGATAAGAAAGGCTTAATAGATCATCGCGGTATTGAGGACAAAGCGAAGCAAACGGAGGAGGAAGAAGCCGTTCTAGGGGTAATAAAACGACCATGTGTTATTGGTGCAGTTTACCGCTAGCAAAATGGAAAGTGGGTACGCCGCCACGCAGACGCCGAAAAAAGAAAAATACTATTCTGCTCAAAAGGCCTAATGAAGGGCAGACCAAGATCAGAAAATAGGCGAAAAGTCATGGAATCCAAAAACTAAACCATCTGCAGTCAAAGATCCCCAAAGGGGCAAAAAGGAACTCCACAAAGTGAGACCAAATGAAGAAAAGGGGGGGGCAGGGGGGGTACAGTAGGTGGTGACTGGCAGAAACCATCACGCCTTAGATTTACAATCGCTGACGACAATTGAAAAGGGGATTCAACAAAGCTAGTGTCGAACGCTGCCGACATGCTTCGAAAATGCGAAAGGGGCAGGATACAGAAAGAAAAAGGGGGGGGGGAGACGATGGACTCTCCTTTACAGGCAGCGGCGAGCGCTCTAAAACACGTAATAAAAGGGTCCGAATAATTGCGAAAAAAAGAGAAGGTTTGTGGCGAAAACGAAACTCGCGTGCTGGTGGGGCGTAGCCGATGAGACGCTCAAACACCAGGAAAGGGGGGGGACCTTGCTGAAGGGAAAAAGGTTAACAGATAATCTCCAACGTATTAGGAAGGAAGACCACGAGGGGGGAAGGCAAAAAAAAACGAAGACCTGAGCGGGAAAGAAACCCACTCTATGAGTAGAGGATTCGCGCAGCACAACAAATCGGGCAATGCGTCGAAACGTTTCGGGTAACCGACCATTGATAGTTGGGGAAGTCTCACGGCCTCACCCCAACCAACAACACACAAAAAAAAAACGCGACAGTACACACTGTAAGGGCATAAACCGGCGAGTGACACTCAACAATTGAGAGGACGACGCACACTTCTCAAGGACTCTGACAAAAGCGTCGTAAAACGCAAATTAACCATCGTGCTCCACAACGCACCGATTCAGCAAAGTACCAAGAACTGGAAAGAACGCTGGCTAAGAAAAACTAAGGTCAATTCGAAAAAAGGGGGATCAGGGGGATGAAAAGCACTCCGGTTTCATAGCCAAATACGTTTAAGGGGCTAGCGCTGAGCAGCGATGCGGGGGGGGATGGGTGGTGGGACCAGGAGGGTCGCTCGGGAAAATCTGACTTGGTCTTACGAGGTAAGGGAAGAAAAAAAAGAAAGGAGGTGGATCAACAGGGCGGCCTGAATGGCGTGGCGCGGTCAGCGGCGCATCGGGAGAAAGGACCACCGACCCACCTTTGCCGGGTATAACCGCGACCGGCGGCCTTCGTAGAAAAGGAGCTTCTGGCTTTTCAGCAAAAATCCGCTCATATAAGGAAAAAAAAAGGCTGACGAAGGGGGAGGAACAAGCGGCCAAACGGGCTCGAAAAATTAGGGGGGCTCTATACGGCCGCGTAATCTGCAATGCGACATGACGGAATAGAAAAAGTCGGGTCTTCGAATCTAAGACCCAGGGCACTGGCCGCGACGCGGATGGGCGAGGATGCAGTTAACTTGTTAGATAAAGGCTAAGTCGACGGGATCAGTTCAGCTATCTCCGGGATGAGGGGAAGGCGAAACCGAGTACCAGCCGATGGAAGGACCAAACAAGAGGCAAAGAAACTATATAGTCCCTGGGCTATCGTTTCGGTCAAGAAAGGGCCGGGACTCCAATAAGTATGGTAAATAGGGGGAGAAGCGCATGAAAAGACCGAACCGAAAGGGAAAAAGGGAAACGAAGCAGCACCCCCTTTTTGAAACAATTGGGAGACACCAGTTTCGGTATAGAAGAACTTTGCCAGAACAAAGGGGAATCAAAACCCACCAAAAATTCGCCAAGAGCTCGCGGAAAGAAGAAGGACAAACCAAAAAAATGGATCGTCTCCCGGAACAACCGATGAGAAAGATGACGAGGAAAAAAATGCTAACTATTGATGGAGGTAACCTTCACCAACCCGAGGATGAAGGGAAAAGCTAGGTGTTTGTCTAGGAAATAGTATAAGGGAGAGAGGTGAAGGCGGCTCGGGGAGAAAAGACCACAAATGAACTTTTCTGGCCACAGAGATAGGGGTCCAAGCCGCCCCTCTCTGGCCCAGGGGGAAAAAGGAAAAACCGTCTAAAAAAAGTGGAAGGGGTGCCATGTACCACCGGGCGTCCAAATCGGTGCTGGGCAGCCGTCGGTGCACCCGCGCGGGGGCCGGTTCAACCCCCTGCTGGAAAACGAGCATCGGGAGCCCCGATCAAGGAAAGTCGAAAAGGCCAGAAAATTAAGTTAAAACAGATCAAGGGCCGTACGGGAGACCAGCGGCGCCGGTGGCGCGGGGATTTCGGCGGGGTGCATTCCCATACTGGTTCTGCTCTTATAGAGGGGGCTGGGGACTAAAGCCCGATCGGAGGAAGGGAAAACAAGCGGTGGGGAGGTAGCGATGGGGGGACACGGTAACGACAAAGGCGATCAAAAATACTTGGGGGTTTCCAGGCTTTCGGCTGCACCATGACGCCACCGTCGAGAAAAAAGTCAACAGCAAAAAAATGTTGTGCGGAAGGAAGCTGCATGGAAAACGTACAGCATGGTGATCCCGCGGGGCGGAACTCATCATCTGGGTTAGTAGTTGGGGCGTCGGATAGACTTGATTCAAAAGTGACTGCGGAAATGAAAAGTCGGACGGAAGAGTAAGGCACAGGGTTGAACTGTGGGATAGTGCTAGTAACCGGCTGCTGGGAGAGGGGCGGCGGGGATTAACGGGAATCGGAGCAAAAAAGGGGAAAGGAGATCATCAGTTCGAGGTGTGCGAAGACTTATTTCCTTACGCTCGGGCTGGTTGTGGAAAAGTTCGCTCAAAAAGAGGGGGGAGACTGAGCGGCAGTCTGAAAGCGAAATGGCAGAACTCTCATTTCTCCCCGTGCCGTTTCCGGGGAGACAACGAGATTTTTAAAAAAATGGGGTTAAGGGACAAGATGGGAAGAGATCGGTTCCGCTTGTGACTCGATGCCGACCTCCGACCGAAAGGTGTGGGCCGGGGCACACCGGTGCAACATTAAAAAAGAGTGGGGGAAAGGGTTGGTCAGTGCCCACATTACCGCATCGAAAAGAGTCCGCTTGGCGGAGGGACGGGTCTTGCGGTGACAACCCTACTGTTGGAAGGCACCCGTCCCTTGGTTTGAGGGGGAGGACAAAAGATCCACCGTCGAATGGAAGGAAGGGAGGGAAGAAAAAGGCCCGAGAGTCCTCAGGTACCCAAAAAGCAAATCACGGCTGGGGTCTCTTTAAGAAAGCAGTCGACATTACCGAATGTAGAAGGAGGGAAAGTCCAAGACTTCAGGAGGCAAAGAAGACGGGGAGGGCAAAGCTACCGAGGAAGGAGCCGAAGCGTGTGTCTGCTTCAAGAAAAAAAAAAACCCGGCTGGGTTCGAAATGGAGAACGGGAAAGGATCGTCCAGTACACCTTCAGCATGCCAAACCAAAGGGGACTGAAGGGTCGTCCAAGGGGAAGGACGCCGGGAGGGGGAACCGACTAAAGGTTCCTGGCGCTAATGTCAGTTATTTAAGCTCGGAGAGAGACCATGGGAAGCTCGGCGTCATCAGATCCTCACCCAAAAACGGGAAGAGGGGGGGTCAAGGAAGCTATAATCGCACCATAGAGAGGGAGCAGGGGGAATCACCTCACCCTGGAAAGAGGACAAGAACGCATGTCGCGATTCGGTCCCAGGCGCGTCATTCGAAGCGACGAGCGGTGCGAGAAGTGTCAGAGGGAGGGGAACGGGGGCATGTTCAATCCTCGACGGGAGAAAACACAGCACCGGGGGGGGGGGGGAATAGGGCGCTTTCCATGCACAGGTACTACTGGAGAGGAAGAGGTATGGATTTACGAAAGGGACAAGATGAAGCGAAAGTCGAAGAAGGGGTCCGATAGGGTTTACCGCCGCCGCCTTGAGTGGGAGGGGGGGGGGCATCCGGGAATAGGAAAATCAGTCAGTGAAGGGGGGCGTACGAGAAGGCCGTAAGATGCAATGGGCTAAAGGTGGAGTGGTCAAAAAAAAAGGGGGTGGAGTTCCAGCTAATCGGGGGTAACCGGGAGGCAAAAGGAACCACCACCAGCGGAAGAATTCGATCATCTAAGTCGACAGACCGGCAAAAAGGAGATTGACATTGGGGGAATGTCCAGAGGGAGGGGGACCGAGAAGGGGAGTGAACAAGCGGTCGGTTCCCAGCATTTGCCGGGACTCCAAAGACGGGAACGAGATTCAGGGAAATTCCTTTGCAGGTCCCACCGATACTGGGGCAGGGACAGGCAGCAGCCTTGTTGAGTCAGGTTAAGCTGAGTAAAATCGCAAGGAAAGGGAGGAGGAGAGGAAGCCCAGGCACAACAAGCGATCGCAGATACGTACGGGTGCACGAGGGTTGACCCCACATCTATCAAAGAGGATAGAATGGGGGGGGTGGAAGAGGGGAATCCGTACCCAACAAAATCCGTACAAGAGACGGGCAGAGCCAAAAAAAATTATCCAACCTTTCAAACTCTTTAAGAGGAAAGAAGAGGGGGAGCCATTCAAGGGGGGGGGACGAAGTCCACATACTCTTCATCCCGCAGAGGGGAAAAAAGACAAAAAAAAAAGCGTATGCGTGCCGCCCCGCGGATCAACAAAGGCCTGAAACGTAGGGGGACTGCCGCTGGAGTGACCGCCACCCATTGGTGTGGAAGACGGGTCATATGGGGCGGCCGTGGGGAAAGAGAGGAGCGCCGTATTAAAAAATAGGGGGGGGGAGAGTCCGAACAATCGTCGGGAAGTGAAACCATCGCCCAGGTTGGGGAAAAAAAATCGAACTAAGCGGGAAGCAAGGGGAGGTAGCCTCGGGAAAAACTGATCAGCAGCCAACCTTCCTGATGCTTAAACCTCCGAACGCAGGCCGAAAAAAGTACGCGGGGAGCCTTAGAAAACGAGAGGAGGGTGACGGGGAACTGGGAAAAGAGATCGCGCGTTTCCTCTGGGATACAAGAAGGCAGACAGGGGGGACCGGGGAAGAAAACGAGAAGGGGTGAAACACGAAAGAGGAGCCAAGGAAACGCGATTGTACGCCGGTGGTGCCAATTCACAAATCAAATTTAGCAGTGACCCGGGAAAGTCAATTTGTAGGAGAATCAAAGAAGCGACAGTGAATAACCAGCCAGATTGGTACGCTGCCACTATCATACTCAAAACCGAAGGCCTTACGTACATGAACACGGCCTAGACAAATGAAGGGGAGAGCGAATAAAGAGGAGTGGGGGGGGTAGGTTCCTCATCCAAGCAAGTCCAACGTATCGAGAGTCATCGGGGGGGGGGTGCCGTTGATGAAAAAAACCAGCTGAGGGGAGGGGGGGGGGGAAGGGCTTCGGTGAAGACGGGGCGAGGCAACGCTCACCTCTTTGGGTTTGTCCTGACGCGGGGAATAAATTACGTTTCAACGAGGGGAGACAAACGAAAAAGCTGGCCACCAGGGGGAGGCGTCGGAGGTTGGCCTTCGCTTCTCATCTGTATTTCCGGAGGCACTCGAGGAAAAAGACCAGGGGGGGTGAGCTGAAGGGGAAAGAGGGGGGGGCAAAAAGAGATTACGACGCGGGGGGAGGCCTGCCATGTTTTGGGGAACACGACATCGCTCGGTTTAGAAGGGGAAGATCACAGGGATCTCTTCTCACGGAAGGGGGGAGAAAAGACAATTCTCAAGGGGAGGACGGAGGGGGGAAGGGAATCAACAAAAATATCCTTCGCCATCAAGCGGATGCCAAAAGAATGGGAGGAGAAGCGAGGGAAGAAAGCCGAATTGGGTGGATATAAGTCATGTCGCCGATACGAGACGCCGCGGTGAGGAAGAAGGTTTGCGCGTAAGGAGCACGGAGAAAGAACGCAGCGCGGTTCCTTAGAAGCATAGAGGAGCGGACGCCAAAGCGAAGCGAAAATCTCTACGAGGCCACGTTCTGAGGTCAACCCATGGATGGGGGGATGAAGCCGGGGAGGAACGACCGAATGAAGGGAAGCCACTCGCAAATGAAGACTACCCTAAGCGCCTCCCCCCCGTCATGCTCCCGGGGCCCAAAAGAAAATGAAGTAATAAGACCAAGCCCGCAAGCGAGACCATACATATTGTCAAACAACCGCAGAGGATGAGGGATACGCTATCAGGAAACCCGGAGTGGAAAAAATAAAATGAGATTACAAAAAAGGAAGAATGACCTAGTTGTTAAGTAGCGGGGGGATTCGCAGATTGCGTCGCCGGGGTATTTGACAAGATGCAGGCGTGTGAGAAAAAATTGTACTTCGGTAAAAAAAAAAATCTAGGTGGGGGGTGCAAGAACTCTTTGCCTCATCAGCGTGACGACAATGCGCAGGGGGAGGGCAGCAACGCTAAGGGACTGGATTGGGAATAGGAAAAGGGTATGCCCGGAAGCAGTGTAAGGTCGCCGGCCGCGACTTCATGAACAACCATGTTACTACACCCCGAAGGACCTTGCGCAAAAAGAAGTGACGATTTAATTGTTGGGAGGGGACAGGAAGAAACGCGGAGGAAAGGAGGGGGAAGTACCACGAGGAACGCTTCCAGTCGAGGGTTTAGCTGGGAAGGGGCGCCAAACGTTGAAAAACAAAAA
>Ga0179593_1490106_pt1 | contig 12972 bp, 19 predicted proteins | sample CZODoug2_1_08_16_FD_185931 | JGI IMG/M metagenome (GOLD analysis project Ga0179593, IMG submission 185931) | Vadose zone soil fungal communities from Angelo Coast Range Reserve, California, USA - CZODoug2_1_08_16fungal (PacBio error correction) | ecosystem: Environmental > Terrestrial > Soil >...
AAATTTAAAAAGAAGGAGAAGAAACACGACTGCAAAAAGAATGTGATCTGTAGAGGACAAGAATACTTAAAAAATTCAATGTGGAACAAGCAGGACGGGGGCAAAAAGGAGCGGACACGGAAGTTACACCTTTACAGGAGAGACGAAGGGGAAGACAAGGGAGGGCGGGTACAACAAAAAAAATCCTAAAAAACAGAGCACCTACTAAATCAGCAAGACTGACAAGGGCCAAAAAGCGCGGGAAAGAAGGGAAGGCACGATTTGGGCGGAGGGGAAAGGGGACGCTGAGAGCCAGGGAAAAAGAAAAGAGACTAAACCCTGTCTGAAAATAAAAAGGCTTCAGAAGGGAGAAAAAAACGCTAAACAAAAAGAAAAGGATGAAAGTACAGGGGGGACGAGCTCAGCAGTACACTACAACAAAGAAGTTGCGATACGCAGGGAAGGCGAAAAAGGGAACAGGGGGGCGGCGACCTTTAGCTAAAAAAAAGGCATATAACGACAAACTTCACTTGGGGAAAGCAGCATCGAAAGAAGGAAGAGGGGACAAAGACAGGCAAAAAACGTTTGAAATAAACGGAATGTGAGTACTTCTTAAGACTCGTAGAAAAAAGCGAATGGCAGAAAGGGACGAAAAGATACAGGGGAGGAGGGAAAGGGGACAGCAGGAGGGAAGAAGGGGGCTGTGGGGGAATTGAAACGAGGGAATTCTTGCAACAGACAGCAAAAACAGGACAGCGGACTGACCCGGGTGGTAGACTACGAAAGAACCAAGGAAAAAAAGGGGGGGGAAAAAGTGGAATCAGGAAATGCTGAACGCAAGGGGAAAGTCAATTTCACTAAAGAACAAAATAGAAAGAAAAAGACAAGGCATAAACGAAAGCATCACTGCAAAGATTCAATGAGGACAAAAAACCGGAGGGGAAAAATGAGGTAGGACCGGCTACATTGTTAGAGGGCAAAAGGGACATCTGAAGAAAGAGACCAGGGGGACCGCAACGGGGGTTGAGTAGGGAAACCCAGGTAGAGCCGGTGTACAATTAGAACCACTCCCCCATTTACCCTCTGATCTATCCCCGTGTGGCTGCTTGTGGGGAGAGGGGCCTCAAAATGCGGGGGTCGGGAGGGCCCCTCTGGGTGTGCCCTCCCCCCTCAGCCCTGACCTGTCGGTCTGGGCAGAGCTGTCAAAACAGTGGCAAATCACGACCAACGGGAACAAGAAAAAGATGCATTATGGAAAACGGCTATACGGTCCGAGAAAGTCCTACAGAAAACTAGACCAGAGAGAACCTGATTAGGTTCGGGAAAAACAAGGAGTTGAACGATTAGAAAAAAAAGTGGGATACACAGTAGCAACGGGGGCTAATCACATTGGAATAACCAAGGAGGAACTGTGTAACTGTCAAAAGGGGAAAAACTTAAAGGGACGCTTCGTGAAAACGTAACAACGCCATGGCCCGGAAAAGTTGGGAAAATTTTAGGAACCTGCAAGGGTAGCAAGGCTTGATTCCATGCAAATCTGGTCGGACGGAGATGATAGGTAAGAGAACGGACGCCATTTGGAATACTCAGAAAAACCAATAGAAATAGGGGAAGGGACAGGAGGGATTGGTAGTAAAAAAAGACTAGGGTCATAGGGAAGGGACAAAGTGGAAATCACAAAATTTCAGCTCTAGACTGAACAACAAACCTTATTATTAAAAGTGTCAAAGAGAGAAATAGCAAAGGTTAAATGGACATGGTAGGAACTGCGAAAAAAGCAGGGAGAGATAGACAAGACCTCAACGACAGGACAATATTGGGGTAAAGAAAACAGGGAAGGAAGGGAGAAAAAAACTGGGGAGAATTAAAGGATGGAAGGAGACACCTCGCTGAAAAAAGAGATCAAGATTCAGGAAAAGAAAGATATTCAGTGGGAAACAAAATGGCATGTCATGGAAAGAAACTCAGAAAGCGTTGGATGGCACAAGTGACCTTCCTGGAAGAGAAAAAAAGGGTACCCAGGGGTTAAGGGGCCAAAGAAAAAAAAATCGCGCGAGACACATCAGGCAAAGGAGTACCGAATCACGGGGTTTCCAATTTTTTCGATCTCAAGAGGGACTAGAGGAACAAGTCACATTAAGGAAACAAAAATTGAGGGGGGTGTCACCGGACGTAGGAACATTGTGGCAACTGACCACGATGCACAGTCCAAAAAGGGGCAAAAAGACGGGTTTTTTACACACACCTCACAAAAGAGTGGGAAGGGATGAGTGGATGGAGGAGTTTGGTCGATAGGAAGGAGGAAGGAAAATTCAAATCCATCGGGGGGACGCCGCGGGACTATCCCAATGGTAAAAAAAATTCCTCGGCGAGGCCAAAGGGGTCATACGAACAGGGGTGAAAAAAACTGTCGCAAAAAAGAGTGGACACGCAGAACGGGGGGGCAAGGGTAAAAAAGATCTCAGTTTCTTGCTAACACAAGGTTCACAAAAAGGAAAAGACAGCGGGAGGTGGGGAAATCGGCAAGGAGGGGCGTGTATGAGGGCTTGTAAAAACTGCCTACACTCAGCCTCTTAGGAAAAAAATATCGACATGAAAAAATGTAGAAGTGCCGAAAGTGGTCATCACGAACACGGCAAGGCCCTTTTAAAAGAGGAAAAGGCCCGGGGGCGGGGCTGGGGGTCACAAGTGGAAAAAGGAGGAGTAGACGCCGTACGCGAAAAGAATGTTTGAGTTGACGAAGAAAAAGAACATCAACTTGGACATCGGCTGACTCAAAGCAACCGGGAAGAACAAGGGATGGGGGGGGAGCCCGTACGGACTAAAAGGAAGCTCCTTGGAAAGAAAGAGATGGAGAATGGATTTGGGTTCCAACAGCACCGGGGGGAACAAAAAAAACAAACACTCCAGACAAGGAAAGCAAAACAAAAAAGCGGGTGAGGGAAACTAGAGAGTGAGCGAGGGGGGCAGAAGGAAAACGCGAGATGGCGAAGCTGGGAGAAAAAAAAAAATAAAGTTTGACACGTTCAGGCGCATAAAAAAGAGTGTCCATAGGGAACGTAAACGCTAAAAACCTCTCCAGCCAAAGAGTTGGGGGGGGGGGGAAAAAAAGGACCGTCGTTGATGGTGAAGTTAGTAACTCGGAAAACCTTCATTTTATTGTCCAAAAAACTAAGGGGACAGTACGGGCAGGGCCGGGAGAGTAAAAGGGGGAGAAAAAAGAAGAAACCATTCAGTGAAAATTCCATACCAAGAAAGGTGCGTCACACAACTGGAAAAAAGAGCAACCTCTGGTAGAAAAAACCGGACTTCAAAAAAAAACTGGGAGCGGGAGAAAGGCCAAAAAAAGGAGGGTATTCAGGGGCCAATTGAGGGGAACACACTTCTCTGAAGCACGCAAGTCTTCGTGGCATACAACGGCGCGAAAAAGGACGGAGACGAGGGGACAGGGATCAGAAGGAAGGTATGGAGTGAGGAGGCACAAACCAACTACAAGGAAGGGAGTAGCACAACTGGGAGGAAGGGGGCCCGGACTGTCGCAAGTCACCGTCATCAAAATATAGACAACCTGGATTTGGGGGGCAATGTGGGGGGGAAGCCATCATTGACCAGGGCAGCCAATATTTTGAATGCACAAACAGACCGGTGGGGACTTGATGAAGCAAACAGTGACTGGAAAAAAGCCGAATGGAAATAATCGAGCGCATCTTTGGGGAGAGGTGCAAGACGTGACGGTAAATACTTCAAAAAAAAAAATCGCCGGACACACGCAATGGGGGAAGAACTCGCTAAATCGAGTCCACAACACAAAGGGGGGAAAAAGGGGGAGAAAGAGAGAAGAGGTCGTAAGGACAGTGGGAATAGGGAAACTGGCCTTTTCAGAGAAGGGTCAACCGAGCGGAGAGGGACCAGTGTGCCCAATCGGAACAGAGGGTACCAGTCCAGGGGAAAACGTAGGAGAAAACAAAAAAAAAGGGAAAAAAAACTGTTGGCAAAAGGGAATCGCGAAGGGGGACTGGGGTCAGCACAGAAGAAACAACCTAAAATCACGGGGGGAGGGGATTACAGCTGGATACAGAGAGGGGAGGTCACGGACATCACACGGCTTCGGGGAAAAAGTGGATCAGTGGAAAAAACGTCTGCAAGCGGGGCTCACCTCCGAAAGGGAATGACCGGAGCAACAGCCACCCAAAGAGGAGCAGTGTCAAAAACTTTACTAGGAGCAAGAAAACGAAGGGCAGAGAAGCGGGAAAGGGAAAAAAGAACAAAACGTTGGGGTGAGCGGTAACCAGGGAAGACAAATTTGTTGGGAATAATTAAAATGGTCCATCTCAAAATTTGGAAGCGCAAAGAACAGTTAAAAGGAACGGGCAGGGGGAACAACAAAAGATTTCGGAACCATTTGGAACTATCACGCCTCTGACGCGGCAAAAAGTTAAATGTCAAAGGCAAGGTGGCGAGGGGGAACCGAAAAACAAAACTGGAAACACACTTAGCAAAAAAAGCAGATTTTCTGAGGGCGTCAGAAAATAAAAAGGACGACAGCCGCGCACGGGGGGGGCCGACAACTGGTGGGGTCTCAGTTGGGAACTAATCAAAGACATCAACAAGAGACGATAGCAAGGGAACAAACGCGAAAAAAAAAAAGGGGACTCCAACAGAGTTGGGGTCAGGGAGATGATGTCGATAGGTACTGTTGAGGGTGGGGGAAAAAAGAGGGGGAGAGAACAATCGAAGAGGAAAAAGATCAAGCTGCCAAGAAAAAAAAGTCAAAAAATATCTGCAGTGAGGGATGAAAAAGAAGCCGCTCTTCAATGGGGGAGGGGTCAGGCAGCTCAGAACCAAGTCATGGAAGAAAAGGGGGAAAAGATCGGGGTAGAGGGGAGAGTGGGGGGAATGGATGGAAGAGGAGGAATGAGAGAACGCTTATCACAAGGACAAAACTTCACTTGGATCAGCAAGAAGACTTCCCTCTAAAACTGATCATGAGAATTGCGCAAACATGAGAGTTCACTCAAAGGTATATCTCACATGAGAGTTCCCTCAGGCGACGGCGGAATATCAAAGGAAAAGAAACTATACGAAAAGAGAAGAAAAGATCGGATAGACGCTTGCAAGGCCCACAACGAGAATAATAGAAAACTGTTGGTGGATCCGGAACGAGTAGGAGTCAGTCCAAGGATTGTACAAGGGAGCACACCGAAGGACCCGGGAGGGCTGGTGCCCGACACAAAAATTTTGTGGTAAACAAATGGGGGGGGGGGTATCCAGAGCAAAAATAGCGAAGCAGGAGGGGGGGCGAGGCCATTTCGCATGAAGACAACTAAAAAAAATCGCGCGGGGAAACGTTTCGCGAAAAAGTTGGGACAAAAAAGGTGAGGGGTGAAAGGAGGAGGGGCAGGCCACGATGGGAAAGAAAAAGTCAACTCAGGGGGTGACCCAATTCAACAGCGCACGTAGTCGGGGGCAAGAATCATATAGAAAAACCAGGGGAACGCGGCGGAACGCCTGAATAGTTCTCAGACGCAGGGAAAGGAAAAATGGAAAGAAAAAGGAACTGGGAAAAAAAAAGGCCACTGAAATAAAGAAGGAATGAATGCCCATAAAACATTTGGACTCTTAGGGGTTTGGAAAATGTACGGAGGGGAAAGCAAGCGGGAGCAAGTAAAGTCTGCACACTGCGCAAAAATGAAGAGAGAATCAAATCGTCGCGAACATTGTGAGGGATGGAGTATTTTTCTAAAAAAATGGGGCAACGCAGTAAAAAAACAAATGGTACAGGAAGTGGAATAGAGATAACACAAACATAAGAACGGAAACAGAGGGGAGAGAAAATGCCTTAAAGTGGGGAGAGAGAAATGAGATCTGAAGTCTCCAATAAAGACGTCGCGGAAATATTGTCCGAGAAGAGACGAGGATTCGGAAAGCGTCCACTGAAAAACGAAAGCAATGGGAAGATGCATGAAAAACACCGAGGAGAAAAAAAAAGGAGCAAGGAAGGGAAAAAGAAATCTCTTCGTGAACCTTGTAAAACACGGAGGGGACATCCCGAGAAACGAGTCCAGTTACCAAAACAGGGCCAAAGGCTGGTCCTGAGGGACGTCAGCAGTGACGCGCGACAAAAGAACTCAAGGGAGGTAGCCAAGTCCAGGAAACAAGGTTTCTATAAGAAAACATCGTGCAATCGAAGAAAATTGAGAAAAAAAATTTGAAATGTAGGGTCAAAAAAAAGGGGGCAAACTCCAGCGCAGAAAAGTACGCAGCCGATGGGCCAAGGGGGTGGAGCGATTGCAAAAGGAACGCGCGATCGAAAAAAGAGAGCAGGGGGCCATGGACGACCTTCATCAGGAAGACACAAAAGGAGAAAACTCAAGGCCAAACATTTCCTGTAGACAATTGACTTCACAAAAGTAGGTGAGGGAACGCAGCAAGGGGAAGATCTGAGGGGGGATCCGGGACAAGGGGGACTCACTAATCTCGGTGAAATGAAACAAAAGAAGAGGGAGTGGAGGAAGTGAAAAGAGCGCAATGCAAGGCCGGAAAGAGAAGGATTCAAGGCAAGCGGAAAGCGTCGAAGGGGCTTGTCGTCTAAAAGAGGGATGCCAAGTCAAAGAAACATGCATAAAAAACTGCGGCGGGCAAACTCCACAAGTTTCAGAAAAATTGTGCAATGAAAGTTCGTAAACTCGGAGAGGATGATGAAGGAGTAAGAAACCGTAAAAAGGAGGGGAACTCCAGAAGGGTGCCTGGTCGGAAAAACAAAGGGCTTCTAGAAGTCCAATACCCGGGAAGAAAGTCGGTGCACAAAAAGCGAGGGGGAAAAACTTCCACTTTACATATCATATTGGTGTGATCCCGGGGGGGGCGCTCCGGCTATCGAAAGTGGTCCGCGTGATATTGGAATGAGGGGGGCAAAAAACGATCTCGACATAACAACAAAAACGGGGAATGCCACCGTGGAATAGGCGGCTGGAAAAAGGCAGCAGAGATACAGGGAGAGGGGGGGGAAACAGAGGGAATCAGGAAACACGGGACACACAAGTGGGAAACCATGGCGTTCAAATCTGCGAGCTTACAAAACTGGAACGGAACATCAAGATCAAGCCGCCAAGAAGGAGGTTGAGGGGGAAAAAGGAACCACAAGCGGTTTCAGGAAGGCCGACAAAGGATGAAATCCTCAAAATCGCCACCAGGACAGGGACATCCCTGTTCAGGAAGTCGTGCGGATATGACAACGGTTAGCAAAAAATGAGCAAGGAAGTTGCAGTTAAAACCTCCTCTGGTTGGGGGAAAAAATCAAAAAGTTTGACCATCGGCCCACAATAAAAAAAACGCGTTCAGATCGGAAACTGGGACCAAAGAGAACATACCACAACTCAACGAAACACTATCACAACATCACCCATGAGCCTCCCATCGAGAACAATCGAACCCTCGACACAAAAAACACTGGCGCACGGCACCATCAGCTGCAACAAAAGTACACAACAAACAGAAAAAAAAACTCTTGTCTAAAAAGGGAGAGGTCCCCTATGTCTCTTCTTAAAGGAAAATCAAAAAAAGGGCGTCCGCGAGAACACTGGGGGAAGAGTGGGCCGTGCACAAAATTTGAACGTGAATTAGATGAAGGACCCACAAAAAAAAACCTAAAATTTGAAAAGGTGACAAGATTCTTGCCAACGGGAAATACTGACAACACATAGCTATACCCATATCTAATCACCCGGAAAGTGTTACCAAAGAACATGGGACAAGCGAAAAATGTGATTCAAGTTTGTGTGGCAAGGAAAAGGTCGACCAGTCACCCTGGTCGCAGTGAAGGGCAGGGACCAAAAAAGCAAGGGGAAAGTGGGAAAAGGAAGCAGGGGAAAATGTGGACGTTGTTAAACCCTGGGGACAAAAGGGAAAAAGGAGAAGAATCGTGGAAAAAAACGGGGTCACGACTGAAACGGTAAAGGGCCAACAACCGTACTACACGCAAGGACAACATAGCGTAGAGAGAGAAACAAAAAAAAAGGAGGAGGAAATAGAGATATCGAGATGAGGCGGAGTGGCGTGGGGGAAAAAAAGGGAACTTTAAAAAGGTGCGTCGTGCAAAAAAGCAAACTATGCTCTACCCTTTGAAGTCCGCCCAAAAGGGGATTTCCAAACAGCCATGTCACAACGGTGGAAAATCGAAGAGAGAAAACGATTGTCGGGGGCAGGAAAAAAGAGTCATCAAAGAAACATAATGTGAACTTAAAAACTTCCACCAACCATTTTTTGGGGGGGGGTTGGGTTGTTTGGGGTTTGGGGTGGGGGTTGGGGGGGGGGGGGGGGGTTTGTCAGGGGTGTGAGGGTGTCTGGGTTGTTGGGGGGTTTTGGGGGGGGGGGTGGAGGTGTTTGTTTTAAGTTTGATTAAAAAAATAAGAAGGGTACGTGAAGGGGGTGTTGTGGGGGGGTAGAGGGGTGGGGTTGTGGTGGGGGGAGGTTGGTGTGGGGGGGCTGTTCAGAAGGGGCGGGGAGGCGTTATGGGGGGGGGGTGGGGGGGGTGGCTTATGGGGGTGGGGGGAGGGGGGGTGGTGGTTGTGTGAAAATTGGGGGGAGGGGGGGGTTTGGGGTGTGGTGGGGGAGTTAGGTGTGGGGGAGGGGAGGGTTTGGTGTGTGGGGTGCGCGTGCTGGGGGTGTTGGAGTGTGTTAGGGCTGCACTTTGCGGGTGTTGTGGGGCGGGGGGGGGTTGTGGGTGGGTTGGTTTGGAGGGGGGTGGGGGGTTGGGGGGGGGGGGCGGGTCGGGTCCGCCGGGTGCGAGCAGGGTTGGGGTGAGGCGGGGGGAGTGTGGACTGGTGATGGGGGTTGCTGGGGGGTTAGTTAACGAAAGGGGGTTTGTTATTGTCCAAGGCACTGCCTATGTAGGATGGGTGGGGTGTTGGTTGATGGTGGGAAGTGTTAGGGGGTGTGGAGGGTGGGGGGGTGTTGGTAGGCGAAGGGGGTGTGGGGGGGAGGGGGAAGTAGTTGAGTTGCTGGGGGTTAGGGGTGGGTTGTGGTGGGTCTGTGTGGAAGGGGATCGTTGGGGGGGGAAGGAAGAGAGATGGTGGGGCGGATTGTGGGTGAGGGGGTGAGTGGGGGGGGGGGGGCGAGGGACGAGGGGGGGCCCCCCCGCCCGGGGGGAGGGGCTGGCGTCCGGGCCAGCTCGGGGGGCAGGCCGGAAACAACTGACGTCGAGCCGCGGTATAAGTTCAAAGGGGAGGAGAGGGGGTGTCTCACTCGCATAAACACCTGAATTCTCAACGCCATCAGAGGGGAAATCAGGAGAAGCTCGAGGCACGACGAAGGGCAAGAAGCGGTCCTCTCTCAAGGGGAAAATGCGAACAATTTTTGGTGGCGGAAGCGGGGGGGAACCAGGGAAGAAGGGTGGGTTCAAAACTCCAGAGGGTCCCGGAACAATGGGGGGACGGTCAAAAAAGAGGAGGTGAATAGGACCGCCGGGGCGCAGGCTTGCCAAGTGGGAAGATGCAACTCCGCGCAGAAGGCCAAAAGTAGTGGTAAAGGCAGGGGGTTCAGTTAACTTAAGGAAAAGAACTGGTACGGTCTTCAAAGAGGTGGGGCGGCGGTAGCGTATGGGGAAGGGTGACAAAACCATACAAAAGCGGCAACCGAAACTGGATTGCGTGTGTCAGCTCTCCATCCAAGGAAGAAATAGAATCATGACGGGGTGGGGGGGGACACGCCTCTGAAGGGTTCACACTAGGGGGTCGGAGTTATGTCGAAGGCCGGGGGATTTTTCCCAAACCGTCTACAATCTCGATGAAAGTGAAGCGAAGTGACCAAAACTAGGTCACAAAAAATAACGAAGAGTGGAAGTGAAGGGGCGGCGGTATGCCAGATCGGGAAAGTGGATTGGGAAAAGCCGAATCAAGGAAAGGACAACCTTACTCTATAAAAAAAGAGTCACTTTGGTATCAAGTAAGTGATAAACTCGAAGGGAAAAAAATGAAATTGGAAAACGAAAACTGACGGGGAAAAACGGTTCTCAGGTTCGACTTAACTGGGGGGGGAATAGAGGACGAAAAAACTATAGGAAGGCCATGGGTCCGTAAAAATACAACGATTTCGCTGAAGGGAAAGCTGTGTGGGACAGCCAGAGGAGAGTGCATTCTGGACGAAAAAGGACACAACGGACGGGGGAAAAACGGGGGCGGAGGGTGCCCCGCCAGAAAGGGGTGGTCAATTGGGATCCAGGAATTCTTCGGCCGATGGAGAAGTTACCAATTGAACGACGGAGAAAATGTCCGAAGAAGAAAACACGTGCATCTGAAGGGGATCACAAAACCGGATGCAATTCGATGGACGCAAGGGGGCGCCCCCTTAGAGTTGAACAAGGGAAAAAAACAAGCTGTGAAAAGAAACAAGAAGTCTAGGCACGAGGAGGCTCGAACACCGCTGGACTGACTGGAGAACGCCGGAAAAACGAGGGCTACAGCATGGGGGCCAGGAACCAAGGAACGGTGCGCCTTGAGGGGTTAATGAAGAAAACAGCTGAGGGAGACTGTCACATGCCCGAAACGGTCCGAAAAGATTTTCACGAAAGGGAAGCGGTAGAATGCTCATGCGCGGGCCTGACGCAGTCCTTACGCGCGCTAAAGTCCGAGAACAATAAGGGCGGTCCGGAGGAGGGTGACTCAACAGATCGCGGGTTCAGGCGAAGCACTGGGGGACCGAAGGGAAGAGCAAAATACAAAACCAAACAACTGACAGGAGAGAGAGAATGCCGGAAAAGTGCTTCGAGGGGGGAAAAAGAGGGATCTGAGTAGCCACTAGACATCCGGGAAAATCTTGTGGAGCCCGATGATGGAAGAGTCCCCTGGCAGCAAAGAAGGAATAAAAACTAATCTAAGCGCTACATGTCCCAAAAAAAAAAAAAAATGACATCATTCGTGAAACCGGGGGGAAAGTCAGGTACAGGGATCATCTTGGGCATTGGACAAAAAAATTGAACAACAGTTCATTGGTGGACCGGCCATGACGCTCTCAGCTGACAAAGAGAGAAAAAAAAAACAAAAAAAAAAAAAAAAAAAAAAAAAAAAAAAAAAAAAAAAAAAAAAAAAAAAAAAAAAAAAAAAAAGAAAAAAAAAAAAAAAAAAAGAATAAAATGCAAATAAAAAAAAACCCACCCCCTGGCACCCCACCAAAAACCACAAACCCCGGGAAAAAAACAAAAAAACCCCCCCAAAACCCCCCCGCAACCAACCACACGCGCACTCCCCCCCCCCAAACACAACACCGCCACCCACCACAGCAACCACAAAAACCTAACCCCAAAACCATGCCAATAGTACGTTCCTCCTCCGTTCGAAGTTTTTAGGAAAAAATCTGGGTCCAAGACTATATGTCTTGCTCAGAGGTCTTGGAATGTTTTCAACAAACTTAATTCAATTTTTTTAAACAAAAAAAACCCAACCTTACCAATTACGGCGAGCAGATGTAAATCCGTTTGTGTTTCAAATCTGGGAAAGAGGGGAAGGGGAGGGTAGGGATGGGGCGGCAGGGGGGGGGGGGGGACCTTAGCCTTAAAGAAAAGGGAAAAGTCTGACATAGAAAAATCCAATTGCCGTAGAACCATTGAACGCAAAAATTTCGGCGGCAACAGCCTAAATGGTCCAGCAGATCTTTGTCTACAATGTCGCAGAAAGTGCACTCATACTCGTGTCAATGACAAAAGAACCGTCACTTGAGTCAAAGCCCTTTTTTGTGTCATCAAAGCGGGATCTTTTCGGGGCCAGAACAGACGGGGGGGGGGGCTGGCTTCAAAGAGCGCCGAAATTCAATGGCGACAGGGTGAGTGCAAAACTAACGTTTGTCGGGGCAATGAAGGGAATATTTGAAGACACTAGTCTGGGCATGAAAGTGGAAAAGGCAGGGATTAAATACTTCCCGTCTGGAAAGGGGAATTTTGAGGGAGGGGTCTCTCAAGGAAACAAGGGGGGAAGAGCGTCTCAGCATAGAAATTCACGTCAGATCGTAGGGGGGGGGTGATCCATCACGTTTGCACAAGGCGAGCGAAGTGGCGAAGAAAATTGATTGTTCTTTTCAAACCAAAGCCTCCCGGAAGAAGAAAAATGAACGAAAGCAACTCGGGGGAAGGGGAAACTCGAGGTGGAGCCGTGGAAAAAAGTGACTGGCGAGATGTGAACGACGGGGGAAGTTAGATGAACACCCAAAGATCATTTATGAACCCGTGTCCGAGCATCGTCCAGGGGGGGGGGGGAAGCCAGCAGAGAACCGCCAAGAACTTAGTTGGTGGTCAGGAAAGTCAGTACATAAGGTCCCACCCAAGGAAAACTGCCTTGTGAATAGATGGGCGGGGTCAGCGCGTATTAAGTAAAGGGTCAGAAAAAAAAGAAGGCATCACAGGCGGGGGGCATTGCACCAACGCCTCTTGGTGGGAGACAAAACTGGGCCCGCAGGGAACAAGAGGGAGAAAAAAAACCGTGTGATTCGCCTGGTGTAAAGCTACCGAAAAAACGGGGTCTGGACAGGGAAAAGGGCGGGGCCGCCAACCGCAACCTTCTCAGACACTCGTGACGGGCTAGAGTATACAGAGAAGAAAAAAAAGGCTTGCGGATGGGGGGGCTTGGGACCTGGAATTCCGGATGGATGACAAAACACCGCCACCCCTTTTTCCCCCCCACAACCCCGACGCCGAAGTTGAAGTATACAAAAGCTGGGGCCAGACGCGGTTAAACTTCGTAACCACGAATCGATAGAGGACTAACGCCGGGGGGGGTGGGGTGTGGCAAAGTGGTGGGAAGAAAACAGGCTTGAAAAATGGAACGAGGAATGTGGGGCCTGAAACAAAAGACCGGGGAATGGAGTAAAGAGGTACATTTAAAAGAAGGTGAAAAAAATGGTCTAATTGAAAAAGGGAAAGCGAGGGCACGGGGGGGGCCGTACACTACTGAACAAAATGGGAAAAAAAAGCTTCCCAAGAAAGGGAAAAAAAAACGCCTCGCTGAG
>Ga0179593_1491725_pt1 | contig 12972 bp, 13 predicted proteins | sample CZODoug2_1_08_16_FD_185931 | JGI IMG/M metagenome (GOLD analysis project Ga0179593, IMG submission 185931) | Vadose zone soil fungal communities from Angelo Coast Range Reserve, California, USA - CZODoug2_1_08_16fungal (PacBio error correction) | ecosystem: Environmental > Terrestrial > Soil >...
CATAAAAACGAGCTCAGAACATAAAAGATTAAAAGAGGGTTTGAAATGAAAGAAAGGGTCCGAAACAGCTTACCTCCGGGTCGTAGTTAGACATCATTGAAATGGCTGGGACTTGGGGGAAGGAGATCAGGGCAGGCGGTTGAGAAAGAAGATCTTTTGAAATTATGGCCTTAATATGACTTGGAGTTTGAGGTCATAGGAAGTGACTAAGAGAAAAATCCAAACTCCGAAAAAACCCCTAGGACTAAAAGGGAAGTCGAGCGTGATTGCCCAAGGCGGACTAGTTATAGAGCAGTGTCAGGGGGGGGGAGTAAGGCGGAGGGGAAGCTCCCCGACCAGACAGAAAAAGGGATCCTCCATGTAGCTTACCAGGTGTCAGTCATATATGACCAATTCGCGAATCTAAATGTGCAAATAAAGACCGATTGAAACTGAAAAGAAACAAGGAAAATCGCCTCTGACGATTTCCTGCAGAAGACATGCTCCCAAGACCGCTGTTTATTGTTTCGGATCGCTCTCCAACTGGGCTATTTTGAAATCTCGGGGCAAAAGCGAGGGGGTCACGGTACGAAGTCCGCTCGTATTAAGAAATAAAGAACCTCGAGAAAAAAGCTTAAACGCCGATTCGGAAGCGTTGTGTCTTCAAAAATTCCTTCCCGGGCTCCCACGACTAAGAGCAAGTCGGTGGGGGGTTAGGAAAATACGGAAATAATACCGCTGGGGAAGGCAGGGGTTCTTTTTTCACTCGAAGCAGCGAAAGGAGATTGGGCCTGACAACTGCTGAGTAAGCCGGGGAGCGTTCCGCGAACTTCTTGCTGAAACTGGAATGATAAAAAGTAGGAGAACGGGGGCAGAGGGGTCGACAAGCCGGAACGGCTCTCTCGACTGATACTGAGGACCTGAAGCTACCCGGGACGGGTTCACGGCTCCGAGAGGTTGGAAGGAAAAGTGGGACATGGTCGACAACCGGCTCAAAAGAAAACACCCAACGAAAACAGGACTGACACATCATAGAAAGATTTTGAACGGGGAGGGGGGGGGAGGGAGCGCGCTGGCTGGATACCTCAACTACTGGACAGAAGGCTGTTATCGACCGGTTTTAACAGGCTCAACAGAAAGGGGAGGGGAGGCTACGAAACCAGAAGCGCCCATCGGAGCGGGGAAAGTATCAGTGAAAAACGCTCGTCGTGATGGGGGAAGGGATAATGAGAAAGAATGAACGGAGGGGAGTAAACCTCCTGACGCTAGACGCAGGCGTGCTCAAGGTCTTACGCGCCAGACGGCTGGGAAGTATAGGAATACGAAGGGGGAACGAAGGAAGGGAAAAAATAGGGCGAAGTCGCTCGATAAGACAAGGAAGCCCCGCGCCACCTCGAAAAAAAAAGAAATCCTGAGCAAAGGGGAAAGGACGCTGTCGACCGAGAGAATTGGGAAACTGACGAAGGGGGGAGACAAAAAGACTCCGGGAGCAACGGTCACCGCGGACACCTATACAACTTTCTCGGTGGGGTATAGCTCCTACCACCGCCCGTTTAGAAAAGAAGAAGAAGAACTTCAAACGCGGGAACGTGGCTCCCAGCCGCGGACTCGAGACAGGGCTCCTAAAAATCACGTGCCAGCCTCGAGCGGATCGCGCGGCGAGAAAAGGATCTACGGATCGAAAGCAAAAGGAAACCGCAGCGTGAAGGACACACGCAGGAAAGTCAGGTCGAGACCCGCTCGGGGGAGAAAGCTCCTGCCGTGCTCGAAAGGCGGGGGGGGTTGGTCGGCTCGCTGTGGCCAGTCGGATTCAGCTCACGAGGAAACGTGTCCTGACGGGGCGGAGAGTCATCGCCGAGCGAAGCCCTCAAGTACGCCGTGAGCGGACAGGAGATCATAAGAGGGAAAAAACGGAGACGCCGGCCGCGTGGGTCCTCTAAAGGGACAACCCGCGCTGGGGGACGCGTCGCTCCGGGCGCTGGCCGGAGGTCGCTCTACAGGGACGACTTTCAAGAAGATCCTCCAATACGCGAAGGTTTGAGAAAACCCATCTGAAGCAAGCGCCGCCGCTGATCCCGCGCGCAGGGGGCGAGAGCGCATAGCAGAACCTTTCTCGCGGCGACCTAGAATAGGAGCTACTTTCCAGAAGGGGTTCGCCGGGGAAAAGAGAAGAAAGGACTTCAGCACGGTCAGGTCCCGGGCCAGCCTCGCGTAAAGGGAAGAAATTGAAAGGACCCGCCAGGGAAGCTTCCCGGCGATTCTGAGGGAACATAGATCACAAACGGAACGAGAGCATAGGCACCCGCCTGCAAAGGGGGACGTCTCACATCAGAAAAAACTGTTGTGCGGGACACCGCCGACGAAGGGCCGCACGCCGAAATCCTACCCCTAAAGTGACCGGGGTAAAAGGGCCGCCGGCTTGCGACTGATACCAAAACTCTCAATCTCTCACGATTAGGGAAGAGAACGAGGATGCATCGTTCGGGGGGGAGAAAAAAGCCAGAAAAGGACGTCCAGAGAGGGGCCGGAGGAGGTCGGGAGGCAGGCCAATCCGTCGGCGTCACAGAGATTGGGGAGAGGGAAGCTAAAGGTGCCTCTGGAAGGGATGAAAGACCCGTGGAGAGAGAAGAAAGAAGGGTGGCCGGGAAAGCAAAAGCCCAGGGGATGAAGGACGAGCAGGTCGAAAGTTGAGGGACTTACTAGGGGAGAATTGGGGGTCACTGGCCCGGACCGTGGAGATCGACAGGCTGCGCAAAGCGAGAAGTGGTACAAGCAGAAACGAAAAATCTGAGAGTCAGAATCGATCCATGTGAGGAACGATCCGCCGCTCAATAAAAGCCGCGTAAATCGAACATCTGCCAAATCTGGTGAAACCTAGAGGGATAGGTGGCGGGGGCCGCGGGCGAGGAAGTCGTCCTAGTGAGCAGCCTCTTCGGAAGTAGGAAGCGAGCGAAAGAGAACGACGGATTTTGAACTGACTAGCAAACGCAAAAAAATGGTAATTTTCGGGGGACTGGGTATCCGCCAGGGGGACAGTTCTACGAAATGGATTAGTCGGGCAGAGGGGAGTATGAGAAAGCTCACTTCTGAAAGGTCTGTCCGCACACCATTACGAGAGATTCCAGGAAGGAAAAAGGAGAAAGTAAAAGGAACGACCTGAGCTGACTGAGTGTTGCCGGTGACGAAAGGCTGGGTTCTCTCGCGCGTCCGCGACAATCTCTAAGCCAGCTCTCAGTAGGAGGACCGGCTTGAAGGGCGACGGGAGAGGATATGACTAACTGAAAAAGAATGGTCCCTGCTAGAGGGAGAAAAGGATATTTCTCCTCTCCAATCCAAGGATGTCGGGGAAGGCGGACCATTGGAGAAAAAAAACGGAGGATTCCATCTCCGAAGGATAGAAAACAAAGAAGAGTAAGACGTTGGTTCAGAAAAGAACGGCAGAAGGTCAATCTCGTCTCCTGGAGCAGTCCCTTAATTCGTAGGAGAAGGGTCGTAAGTATCCCATCCAAGTTCCTAGAGAAAAAACAGGCTAGCGGGGGCATAAACCGAGCCCGAGGGAGAGGGTAATAGCCAAAAAAAATGGAAGGCGGGAGAAATGGACGTCGACGCCTAACGAAGGCGACTCATTACTAGAATGGACAAAACTTACTCCTCTCACCCGCTGGGGGGAGACATCGAGCTCGTAGGGTCTTTCCCCTGCCAAGACAGCTCTCCTCCTAAAATAAAAAGGTTCGATGGGGGGAGACAACTGATTAGGCAGACAGAAAACCCCTCCCCGGGGGGACACCTGCAGGGACTCTAAGTGACCGGTTCTCCTAAAGCGCATATGCAAATGATTTTCACTTGGGTTTACCGTTCCGAACGCGAGAAGGTCCCTCTCAGAGAGGGAGGCCGGGAGGAGATGAGTTATTCCTCCATCTAACAGGCGTTTTAGGAGGCCGTCGGTCAGGGAAAAAAAATATAAAGCGAGAAGATCTAATAAGAGTCGACTACACAAGGGGGAGAAGACAAAAAAGCCTTCAAAAACGAAAATGTCCACTAAGCAGAAGGTCTGCGAAAGCAAACTCCGGGGTAAGCAGAAGAGGAATTTTGTTCGTTCAGAGGCCCTCCCACAGAAATACACCTGGGTTGTTCTCAATCACCAAGAAAGTAGTCGGTGTCCCGCGAAGGGTCGAAGGTCTAAGGAATCAGCCAAACTCGTATAGCACAAAACTCAGTCAATAGAAGTGGCGAGGAGCGACGAAACGGCTCCACTCCGCGTTAGGGGGCAAAGGGATCCTGCCGAGATGCGGCGTCTTTCGGAAAAAAAAGGGGGGAGCTCGGTAAAAAAGGGTGACGTGATAGGTCGAATGGGGCCTACGAAGCCGAGAACGGTCCGCTACCTGGGCGGGGGTCCTTTGAACTGGGAAGGGGCGAAAAGAACGCAGCATAAAGAGAACCATGGCGACTAAAAAAAGGATATAGAAGATAGCCAAGGCGCGGAAAGGGCGAGACAAACTCGCTTCCTCGGGGAACTGAGTACTCAAAGACGAGGGGGGGGGGTGCTGAGTGGTTCTGATCATCCCCATACCCCAAGAGGAGTCACTAGCACCCTGGGGGGTAGGAATCGAGTATACCGAACGGGAGGGGAGCCATCTGCAGCAACACATAGAGAACCTGAAAGCAAGGATCTCGCAGAAAAAAAATGGAACCTGAATTTACCCTTCGGGGGAAACGGGGAAACCTGACCCGCGGCTGGGGACCTGTCGGGCCTCACTTATAAAAACGAAGACCGTGCTACAGGAAAAGGGTCCGCCCTAGCGTCCGGGCCAGGCTGAATCTAGAGAAAAAAACACGGAGGAGAGGAAAATGGAATGGGGAGTATGATAGCTAACCTATACACGGCGTTGTTTGGGAAGAAAAGGTGAGAGAACTGTCAAAAGGCAGAGCGTACCGAAGGACGTCAGTTAAAAGACTAAATGTGTGGGACGGGCAAGTTAGTCTTCTCGGGTGGAGATCTGGAACGGAGGTGAGTTAATAGATGGGAAACGAGGGACTACGTTGAAGATTACTGAAGGGGGAGAAAGGGAAGAAAACGCCCAGAGCACCTTTCTCCTACTAGACGAGAGATTCTAAAACCCCTGCGATTAAGTGAGAGGGCGTGAGCTCATAAGGGGAATAGGAGAGGTCAGGGCTGAAAGTGTCGAGAAAACAGAACATATTATTGGCCTCCTATGAAGTAGGATAGTTTTTATATATTAACATGCTCAAAAAGTCGAAACTAGAAGAGGATGACGAGGCTGTAAAAAAATCAAAAGGCCAACCGACTGAATTCCTATCGGGCGCAGGCAAATTTCTCCGGGGGGGGGGAAGTCTTGGTCTCTCCCCGGGGTTGTAGAACTCAAGTACGGCGCGCATAGGAGGTCGTCAGAGGAAGAGATAGTGAAGCCAGAACAATCGGTAGAAAACCGAAACATGATTCTATCTGTGGGGTGTGATGCACGAAAAAGAACAGAATCGCGAAGGCCTGTGGTTTTGGAGGAAAGTGAGAAAGAAACAAACATATATCCCAGGAAGGATTCGTCGGTTGAGCCGCGCTAGCAGCGCAAGGGATTGAAATATCACGCGTAGAGCCAGGGGCTCTCCTGAAGGGTTTTCTTAGAACTGGGAGGTACTCTGGAGAGAGACAAGAAGCGAGTTTCAAGCGGGGACCGGAGAGATGGCCGAAAGAAGACAAAAAGGGCTTGTTGGGGAGGTCACAAACCTATGGGGCTCGCTAGGAAGTAGAGGAAAGAGATCAGGGGGATACTACTTGTGACAAATGTAGAACACGTGATAACCCAGTACTAAAGCGTGTTTAGTACCCATCGGGAGTTACGTGTGACCACAACAAGGGTCGGGGAGCGAGGACAAGGAGGGGAGTCTGGCTTTCCGCAGACTTTTCTCAGCGGGGGGTGATTAGGGCGCCAGGAAAACCATAAAAAAAAAATGGGAGAAACTCCTGAAACGAAGATAGTTCTGCCCGGGGGAAACCAGCTCGAAATGGTCACTTCGGTAATTTCTCAACTGGATATGATTCTTTCCACTGCTTATATCGGTAAAAAGTGTCAAGTCCATAAATTCCGGGGTTGTGGAGGAGGGTAGACTGATAACGACCGTGCGGGAGTCAAGGGAGTCCGGATACGTCAGAGATTGCTGAATGGTGTTGGGTTAATATGAGGACCGTGGGGAAGAACCGCACAGGTCTGGGGGGACGGCAGCCGCAATCGAGGGAGGCCGGAAGGCCCCGCGCACCACAGGCGGGTACCCCGGGGAAGCGTGCGCCCAGTCAGACCGAGGGATCACTCGTGGGGGGGTTGAGGATCTCGAAGGGTAGGGAATCAAAAAAAAGCAACTTATCAAACTGTAAAAACAAACCTACGCAAGAATATGGGAAAAAGAAGAGGGTCCTGCAGGAAGAGACAAGGGGGAAGAGGGGGGGTCCGTTCACGATAAAGGGACCTCAGAGACCTCAACTTTGCGCCTCAAGAAAGGCGGGAGAAAAATGAGCGGAGCAGCAGAAAGGGGGACAAGCTCAAAAAACGCGATGGAGGCCGGCGCGAGCGAAAAAATCGGGAAAAACGTCACACAAAAAAACTGAGAAGCTCGTGCGAAGGCTACAATGAACGCCTGCAAGCGCAGAGGGGTGCAGGGCGGAAGGAGAAAGTTTTCCAAAACAGCGAACTGCCTCCTGCAAAAGTCAAACCGTGCGCGGGGAGGGATTGAAAAAAGAAGCCGGGGGAACCTCCGTCAAGAGAAAAAAAGGGAAAAAATTAAAAAAAAAAAGGATCGCTCAACACGGAAAGAGAACTTTCTCGGGGGGAACGTTCTCGCGGAGTTACAAAACATCGTCTGAAAAGAGGGGGAGGAGAGGGACCGGGGCGCAACTGGAGAGAGCTTAGTGGCTCGGAAAAGACTTCCCGAAGTGCCGAAAATGCCGTGGTTAATCACACCGCGAAAACGGGGGGGGAGTCTGGGCAAGATGAGAAGGGGGGGGGCCGAAGATACAAGGACTACTCTGAATCTATAAGTCCGAAAAAGGGTGCAGGCTAGGAAAAACGGGCGGGGGCTCGGACGAGGGGAAATCGGCGGAGCACGGGTCATAAACCGTCTAGAACAGGGGGCCGGAAAGGAACTTGTGGAACTCCTGTTCCCGTACCACACAAAGCTCGCGCAATGCTACGGTTGCAAATAAACGCCGGCAAGGTCGGGAAGAAAATGGAGTGCGTTCGAAGAGGAAGAACAGGAGGAGGACAAGCGGTTGCAACCAGGAGGGCACTGAGCCTGACTAAGAAGAACTAACTCTCTTGCGTCAAACTGAAAAAGATTTCACCTAAAAAAAAAACATGGGGGGGGAACCTTTCGACCGGGTATAGGAGGGGAGCCTGCAGTATGGAGCTCAGGACCCGAGGAGAAACAGGCAGAAAAAAGAGAATCTTCACAAAAACGTTAGGGAAATATAGAAATGGGAAATGGCTGGAACATGAAGACTTCCAGAACAAAAAAACACAAAATGACGTCCACGCAGATAAGGAAAAGGGGGGGATGGGACGGAGAAAGGGGTGGTGCTGAAAGCTGGGTCGCACGAGAGGTCTTATATTATCAATGTGGCCGCCCGGGTTCAAAGAAAGGAGCAGGAAGGGGGAAGACCGATCGCAAAAAGCACATGTTGGCCGGGGGCAGCTAAAAGAACCCGTTGATGACGAAAAGGCATTAGCTCGCTGACAAAAACTTTGGGCAGAAAACTTGAGGGAAGGACACGCACGAGGCAGGGAAGAACCCAGCGGACGTTGGGGGGAACGTGATCCTAAGCAGGAGCAGTCTCAGCGAACGCTACTACGAGTGGAGGGGCCAGCACGGGCGTGGGAAAGTCTAGATTCAATTGAGTCACCCGTATGCGTGGTTGAGACAGTAGTCGAGTCCCTGTCAAGAAAAAGAAACCTTCTCGTGAAGCCGATAGGACAGGAGCACAGAAAGGGAGACGCGGGTAAAAACAGAAGGAGGGGGTGGGGGGGGAAAAATACTCTATCTACTTGTGGAAAACCGCTTACCGGGGGGGGAAGTGCATTCTAGTGGCATGTGGGGGAGGGAAGGGAGGATGGGGGGACTTCTTACGGGAGGAAAAAAAGATCAAGCACGTCGGTAGGGGGAAAATACGAGGAGTGAAGTTATCGGAACCTAACGGAATGAGGCCCAAGCACCCTCCGGGACCAAAAAACGCTGCCTCTCATGGGAAATTATAAAATCGGAAATAAAGAAATCTAAAGATTTTTTAGGGGGGGAAAACTATCGGTTGAAGGGAGAGGCGAAGAAAACGCCCAGACAGCGGGGAGAAGAAAAGGGAAAGCTCTGCAATTGCTAAGGCGCGTATGCGGAGAAACACTGCGTAGAGACTGACGCAGGAAGGAAAAAAAAAAGGAAAAACAACAAATCCTTCTCAGCGATCTCGTAGAAACGGGAGCGTCAGCCGGATGGCTAAACCAGGAGCGTTCGAGGAATGAGTGACCGAGTCCCTCCAGGTGAAATGGGGCACACAAGACGATAAAGGGAAACCGAAGCGGCGGGGAGGAGTCGGGGGCCGTCAATAAGAAGTGGGGGGACGACAGGTGGGCTCAAATTACGCAATTAACAGGTAAAATCGGCGAAGGGACGCAACTTACTTCCGGGGGGGAAAGGACGCAGGAGATGGCCTCGTCTCGGAAACTCAAACGGGGGAGGAGCCGCTGAAACAAAAAAACCAATCCTACCAAGCGAGCGCTAGGGTGGGGAAAATGGGACGCCCTCGTGGAAAGCGGTCAATTACAACTGAAACACGAGGGATACCGGGGTACTGTCAAAACAATACGCACGAACGGCTCTCTTCAGGAATACCAATCTCGGAAAGAGGGGGGTGGCGAAGTTTGGTTGCTGGGCCCGCCGAAGGATCCTTGGGGGGATGTACGTTCACAAAAACTCGGCATCCTGGACCAAAAAACCGGGTTGGGACAGGCCAACTAGGGCGGGAAAGGCCAACCAAAGGCCGTAAGCTGAGAACGCCCCTGTTTGGGGGGGGACAACCAACTGCGTGTCAAAAAACTACGAGAGGGGTCTCGCCCCTCTTGGAGGGGACCCAGTAATTTTTAAAAGGGGAATGAAAAGGTCAAGTATGTTCACAGAAAAGCGTACTCTTGAAAGAGCGGATTAAAGAGGGGAAAAAAGCAAAACAGGGTCAAAAAGCCTTCGAGAGGGTAGGCCGGGATCATATAAAAAAATTGCTATGGGGGGGGGAAGCATGGCCAGGTCGTAACTACAAAAGGAAAAAAAACATCGAAAAAACAAATAGCTACTACAGGGGCGTCGAAAGCCCAGGGTTTCTCCAGTCCTCAAAAAAAAGACTGCTAACGGAGCTCCGACGCTGACAGGGCACAAGGAAAGTACGCAGAGCAGGAGCGAGGCACATCACCAAACGCCTGACGCGGGGGGGATCGGAAAAGGGGTGGGGACACGTCTTGCAACCAAAGGGGAGAGGGGCGCGTGGGGGGGGAGGGGAAAGGGCGCGTGACCGATGCAGAACCAAGAGGGGGAACTGCTGCTGTCAAAGGGTCTCCTGGCGATCACTAAGGGGACTAAGGCACGACCGGGCGGCAGGAACAGGGGGGAAAAGGGTAACCCGGCGCGAAAAAATAGTTGGAGCGAGCGAAAAAAATAAAGACAGGTCGGATGCTCCGGGCGCCTGCAAAGGAAAAGCTCGGAGGAAGCGGGGAGTGAAACACGGTCAGACGGGGAAAACACAACCTGTAATGAGTGTTCAAAGTACGGGGGAGAGCAGGGTGGTTAATATCCGACAGCTAAACGCGTCAAAAGATGGGGCAGGAGCCTGCTGTCGGGTCGGGAGGGAGAAAGGAACAACAAACGATAACCCGAAACTACAAAAGAAGGGGAAGATCGACGCGATCCAAGGGGACTTCTACAAGGGGTTGGGCCCTTCGCTCTACCTCTGTTCATAGGGAGCCGCCAGAAAAGCGGTGTGGGAGGGGCGTGGGTGTTCAAGGTACGTTCTTGAAAAAGCAAGCTTGATGTCAAATTCGCAACGTCGGGGGCGGGGAAACATGCGATTACAACCGCCTGAACGAAACAAATGTAAGGGAAAAACAAAGACGGATACAAAGCCGCTAGCCAAGGAAAGCAACTGGGGCAACCCTAAGGTGGAGGGTAAGGGCTTAACTTAGAAAGGGGGGGGGTGGGAAAGGGCATGCTGCAGAGGACCGGGGCTAAAGAAAAAATTGGGGCAAGTCACAAAACCGTACAGAAAGGATAGGGTACGAAAACCAGAAGGATGAAGAATCGCCTGAAAGTCGGGGATCACTCTCAAAAACAAAAAAGGGAGGAGGGGAAGAATTCAAAAACACGAAAAGCGTACTCTCTCATTATGGGGAAAGAGAAACGTGAAGTAGTGGGACACGGGCTGGGTTAGAATTGAACCCCGGGATCAAACCGTCCGGAAGGGGAACGTCGCACCAACGGACACAGTCACCGGGGGGGTGTGGGAGTTGCTGGGGGGGAGGTGCGTAGCGCTGGCTAAAGGAGAAAAAAAGTAAAAAAACGATGGGTCAAGGGGGGAGGTAGTCGGCGGCAGAAGGTGAGAGTAAGAGGTGAAAACGCTAACGGACGACCTCTAAAAAAGAAAAGGGACTGTACACGAAAAGAAACATAGGTAGCAAGGAGGAGCAGGAGGTGCCAGGAGCACTGCCTGGGGAACGTGCTCGCCTTGGGGGAAAAAAAGAAAGGGATCTTATATTATGTGGGGCTTCTCCAAAAAAAAAACAGAGGAGGCACCCAGGTAGAGGAACGCGGGAAGCGGAGGAGGGGCCCAAAAGTCTAAATAAACGGGGGGGAACCGACTGAGAGAAAAAAAAAAATCACAAGCTGCAAAATGACCAAAAGCGCCATGCGCTCAGAAAGAGGTTTGGATTAGGGGTAGGAGGGGACAGCTGTGAACAGAGATATTGGGGGGAAGATTGGGGTTCCGAGCACAGGAGTGTAACCTAGAAACAAAAGCGAGGGGGGCCAGGATACGCAGAGCTACACGGACGGGGCCGCGGGTTTGGCAAAAGGGATCGGGAAACGACAAACTAAAAGAACTCCGCATCAAGTGGGGGGTGGCATGATGAACAGGAAAAAAAAAGATATCAAGACGAGCAGGGAGAAAAGCTTGGCGGGGGGTTTTCCAACTCTGAAAGCACTTAAGATGGGCAAAAGAATATGGCTTCTGTCGCGGACGATGCGAGTCTTTGGGGGAGATTAAGAGTCGGGTAAGGCTCTCCTACTTGGATGAACTGTCGAAGAACGCCAGCCAAAGAGCGACGGGCGTGCGCATTAACGGCATCCAACAAAAGAAGCCGTAACATGGGCTCTCAAGGGAGACCGGAGCGGGAACTCTAGACTCTGTCATGGACAGGTACGGGTAGAAACCTTGCCCAAAAAGAAGGGGCCGGCAAACTACAATGAAGAGAAGGCCTGGCGGGGGGCGAACCCCTTGAGTCTTACTAAAAAACAAAACGGGGTATCCCAAAAGGGTCAGTTTATTCAAAAAAAAACTGGAAAGGTCGGTCTGCCCGGCAAATACGTGGCGCAATCAGGAACGGGGAAAGGATACCAAAACGGGGGAAGGGTGCAGGGGCGGGAAAACTAGTCGGGAGAAAAAAGAAAAAAACAAAGCGACGCCCAGCATGGGCGCGCAGAGGGGGAGGAAAAAGGGGGGGGAAGAAGGCCGGGGAGGGGGGGCAGCGAACTCTTGGCAAAGTCATGGGCGGGAAGGACGCCTGACGGACTCTAATCTCGAAGCGAAACGTCGCAAACGCGCGAGAAGGGGGATAGACGCCTGAAGGGAATAAAACCCCGAGCTAGTCCGCACGACTAAGGACCTAAACGCTCTACGCCGGAAAGGGAAACCAAAGCCTGCGAGTCACCTGAAGGGGAAAAAAACTCGAGCAAAACGAGCGCGATTGGGGGGGGCGACTCAGGGAAAGAGCGGGAAATCACACTCCCAGGGGAGCCGGTCACAGCGTCTAAAAAAAGGGAGACGTAGGGTAGAGCTGAAGGGGACAGAGCCTCGGGAAGAAAGAGCAGGAAAAAAAAATTTGGTCGAGGGCAACTCAATCAACCTGTCCAAAAAAAAAAAACGCGCTCGCGATCGAAAGTGCGAGTAAGCCGCGATGGAGGGGCGTCGAAAAAAAAAACGCTAAAACCCGAAATTCAAAACGAAAAAACAGCCAGGAACGCATCGTTCTATCCGGGACGGCAGAGGCAAGGGAGGGGATGGGGGCGGGAAGGGGTTAGCGCTAGTAGAGGGCACCGACGTCACTTGTCCAAACGCCAAAAAAAAAAAAAGCCTGAAAAACTGTCGCCGGGAAACGATCCAATGGAGGATCTCAAAAAGGAAAGGGGAACGGAACTCGGAAGGAGCGGAAGGGGGGGCGGTCCTTCAAAACCCGAGGAGAATCAGAACGCACACGAGGCAGGCGGGGGCAAGGGAAAAGGCGAAAACGCGACAGGGACTAAAGCCGCTGCACGGAACAGCTTGTTGAAAACCTCAATTGGCGCAGTGACACAATGCCGGGGACAAGGGCAGAGCTCGAAAGACGGCGGGCGGGTCCCAAGGGCGAAATCGTCTTCAAACGAACGTTCAAACTTCGAGCGGTGAAAAACAAAAAACAGGACCGGAGGGACGGAAAGGAAAGGACGCCGTTCCCGGGCCAAAGAGAGAGGAAATCAAGAAGCACTCAGGAAGAGGAAAGGTGCCTGGACGACCCAAGCCACCTGCTTCGTATCTCTCACCCTTCGAGAGCAGCGTGCACAAGACGGCACTAGAAGCACCGCTGACCTACGAAAAAGACAAGCCAGTGGGGAGGGCCCACCCAACAAAACAATCCCAAAGAGGAAAAAGGAGTCGAACATAATGGGGTCAGGACTGGCCAGAGCTCGCCCGCGCCGGCA
>Ga0179593_1518674_pt1 | contig 12972 bp, 15 predicted proteins | sample CZODoug2_1_08_16_FD_185931 | JGI IMG/M metagenome (GOLD analysis project Ga0179593, IMG submission 185931) | Vadose zone soil fungal communities from Angelo Coast Range Reserve, California, USA - CZODoug2_1_08_16fungal (PacBio error correction) | ecosystem: Environmental > Terrestrial > Soil >...
CAACGCATGTTGAGAAGAAGACCGAGGATGCTTTCTGTCCGAAGCAGGCAGCGTCTCAGGGCCGAAAAAAAAAAAGGCTCAAAGGGTCAGTCCTCACTCGATGATGATGCAGCTGTGGTTGTATGCTCGGTTGAGGTGCAGGGTCTCGGGGGCGAGGGAGGTTGAAAGGCGATTTTCGCAGGGAGAGAGGCGGGGAAAAAAACTCCGACGGGGGGTCCTCTCCTCGCGCCGATAATCTTCTCGGCGGGCCTCCGAGAGCTTACCTAGAGGCTGGTCGCAAGCGATGTAAAATAAAAAAAGATTGAGGAAAAAAAGGGCCGACCTCCTGTGATGGAAAGATACAATTAACTCGAGGGGGACTCTAAGACTCCATATATGGTTGAGATCGAGGGGAAGCGAGGCCAATAGCGAAAGTGGGGAGGGGGACGGAGAGGGGGCTTGGGCGTTCTTTGAGGATGACAGGGGTGTTAGTCGAGGGAACCGATTTTAAGTCGTGGTAGGTGAGGTAAATAAGGGCGGCTCGACCCAACTGCTTGTCTGCGGGCAACCAGCACATATGTTTTTTAAATTCAGACACTGCTAGAGGCTGACTTACGCGTATGGTTTGCCGGCGATGGAAGAAGCGGGTGGGGACGGCTGCTGATCCCATAATCCAGTTTACGGTTCGCATGCTTAGTCCCACCTGAGCTTGCCGAGGGATCGGAGACGCAGGCGTGCCAGCTATTGCGCAAAGTGTGCGAAAAGTGGGGGCATCGCCCTGCTGCTTGCGTCTGCCAAGGGGGCCGATGATCGGGGGGGGGCGGCGAGTTGTCGCCCGAGCACGGCCTCTAAAATCGGCGGATGCGGTCCCGAGTAAGCTCGTGAGGGGAAAGGAGTCAGGACCATCGCCGATTATCTCGAAGCAGGCCGACTGTTAAAATATCGTGGTGCTGGTTGTCGAGCAACAATGCACGGAGCCACGGATTTAAAGCCTCCCTTTCGCGGTTGTGCCGATGGGCAGGACCGGCCATCGTTGCGCGATAGACATCATGCTACTGCAGGGAGGGGATCCGTGTGGCTTGCGGGCTTCCTAAAGTGGGTCCCGGGCCGATTATTTTGCGGATTCGCGAAAATCTCAGCTGTTACGCCAGGTGCCGTGGGGGATCAGGCTGACGAGGGGCCGGAAGCGCTCGCTGACCCTGGAAGCCGCAATTTCGCTACGCAAACAGAAGGGAGGGTCACCCCTGGGACTATCTGTGGTGCAGGGGGAGGGGGCTGTCCCCTGGATATCTTTCGGGCGTGGATCTGCGGGCTGGGCACGCGTCCTGAAGGATGCCGGACCTGCAAGGGCGCTTGTATTAAAAATTTGACTCTTCGTTCCAGGGTAGAAGAAAAGGGTAAAACACAGGAAGGCTGTAAGTTCATACTGGTCGCCTGCCCGAAAAGAAATAGGATTCCCCTCAGCCGCGATCTGCTGCTGGTCTATAAGCAAGGGAGGAAGGCAATGGTGATGGCCCGCTTCCCCGTCGCGGAAGTGCGATCGGCATTTGTCGAGGACCTGCGAAAAACCATCAAAGCGGACTCGATTCGGGCTGCATTCTTCTAGTGGCGGGCACCGAAGCCAGAAAAGGAACCTAGGGGGGGGGGGGGGGGGATACGGAAACAGCTGAAACAGCCCGATCCGCCGTGAATTTGTCGACCCGGGTGCGTGTGGGGATCATGTCTTGCCAGGCTGTTGGCCGAAGGTGGTGGAACTCAGGTGAAGGGCGCGCTGCTCCGTCAAGAGTTGGTCCTGCGCGTTGAGGGCTCGGGTCTCTTCAAAGAAAAATTTAAAAAAGAGAGGATGCACTCTCAATAACTTCCACCGCTCTGGAGTCCCAAGGGGGTCAAAAAAGAAGGAACTTATAACCGCTCCCACTAAAGCAATCAGAAAACGGACAAAAGATAATCTCCTGCCTAGGGTCGAAGGGAAAATCTTTCCTTTAAGGGTGCTGGCTCCTCATGCATTTTAGAAGGGACGCCGGATAATGCGCGACTAATGACTGAATCTAAAGCTGATTGAGAAATTCTAACATCCTATAGAAACGACGGATCTCGGCCAACATTCCTTCTCTGAGGGCGGGGGCATCAAGGGATCGCGGCCTTCGGGTAGCTAATAAGACGAGGGGTCGATCCAAGAAAATGGCCTGGGGGGGGGGGGTTATAGGGATCCGAGAAATGCGGGCCTACAGATCCGCAAGCCCCTGCAAACCAGACCGCTTGCTACCATGCAAAGGCGGCGCGAAAATGAAGGTCAGAGGAGAGTGAGACCATCTCTGGAAAAAGCCGACAACAAAAGAAGGAAGGGGTCGTATCTGCAGGAAAGGGAAAGGGCCGGCAAGCGGCGTCAGTAAAAGGTTGCGCACACTCCAGAAACAATGTCGAAGATGAAGAGGAAGGAGGGCGAAAGTCTGCAAAAGAGATCGGAAGGGGGAAAAGCGCGAACATGCAAATCAAAGCCAAGCCAGAGCCTGAGGCGGGGGAGCAGAAGGAAATGACTGGGGTCTCAGCCGAGGAGGAGGTCCACAAAACGGCGATTACTTGAAAATAGACGGCGATTGTCGCTGTCCTTTGAAAGAAAAACAAAACGAGGCTCAATTCGGGAGTCCTCGAGGAAGGACTCACGGGACAGAAAAAGTTCTATTGGAAGAATACCAGAGGAAAGGGGGGGAAATCTCATCTCTACTCCTTTGGACCTCCAAAGGGGCGATTCTTCCATGCGAAAAGCGCTATAAGAATGAGAAGAGCATCGACCGGGTCAGAGGGGAAAGAACATTAGGGGGAAGACGTCCTCACAACACTGGGGGGGGGGGGGCTCAATCGCTTGCATCTAAGAGTCACCCTTCCCTTCAATCTCTAAATTCCCTTAAAACAGAGAAATGAATTTGGGGTATATGATAAAAAGAAAAAAAGGGAATCTAGTCAAAACATCAGACTTACAAAAATCCGAAAAAGGGGATCTAAGGGAGTTGAATGGAATGAAGACAATAGAAATGAAGCCGGGGAAGAGAGCATATCTTGGTTTCTATTCAAAGAAAAACAGAACGGGGAAGGGGGAAAGGGAAACCAGAAAATCCTCCGCTCCCGCTCAAAAGGAACAGGGCTGGAGATTCAGCACAGAACTCAGTAAAAAAGAAAAAGAATAGTAAAGCCTGCAATAAACTGTTAGATATGGAAAGTTATCGGACAGAGGAGGAAAAGTAGAAAGCAGCTTCTTCTTTTCGGAAAAATTCAAGAGGGGGGGAGGGAACGAGTGCTAACAAAGTCGAAGCCGGTTAGAAGAGAGAAGCGACAAGGGAAGTATCAAGCAAAGGCCCGTGAAAAAAAGTGGAGAGATCCGTCCAACGCCTCCGAGAAAATCGATCAGTCAGGAGGTAAGGGAAAGGACATAAGATCACTCCAAAGCAAGACACTCGCGATCAAAAAAAGAAAAACCCCAAAAAACTCTTCAAGAAGAATCAGAAAAAAAAAACTTCTCTTGGTCCAGAAGGCATCTAAAGGAGAAAAAGAGACCAAGAGGGGACGGAGGCCTACGGCAAAAGGGGGAGGAAGAGCTCAACAAAAGGGGAGGAGGAAAATAGTCAGACGACATGGAAAACGAAAATATTACCGGGCTGCCGCATTTTGAGCAGCCGAGAGACATGGACAAATATCTACTCGGGGGGGAGGGACGTTCTGGAGAATGACAACATGGTTTGGGGCGCTTTGGTCTTATCAGACTGCGGGGGGGGGGCACGTAGGGAAGAGAGACCTTTTGTAAAAACTGCTGAAAAAAGAGGATAAAAAGGAGGCCTGTAGCTCTCCTACGGTTTATTACTAAAGAAAAAAAGGGAAGGAAGGACTGATACTCTGGAGGAGCTCGGAGGGAGAGCGCAAAGAGCCGGAGAGGGGGGGGGATTTCTCACCTACAAAATATGGCAAAAAGGAGTGAAGAACAATAAAAGGAGCGGGATCTAATGAAGTATCGAAGAAAAGCATCAGAACAGAAGGGGGGGAGAAAAGGGGAAAAACGAAGGAAAGTATCTCCTATTTGTGTGGCCGGGTCGTTGGAGAAATTGGGAGGTTCTTTCCTCTGGGGGAAGAATTTTAAGGGGGGGCAGGAAGGGGAAGGGGAGTGGTGTTAACGGGGGGGGGTGGCGGAGCGAGAGGTTGGGGTAGAGGACCTAAAAAAAAAGCTGTTACTTCGCTCGATAAAAGCTTCAGAGGGTCGATGCAAAAAATTCGTCGAAGGGAAAGGTTATGGACGTCTTTATTTTTGAAATGGGCTAAATGGAAAACCACCAGTGCTAAGCCAGAGGTTACTGCTTAAAGACTCAGGGAGAAGAGATGGAGGATCTTCGATATCGTTTCGGGGCCATCTGAGACTCCGCAAAAACCTGGGGTTGGGGGGAACTGGAGCAAAAAAGATTCTTGCACTGTTAGTGAAAAAAAAAAAAATGATCGGGTAAAAGCGGAGAAACAAAGGGGGGGAAAGTGCGGGTGGCCCGAATCGCCAAAGCGGAGGGGGGGGGGAGTCAGCTTGCGCGGCTGGGGACAACCGAGGAAGGTCGTAAGGGGGAAGGGCTCGGAGGGATAAAGGAACCATCCCGACTCGCATCGTAGGAAAACGAAAGATCTTGCCATCGAAGGGAGAGGCTGACAATAGGAAGTCAGTTAAAAGCTGGCAAAGGACTCAGTTCAGGCAATGCTTGAAACTGCGCTGCTGATCATCTCGGCGAATCGGGAAGAGGGGAGGTGTGGGAGCTCAAGGGCCGTGTAAAATTTCCGGGGGGAAAGAGTTAGATAGCTAAAAAGCAAATTCGCTCATAGGGACAAAAAAGGGCGGATGAAAAAGGGGGTTTTCTAGAAAATGACGTACTCGCTTGGGGGCTTCTTGCAGGGGGGGGGGAAACCTGGACAAGGGGGGAGCTCACGGGATAATGTGCCCCCGAACTAGGGGGGGCATTGAAGGGGGTCTTTTCTGTCATATGAGAAGCCAATCAAGAGACATATCTTGATACCGGGTCGGGGAAGCTGCGGGCCTTAAATGAATTCCTCTTACCTTAATGAAAGGAGGGGGAGGGAGAGTGACGAACTGGATCGGAGGAAAAGGGTTAAGCAAAAAGGCCAATTTTTCTGGGTAGGTCAGGGGGGAGGCACAGCCCTCTCATATTAGGAGAAATCTAGAAGGGGGAAGGGGCTCATCTGATCCCTAAACGAGAAGGAGGTGATGGCAAGCTAAGTCAGCCCGGTCGGACGCCGATCTGGAGGTGAAATCAACCTTCTCCGCTGGGAGAGAGGTCAAGAAGAGATGAGGGCTCCTCTCTAGGGAGGGGACCAAAAAAACCCGGAAAAAAAATGGGGAAGTACGGGGCCAGTAAATTGTCCTCGAACGCTTAAGACGAAGGGAGGGATGGTCTCCTCTTTTGGTGGAGAGGAAAATTCGCCCGGTCTTGTCGCTGAAGAATCAACTGAAGTAAGAGAGAAAACCACAAAAAAAGGGGGGGAAGTTGAGTAGGAAAAAAGACTAGTGGGACCGTGGGAAGCGTGGGGGAAGATAACCAACTGAGGAGGGAGGAAAAAAAAAAAAAAACAGAGAAAACACCTCACGGACTGCCCACTAGGGAAAGGCGGAAGAAAAAAAAAGAAGTCAATGAAGAATACCGCGCCAGACTGCCAAGAGAAGGCTAAACACCAGGAGCCTCTAAAGGGCACGAGGAAAGGTCAGGGAACACGAGGGGGGGGACCGGTTGCGAAAAGACACGTCAAAAGGGGGGGAGTTTGAAGCACAAATCGACTCATAAAAGGAGGAATCTCAATTCTATCTAGGAGAAAGACTATAGAAAGGCGGAGATGTCGTACGCTAAAAATCACCATTCAAGGATGCCGGAAAAAGAAAGAATCAATGAATAGCGAGAGCGATCTATTAAGGGGGAAGGACGAAAGAGGAAAGTTTCCTTTTTGGGGGGGGATGTTGAGGAAACAGAAACGGCAGATCCATGAGGGGAACAGATAAAGGACAGAGGCGTCGGTCCATTCCGTCGCTTCAGAAAGGAACTGAAAGGCTCCCTCAATCGGGGTTCATAGGGAAAGAGACTAGAAAGCAATCCCAAGCCATGGAAAGGCCGCAGAAGGCAGGAGTGCGAAGTTTTCTTTCCTCGAAAAAATTCGGTGAGAACCGGCCGTCATCGGGGGTCAGTTAAATAGATATGGGTGTGGCCTCAAAAACTTCTTCAAAAAACCAGAGAAAATTCGCGGGAGGTCTAATACAATATCATCGTGAAGGGGGGAACAGCAGAGCAAAAACAAGCCACGCCTGGGGCGATAGAAGAAAAGAACATAAAAATTCAAGGATGAATATCGAAAAGATGGGGGGGGAAAAAAGGGGAACGTCAGCTATGCACCGCCGACGAAAGGCAGGGCAAGGCGGCGATTGCACAGTTTGATAAGGGAAAATCAAAAGCAACAATATTCTCACAAAGACTGGATTCCGCTCCCTGCGCAAAAAAGAAGATGGAAGCCACAATCTAAGGCGCATCAGTCTACTCCGGGTAAGGCCACGGAGTCAGCTCGTTCTAAAATCTCAGGGGCTAAAGGGAGGGGAGAAGAGAAAAGTTCAGATAAAAAATTTGGTCAATCTCACCCGATCGTCTGGGGAGGGGGTAGAAATGAGCACGCCTAACTCAAGAAAAAAGGGCGTATAAAGAAAGGGAAGGCCCAGGAAACTTACGTAATCCTTAAATTATGTCAATGGACTCAAAATGAAGAAACTGGACGGCACCCATCTAAACCTAAAGAAAAGAAAAAAGGGTCGATAGTTGTCCAAGGACCAAATATGCTTGCTCTCCGTAGAGGAAAGCCGCAAGAGAAGACGATGAAAAAACCCAGAGCGTCTGTATTCAGCAGAAAAAAGGAAGTAATCTCCTGCACTGCTCCGAAAAACAAATGAAATGCTGCCAGCACCATCACAGGAGGGAAGAGGAAAAAGACCCAACAGCTTCGCTAGCCGGAGAATTACGAAAAACATTGGAGGGGGGGGGGGGGGGGGGGGGGGGTGGGGGGTGGGGGGTTGGGGCTCTTGGAGGACGAGGGGCTATATCCCATCATCTGATGGAAGAGAAATTGAAAGGGACGAGGGGGGGGAGGGCCTCTTGCTAAACCTAAAAACCTCTAAGAAAAAAAGAGGGAGGACGACGGACGATAGAAGCTGTATCGGCGGGGGGGGAGAAGGAAGCACTTCCTCCACCCATGAAGTATCTTCAGTCAAGAAAAAATAGAGAAAAGAAGGGAACCGGAAAACGCGCATCCTCCCGGCCGAACCAAAAAAAAAGAAAAAAAAAAAATTGAAATCAACACTGAAGTCCTCCCTCGATGAGCCAGAATCAGGACCAATTCTCTCTCTGATCAATCGGCCCATAAAAGAAAAAAGAAAGGACATCAGGAAAACGCTCGTAAAAAAAAGAGGATGAGACAACATCAACAACGGAGGATTAAAGAGGAGAAAAAAAAAGAAGAAAAACTGGGGAGCCTACGCTTTCTGCCCGTGGATTGCACGATGCAGGAACAAGAAAATCTTTCCTGTTTGCGGCAGAAATTGAGAGAAAAAGGGGAAGTTGGGGGAGAAGGGGGTTCTATCCTCTCGGGGGAGGTGGCTGGGCGAGAGGGGAAACAAAGGGCCCGGGTGTCGCTGCAGATGGAGAGGAGAGAACAAGTTGATAATTCTTCTCCTGGCGCGAAGAAATAAGATCGGGCGGCTCGGTCTACGAGAATGCTCTGAACGGGGCAAAGGAAAGAGTCGAAACAGAAAGTGGCCCTCCCGAACAGTGAAGGGAAATGGGGGGGATCTCCTGAGTTAAATAAAAAGGAGGAAAGCTCCAGACACTGGATATCTCAAAAAGCTGCCGTCCCGGCACTATCGAAAAGGGGGAGGGGAGAAGTGGGAGCAGGGGGGAGGGGTGGCCGAGGAAGAAAAGCCATTTTGGAGTAGAAGTATTTTCTGCGGTGTTCTGTGTCGGCAGAAAGTGGAGAAAAGAAAAAAAAGAGGTTCTGCTCTACTAAGGGGGAATGGAGCATATTTGGGGGAGGAGACAGTACCCTCATCGGAGAAAAGAGCAGGTGGCGGGAAAAAAACGCGATGTACTCAGATTTTTAGTCGGCGGGCAGCGACCTTGGAAAAACCGTCAGCTGATGTCCCGGGCATTCCTATTGTCCGGGGAGGCTAACTGGAGGAGGTTTCGTAGTGACGCAGGGGAACAATTTCCAGAAGAAAGTGTTGATCTGTATTCAACCTTCTTGAGGAGGTCAGACCAGGGACTGTGAGTAATTTCTCCACATTCGCCCAAGGAGGGGAAAAAGCCTAGCCTAAGGAGGAGGAGTAGAAATCTGCTGAGAGAGGGGGGGAAAACCCTTTCCGATGAGTGCTGGACAGAGACGGGGGATGAAATATCTCATTCCGGCAATCCCCGACTGGCGCATGTTGTGGCAGGGGGGGGAGGGGGAACGAAAGCGCGTAGGGCCTCTTTCGCGAGAAATGATCGAGGCGGTACAATCATCCTCTGCAGGAAAGGTCCAAAAAAACGTAAACCCTTAACGATGCTTCCAGAGAGGATCGCAACGGAGTGGAGAGGCTTAGATCGAAGGGATTTCCAACTGGCCTATCTCGCCAACGGTCGCTCATCTGGCGAAAGGGTATTGAAAAGGGGGGAATCAACTCTCCGAATGTCGGAAAGAAGGTAGGCGGCTTCTGTGGACCCAGTACAACCGGAAAAAACAACACCCCTTTGCGTAAAGAAATACTGGAACTTGTCACTGGGTCAAAAGATCGGAAAGGGGAGGGGGGATCGGCTCGATGCTATCCCGATGAAATCCGGGAGCTTTCGGGCATCAAAATCTGGACCTTGAGCAGCCAGGGCCCTAAATGCAGCTGCCGCTTTGGGCTGGATCTGTATGCACCATGCAAAGGGAAAAAAAGGGGGAGATCAAACATCAACCAAGGGCTGAATTCTACTTTTAGGAAGGCAAAAAAGCTATTCCCCGCAGCCGCGGAAAGGCTTGGGACGAAATCGCCCGCACCGGCCGGAGGAATGCCACTCGTCCGGAGGTTCCTACTTAGAGAGATTTTAGCTTAGGGGACATCCTTGCTAGGGGAAGAGACTGGTTTCTTGCCGCACCAATTGAAGTTGCTGCGGGACCGGGACTGTACAAGAAGGGGGGGAAACAAAGTCCTCGGGGCTCTTGATACCAGGGGAAGATTGAATTTCACGTGCATGTGCATGGGAATTATCCTTGAGGAGCTCTGCTGGACGAAGGGGAGGAATGGAAGCAGGTGTGACCGTTATTTCGCTTTCACTAGGGGAGTAGATATTCACGCGCCAGAAAACGGACAACGCGCGGCGACCCGGGCTTTACTGAGGCGCAGCGCGCGGGCCTGAAAAATCGGAGGAGGAAGAGACACACACGGATCACAACGGCGACAAAAGTTTAGGCCTCTCACGGGGAGTCACGGTACGCTGACTCCTCTGTCTTGACGGGGAGGAACTCAACTGTTGTCGCTTTTGAAAAGTAGGGACGGCTCAGCCTCGAGGGGGGAAGAAGGTCGAAAAATGAATGAAATTCTAAACAGACCAACGCCGAAAAACGACAACGCGCCAAATCACCATGCGTCGACGGCCAGTGCGGCTAATTGGGCACAGAACTTTTATCTCGGGATTCGGGGAATATAGCGTCCGGGCGGGGGGGGGAAAGACTTTCCACCCGGATGGTTCATGAGCTACAACCTGGCCTCCGAGGAAGCAGATCCTCAAAGCGTCGGCAGGTCCGCGAGAAGCTTCCCTTCTCAGTCCCCTCAGTCCGCTCATTGCTTCGCAACGCAAGAGAGGGGGAAGGGAAGGAAAGAGGTGCTCGCCCATCCCATCCCAAGAATAGACATCTTTCCCACCGACGGTATGGGGGGAGGACCGAGCGGCTTCCACGCACCAAGTAGAGCGCCGAACTTTCGCCTGTATTTTGACTCACGAGGAAGCCAGAAAGGCACCATATTAGCGACGAAAAGGAGCGCAATATCGCCAGGAAAGGATCCCCATGGAGGACAAGCAAACGCAAAGCCACCGCCGTGAGTAGATGAGAAAATCGCAGGCAGCATTCTATCGAGATTTACAGAAACTTCAGCGCGTGTCCACCGCCCGACGAGCCTTGAGAGAGACAATTCTGCAACATGTTTCCGTGACAGCAGCACGAAAAGGCTTGGATGTGATCTTCCTTCCCTCCATCATTCGGAACGACACTTTTCGAAAGCCGAGCAGCGCTACGCGGACACTCTATCTGGCTAACACTTCTGCAGCTCTCCAAAAAGGGAGGGAGACAGAGATAATGGTTCCCTTTCTCTCAAGAAGTCAGATTTGATCAGTACGGGATATTATCTAAATTTGAGGCTCATCGCGGAAGAACTCCTGGCCCGGGCTCGCCTCAAGGCCTACCTCCTCCTGAAAGAAAAAAAAAAGAAATGCTTTGATCCTAACTACGCAAAAAAACGAGGGGAAGTCATCAGAAGGAACATCCCTCCGTCCATCCTAACGACAGTGGAAGAGAAGGTGTGGATTCTTCAGGGCATTTCCTGGTATTACGAGACCAAACCGCAGATCGAGGAAAACCCCATAGCGCCGCCAACGACACCGCCGAAAACCTCGCCCGATCCGAAACACCTGGGGGAAATTCAGGAAGGCGGAAACAACACACCGCAATCGTCTAACCCAAAAACCCCTCATAAAGGAACGGCGCCGGCAGCGCGTATCTCCAAAGACCGGTCGGGCTCGATTTCCTGGGAAGATCCAGCATCGGGCTGGGCAGGGAACGTTGCCAATCCTCTTGATCCGCTTGCCCCCGCCCTATAGGCTGCCGAATCGCCAATCGTCGGAGGATCCGTCGTAAGGGGGGGCGCAGGGAGACCGTCCTCCACCCAGTGGGAGAGCTCCGGCCGCTCCGCCCCGCGCGCAAGCGAGAGGGGCATCAAGGGAGCTCGAGCTGCCCAGCAACTCACCCTCTCTTATAGCACCCGAAAAGGGGAAGGTCCTATTGGACTTCTCACCCGAGCTGAAGTTGGTCCAACGATGCCGCGTCATCAAAAGCGTTCGCGGGGTCTGCAAAACTGAGAAAAAACAACTAGGAGGTCAGCATGTTTGACGAGCCGCGACAGCTGCTGCCGCAGGGAGCCGATGGCATATGGGATCGCATGACGCAATGCGATCTTTCTGGGGGAGGTCACTTGGATTTGGTTTCTCTGGGTTCTTATACCGCCGGGGGGGTGAGTTAGAGGGGATGGCCAGTCCTGGTGTCACTTCCTCGGCGCGGCCGCCGTCGGAGGGGGAGGGACCTTATCTCTCCGACTTTGTGTGAGACGGGGAATCGCCCGAGCCGATCGGGAGACGCGATGGGAGGGCGGCTCCTCGAAATGATGGAGGAAAGGAGTTCGGCTGCCGCAAGCGTCTCGACGAGGGCTTCCATCCTCATGCCGAGTGCTGTCGCCTGCAGGTACTCTATCAAACAAGCCACCGACCAGATCCTGTGGGCCAGCGCCGGCCTGATCGAGTGTGGGGCAGGTGGGGGGAGGGAACGCAGGTGACTTTGGGCCTCTGCATAATTTTGAGGTGTTGCGAGGGGGGGGGGCTCGGGGAGGTTAACTTTTCCCAACGGGGTGGAGGGGGTCGGGCTACTCTCTCGGGGAGGCGTGACTCTCCCACCGAGAGGGTGGGCTGTCCTACAGTTCTGCATCTTTGGTGGCGAGGGGGAAAGACGATCAACTGTAGCTCTTGGGCTGCTGTGGTCGATGGCAGCGTTTTTTGCTAGAAGGGGCACCCTTTACTTAGGCTGAGGTTCACGAAATTCAGTGAAGTGACGGCGATCTTCTTTCGGCCAGGGAATTTGCGGGGGGACATTTTCGCCTCCTCCGAGCCGGGGTGAAGAGGCCCGTCTTCAGCATCTTTCCCCCGTCCTATAAAGGGGGATCCGGCAGGGAGGAGGGGGTCCGGGGGGAGAAGGCTGCCTCCCTGCCGATCCACCGAAGGTAGGCGGCTCAGGATATCAGCTTTGCGCTTTGAAAAAGATGGCTGACCATCCGGGGCGCGTCCATGCCTATCTTCAAGACTGCGCAGGTGAGGAACTATCACATGCGCTGCAACGCCGCCGGCTGTTCTAGGCGTCTCTGGATGCTTTGACATCGAACTGCAGAAACGGACATAGGGCACGAGAGAGAAGTTGCCTGCCGCTCGAAGGGCACGAGGAAATGGCTTTCGGTTCTGTCGCGACGCTGCTGTCCGATCTTATATATCGCGCGGCGCGGCCGAGAAGGGGGGAAAGGATGTTGCTGAAACTCATTCTCATTGAAGGGAGGAGACGTGTTACCCGAAGCCGCCTTAGAGGGCTCAACATACGCAAGGGTCGAGCTGACGAGTAGGGGGGGGAAAGATAAGACCTAATTACCTCTATGGTGCGGGCAACTGGGCGGGCGCCTGCGGGCCTGGAGCAGCGTCTGTGCCTGCCGCGGGTAAACCCGGCACGAGTCGGATGGGCCGAAGTTCGGCGGCGGGCCCAGGTTGAACCAAATCAAGGAAGGACGAATGGTTCTGCCCGCGCTCGATCGCTAGGAAAAAGAAGCCGCGCATTTCCGCATCAATTCAAAAGGAAGCGACAAGGTGGTTGAATGGGGGCCCACGAGGAAGGGCCGTCAGCCGACGGCGAGCGGGAGGTTTCGAATTCCTGCGCCATCAAGGAAGAGCAGGAAATCCGACGCTATTTGGCGGCAACCGGGCAGGCTGACCGCCACGGTCAAGAAAACGAGGAGTGCGGACCCCGACGACCGCCGGGCGCGCTCCTGGTCGCAGGTCGCTCTTGTGAGGGCCTGTCCTGGGGGGGAGAGATCCGTTAATGAACGGCTGGCGCCGCAACTGTCAAGTGGGGCGCGCAAGCTCGGTCTTGCCGTGC
>Ga0179593_1362223_pt1 | contig 12971 bp, 11 predicted proteins | sample CZODoug2_1_08_16_FD_185931 | JGI IMG/M metagenome (GOLD analysis project Ga0179593, IMG submission 185931) | Vadose zone soil fungal communities from Angelo Coast Range Reserve, California, USA - CZODoug2_1_08_16fungal (PacBio error correction) | ecosystem: Environmental > Terrestrial > Soil >...
ACGTCCCGGGGACAAAGACAGCCATTAGAACGTGTGCGGAGCGGATTTGGGGGGGGCGAATCGGGCCGAAAGAACAGTACCCCGTGGACAACAGGAGGATAAGACGTTTTGCAAAGAAGAGACCTTGGGGAAAAGATCGATCGTTGAACCAAGTCGAGGGCACCGAACTAAGAATGCGAGAGGAAGCAAGATCATGGATAAATCGTCAAAAAAGCCTAGGTAACGCAGAGGACCAGGGGCAGAAAGGCGGCGGACCAAAAACGCGCCCTAAGCCCGAAAGGAAAAATGAACAGCTCGCGAAACGTCCACATACGCAAGACAGCCTAAAGGAAAAAGTCGGTGGTGGAAAAAGTTCGAGGAAAACGTTGGGGGACCAATGGCGCCCGGAAGGGGTTCCGAAAATGGAGGAAAGTGACCTGGCCGTTGACCGAATTCGCCCGTACTCTATGGCTCTGGCCTTGTGGGGAAAGGGAGCAGAAAGCGGCATCAGAAGAGTGTGAGGAGAAGGGGGAAGCATAGGAGTAGGAAGAAATTAACTTTACGGACGAATTGACTCCGGCGAACGTCCCCTGCTGGAGAAAAGAAGGGGAGGAGACTTGCCTAAAAAACTCCAAAAAAACAGTGGAAGTGAGGGAAAAAGGGGAGGGAAAGGAGACGCCCAGCCCAGCGCCACAAAAAGGTATAAATCCCGGGATGAAAAAGTCGAAGATCGTATTGAGGGGAGAAATACATAGCTCAGAAAAAGGTGCCGTAAAACAAGAAAAGAAAGCTGAGGAAAAGGCGGTCGGAAGAGGGGAAACAAGCCTCTGCGTAGGTGGCCAACAGGACGAACCACGGTTTTGCCTGGAAAAAGAGAAGGAGTGCAAACCCTTCGGGAATGGATTCGCGTAGGAGGTAACTAAAGGGTATACCAAAAAAAGAGGAAGAATTTGTAGCCGAAAGAAACAAACGACGGAGAGGCCCGTCAAAGTCAAAGAAAAAAAAGGGTAAAATCAAAGACAGGGTCAGGAAGGGGGGGCATAATCCGCCGGTTCTGGCGAAGGCCATTTCAAAAGAAAGCAAAATAGAGTCACGCTACCAACGTCCGAGCGAGGAACTTGAACTTCCCGGGGGGTCGGCCATTGCAGCCGATCAAGCGCACGTCAAAGGCGAGCCGCGAAAATCCTCGGGAGACCAAAGAGCCGAGAGCACCGAATGTCGAAAAAACGCAAGGGAGAAGGGGGGAAAGGGGTTCTCCAGGGGCTTGGCCACTAAGCAAGGCGCCGGGTCACATCATCGATTGGACAGCCGGGCAAAAAAGCTAAAAGCCCGCGCACGCAAGCGGAGATTTGGACCAAGACAGCACGTAGTCTTTATGAAGAGTCGCAAGGAGAAAAGGATATACTATCAAAAGTTTGTAATGCGAATGAAGACTTGGGGCTAAAAGGCAACTTATCCCTACCTACCGGTAAAAAGAACAATCAATCCCTTGAACTGGGTAGCAGACCGACGAGTATCGGGACCGGCGTAAGGGGGGGTGCACATGTGAAAGAGAAGGAGGAAACTCGCCGATGCCGCTAGGGGCAGTGTATGGGCAGATGCGTCATCCAACAACAACGGGTACCTCACTCGGAAAAGAAAAAGCCACACGAGTCGGAAAGATGCGCGCTGTCAAAGATTTCACAGAAAAATCAAATTGAACAACCTCTATGGGATGAAATAAAAGAAAAAGGTAATCGATCGAAACAACGATCTGTAACAAATGGCAGAAGGAAGAGCCAATCGACAGGATCATACAACTCGGATCTGCTATCATCCAAAATTGACGTACGATTCCTTCAAGCTATTCAGAGGAGGAGAGTCGGGGGGAAAAGAGGCGCTTGTCCGGCTAGTTAATGGGGAAAGGGTGATTTGCACGCGTCGCATCGGGAACACGTCGTCAACTTAGAAGGGGCACCGGTATAGACTAAAAAACATGCCGAAAATCATCCTAAACGAACATGAACAGGGAATTGGGAGGCTCTCGGGGGGCTCTGGGAGGAGAAGGAAACCTGAGTTCAAGCCAGCCTCGCAAAAAGAGAGGTATTCTCAACCAGAAGCGCTAGAAAGAAAAGCCCAGCCGCCGGACTAATTTTGGATTGTAAAGGTAGGAAGGATTGGCGAAAGGGGAGGGGGGATTCACTACCGATCGTCGAATGGTCCACTGGCAACCGACACGGCGCCCAAGAAGAAGTTTCTAAAGTCCCTCCAACGGGAGGTTGAAACCGTACTGCAAAGCAAAGCGGGTCTGCAGGCTGATAAAAAGTCATTGACGTAAATCTAGGCCTGAGGAGAAGGAGTCGAACTCAACGTCTACTGGGTTCCCAAAGAAGTGGTTCCCAAAGGGAAAGACAGGTCCAACCGTGGGACGTCTCCCCTAGGACAGGTACTGGACATAACAGAGGCGGGAAGTCCTCCGAAAAAAGTCGTCGCAAAGAGAGTAAGCCGTATACGACAGAGAGGCGAACAAAGAACTTAAAAAGGGGCTATGACCCATTGACGCAAACTACGCCGAAATCAAAAGGAGCCGGGAAAGTCGATAAAGAGAATTGTAAGGAGGGGATGGGCGAAGCGCAAGGTTTCGAAAGGGACCAAAAGGATGCGAAATGAGGGAGGGGGGGAAAGGCCGAGGCTGAGAAGAAAACTGTGGCTCCACAAGGACGTTTTCAGGAAAAACCAAAGAAGGAAGACTGGGGGCGGACATTCCGAGGGGAAGGATGCACCACATGAGAATGCCGATGGGGAACCTGGCCAAAGCCCGAGTGAAAACAAAGTCTCGTTCACACGTCCAGGCGACCTACGTACATAAAAGAGGAAGAAGAAGGGGGTGCCCCGAAGTGGAAAAAAATTCTCAAAGCAAGCGAACATCGCAAAAAGCGAAAGAAAAAAAAGCCGTGAAACTATACTCGGTTGTCAAGGGCGCCGTGCTGTGGATATACGGGAGTAGCAAACATGAAGGAAAGGATCAAGAAGGGAACTGGCTAAGCAGGATTTCCCAAAAAGAAAATGACAAGGAAGGTTGCTATCCTAGCCTGCAGCGAGCATCGGAAAAAAACCAAATCTTTTGAGTAAAACGTGAAAAAACATTAGCCCGGAACAAAACAGTGGGAGCCGGATGAAAAAAAATCTCCTGTGGCTAAGTCAGAGGGGAGGGGGGCTAAAAAAAAAAATATCGTTCGGGGGGACAACCAACCAATACGCCAAGAGCCAAAAAAAAAGACCGGAAAAGCGCTGGTGGACACACGTATGAAATTTCACGGATTCTGTGGAAACAAGGGGGCCGGGGGACGGGCGGGGGGGGGGGGTGGTGGGGGTGGGAGGGTGAGGGGGGGGGGGGTGTGGGACGGGAACAGGAACGCTAGGAAGGGGGAGAGTCGACCGCTGCCATCGGGCCCTGCTACGCTACAATATCAATCCAAAAGACCTCAAGGGAGAGGAAAAAGGGAAAGCACGCTAAAACTAAGGTGAGACCCGTCAAACACAAACCGGCTTCCAAAAAAACTCCGGAAAGTGGACGCGGGGGGAAATAGAGGGCTCAGGAAAGGAGGTACCACCGAGATCGAAGAGGTAAGCTCGAAAAAAGCAAAAAAGGTCCAGCATTAAGCTCGAATCTATGAAGGGGAGGGGCACCTCTCCTGGAAGTCGGGGCCGAGGCGATATAACCAGTGGAAAAGAAAAAAATGAAGTGTCACAGGGAGGGACAAAAAAAAAGCTAGGAGTATTCCAAAAATGGAAAAAAGATGGACAGAATGAAAAAAAGGGAACCGTCGTGAGAAAAGGAGTTGAAAATGCACACCATGCCTCTGAACGCTGGCTGCCGGAAGGAGGGGGGTCGGCGAACGGGAGAGAATACAAAAAAATGAAGAAGTAGACGAAAAAAGGTATCCTTTCCGTGGGCACCAAGGCCTACTCTTAGACCAGGTTAGTCGGAACCAACTCTATAAGACAAAGAACCGTATAGGGGGGGCGTCACTGTATATTGGTGAAGGAAAGTTTAAAGCAGAAGAATAGCACAAAAATCAACCACGACTTTCGCAGCTAAAAACACGACTCGGCTGCGGATGGATATAAATTGACGGTTTAGTGAACGTAGACGCGAGTGCATGGTAAAAATTATGAAAAAATACCAACTCCATGGAGCGTGCGCAATGGGAAAAAAATGATGTAAGGAACTAGAAAAAAAAGCATAGGTACTTAGGGAGGAACTTTCATTCTAAAGCAATGGCTTGATGGGAAAATGACGAGAATGCAACGCAGACGAGTTGGACTGAGATTGAGAACGATACCCTCGCAAGAACTTGGGGGAAAAAAAAAACGGCAAAACACGAGATCCTAATCTAGAAAAAAAATGATTGGGATCAAAAGAGATGAACCCAACTTGGACGCGGACCAACCCTAATAGGGGGATGTATCAAGAGGGAGAGGAAAGACGAATTGCAGGAAGACCGAAATGGGCACCCTCAGTGAACAAAAAAGTTGGAGGAGCAAACAAAGACACCTCAAACTCCGAGAAAGGCGGGGAATCTGCCGGAAAGAAAGGGACCCATTCTGAAGCATGGAGCTGCTAAGAAGTAAGAAAGGAACCAACTCTGCAAATCTGGCTCAGGAGTGAACGAAACGAGAAAAGGCAAGAGACTTATCGAAGGGTAGACGAGGGGGAATCCTTCAAAGGCAAAGGTAGAAGGACTTGGGGCCAGTTAATATACCGAGAAAAAGACAGAGCACCGACCGGGGGGAATCGGGAGAGAGTAAATTAAGGGGGTGGCAGCAAAAACTGTAGTAGATCGCAATTGTGAGAACAACGGAAATAAAAATCTGACGTAAAGAAAGGGGCCGGGAAAGATTCCAAAGCCTTCTCCAAAAGAATCAAGGAACGCCAGGTTCAAAGAAACTGGAAAGGCCGTTTTCACTCCAGACCAACATACTAAGTGAGAGGCCAAAAAGATGGAAGGGACCTCCCGAAGAAGGGAAGCCGGAATAGAATAACTGTCCGAACATCGGTGAACAAAAGGGGGGGCTAGAAGCTCCCTTCTACTCCGGGGGGGAGAAAAAGACCATTGGGAAAAAGGTGCGGAACGGTCTGCTGACAAAAGACGCGCCTGTGAAGGACGCAGTGAAAAGCGAGATAGGATGCAAACCTAAAGCTACGACAGCGCAATAGCAAAAAAAAAAATCAAAGCGCAAAACCCCGGACCGAGTAGGAAGCCTTGACCGCAAGTTGACTAGGCCTCAAAGCACAGGGGAGCGGGTCGGGGATGAGCGAAGGATCTACTTTTGTGGGGGGGAGAAGAGGGGGAAGGCCAGGGGAACGGCGCCTGGCAAGGGGAAAGGAAGAGGACTGACTAGCGGGGTAAAAGGGGACGAAAAATAAAAAAGGCGTCGGGGAAAAATCGTGTAGTACCAAAAAAGTGGGGTTAAAAAAATTGAAAAAGGGGGGGAAACAAAAGGGACAGGAACACCCACAAAAAAAATGGCACCAAAGAAGGTCCTCCCCCAAAAATACGTCACAGAAGAAAACGCCCAAGTGCCTTCAAAGGGGGGCTGGAGATGGCTTGGTTTTGGTGGGGATCTAGAGGAAGAACTGGGGGAAAGGAAGACCCTTTAGAACAGGCGACCGCGTTGAAAAAAGGAGCTTGGGAAAAAAAAATACGATCTTTTTCACTTCTCCACCAACTCGAGGGGGGGTTTGCCGACCGAGATCAGGTTAAATAAATTATAGAGGGCACCTGAATTGTAACGAACAAAAACTGGGTATAAACGCGAAAGAAAAACTACAGAAACTGAGAAGCCCGAACCTGGTCTATATCCGGCTGATCAAGAAAGGGAGAAAAAGGGCCACAGACGAAAGCAAGCATAAACAGTCACGGACGGTGGGGGGAACCTTCCGCTGGTTCTAGAAGGGGGGGTTCAAAGAAATAGGGCGCCCAAAGCGGGTGAGGAGGTCGCAAGACGAAATTACGCCATCTCAGGGAGCCGGGCCTTTGAGCATCCGAAGGAGAAAGAAGAACCCCAGAGGTCAGCCGAAAGAACGAAATCAAAACCAGGCTTACGGGAAAGGCTGGCCTCCGGCCCGTAAACCGGGCTGGAGCAAAACCAAATAAAGAGAAAAAAGCAAAATTCGGCAATCAAAAAAGAAGAAGTGTAATTTAGACACCGTCGAACGGGTTGAATCCGCCCAGCCGCCACAAAAAAAAGGGTCTCAATTCAACGGAGCGGGAGAGGAAGTCGACGATCTGGGGGAGAAAGGCAGTGTGGAAACCACGGAAATCCCATGCCAAAGCCACGAGACAAGCCAGTCTGATCCGGAGGGATAGGCGACAGATGTTCCCGGGTGGAGAAAAAAGACGGTGAAGGAGGAACTTGAACAATGGGATCAGGAATTTTTGGGATGAAAAAAGAAGGCGGCAAACTAAGTGAACGTCGAGGAGATCCGAGCAGATAAAAAAGAATCACTTAAAAAAAACTTTTGGAGAAGAACTGCAGAAAAAAAAAGCTCCCGTCCCGGCCCATTAAGGCAGGAAAAAAAGGAGGGCAAAAAAAGTCAAAGACGTGAATGGGGCAGCCTCCTCTGCAAATCGTGGACCATTTCGACGATCCGCGGCCTACATGACAAAAATACCAACTTTACGAAGCACAGAGGATGGGCTTGAGGCCGGAAATGAGACGGAAGGAAAGCGCCATCTTCAAAGGAAAGAAAAAGCCTAGTTGCGAGACATAAACAACGGCAAGTCTCGAGCCGCCCGCCGAGGCACAAGGCGGCAAGGTTATCCTCGAGGGTCGGACGCCCTCGCAGGTTGAAAAAGGGTCAGATCATCGATTCAAGAAAAGGGGACGAAAAAAATCCTTTAAAGCCAGCGAAGAAAGCGAGAGATGGAAGCCCGTATTCGCAAACTCGTCAGGAAAAACGCAGGCTCAGAAAAAGTATCGAGTTGTGAGTCAAGTCGACTGGGAGTTGCTAATAAACACGAAGAAGCGTTAAAGGGGAGACGATGCGGAAAGGGGTGAAGAGGTAAGGGGCCGGAAAGCCGCGGTTGGATCTACGGCGCGCGGGGGTGGCACAGTGAAAAACGTCAATGAAGCGAGAAATGGGACGAAAATCATTGGTGGGAAGTTGAACTGAGCAGTGCAAGTTAAGGAAATCAAACAAAAAAGAAGGGGGAAGGATGAAAAATCTAAGAAAGCAAAGAAAAAAGACACTGGCATGAAAAAGCGGTCGCAGAAAAGGGCAAGATGAAGAGACCCTGGGTGCACAAACTCGCTGGGACCGATAACCAGGAGGCATCGGGGACCATGACAAGAGAAGGAAACTAGTAAAAGGGAGAGGGAAGGGGGGGCAGAGAGGCGCCAAAACAGTCTCCTAGTACAGCGAGATCGGCTATCCCAGCCATGCGTAATTCCATTCAAGACAGTAAGGTGCCGGGACATCAGGGGGAAATAAGAAGCTTGGGCCGGCGCGGTCTTTAATTGTGGATGGACGACAGGCGTAAGAATGGAGACACTGTATCAAAAAAGAGGTGGCGGCCGAAGCGCGAGCAAAAACAATGCCTCCCAGAAATCCGGCAAGCGACGACACTTGCAGTGGGATAGAGGGAGGGGTGGGAAAAACCTCGAGAAAGTCCCGCGGGCGTAAGCGAAAATAAGTGTCAGAGAAGAGAATGGATCAAATGTCCGAAAAGTCCCCTCCGACAGGGACAGAGCGGTTGGGGAGCAGACCAAAGGGGGGAAAAGTCGGGTACTCAGGGCGGGCAAAAAGAAAGATCAGGGCGAAATTTCCACGATGCAGAACGTAGGGTCAAGAAACAAGCTACGTGGCTTTCAGGGAAAACCTCAAGGAAGTTAAGGGAAGGAAAGGCACGAGTCTCGCGGCAAGGCTACAAAACGGTTGGCTTCGCGGATTCTCGGTCGAAACAGACCGACGTTCCATTTACCGAATGGCGCTCCTTAGGAGAGGGAATTGCAAAAACCGGTTAGAAAACCCGGCTACCAGAGAAAGCAAAAGGGAGGGTCTTAAACAATAAAAAGAACGGGGGGAAGCATCGGCTAAGCCGCGCGAACGGGGCGAACTACGGAAAAAGCGGCTGTGCCTGGAGCGACACGGGGGTAACGAAGACCAGAGAGAGACGCAAAAAGTAAAGACAGAACAGGCTATTTAGAGGGGGGGCGGAACCGAAGACCGGGAGAACCACGAACGAAATTCAAGGACAAGAGGAAAAGTGATTTGGTTGGACCTCCAAAAGGTACTTGACCAGGGGCCAAAAAAGGACAAAAATTGAGATGCAAATCGGAGGAAAAAGAAGGTACAAAACATTGGCGCTGACAAAGTCTAGGAAGAAAAAAAAAGGCCTAGGGGAAAGACGAGACTGCACTTTCGGCGTTCCACGGCAGGAACAAAATAATAGGGAGTACCAACGGGGCACCAGGGCAGAACTCAAAGGGCCCAACAGCCCCCGGCGAACATCGGCGAAAGAGGGGCTAAAGCTGCGGGGGCTGCTAAGGCAGACAAGGAGCGGTGATCAAAAAAGAGACGAAAATGAGGGGAGAAACGTGAGGGGGACAGGCGCCGAAGGATTTACCCAGCGCCGGGAGCTTAACAAGGCCGGGGGGGAAGATGAGGACTTATTCTCGGAAGAACATGGGAAGCAGCTAGGCAAACAGAAGCTTTGGAGTACGGGGACAAAGAGCGAGAAGTTCGAAAAGGGACTGGACGTATCGTCCACCGGATCGCCCTGGTTCTCAAGAAAAAGCGTCAGTGTAGGACCGAGAGCTTACGACAAAAATAACTCAACACGATCCCCTCAAACGGGTCCGAACGGCAAAAAGAACCACGTTCGCTATGGGGAAACCGGAATTCAAAGAACCAAGAATTTGGAACGGGGATCCGGATTTAATAGGGGCCCATGGACGGCTTATGGCCTGGGGATACTGAGGAAGCCTGGCAAATTAAACCGAAAACATGTTAGACCTCATTGGGGCTCAAAAACAAAATAACCATTCTGTCTGCAAATCTACCACCGCTAAAAGATCTGTGGTGTGAAAAAAAAAAAAGCAACAGAAAGAGTCAACAGAGGAAAAAAATCTGGGACGGCTTGGGGGTAGGGGGAAGTGGAAGATTATCGCTGACGCGGAGGTCAGCACGATATAAGATGAAGTACAACTCCAAAACTTCAACTCTGAGGTAGAGATCTCTGGGGTAGATCAAAAGGGGAAATATGTCGGGGGTGACTGGTCAGGAAAGCTCCGGGGCTTCCCGAGGCGATATCGAAAGAGATTCGAGACGGTAGCACAGAGCGAAGCTCGGGTTTCTGTAAAGCTTGGAATAAAAAAAAGGAAGGGGGCGGGGGAGGACTTCGGGAAAAAAAGGGGACCCGTTAACGCAGGCTGTTCTGAAAGCTTATTCCGGGGAATTGCAGGGAGGAGACACTTCGGTGGGAAAAGCCATCCCGCTAAGAGACGAGACGGGCTTTCCGGTGTGGGACAAAGACTCTGGAAAAAAAGGGGAGGTGAGGAACCAACCGAAGATAAGAATCGCTGAACAAAAAAACCGGTATAATTTCTCTATGCGGGTGCATTCGGAATAAAACTAAAAAGAAAAAAAAGGGGGTGCCTCATCTCCACTTCAGTCTCAAGCTAGGTCCCCACAAAATAAAGGTAGGAAAAGGTGAGAACTGGGAAGGAGTCGGTTAGGCGAAATCCATCGCCAAGGGCGAGGGTTAGCGACTATCTCCAAATCAAATAACAAGGGGAAAAGTGATGAGGGCTAATTTGCCAGGAAAGGAGGTTGAACGGGGGAAATAAGAAACTAAATCTGAGAAAGTGTGCTGCGAAGCCAATGGCTGATTTGAACGCGGAAATGGCAAAAGAAAGTTCCTTATAGGGAACGACCCTACTAACCTGCTGGGGGGGGGGACCAGTAAAGGGGCTGGTGGGAAGAAAGCTCGACAACAACAAAGAGGAAGAGGAGTGAGGACCAGCGCAGGTACGCGGAAAAAGAAAGACGATTGTCGGAGAGATAAGGAAACCACGATGAAGCATTGGGGGTGAGTCCGAAAAGTCAACTCAAGAACAAGGGAGAAAGAGCATCGACAAAGAAGAAAAGAAAAAAAAAAAAAAAACAGAGGGAGGGTGACAGAGGGGGAGAAAACGAGAAAAGAAAGGGGAGGTAGTGGAACGGGGGGAATGGTGAAGAGAAATGACTATGGGAAATGGTATGAGGGAAGAAAGCAGGGAGGGAATGTGGGCGGCGGGGCAAGTAAGGGGGAGGAAAGTACACGGAGAGAAGGGCGCCTGAAGGAAAATCTTTTTGACGACGGGCGCCCTCATCTGCAAATACAAACCGCCGCAAGAGAGGTAGGCGGTAAGGAGAATCGGCAATCTGCGAGAGGTTCGAAGACCCGAAGACGAAAAGGGAAAAGGTCGAATTATCTTCTGGAATAGAAGGACCTGGCAAAAGGTCCGTGGAGGCGAAGAGTGAGAAAGGTCCTTCCGAAGGCAAAAACAAAAAAAAAAAAGCACAAAAGGTCCTCGGTCGCGGAGTGGAGGGTAGCAGTCAACGGGGAAGGGAAAAAGAGGAAAAAAATTGGTGGTAAAAACGGAAGCTAAAAAGGGAGAGGAAGAGCTGATGAAAAGTGGCCTAGATATGGGAGGGTCAACAAGGGGGGGAAATGTGGGGGTAGAAAGGTTTTGGTAATGCTCCAATAAGGGGTGGGACCCTTAAATTCCAAAAGAATCCAGACAAAAAAGGCTTTACAAAAGAGTTTGTGGGGTGAAAATTAGTCGGGGTAGTGATGGAGGCGGCCCTTGAGCCCCTAACAATTTTTTGGTGAGGGAGGGATAAGAGCAAAACTCCCACAGGAAGGAACAAGCCACACTGGAACATAAGGGGGGGAAGGGGGAAAGGGGGTGTAAATCCGGAGACGCCTCAAACGTACTTCACTCATTCAAACCCAAAGGGAAATACATCAATGTGCAATAACCTAAGAGAGACTGAGACTCGTGGGTAAGGGAGGGGACGGGCGATCTCTCCCACCCGAGACGAACACCGACAGGGACAGTTCCGACGAGAGATAGGACAAACTGGGGAAGACTTGAAGGTGGGAAGCGCCGGAAGCGCGATAGGCTTCTCCATCGGAAAGAGCAAAAAACACTGCATAAGAAAAAAAAGTAACAAATGCACCTAGTGTCGTAAAGTTGAATCAGTTTGCCAAGGGACGGAAAAAAAGGAGATTATTCGGGTTCACGATCTCACGAGAAAGGTATGGCGAACTGAGACCGGGTAGAGGCGGCCTGGCAATATAGGGAAGGTCCCGGAACAAATAGGGACAGGTTACAAGGCATTTGAGGAGGAGGGAACACTCGCCGAGAAGAAGAAGAAAATATTCTACGAAAGGTTGAAAACAACTACAAGTTCCGAAAAAGGGGGGGGGGAGCGGTGGCTGGTGGGGGGTAGTGTCAAGTATCGCAAAAGAATTGAAAAACCTTTAAGCACAAAAGAAGAAAGTGGGACGAGAAAGAACTGTAATAAGGTGAAGGGAGGTTTGGCCGCTCACAAAAAAAGAGAGGGGGGGGGGGGGCCTAACCGAGAAAAAAGGCAGAAAAATAGATAGAGCAAACGGCCGTGTAATCACAGAGCGAGGGGGGAATCAACGACAAGGGGGTAAAGGAGGGAACAAAAACAATGTACTATCTCCGGGCTTGGGGGAAAAAAGAGCGGAGCCTTACAAAGAAAACATAAAAAAAAAAAACATACATCAAGTCGGTGTTTCAAGCGCAGTGTCTCTGCGGAAATGGTGGGGACCACGTTTCGGGGAAAAAAATAAATTAAGATGGGGGGGAAAATGGGAAAAGGAATTTCAACGGGCAGAAACGAAAAAAGAGGGCACGGAGCAGGGCAAAATAAGAAATAGGAAAAGCGGGCCAAGTTTTATCAGTCCGAGCCGAATGAGAAAAAAGCTTGAAGTACGGAGAAGCAAGAAGGAAAACAGGCCGTTAGGAGAAAAAATGTTCGCTTCGCACTAACAAAGGACGAGGGGAGGTGTCGAAAAAGAAAGGGACCTCCCAAAAGAAAGAAGCAGGGGCGGACCGTGAAAGGGACTCAGGGGGAAGGGGGGAGGTCAGGGGAGCTATTAGCGTCAACTGCCAGTAGCAATGCAAAAACGGTGAAGAAAACGTACGGAAGGGAGGAAGCAAAATCGTTCACAAAATTGAAACCGAAGAGAGGGTAGAAGGGAAAATGAAGGGGAAAAACGTGGGGGTACTGGCACCTATCCATTGGGAACAGAAAGGGGGGGCGATTTGGAACGTCGCGAGTTCGAAAGCTCATGCAGGAAAAGGACTGACCGGCAGAAAAAAAGGGGGAAAGTTCCCGGCCATTACGATAAGGAAGTCGAAATAGAGGAAGAATTGGGGATCTGACGGAGACTAGAGTACCCTTCTACGATCCCTTATGCCGAAAAACGACAAGAAAACCCGGTTCCCATCAGCGAGGAAAACGCTTGGAATTGGGAAAAAATTGGCGCACCCGAAGCTCATCGGGAAAAGGGGAGGAGAAGGAGAAATACGCGTTCTATCCAAAATGCCAGAAGCAACCTGGTCAAGTCGAAGAGAAAAAAGCCCTGTCGAAGGACCGACGAGAAGAAACAACACCTTTTTAGAAGTGAAAAAGAAAAGAGAAACCTGTCTAAAGAACAATCTAAAACCGCGAATGGAATAGGAGATTGAAAGAAATTCCAGGGGAAAGGGGGCGTAATGGGGAGAAGAGAAGCATGTCTAGAAAACTGAGAAAAAGGGCTCGTATTTGGATTGGCTTTCTGCGAAGCCCGAAAAGATCTTTGAAAAGAGGAAAGGGGGACAGAGTGGTGCATACCGAACGCGTGTGTCAAAGAGAAGGGTGGAAGTGAAAAGAGGGAGAGTGAGAAAAAGATGACGAAGACGAGGGGGGTGCAGTTTTGGCCCGT
>Ga0179593_1371126_pt1 | contig 12971 bp, 14 predicted proteins | sample CZODoug2_1_08_16_FD_185931 | JGI IMG/M metagenome (GOLD analysis project Ga0179593, IMG submission 185931) | Vadose zone soil fungal communities from Angelo Coast Range Reserve, California, USA - CZODoug2_1_08_16fungal (PacBio error correction) | ecosystem: Environmental > Terrestrial > Soil >...
GTCAACCGAAGAGTGAAAGGACCCACTAATGGGAGGAATGCGCTGCTTTGGACAAAAAAGGCGAAGAATGCCGAGAAAAAAGGGCGCCATGACGATGTTGCGGGAAAAACAAAATTGGCGCCGCTGAGCGGCAGCCAAGACCACAAAAGGAAAGCGACGCAAGTCCCAAAAGCCCAAGGGATCTCGAAAGAAAACTGAGGAGGAAGGAAGATGTCTTGAAGGGGGAAGAGATTCCATTCTCATTGGCGGTCTGGCGCTCAAAAAGCGGGCGAAAATTGGCTGCTCCCTCCGCAACAAAAAACTAATTGGCGTGAAATAAACATGTGATGTCAATGAGTTTGGAAAAGCAAAAGCAACGAAAATGATGTGGCAAAGAACTGGAAAAGGAGGAAGATTGTAGCCAAACAGCACGGGAAGACAAGAGGAGGCAGTGAAGAAAAGTTAAGAGTAACTAACCACGAGAAAAGTCGATGGGCAAGGTGGGTCGGGGGTCATATGAGAAAGGACAGGGGGGGGGCTGGGCGAGAGATGAAGGGAGGATGCCAAGAAAGACTATCAGACCATAGAGTAAGCTCTTGACGCGCGAAGGAAATGAATCTTTGAAAAGGGGTTGCGAGGACTTGGGGGAATGCCATTTCCACTTGCTTGGACGGAAAGGCAACGAAAGGGCGTGAAAATGAAGAAACAAAAAACCGAGCTGCCGAACGTATCGACAGAACGGATTACGCAAGATGGCATTCCTCGCCAGGGGTGGGACTAAAAGTAATGAATCGGGCTGGTCAATGACGCCTCACGATGTTGCGAGGATAGGCCGGAAAGGGGTGAGGCAAACTGAACCGTGGCCAGGAGAAGCGAGAAAAAAAAGCAAGCAGATGCGCTGCGAGAAACTGCGCCGAGTTTTGACAACATTTGATGATGCCACGGAGCAAGCATGACCAGCATCAGGATCTTAACAAAAAAATGCCAGAGCAGACAGCAAAGGGAAATCAAGCGGGAAAAAAATGGAGAAAACGGGGTCTCGAAAAGGGCGTAAAAAAAAAAAAAAAGCGTAGGGGGGCCAGGGTTGGTCACAGTTGACTTACGAGGAGGGCTAGGAAGCTCCAAAACTGTCGATGCACGAAGGGCGACGAGGCGGCGAAAAAAAAACGAATCGCACAGATCCGGTCCGGATAAGGTGAGAAAAAAAAGCCCGCAATCCCAGCAAGCGTCAGGCTGTGCCAAAGCCGAGATGATAAAAGCGAGAGGAAAGCGGAAAAGGATGAATGAAAAGCAGCCCAAAAGCCGGACCAAGCCACGTCTCATGCACACCAAACCGTAGTCTTTAAGGTTCAATAAGGGAAAAGGGAGACGAAAACTGTTGCCGGAAAAGGGAGGTATCTAAGATCAAAAAGTATACAAGGGGCTAGCCCCCCGCAAAAAGCATACTTCCAGCGGTCGAAGAGGGGCGAGAAAAAGGGCACTGATCACAAAGAAAGAAGAGGAGGAGCCGTTTAGCAATAAGATTGCTGAAAACTGAAAAGACACGGATCGAACGAAGAAGAAGGGGAAAGGCCACTCCGAACCAAAGGCAATTCAGTTGAGAGTTCGAAGGAACGGTGCGCTGCTATATGGACATTTTGGGAAAAAGGAGAACAAGAGCCCGACGACATCTGATGCTGAGCGTGCTGAAAGGGGGATTTAGCGGAGCCTGGATGAATCAGGGGGGAAGCACTCGACTGAAGATCGCACCATGCCAATCAGCTACATGGGGGCGAAACAAAAAAAAAGGGATGCCACAAAGGGCTGGAAGCGTCACAATCAACGCGGAGCCGGCAACATATTCTTGAAATGAAGAAAGAAAGGGCCGAAAGTCTGGAATTAAACCTGGTGAGCGAGAAAGAATTTGAGGGAAGACAATGGAGGACCGAAAAAAGAGAGAGAAGGCAGCACCAAAGAGAAGGTGTGATGATCCGCGAAAAACACTTGTAGCGATCGCAGCGCAGGCGAATATCAAATCAGGAGGGCAGAACAAGAACAGTGTACAGCGACGAAAGGAAAAAGACGAAGCAAAAGAATGCTCGCGCCCCTAGCGAGAAAGATGTAGACTACAGGAATCACCACATGAGCACCTCCGGCGGCTGGCACTTGAACAAGCACGAAAGTACCCAAGATAAAAGCTTGCGAGGCTGGCCAAGACCTCGTGTTTCCGTGCAAGTCTAAAAGACACACCCGCGGAAAAAATCTCCCCCGCTAAAGGGCAAAAAAGGCTGCACCGATCATGGAAAGAAGCCGGCCGAAGCCGAACACACCGCTGGCAATCGGGAGAAGCTGAAAAAGGAAAGCAACTACTACTTCAGTTTAACCCGGATGGGGGGGGGAAGGAAGCGGACATTAGCGAGAAAGACTTTACAAAGGGTCTAATAACTGCGTCCCACACCGAAATAAAAAAAATGAGAGAAGTGGGGGGCGCATCCAGGAGAAAGTTATTGGGGGTGCTGCGAGGAGTGGTTAAAAGGGGTCAAAGAGGAACTCAGGTCAGAAACTGGTGGGACTCGTGCAAGCGCCAGGGAAAAAAATTGCGTCTACAGCGGACCAGCAGCCAAGAAAAACTAAAGAGTTGGGCGCAGGGGCTCATGGGAACGAATCGTTGATACAGAGGGAGAGGAGGAGAACTAAGCCTCTGGCGGGAGAAATCTGCTCGACTAACCCAGATCGTCGAAGGTGGAAGAAGTCGAGCTTGAAGCAGCATTGGGCAAAAATGGGGAAAAAGCAAAACGACTAAGCGTCGTGGCCGTTAGATGGCAAACCGAGTAAGAAAATGAGGACAGAAAAACGCCCATAGCGGGAAGATACCGCCCAGTCGTTTTCGAGGGATAGTGCAAAGGGAAAAAAAAAAAAAAAAGAAAACGAAAAATAAGATTCTTCGAAGCGAATAGAGGCTGATGCGAAAAAAACCAGAGCTAGGGACACGTGAAAACGCCCACGAGCAGTATTGCGATGTAACGTCAGAGAGGGGCACAGGCCAAAAAAAGGTGCGGAGGCTAGCCGGAGAGGACGAGCATATAAGAAAAGGGAAAGTGAGGTCACCGAAGGAGGTGGTGGTCAGAGAAATTAAAAAAGTTCAGAATTGCTTTATGCGCAACTCACCTGGGCACTGAAAGTTCACCGCCGCCATACAAATCACGGTCCGAAAATGTCAACAGGGCCGGAAGTACACTCTGAGGGGTCCAACAAATGGGGGAACCTGCGAGAGACAAAAAATCGACAGAAAATGCTTCGGAGGGGAAGATCCTCTTGCGCGAGCAGGAACCACGCGGTGGGGAGGGGTCAACAACTGGGACGGAAAAGGACAAATGAGAGATGGTAACGGTGAACGGAAAAACAATGGATGTTTATCGGCTGCTCGGTTGGGGGGGGCAAAGACGATTCTAACCCAGACGAGAAGCAACAATTAGAAGGGGTACAAAAGCTGGAAAGGAAGGCATTTTCTCAGAAAGAAAAATGATACTTTCTCGCACTCATCGCGCGAGAGCCGCGGGGTTACAACCATTACTGTGAAAAGGTGGTCCCTCACAAGCGAGAGAAAAAGAGGAAAAAAAAAAAGGGAAGCTTCGTTCAGTTCAAAAACACAAACGTCAATGGTTAAGACGGAGGGGTAGTTGCGCGCAGATTGACGGAACCCAGGGAAAAAGGGAAAAAAACGTTTAAAAAAATAAACAGCGCCAAAAAGGAAAAAAACTATCGTGGTCGAATGGGAAATAAAACTAGGGGTTGGGAAGCAGCAAAAAAAAGGACCGGCTTGTGCGGCTTGGAAGAAGCCAAAGGACAGTCAAGGAAAATCAGGAGAAGGAGATGTCGCGTAACAAAAAAAAAAACGGGAAATAGTACTCCTCGGAAAAAGAATTCCTCCCGAAACACGACCTCGCCAAAAAGAATAGACCAACCAAGAAGGAATGTTCCAGGAAGCGGGTCTATCACAGAGAGAAAAGACAGGAACAAAAAACGTCAGGAAACTTGAACCGGAGAATGCATCCGCCTGCGATGAAACCAGGGAGGCTTAATTGCGAATGAAGGCAGATCAGTCAGTTAAACGCAGGAGAAGGAAGTTGAGAAGGGAAAGGAAACAGGTAAGAATAGGTTAAACAGATCAGCATCCAATAGGGGAGACTCATGCCGTGGAAGAGAAAACAGGAGAGGGTTAGGTGTAGAGAATAGCGAGGGATTGCGCCTGGAAACAGAGAGGATAAACTTAGAACTTGGACAAACTAATGACAAGAAAGGATCAGAAAAACGTGTTTGAAATCCGTAGCGTCTTGGTGAGGAGAGCGACGGCAAGAAACTAAAAGATAAACACCACACCGGAAAAGGGAAAGAGAGATAGAAGCGGTACACCGCTAAGAAATTAGGAAGAAACAACAAGGCAGACTCGACATTAGCCACAATATAAGGTCTAGTCAGTTTCTTCCTAGGAGCAGGCCGTGCAACGAAAGCCAATCGTCGAAGGTCCCCGACAAACACGTGACCAATGAGTACGGCAGAAAGACACGCCGAGGAGAAAACTTAGTACTCGGGGGAAAACGATCCTTTTCAAAAAAAAAAAAAAAGGGGAAAAAGGCGACAAATCCTATCACAGAGAAGCGAAAGCGTGCAAATGGAAAAAAAAAAACTTGGAAAAACGTCAATGGTTTCAGAAGGAGTCGAATTCTCGGGAAAAACGCGGGGCGCCGAGGGGTGCTACTGCGAGTTGAAAAAAAAGAAAACAGTGGACAAAATAAGGAAGGAAATGGTCACGGAGAGTGACGGGGGATCCGGTGGAGGGATGTAAGGCGCGAAAGAATTGAGCATGAGGGGTAATCGTATCTTTCGTGGGCGCTTACAAGAACCGCGGACAAAACAGTTGCACTTGATGGGAAAGGATGAGAGCAAAAAAAAAAAGAAAAAACATCCTTGGACACGGGGTCTATCTTCTCCCATAAGTAATTTGAAAAGGAAAAAGGTGGGAACACTTGGGCCAGCGGTTGGGTGCTGACTAAGTTGATAGGGGTGGAGCCAAACCTCTTCGCGCCACCCGCTCCGGCTTGAAAGACATACCTCTTGAGTAAGGAACTGACCAGGGACAAGGTGTTAGGGGGGACAATGATTTACGAAAATATAATCTGGGAAAGGGATGTTCGGGGAAACCTGGGAGATAAGGGGTACATCGCGGATCGCGCCGGATGAGGGTCGAAGGAAAGAAAAATTGTTACTACGAAAAGGGAAAAAGGACCTAACGCAGGAAAAAGGGAAAAAAAAACTCAGCGGCTGAAAATGGATTGCTCAGAAAGAGGGTTTAACTCAACTAGAGTTGCCTGACAAAAACGAGGTCAGCCGAAAAGAAGCGAGGAAGGTTGGAAAAAAAAAATCAATCAGTGCATGCAGCCTCCAAAACCATGGTGTACCCAAAAAGATAGGGGAATGCGAGCCGAAGAGGATACATTGTCACCAAAAGAGAACAGTTGGTCAAAAGAGAAAGCGGCTATGGAACGAAGGTGTCATCATACCCAGCGGTGCCAAAAAACACTGACGCAAGAGGGGGAGTGGCATGACTCTTTGTAGAAGGGAAGGAGAGGCGCGGGAAACTCTCGAGATTTGAAACCAGACAGCTAATTTCTCAGAAAAAAAGGAATCCTGACAACGAATGCGCGAATAATACAGAGAAGCAATTAGGGAAAAACAAGAACTGCGACAAAGCAGAAGAGCGGGACAAGGCACAAATTCCACCGTGGAGGGTAAACTCAAGGTCAAAGAGCAGAAAAGGGCGTGGGGGAAGAAGACTCAGTCCCGGCCGCGGGATAAGATCTATCCGCAGTAAAGGCTGGGCGCGTAAAGGATAGATATAAAGGAGGTAGTCTGGGGAGGAGTTAAGGAAAGAAAAACTGCTCAACGGGCGGTAGCCACAAGCAGAAGTAGGGGCTGGGGTCTGTACAAGAAAAGGAACTAAGAACCAGAGAACCTTCCACAAAAGCTTTGCAGGATTTGACCATGTTTCCCATAGCTTAAGAAAAGGAGAGAAAAGAATATGAGGGGGGGTGACGAGCAATACATATTCGACCGCGGACCTCGATTGATCAAAAATAGAAAACCGACCTGATAGAAACTTTCTGTTGAAGAGCAAATCGCCATTTCAGAGGGAAAAGGTAAATTCTGTCGGAACCGTAAATGTATACAAAAGGGTGGAAGGGGCTCATTCAAAAAGATCAAAAAAATTTGGGGGGGAACGAGTTGACCGCGGGGAAGAGAAAAAATAAATAAAGAGAACCAAGAACTAACTTCTTCGAGGAGACAACCAACGTCCGATAAGGTTTCTTAGTTCGGGGGGGAAGACCAGGGGACCCGTTCTTGTGGAAAGAAAATGGAAGGGGAACAAAGGGAAGAGCGAACCAAGTACTGGCCAGCGGGGAGGAGACTTCGCTTCCTATCGGCAAAGTGGGTGGACGGAGGCTTAATGAGAGTGGGTCAAAAAGAGGGTTCCGCAGGAGGACATTCAAAATGGGAAGACTCGCGACGTACGAGGTTAGATGACATTTGCACAAACGAAGGAGGGACTCATTAAAAAAGACTAGGGGGGGGACTGCTCAATTGAAACGCGGAACAGTCAAAGCTGTGCCGCCGACGCAACATGAGTCGGTATTGTATAGGGGAAGCTCGATCAAAGAAGGGACGAGAATGGAGTGGGGGGGAGAGATCAGAGTCAAAAGAGAGAAAAAATGCTAAGTTCCAAAAAAACGCCGATTAGAGACAGAAGACTGGTGCAGATCAAGAAGAGATCATCCGAGCAAGAAAAAGGAAGAGGAACACAATAAAAAAGACTAAGCAACGGGGAAAGATCAGCGCAAAAAAACTGACTTTTGGGTCGAAAGGAAGGGGAGCTGACAGCCCTGGGTCCATGATCAAGGGCGCCCATGTTGAACGACCAAGAGCCCATAAAGGAAGATCCAAAGATGTCCTACGCTGCGAAAAGGAATACTCTTGAACGGAGCTGTCTAATGGGGGGGAACGTAAAAAGGTGATCTTAAACATAAGAAATATGGAATCTGCCAAAGGAGACAAGGTCCAGAGCCCCATAATAAAAATAGACAGTGAGGGAAAAAAGAAGCAGAAAAGTCAATAAGGGGAGGGATGCAATCCTAGCGCTCCAGATTAGAGAAAGGGGAAAATTGATTGGCAAGGAAACGGGAACAGGAAGCAAAAGCCAATAACTGAATACCGGGTACGGATGAAGAGAGGGGATTGCTTCGCGCCCAGAACTTTCAGAAAACCAAGCGTACAACTGGAAACCAGCGCTTGGCGTCTGGGAGGAAAAGGCGGGATAAGTCTGACGACGTGCGGGGGAGGGGGAGGGCAGAGAGCGGAACGGTGTCCCGCGATCAGGGGATAAGAAACACCTGTGGCAGGAAAGATCTGCTTCAGCGGGGAGCAGGCTTGACACTTGCTGAGGTGGCACGATTAAAAGGAAGGTAGGTTGACTCAGAAGGGAAGGGATCTGCGCAACATGTATGAGAAGTAGCCTTTGAAGACCGAGAAGCGGAACGTAGGGTAAACGTGGACATCTGATTAATTGGGACTGCCTGCAGGCGTGCCGGGCTTGCGGGCAGACTTGGGAAAAGCATATATCCGGGGAAAGGGGGGAGAGGGAAGGAGAGTGTTAAAGGGGCGGGATGAGCGACTTGAACATAACGCATCATCAAGGGAGACGTACGAGAGTGGGATTCAAAGCTCCGCAAGGAAAAGGAAAATGTGGAAGAGGGGGGGGGTCGGCACGCGCTAGGACTCAACGGAGCCGCGTGGCGAATCTCACAATGAAGGGGGGCCCTGCTGGCTAAGGCATTTCGCGGAGGGAAAAAAAGCAACGACGAAAAGCTATAAAGAGAGGCAAATTCTTAGGAAAACAAAAAAGGAGGAAAGACAGAAATGGCGGAGTTGCAAGCCCGAGAGACGGCGGATGCGGAAAATCCAGAATAGCACGGAAAAAGACCGCTTCTGCGAGAGGGAAAAAAAGCCCGTCAGTGAAAAAAGAGTACAGGCTCGGAACGTACAGAAACGGAGAGGAATTGCACACAGGGACGGCAAGAAGAATTCGCGTAAGAGAAGTTCGCCAGCTAGGGGAGGAGAGATGAAGAGGGAACGTGGGAATTAAGGGGGCAAGAAAAAGTTGAACGCGCACACCAGAAGAAAAAACACACGACCTCGGGGGAAAGGGAAAGGAGTTCACGAAAACGCAAAGAGCAGAAAGAGGAGGAGAATCAGGGGAGGCGAAATCACCTCACGCGGCATCACTGCTCTAAACGAACGCACAAAAAAACCAGGACCCCGGCAGAGAGAATGATGAAGAAAAAAGATACGAAAAAGGGACCTCGGAAATAAGTCAGAAACCGGCCTCTCATGCAAATTCGTCGACATAAGCAACCTCTTACGCTGCTAGCGAAGGAAGGAGACAGAATCTTTAAAAAAAAGGGGGAGCTAAGGAGTTGTAAAAAAAAAAGAGAATCACAATGCAATCAGCCGCGAAATAAGAGGGGAACGACTGGGGGGGAGAAGCGCAGCAATTCTAAGAAGCGGAGGGGGAATGCAACACATAAAACGTGTGACTCCAGATTCCCGACGGGCCAAAGGGGATCTCTCTACAAACAGGAGAGAAAGAAACCGTGGTCCTAGGGGAAGGGGGAGGACAATTAGAAATCGTCTGGTAGCTGAGCCGATAAGCGTCGACCAAAATTGTCGAAACACACGAAGACATGCAAGAAGAAGATATAGGGAAATTGGATCTGAGTGAAGGGGGGGAAAAATCCTCCGCATCGCCGCATTATGTGGGAATGAGAGGAGTGGTGACGTTCGAAAGGAAGGAGATGCAGAAAACACGAGGCCAGCGCGTATGGACAGTGCATAAGCGTCTTGCAACGTAAGAACACAGCGTACTCAAGGGAAAGGGGGGAGAACTCGCGGGTGACGGGGTGACGGGGAGTAAAGAGAGACCGGAGGCCTGCTGAGAATCTCGGGATGATGAAAAGAAACGGAGGAGTAGTGCCGACGAGTAGGGGAAAAGAAGAAGAGTGCGGGACAGGTAGGGGCGCGCGGGGAGTGAGCAACTGGGGAAATTGGACGGGGGGAGAGGGGAGGAAAGAGGGGCCAATAAAACGGAAAAGGAAGCCAAAAAAGCTGGCCTCCCTTCGCAGACCGGCGTCGCCGTCGTGTGAAAAAAAAATACGTTACACGGGAGGGGGACGAAACTGACAAAAAGAGAATAACACGAAAGGGAAAAAAAAGAAAAGAGGTGGGCGAGGAGGCAGGCGTTGTGGGAGCGAGAGCGCGACCGTGGCGAAGACTGAGAAACTTTCTTTCACGACAAATCAAGAGAGAAGAGAAAAGGAGTCACCGTGGTAGGACCAGGGGGGGTACTTTCCGTAGTGCAGTGACAGCGGATCACTACACGAAAAAAAAAAAAGGGGGGGCAAAAAAGGCAAAAAACAAACCCCAGCAGAAAAGACGTGAGAGTCAGCCAAAAGGCGTCTATAAAAGGAAAAGTACCTAATCGCGGTGGGGCCAGACAGGGGTTGCAAATTTGAAGAAGAAGAGGAGGAAGAGAAGCCCAAATCTCGTCGACCGACGTGAGTGTAACCGAAAGAGACAAACATTTGAACACGCGAATCAAAAAAGGGCCGGATACGAGAGGAAAATGAAGGAAAGCAAAGGAAAGAAGCAGGCGGAACCAACGCATGTAACAACCTGTACGCACGGAGAAATTATCCGAGACAAAAGCGAATGGAAATACAGTAAATCAGAAGGAAAAAAAGAAGGAAGCATAACTCATGCGAAACCTGAAGGCGGGGAGAGCAAACAAAAAGCAGCAGTGTAACGACGGCAGCCAGGCGAATGCAAGTAGGGAACTGGAAAAAAAAAAATAGAAGGCGGAGAAGAGGAAAACCGACTTCATAGCCCGAAGGAAACACGCACGTCGGGAAAAAGCGAAATCAAGGAAATCCCATAAGAACCGATCAGTGAAAAGAAGAACTCTATGTTGCGTAGGGGAAACAAAATGGGCCGCAAAAGAAAGCCTATGCGAAAGCCGACCAACGTCAAAGGAGTTGAAAGGACATGATGGAAGGATCAGGATAGGAAACCACTTTTGTAAAAGTGGAAGATGCAGAAACTACGACATCGTTGGCGGACTTTAGGAAAGGAGAAGAGTGTAAAAAGGAAGGACGACTCCTTCAAGTAGGCAGAAAGATCGCGTCCACGGCATCAGCTTTACTTTGGTATGAAGCAACGTGAACAGACTAAAAGCATTTAGACAGGGAAGTGGAACATCGTCTTGGACATGAAGACTGTACATCAGGACGGGGGGAATAAGAAAATGGACGTCGGAACAGTAGCAAATAGATAAGAACGGGTAGAATGAAAAGGGAAATCACAAGGAATCGAAAGAGGAACAGCCAAGAGATAAGGTTTGTGAGAATTCGCTGGTTCTCAACGAGAAAATGCTGCGGACGCAGCGGTCAGGAAGGGAAAGCGGGAAAGAAAGCGCCGTTGGAGGTACGCGCAGGACCGATGATTCACCGCGCGAGACGAAAGAAGTGCTCAAACCAGTTCTCGAAAAGGAAGGGGGAGGAAAACAGTAAACAGAAAACAGAAAACAGGAAGACAGAACAGGACAGTATGCAGCGAACCGTTCCCCGAAAGGCTAAAACGCTTCGAAGATAGAATTAAAAAATTTTGAGAAAAAAAGGCACTCCGAAAAACGACGCCGTCCTCAGGGAACAAATGATCCGGTCAGATCCTCGTACCGAGACACAACCCCCCCCCCCAACACACACCGAAACCCCCCCCCAAACTCCTCCACGAGCAGAAACACCGCGGCGAAAATCGAACAGACCTATCCGCACAAAAAAGGACATTTTTCCGTCTCAGGCTTGCGCCGGAGAGGGAGGGGACATGCATCGGGAAAACAAATAAAAAAGGGGGGAAAACTGCGTACCAGAACATAAAAAAATTATAGAAGGGGTTGTAGGACAAGAGGGAAAAAAGGAATAATGTGGGAAAAAAAATAGTCTCCAATTGGAAAGAAAGATAGGGGGAAGTCCCCAAAGGGTGGGGTGAGCTCGGGGCACATGCGCCCTTTCCAAAACCAATTGCGAAAGATGTCGGGGAAAGCAAAAAAATGACACGCAGAACCTAATGCGCTTTAGAGGAAAACTAATCGGTGAGAAGCGGCTTTCACGGGGGGGGGCGGTGGGGGGGGGGGGGGTGGGGGGACGGAGAAACAAAAGCAGTAGAGGGGAACTTTATGCATAGCTACCCATAGGGAGAATTGAGACGTAAGCTTCCTCAGATGGGTGTCAATGGTCAAAAATAAGAAGAGAAAGAGGGTTACGGAGGGGGGCGAGAATTGGGGGCACAGTGGGGGGAAAGTAAGAAAACGCCCATAAGCGAAGGTTGAGAAAAAAACAGGTGGGGGAGGGGAGATGTGAGGAAACATAGAACAAAAGTCAGATATGAGACGCGGAAGGATTCTGAATGAGGATCGAGAGACCTCCCACGGAGAAGAAAAAAAAGTACGACAAAAAAAATCAGATGTCTAGTGGAAGGACAAAGTTTTACCAGAAAAAAGGAAAAGTCGCGGGCGAAACCATCGCGAGTAAGAGCCACGAGGAAGTTATGATGGCGACAGAAAGGAAGGAAGAGAAAAAGATGTCAAGGAAGCTTGATGAGGGGGGAAAAAACCAAATAAGGAAAGGGGTTAACAACCTACAGACGAAAAGATCACGAGGAGCTCAAGAGTCGGAGACGGCTCATAAGGAACCAGATGGAAAACTTCACGCACAGGAAGAGGAACCATGAACGAGCGTCTGCGGGTGAATCCTTCGAGCCTATAGAGCAGAACACGACGGGGAAGGTCCAAAAGGATGGTCCGTCGAGAAAATGAAAAAATGGGGGACCTTTGGAAAGAAACAGGGAAGGGGTTATCGGCGGAAAGTTTGTGGGACAACCGAAGATTCAAAAAACCACAAGAGGAGGGAAGAAATCTTAACCGGTGCGGGGCCAAGAGCTCATCGGATGCAGGGAACTCGCGTTAAAAAAAAGTGGGATACATTATAAAAGCATAAACAAAAAAGGGAAAAGGAAACAAAGGAAGAATTAGAAGCGGCTAGGAAGATCAGGGACAGTCCAAAAAGCACACAGACGCCTGGTCGTGCCATTGCACGAAAAAGTAAAAAGACGGGAAACTGTTGTACGACGGGGGAACGTTGGCGCGCCGAGAGGAGAAAAGTTCAAAAGGCAAGACGAAAGGTTTTCCAAAAAAAGAGAAAAACTAAAACGTACCAAAACGGAAGGCGTAAGGGGGAAGATCAGAAGGGGAAGCGGAACCAAAAAACGGAAAAGGCTTGTGCGGAGGGGGAGCCGGGACCAATTGCAGTCAATGAAAAGAAGTGCATCCCAAAGGGACGATGTAATCAACAAGAAAATACGACTGGGACAAAACATAGGAATACTTAGGTCAAAGAGAATTAAATCCCTAAAAACACGAGCAAGAGGGGGAAAAAAAACGCTCAAGGTGACCAAAAAGAAGTCAAGTGATGAAAAAGGTTCGGAGCCAGAACGGAAAGGGGGTCACTGCAGTCGCACCAAATGCGCAAGCGGTGACCGAGGGATCCATCCAGAGAGGGGGAAAAGTATCAGAAGGCCCTAAAAAAGGGACCTCATTGTGGAGAGGTTGATAGCTGGGAGAGGGGATCGGGGTTGGTTCCCCCGAGAAAAAAACAGACATCAGCTGTCGTTTGCAAAAAGAAGAAAAATCATAGGTATGGAAAATATGGATAGGGGTAGAGGAAGAGAGAAGGGTATTAAAAAAGAACGACGATCCAGAGGAGAAAGCGAAAGAGAGGATCCGGGCTAATCATAGGGTAGGCACACGGTTGAACGGGAATATAAGGACGGAGGGGGAAGGAAGGGGAGAA
>Ga0179593_1583384_pt1 | contig 12971 bp, 25 predicted proteins | sample CZODoug2_1_08_16_FD_185931 | JGI IMG/M metagenome (GOLD analysis project Ga0179593, IMG submission 185931) | Vadose zone soil fungal communities from Angelo Coast Range Reserve, California, USA - CZODoug2_1_08_16fungal (PacBio error correction) | ecosystem: Environmental > Terrestrial > Soil >...
CCGGCAGTTACGAGATAACAAAAGAGGGGGAGGGCTTTAAAAGGAACAGGAAATAGAGTTTTTGACCCAAGCAGAACGTCAATGCGGGCAAGGAAAAAGAAGAGTCAGAAACTGCCGGTAGTCTTTGCAGGGGGGAGGGGGAGGGGAATGGAGCAGGTATCAGAGGAAAAACTCTGCAAGAAGAAAGTCGAATCTGAGGAGAAGTACCAGGGGGGGGGGTGATGGGCCCAGAGAGCAAAACTGGGTATGATCTCGGGCCCGAGAAAAGGAAGTACTCGAAGAGAAGAAAAGATTGATACTTGGGGGAGATGCAAAGGGTTAAAATCGTGAGTGGGAAAGGAGAGGGCTGGAGGGGGAAAATTCTCAAGATAGGTTACATGAAGATGGGGGAAAAAGGTAAGTCCAGCTCTCCGTGAAAAATAACTTCCTCCTGCAAAAGGGTTACGGCCAACAGGAAGAGGGGGATAAAGAGGAGAAGACGCTGGTTCAATATCTGTCTCCTTTCTGTTTGAACGAACCCACGGGGGGGTGAGGGTCCGAAAGGGGGAGAATTGTGAAAAGGTCCTTACATTCCGGATTGGGAGCAAGCTCTGTACCTAATCCTTAAAGAGGAGGAAAATCAGATTACAGAAAAAGAAGCAAGGGAAAAAGACCGATATTCACAACCCCAGCCGATTCTCTATAAGGAAGAAGAAAAATCCTCGGAGAAAAAGGTATTCCAGACAATGAAAGTTTTGTCTAGAAGAGACGAAAGGAGGAGCGAGGACCGAAATAATTCACTTCGAAGGGGAAAAAACTCTGTGCGGGACTGGGGGGAGAGGTAAGTCAGGGTCAGGCGCAGGGGTCAAATGAAAGGGGGGGGGATCTTTTCTGAAGGGAACGAAAAATCAAAAAGGCCCTCAGAGTGGAAAAATCACACTGGGACAAAAGGAGAGGCTTACCCCCCATTCCTGAAGTGGACGGGGGTAATCAATCTGACCGGGGGAGGCATCGGGACGCCGAAAGAATTCTCGGGATCTAGAGGAACACAAAAACGGAGGGGGGGGGGGGGGGTAAAATCGATAGGGCGGAATGAGGACTCCAAAGGGTGAGGGGGAAAAACCTCGCCTTCTGCAGAAGTAACCCCTTTTCAAGAGAAAGGGGGGGGGACATAGGCAGGATGAAGGGTTACGGCGAAGCGATGCTAAGGGTTTGCTTAGGTAGGACCAGATTGAACGGAAAAAGAAGAAAGACTGTCGAAAATGCAAACATAGACAAAACTTACGGAGGGAAATGATTTTGAGGAAGGAAAAAGAATATTGCCTATCTATCTATACTTTAAAGAATGCGATCATTACAGGGAGGAAAGGGAGAGGAGCTCAGAAGGGTAAGAAGGTTGCGGGGGAGGGGTGTGGGAGAGAAAAGAGATTCTTTGAATCGCTCGGAAATACGGATGTAAAGGGGACAAAGATTCACTACCTATGGAAGGGGGAAACAACCCAGGGGGTTTGTTCGCCAGGGCAAACGAACACAAGATGATCAGAAACGATGAAGTAAGGGCTCGCGAAAAGGAACCCGAGTACGGAACACTCGGCGGAAGGCGATTGTCTAGTTGGAAATGTAGACAGAAATTCACATGTAACACGAGAGAAAAAAGTTATTTGCGGAAAAAAGCAGAAACCTGGAGTGTCAAGCCAGAGCCGGATAGAGGGGAAGAAGATGTTATTCAGAGAGTCAACAAGGTCTGAAAAAAAAAAAAAAAAAAAAAAAAAGAAAAAAAAAAAAAAAAAAAAAAAAAAAAAAACCACAACCACCCAAACCACCACAAAAACAAAAACAAAAAAGAAAAAAAAAAAAAACACCCCACACATAACACAAAAAAATACCAAACAAACATGCAGGCACAGTGGCGCGAAAAAAGAGAAAAAGAATCGCTGCATACTTTTCGCCATACTACAAACGCTGCAGGGAAAATCTAAGCCGAAGATCATGCAGAGCTCTAAAAAGGAGGGGGACGCAAAAGAAAAAAAGCGAAGGCTCTTGTTCAAGGAGAAAAAGGGGGGGAGAAATACGCCGGATAGGTCCTGTACCTCACTACTGTCCGTTTCTCCGAAATACTGGGTAGAGGCTAAACACACGTCTTTGGGGGAGAGGGGAGGGAAACAAAATTTGGAGTGTAGGAGGATTTTAGACGGAGAAAAAAATCCCAGCCGAAGACAGTGCGAGATGCACGGAGAAGGAAAGGGAAAGTCTTCACGGAGAGAGAGGGAAGTAGAACACTTGGGAGGTGAAAAAAAAAATAGATCTGGGCGATGGGTTTTGGGGTAAGAAGGGGGATTCTTTGTTTTAGTAAGAAACGGACGCGGGAGGGCGGAAGAGAGTGGCGTCAGAAATGACGGGGGAAGGATCAGATACTTGGATAAGCTTCATCAAGAAAGAAGGGGGGGGGAGACGAAATGAAAGGGGGAACTTTCAAAATCGATGTATCCGTCATCAAACGAAAAGGGAACTCATCCAGAATGTTCACGGAGGGGAAGTGGGAGACGTGGGGGAAAAGCGTAGCAAATTTTGTGGAAAAGTAACAGCGAGAGGAGAGGTGGACCCAAAGCAGAAGACCCAGGTATGTCAAAGAAGAAAGGACAGGGCGGCTGATATCGGGGAAGAGAGGGGGAACTATATTCAAAAAATGTTCGGACTTGTCTGGGAAAAAAAGGGGGCGATAGACTGTAGGCAAGGGAAGACGCTCAAAAAAAAGCCAAACTCAGGGGCGGGAAGAAACTGGTCTCGGCGTAAAGGGAACCTGGGGGAGAAGAGGGGAGAATTTCTTAACGAGAAAATCAAGTGCTAAAAAACATTTCTTAAGGTAGGCCCACCAAACCGAAAAAAGACCAGCGTGGGGGGGAAAAAAGAAAGGTTTGAAAGAAAGGCAATTAAGAAACAGTTACGTAGAGGAGGGAAAGTATTGGCCTTTAACAGGGGGGGGGGGAAAGGGTTTGTTCCCGCGAAAAGCCTTCGGGTGGGGCGGGGAAGAACGAGACTCTAACTCAGGGAAAGTAAAAGATCTCTCAAAGGAAAAGGGGATATATGGCGGAACCTCTCTGTCGAAAAAAAGAATCAAGTACACGAAAGGAGGAGAGGTGCACAAAAGTCACAAAATAGGTAAAAACTCTGGCTTTATCGAGGGGAATTCAGCGGCTTAATTTGAAAGGGAAGATTGAAATGCAACCTCCATGCAGGAAAGGGGTTTGAATACCGGGGGGAGGGAAGGGGGTTCGTCATCTAATTGATTTTTCCTGGCCCGAAATAAAAGAAGAGCTAACAAAAAAACGACCAAAGGGGAAAATCTCGAAAGGAAAGATAGTCTTAGAACACGGGAAACTTTCCTACAGGAGAGAGAAGTAGCTACAGAGAAAAGGCGCGAAAAGAAAGACCGAAAAAACGGATAGAGAGGCTTGAATCACGGGAGAAGGGCTCTATGTCATCTATCCTATCGTTGAACTTGAAAGGGAAAATGATTGGAATAAAACAAATTGGAAAGATCGCGAAGAAATTGGGAAAAGTTAAGATGCGGTACCTGGGAAGGGAAATAATCAGCATCACAGAAAGGCAAGTGAGAACTGAACATTCTGGACCGAGAAGGAAGTTCTATGTGACCGCAGAGAGCTATTAGGGGGAAAGCGGACGATGTCTTAACAAGGTTTGCTGTCAAGATGGCCGAGAAGAAAAAGGAATCCGAGAAAAAGGAAGGCCGCCATCGTTCCGCAAGCCTAGAAAAGGGGGGAAGGAGCATTTTGAAAAAAAAGGAACGAAGAAAATTTGCTAAAGAAAACATCTCTAGAAAGGAGAACTTAGAGGGGGGGGGGGGCAAATGGATCAAACAGCACCTAGCATAAATGTTGAGGAAAGCCGTGGAAGACTCCAAGGAGGGGGAAGGGAAGGTATGTTCTGAGCTCAAGGGAGGGAGTCGGGAAAACTACAGATTTTCACATCACAGGTTGAAAAAGAGTACTTAGAAGAATGCGACTCACGAGAAGAGGTTCGGCTGTAGAAGGTAGTTAAGGAAAGAGGTTGTTGTTCCTTCCAAGGCAGAGAACGCTAAGCGTTTTTTCTCTGAAAAGAAAAAAAAAAACGGGAAAGGGGATGTGACTGAGGTATGGGGGAAAGGGGAAAGACTCGAATTTATCATATCTCTGAAGTTAAGGGAAAGCTGACCTGTCGATCGAAGCAGGAAAGGGCGAAGAGATGGGGGCCTTCGCACTGGAATGATAGTGGTGCAGTGGGGGGCCAAGAAATTCCAATGGGGGGGAACAAAAAAGATGAAGAGGAACCGGAGGGGGAGATAAATTCGAAAGCCGAGTCAGGAAGTTTCTTCGAATAAAGGGAAATAAAAGGGAAGAAGAGGGGCGGTTCTGGGAAATCGCCAGTCACAAGGAAAACAACTCGCTCTCTCAAAAACGGTGTTACGCCTGGGGGAGATAAAGCTACATTCGAGGGGAAGGATCGAGGGGAGGAGCCGGAAACACCAGAAAGGGGAAGTAGAAACTTGACTTCTACCGTGGAGACTTACATTCCGTGTGAGAGGGGGAAACTGGAAGGATGAATCATTATTCGAACAATCCCGAATGGAAAGAGATAGTCACCCCACCGAGCGCTAGACTTCCTTGAAGGCCAAAGCTCCTACGTTCGGAAAGGAGGGTAGGGCCAAAAAGTTGCTTCTCGAGGAAGGAATATGTGATCGAGGAAAAGGGGGAGCCGAACATCATTCAAATTGGAGGTCTTCGGGGAGGGGAGAGGATTCAAGTCGTAGGGAGGAAGAAGGTTTCGGAAACAAGAGTGCCACATTAAGCACACGGAGAGGGGAAAAAAAAAAGCTCACGGAAAAACAAAAGAAAGGCCTATGCGGGTCCTTTCCGACTGAAAAAGGGGGGGGTGGTAATTAAACGGGGGTAGCATAAATCCTGGAACTCTCATTCTCGAGGGGGAGGCGGCAATCTCTCGCAAATGAGGAGGAAAGGTGAACCGAAGGCAAAGAAAAAGAGCGTTCAACAGGGGGGGAGGAAGGTCGCACATCAAACATTGGATTCCCGCCGTTAAGAGAAACCATGGGGGAGTCGTAACAAGAAGAAGCAAGGGGGGGGGGTTGAGCGGAAGCTCTTAAGTGGGGGGGTTCCTTTTGTAGAAGAGGGCAAGGAAAGACAAGCCGGAGAGGAGACGAAAACGAACCTCAGCCTCTCAAAGAGCTGAAGGGAGAGGGGGGGAATTTGAATGATTTTCAGTAAGAAACACAGTGAAGGAGATAGAAGACACGAGAAGAGAGCCTTGAAGTGCCTATTAATACGAGGGGGGGGGATCAATAAAAGGGGGGGGAGGGTCGTTTGGTTAATATCGGGTTGAGGGAAAATGGACGAGTAAGGGGGATGAAGTTGGAATCGAGAAGCTGGGAAAGGGGCGACTGGGGAAGGTCCACCACGGTCGAAGGGAAGGAAAATCTTCGACCTCCCCCCCATGAGGGGTAAGGGTCTCACAACGGCGCCATAATGAGTAACAGGAAATAGGGGGAGGTTCTCGGGAGAAAACCAAAACCCTAGTCCATGCGTTAAAAAGGCGAGAGGGGGGTCGCGTTTGAAGGAGACAGGGGTAAGGAAAGGTAACACGCAGAAAAGGATGGGGGAAATACGAATGCTCGAAGAACAGGAATCTCACTATTATATTCAAGAAAGCAAACGCCAGATCAACGTCAGGGGGGAGTCAGGGGGATGGAAAGGCTTTCTGGAGGCCCAGAGATCGAAGGCACCATATCAGTCATTGAAAAGGAATAAAAAGGACGAATGAGAAGAAACTTGGAGACCTATTCAGGATCTACCGGGGGGGGGAAAATAAGAGCAAGGAAGGAATGCTGGCCATTCGACAATTTGAGAAAGTCGACACATACAGCAGGGGAAAAAAAAAGGGAAAATGCGCATTGTTGAAAAATGCTTGTAAAACTCTATTTATGTCCGTTGAGAAAGAAAGAAGACGAGGGTTGAGGTGATCGAGTAAAAATCGATTGGCGGAGAAATGGAAAATGGACACCGAAAAACTGGAAGTGCAATTTTCTTCTCAGCAAGGGGAAGGACGATGGCCAAAAAAGAAAAAAGAAAGCGATCCATATTTGAGGTTAAACGGCGTTAGAAGGGTCAACGGGGTGGGGATGCGAAGGTGCTGGGGGAAAATTTGAAAAAGAAGAAGTCACTGATGGGAGGAAGCAATTCAGGGGAAGAAGTGGGGTCAAGACTTGAGGAGATATTGGGGGGAGAGATAACTTACTCGTCTCCATTAGGGATAACTTTAAGAAGATGGAGGGGGTGGGGGATCCGGATCTCAAAAGGGGAAAAGGATGGGGGGAAAGCAGAATCTCGTTGGGGAACTAAGAATGATTGTGAAACACGAGAGGTAGATACCGCTGTCCATCAACCGGGGACGGAAGAAGAAAAGACTTCATGCACTGAAATATGCGGATAAAGTGGGGGAGGGGACTGCAGGTCCGCAGCGTGGGTCTTCAAAAAAAAGGGGGGGCGAAAAGGGGGAAAGGAGAAGGGCAAAGAAGGATGGAGGAGACCAGTTCCAAACGGTCAGGGGAGGGGAAAAAGGAAAGAGCGCGTATTAGCGATCAAGACTTGCGAAGGTTCATGAAAGGAACGCGGGGGTGGTTGCGTCGTCAGAGAGGGAAGTGCCAGGGGGGGGGGTAGAGCTTACGGGGCCGAGAGAGAGAATACTCTGGAAAAGGGGAGAATGGCCATCGAGAGAAAAGAGGCAGAAAATTTTGTACCTTTTGCATGCGAACAGTGTCTGAAACTCTGAAGAAAGACGGTCTGCAGAAGGACACCCACCAGGTGGGGATCAGACAAAAGATGAAAAAGTCAAAGAGGGGAAAGGCAACTGACAAACTTTGAAGGGTCATGAGCGAGGGGAAAGAAGTGGAAAACCACCGTATTTCACAAAACGGGTGGTGCATTGGGAAAAAAGGGCATTTTCGTGGCGGGGAGAAGGAGGAGACCTCTGGTCAAAGAGAAAAAAGAGGGGGAGTAAAATATAGTAGATGATAGTGCGAGGGTTCGAGGAAAAGCCCAAGAAGATCAGAACTTACGCGAAAAGGTCCGAGGGGGGAACAAAGGCAAAGAAACTACTGTCAGAGACGTCCCCTGCTGGGTAATAGAGAAAGTGACGTACAAAGGGGGGAGTTGAAATGCACACTTGGACGGTGTTTGGGCCTCCTGGGGAAGGAAGGAGAAAAAAATTGGGGGGTGTTAAAGAAGGGTGGGGACGCAGGATGTGGGGAAAAAAACATCAATGGGCAAAGTCTAAAACAAAGGAGGGATTCCTAACCAGGTTTCAACTACGAGGAGGGGCGGAGAAAAACGAGAGGAAAAGCGACAGAACTTGCCTAAAGGCCTATCTTCATTATCTATAAAAATGGGGGTCCTAATCAAGGTGGCGAGAAACCACTAATGGCCGCGAAGCGGATAGGCTGACTTTGACGGAAGAGGAAAAAAGGAGCGCCCAAAGTGGAACTGAATGACTACAAAGTGCTCTCGCTGGTTGAGAAAATTTGAGCCAACAAAGCGGCGGTGAAAAGGCAATAGGAGAATCCCAAGTTCATTACTGAAAAGGAGGAAGAGGGGGACGGTGCGGATGTATTACCGCGGCTGACTCAGAAGGGACTAGAGAAACACTCTGCGGAGAAAAAAAAAACGTTGGGGGGGGGGGGGGGGTGAGGATGTCTTGCGGGGGGGCGCGGAGCGATCCATCCGGGAAAGAAACCACCACATTGGATCCCAAGTAATGAAAGCAAGAAAAGGACCTCAAAAGCAGTTTATAGAAAGGCGGAGAAGGACAACTTTTTTTGGCTTCCAGAGGAAAAGAGAAAAAACTCTATAATTGCCATTTGTCAGGGAATGTTTAAGAAAAGGACGCATCAAATTGTTGGGGAAAGGAGGGGGAGAACGACGGACTTTCGAACGGGGGAGGAATCGCTCGAAGGGGGGGGCTGTAGAAGAGGAGGAAAAAAAATTCGACCGATTTGGGGTCAATCATAAACGAAAAAGGAAAAGTTGTTCAAAAAAAAGGGACCGGGAACAAATCTAATTAGAGAGAGAAAAAGGAAAGGAAGTTTACAGGAAAAGAAAGGGTGGAAAAAGAGAGTACGTCTCCTTAGTTTTTTCTCGACAGACGGACAAGGATCTGAAGAGGGATGGGACTGCCTGGAGGAGTCACACGAGGAGGAGAAAATACTTCAAGAAAAGTCGAAGGCCCGAGGGAAAAGGGGTCGAAAAGGATGACATAGGTCGCTTTGTGATGCCCAGTTTGGAGGAATGGAACGGGAGATCTTTTGAAAAAGCCTGGGAAAAAAAGGCCCACGCGAGGAATAGGCGGGGAGAGGAGCAGGGGAAGACCAGATCATCGTGAATGAACATGGAGGGGAGATCTTAAGGGACAAACGAAAACGAGAGGGGGATCTGTTTGGGGGGGAGGATCCTCTAAAATTTCAAACGCTAAAAAAAAAAGAGAATCCTCAAGCCGGTGGTTCGGGAAAATAAGGGGGGCAGAAAAAACAAAAAATTCCCGGACGGAAAGAGGGCATTATATAGGGCTTTCGAGGGGGGAGGAAACGTTCCTAACCCTCATTTTGGGAGGGAGGGGAGAGGCAAAAAGGTGGGAATCATGAGGAAGGAGGGGGGTCATCGGAGGGAAGGGGCGCTTCCAAAGAAGGAAGCCCTGATTCGACTGCAACCCCCTGGAAACAAAGATCACCCAAAAGATAGGAAGGCAAAGGAGGAAAAAGAACTCTCGAGGGTATTACCACAAAAAACTATGGGAAATTGTTCTCTTTAGGCAAGGAAAATTCGGAAATGAACATCATTCAAATTGAAAGAAAAAAGACAACAAGGGAGGGCGGGGGGGGAGCACTTGAAAAGCCTGTGGAAGCGAACCCTCTTGTCCTCCCTCGAAGAGGCACAAAAAAGGGACGGCAAAAGACTGGGCAAAAAAATGCTTACCAAGGGAAGGAGAACTGAAAACGGGGGAAGGGGTAAGCAATCTGCTGATGGGAGGTTACGAAGGGTCGGCGGCAGAGAATCAAATCAAAGAGGAGGGAGGAGATACTGGGAGGAACTGCCTCAGCAAAAAGGAACTCTCCTTCGATTCATCATTCCACGAATTACCACTAGGAGGACGGACCGAAGGGGGGGGGAGATGGAAAGTGGGAAAGTTTTCTGAGATTTGGTGCTTAAGGGGGGAGGTAGTACCAAGAGTGCCGAAGGTCCCCGCCGGCGGGAAGGAACCTGAAAACCTCGAAAATCGGGAAGAAGTTGAGGGAATCTATCAAGAGGGGATCTAGACACTTTAAGAAAAGGGGGTGTTCGATCAATACCCGAATTCCCTAGAAAAGGGGAGGTAAAGAAAGAAAGTGTGATCGGGGGGAAAGAAGGTATCGGCGGAAGGGGAAGTCATGAATCGAAAACACGCTGAAAAAATAGGGTATTTATGAGAAACATGGGGAAAAAAAGGCCGGCCAAAAACCGAGGTGGGAAGTCTCCAAAAGCCAATCGCCAGATATGCCCCTCTATTAATTCATACTCAAGGAAAGGAGAGAACAAAAGGAAGGAAAGCGTGAGGAAAGGTTTCGCGGGAAAAGGTAGATACCGTTTACTCAACAACAAACAAGGAGAGGGGTGCAGACGTTATTGGGGGAAAAAACCAGGAAAGAGAAGGGAGCACGAGGGGGGGAAGAAATGCTCGTAATGGAGAAAACTGGCAATAGCTGGAGAAGTCTTTCCCATGTGAGTGGCCTGAGGGGGGCCAAGGAAAAGACCCCATATCAATTAAGTGCTGGGGGAAAAGAAAAGGTTCGCCAGAAAGGAAAAGAGAGTCTCCCGGTGGAGAGAAGCTACTCTCAGTCGAAGGAAGGAGGGGGAAGAAACCCATACCTCAGTCAGTCACCACGGAAAAAAGTGTGCGAAAGGTTGTAAGGTGAACGAGAAAAAACGCAGGACTGGGAAAACTCTATGAAAAGGAGAAAGGCCTAACAGATTAGGGGAGTTAACTCTGAGGGGGGGTGAGTAACACGACATTTGCAACAAAGAGGGCTGAAAAAGTGTAGAATTTGGGATCAGCCCAGGAAAAAGGGGTCACCAGCAAATATCGAGATTGGGAGGAAAAGGAGGGAAATTCAGTAGAACACTTGGAGGGGATGGTTGTGATCCAGTGAAAGGAAGCACTTGAATGGAGGGCAAGGATGGGAAGCAAAGGGGAGCTGCTTCGGATGACTCGGCGCAAGGAGAAGCTTTCTCGAAAACTGTGTTAATCGGGGAAGAGAAGGTTGTCTTTTCGACGATTGTTCAGGGCGCACTCAGCAAAAGGAATGGGGGGGAGACGACGAAAAAAAGAAAAAAAAGAAGCGAAAACGGTCAAAAAAAGAAAGCCACCCAGAATAGGGAAAAGCAAAGAATGTTTCAACAAAAGGACCGGTCTGTGATGCGGATAAACTTGGGGATTCCAGACCAGCATCTTCAAAAAAGAACGCTTTGGGAGGGGGGGGGGGGAACCAAGAAAAAGAGTCAAAAACCAGTTCAAAGATGATATCTTGCTTCTCGATGGCGAGAAAAAGGGGGCGCAATCGTCATAGATCCCGAACCGTCGAGGGATAGGGAATCAAGAGAGGAGAAACCTTGCTTGGAGGGGGAAACTGCCGGGGGGGAAGATGGCGGCGAAGAATAGTTGTTGCAACGAAGGGAAGAAGCACTTGTCTGAGGCAGAAGGGGGTACCTTTTTGGCGCCGCGGTTAGGCAAAAAGAGACGGGAAGACGGGGAGAAAAAGAAAAAAAAAAGTTCAACAAAAGCAGAAATCAGAGGTATGCAAAAGAAAGGGGGGGGGGGGGGGAAGGGACAAATCGAAACCTTTGAAATGTCATTAGAAAATAATAATTACGAAAAGAAATTGGGGAACCGAAAGTAGGGGGGGGGGGGAAGGGGTGTGCCAAAAAGAGGGGCGTAGTGGGAAAGGGGGAATTGCGGGGAAAGAGAAGAGGATCGCGACCGCTGCAGAGAGAGAAAAAACAACTGCTTGGATTGAAATGAGAAGGAAATTTGGAAGAGGTCGGAGGCACCGGAAATTCTTCAGAAAAGAAAAGGGGGAGAAATGGTCGAGGAAAATGCAAAATAAGGTACACAATAAGGGTCAGGTTGGGCGAATTCTTCATATCGAGTAACGCTGGTAGGCAGCGGTGGGGTGTGCGATTTGAAAAGATGCCAATTGAAGGGGAATGAAATACTGACTAAAACTGTTTCTCATCTAAGGTATTTTCTGGCCCCCTAAGTGCATAGAAAAGGCCGCTAAGGGGGCGGGAGGGAACAAAAAAAAAAGGGGAAGACTGCAACAGGGAAACTCTAGCACAACAGAGAGGGAGGGAGGGAGAACGCGACATGAAAGAAAGAGTCGACGGCAATTAAGCTCTTACCACATGTGGTTCGCGGGGGACGAAGGAAGAAAGAAAAAAAACGGGAGCTGATTCGGAGCCCGCTCCTAGGAAGAGGGGGGGGGGACCGGTGTTGAACTGGAAAGGGTAGGAAGACTTTTTACTCACCAATTATGAGGAATCAAGTGCCGGGAAACAGCTGCAGGGGGACCTAATGCCAACCTCATCGGGCATACTTGCAGGGAGGAGGGAAGACGTTGTTCCGTTTCTTTTTTAGGGATGGGGAAAGAGAGGTCGGGGGAAGAGAGCTTCATGAAACGCCCCAAAGAGAATGGGAGGAGGCGGCAAATACTACCATAAGGGAAAAAAACCACATGTTTTCGCTTTCCTATCACACCTATCTGAACGGAGGAGGGAAAAGCCTAGAAAAAAAGGATTCAGTTAGAAGGAGGAGGCAATTTCTTGAAAAAAGTACCATCGCACAAGAAGAAAAGTGGTTATAATGTTTTTTTCCGGGAGAAAGGCAAAAAAAAACCCCTTCGCATCAAGGAGCGAGACCCGTGAGGAATCGGGCCCATCGAGCACGTCTTGGGAGGAGAGAGGATGAAAAATTCTCCATATTTTTGCACAAGTCTGAAAAAGGAAAGGAAGGGAGGCAGAGAAAAAGACGATAACTCTAAAGGGGATTATAACAGAGAGGAAGGAGTTTTTGGGACAAGACGTCGCCTGATGGGGAGAAAAAAAGAGCGCTCCAACTGCCTCAAAATCGGGATCCGGGGAAAAGGTTGGGAAGGCCGGGGAGAAAAGTCACAAGAGCTCTGGCATGCTGAGATCGAATAAAGTATTTTCGGGAAAAAGGGACGATTCGTCTTTGTGATAAAACGTTGGGAAAAAACGGAATTATAAGGAAAAAAAAGTATCTCTTGGGAAAAAAAAAGTACTCGCGGACTATTGATACGGGAGGCCACGATGCCATTCTCTCAGGCTGAACAAGCAGGAAGGAAAGGGTTACTGCGAAGGGGGAGGGGACAAAAAAAAACACGATCAAATACATTAATCAGGGGTGGGCAGTCCATTCGTCGGACATTTCAAAGAGACTAAGCCAACTCAGGGTGGAGCCACAGGACTAGGAGGAAAAAAGACGAGGGGAAAAGAGGTCAGAGGAAGCGGCGGTGGAAAAATCCCTTTGGGGAAGGCGCAGAGGGTAAGTGAAGAAGGGGGGTAAAAGAGAAATGAAGGGGCAAAGGGATCGTTTCCTGGCTCTCGATGCAAAACTTCAGAACAGGAAAGGAAAAAAAAGGAAACAACCGAATTTCCTCCGCCAGAGAACCAAAGAAAGGAGTGAGATAACCCTCGGAGAGAGAAAGAGAATTCGGGGAAAAAAAGCACAAAGAAAAAATTGGCAAAAGGAGAAGAGAAGTGGTCGATGGTAAAAAGGAGGGCACGAACATCTTCAATTGATTTCACTTGGCAGTCAGAAGAACGGGATCGGGGAATGTTGGAAGTTCCAAGAAAAAATCTGAAAAATTGGGGCAGAAA
>Ga0179593_1602802_pt1 | contig 12971 bp, 11 predicted proteins | sample CZODoug2_1_08_16_FD_185931 | JGI IMG/M metagenome (GOLD analysis project Ga0179593, IMG submission 185931) | Vadose zone soil fungal communities from Angelo Coast Range Reserve, California, USA - CZODoug2_1_08_16fungal (PacBio error correction) | ecosystem: Environmental > Terrestrial > Soil >...
ATTTCTTCTGAACAAGGAAGAAACCGGGGACCAAAAGAAGTAAAGAAGAACAAAAAAAAAAAAAATCAAGATTTTAGAGGGGAAACCTCGTCCAGGAAGAGAGCGAAGCGAGGGAAACCCGTAGCTCGTGCCCTCCACAAGATGGAGAAGGGCGTCTGAAAGACTAGAAAGAAGAAAGAGTGTCTGAGGGAAGGAGGAAAAGGTCGATGGCGTCGCAGGGAGCCCGCTTAGGGGGGTGGCCACCTCGAAAATGGCTTGGGCAGAGGGGAAAAAAGAAAAAATACCCGCTTCATCATCAGTCACCGAGGAGGGGGAGAAGGACACGAGGTAGTCCTCGCTGGAAAAGGGGAATTGAGGTACATGAGAGGGCCTCGAGAAAGAATGGCTGGTCGTCCGGCGGAGGAAAGAGCCCTTTCTGTAAGGACCGGATGAAGCCCACCGGGACCTTTACTTGTGGGAGACTCATAAAAGGGGGTCGGGGGGCGAGAAGGAGCGTGGGGAGAGTGTTCGAAAATGAGAGAATCAGAAGGGGATTCCGACATCCGCAAAAATGGGGGGGAAAAACATCGTTTTCAATTTTAAAGGGAGGGACAGAACATCACTTCACAAAGAAGAAGGCCCTTAGAGGGAACCGACCCGATACCTTAGACGGGGGAGAAATTATCGTTTAAGCAGGGGGGAAAAACGCACTATCCCTGTAAGTTTTGGAAGGTTTTTCCGAAAGAGACCAAGAAATCAAGAAAGGGAGGGAACGAGCGTCGCAATTTCTCCTAGGAAATAGAGGAAGGAAGAACGCCGCGTAAGCTCGCAAGAGCTTACAACCCATCAGGGGAAGGAAAAAGACTGCCGTCGATGAACTAAACGAGACAGGAGGAAGAAGGGGGGAGCAGTGCCAGTGCTCAACCCATGGGAACCGGAGGAAAAACGCACTGAGTTCAGGACTGAGGAGGACCTAAAGGGTAGCCTCTGGCTGGCTAAGAAGAGGAGTAGTACTCAAAAGTGAGCTCGTCGCCTGCTGACAAAAGGCGACAGCGCTCTGAGACTATCCACCTACTCCTGGCATTTCCGTCTAGGTGGGTGTCTGGAAAGAGTCCTTAAGGAAGGGGCCAGATAAAAAAACCGGGGACCTCCGAGCGCAAAGGAGGAGTTCCCCCTCATAGGGAACCCACACAACAGGCCGGCAAAAAAAGCAAGCGCAAAGAAGGCGGTGAAGTGTACTAACTCAGGAAGACTCCGCCGACCTTTCCTACAACAGACCTGTGTCCGATCCCAACATAATTATCCAAAGTACGACTATCTGGTGAAGAACTGAACGGGAAATCGAAGGCCGTATATTGGGAAGACGGGAAAGAGCTTTCCCTAGAAGGGGAAAATCATTCAACAGCTCACCCATGAGGAAAAGGGCAAGCAGGTACTGCCGGAGGGCGAGAGAGCTCGCTATTTATGAAAGACGGGATTCCTAAGAAGTTCTCCGCTGTAATCCCATTGGAAGAAAGATCAGGGATTTGCAAGAAACTGAAAACGTGCCCGCGCAGGCGAACCGGGAAAGAGAAGATTCTAGTTCACGCTTACATGGAGTCGGGATACCCATCAGAGGCAGTAAAAAAAACGCTTCAAAGTTAGGCCATGAGGCCGAAGTGATGTCTCCGCCGTCTCCTGGTCGAACATCCTCGGACGCTCCAAGATGGACTCAGCGTCCAAAAACGGGGGGGGGGAAGAAATAGAGCAATGGGGCAATTTGCCGCAAATTCGATGCTGTAAAAAGGGGTGAGGGAAGGGGGGGGCAAAAGAGTCGGCGGCGTCCGGCCGAAAGGAGGGGAGCTAACTATTTAGTTAATACGGAAGGCGAAGCCTGCGGGTCCGCACGTGTAAGAACCGGTCGCGCGGCCTCCTAACAAGAAAGGAAGAAGAAAGGGTTTAAGAAGCTACAAAAAACAAGGGGGAGGGAGGAAAAGAGATGCCCATACGTATAGCGCCTACACGGAAAGAAGGGGATGATTCGACGAGGAGCTCATAAAAAGAAACTTTACGCGGTGGAAGTCGTGTGTGCATATGCGAGCAGAAATAGCTTTAACGAGGGGAGGGGGGGGGCCATCTAAGAAGGAGTTCCCGCTCGGGGGGAGGTCGGGATCTGTTGGATGGAGCGCCATGGTCTGCCAGGTGGCTGAGGAAGGTCGCACTCTAGACTGCCGGCCGCTTCATTGGTCTGCAGGTCCGGCACCAGGTGGGTTTTTGGGGTCGGGAAAGGATCGCCAAAAGGAAGGAGGACAAGAGGATCGGAAGTCGAAGCTGGAAAAACCACGCCGCGAAAAAGGAGGTCCGGGAGAGTCAAGGCCGCGGGATGGGAAGGACGTAGATGCACGGACGAAAAATCCGGGTTTCAGCAGAAAACATGACGTCCGAAAGCCTCGAGCAGAGCCGAAAAAAAGGCGAAGGCTGCGGCATCAAAAAGGTGTTCTAGTCGATGTCGGACGAAGACGCGAGCCATCCGGAAAAATGCTCCCGTCTGTCTAGTCCTCATGGCCAGGGGTCCACAGGGCCGAACAAGGAGGCCGGGAACGAAGAAAAGTAGGCGGGGTCGAGGAGAGAGCGGCTGAAGTCAGAGGGAACGGTTCAAAGGAGCTGAGGAGTGCTGCGCCTCCCGTGTTCCTCATCGGCGAGATTTCCTCCCGGCCATTAAAAAGACCAGAAGGGTCGGGTGGCAGTAGCACCAGCGTATAGAAAAAACACTCTAGCAATCTGCGTCGTCGCGGCGAAAGAGGACAGCTCCCTGGGAAGATTGGGCGGACTTCATCAAAAAGGGGGAAGTGACCCACAAGTTCAGGGAAGAAAGACATGCGGGGGTAAAGAGCCAGGCTAATCTGACGCACCTCTTACTGGGAGGGAAAGAGCGGGCCCAGCACAAAGCAGCGTTTCGGGGGCACCGTAGGAAGGAATTCACCGGGGAAGACGAGCGAGGGGAGGGGGGAATTAATGAACCCCCATCCGGACTACAGAAAAAAGAAAAAAAGCTTCGAGACAGAATAGTACAGCGGACAATGGCAAACGAAAGCTACATACAGTTCGCAGGAAATGAATATTTTTACTAAAGTCCCGCCACCAAGAGAATCATTTTGCGGGGGCGGTCCGGAGGGGCGGCCGAGGGATCGATCAAAACAGGAGATAGAGGAAAATCTGATCTAGTAGGCCCAAAGGGCCCGTTTTGTGACAAAGGGCATACGAGCTTAAGGGGGACACCGACGAGAATACCTCGGGGGGGCAGTAGCAAATGAGAAGGGAGCTTAGTCGAACGGAAGGAGGGGCTCGCAGAGAAAGAAAGATCGCAACAAAAAGGGAATAGTCGCGGATAGATCGGCACCGGAAAGCGTTCTGCGAAGCTCAAGGGGAAAATGGTAGAAGCCCAAGATCAAAAGGAGGACGGATGACCCAAGTCGACACCCAAGGAGGAGGGCGAAAATCGTAGCAAAGAGTTTCGAATCGACTTCTTGGGGGGAACCTAAGGGAACAGGAAGCTTCGCGGCAAGGAGGAAGGAAATTCTGGGAAGGTGGGTGACACTAACATCAAATCACCCGACGTCTACGCAACGGGAAGTGGCCCTCAAAGAGTGACAGTTAACGGGAGGATGGGCCTGAAGAGGACCACGGAAGGGTCGTCCGAATGGCTTCATCAGCCCTTGGAAAGGAGTACCGTACAAAAATTGGATGAAAAAGGGCGCACTGCAGGGGCGAGTGCAGGGGGGGCGAGCGGGGCGGCGCGCGAGACGAGCGTTGTGCGAAAGCGGAGACGTGCCGCACAGATAAAGCCTTGGCAGGTTGACCATGGGAGTCGGATAAAAGGCGACATCAACGGAACGGAAGCAGAAAAGGGACGTCAAAGAAGAACTGGGAAGTCGGTGATAAAAGAGGGGGTGCCTCCTGAAGAAAAGGGGGTGCCGCCTAGCCACGTTGCGAAGATAGGAACAAGGAAGGAGAAGCCGCATTTCCAGATCGCTTCCTTGTAAAAAATCCCGGGCCTCGCGACGCTCCATGGCGGCCGCGGCCGGGGGACCCTGTGGCCCTGGCCCCACTCGATCTTCAAAGCATAAAGTAAGGGGAGGATATCACTTGAGACTCCATGGAGGAACAGAGAAACTCAACTCGGAATCGCGTGTAATGAGGGTCTTTCTGGACGGATTAGAAAGAGAGCTTCAAGGAGGTCGGGAAAAAAAGCCTAGGAGATACCGAATCTCGCTGACCCTAGAAGAGAAGCCTTTCCGCTGCTTGTTTCGGGACATCGACGATCCCTCCGAGAGACAGATTAAAAAAAAAGCGATGGAGCATCTTCCTACCAACACTGGGGGAAAACCGCAGCACACCGACTAGTTTGACTTCGGGCATCTCGCCAAGAGACCCCCGGTAAACTCCTACAAACAGGGGAAAACGCGCGTCAGAAAGAGGAGACCTAAGAGGTGCGGAGGGGAACTGGCTGGGAGATTTCCTAACGAACATCTCATCTGAAGGCGCAGAAAAGAAAAAGACTCCCGATTAATGGAGAAAAGAAAAAAAATTGGACATTTCGACCGAGAGAAGCTCGGAGAAAGAAAGCTGGATCAGAAGCCGCGGACTGACTACCGAAGGCGCGGGCCGGAAGAAAGGAGCGAATAGGGCAGGACTGCGCCGAATCTCCTCTAACTGGGTGAGGGAGGAGGGCTGATCTGCCGTCTGAATAGAACTAAAAAAGTTCATTGGCCCAAAAATTGCGGAAAAAGTTCGGACCCGAAGTAGGGGAACAGAAGTAAAGAACGGGGCAAGTCTGCTGCAAAAACTCTTTGCTCCAAATATCCTAGGCTGAGGAAGGGAAGAAGAGGAAAGGAACTGCACAAGCAGGAGAGGTCCTCCGGGGTTCGCCCATCACAGGAGGTTCAGCTCCTACCCGGGAGACAGCGAATGAATGGCATCCCGAGATAGGGAGTTTAGCGCGTGGGGGGAAACGGGCTCCCGACAGGATGTAGAAAAGGTATTCTAACAGGGAGGAAATGGGAGGAGACGTCATGCTCTTTTGCATAGAGAAAAGAAAAAAGTAAAAAGGAGCCTACCTCTAGCCGCGATATGAGGGAGAAACTTCCTTAGTCCGAACTGAAGCGGTGGGCTTGGTTGGAAAAGGGTCGATCGACTCAGTAGATGGAGAGACATCCCGTAGCGGGGCTCTTAGAAAACGAAAGCGGGGGGGACTTCTGGGAGGGAGCGCTTGCCCATATGTGGGTATTCTTCTTCCGGTCGGAGCGGTGGGAGGAGAAAGTCAAGAATCGTCAGGCTTTTTGAGCCAGGGGGGGGCGTCGTAGGGGCAGAGGGAAGGAGGCAAGGTTGAAAGGGACTTGGGGGGCCACCGCCGCGGAAGCGTCGGGATCCGAAGGGGGAACGGTAAAGGGAGGACCTCGGTCAGAAAACCTCTTCACTCGGGCACCAGACTTCCCCGCCCTCTCTAGTAGTGAGACAGGAAGGACCTTTTGTGCCATGCGGATAGAGTTCGAAGGAAGAAAAAGTAGCACTAAAATCTTGGAAAGATTCCTCTATCGTAAGATGTGGGGCCAAGGGGCCTGGGAGAACGGGCGCGTCTCTCCTAAGGGCGAGACTAGAGTGAGAAAGCGGCAGAACAGCTTAAAAAAATTGTCCAGGGGAGAAAAGACGTGGCCTGTGACAAAGTTGCTTACCGGTCTCGCATTGGGTTCACAGCGAAGGTCATCGACCGGCCAAAAGAGAAGGGGAAAATTACCCTAGGTCTCGCGGGGTACCTGAGGGGGTAAAGGAAGTAAGGGTAATCCGTGATGACCATAAAAAGGGGCACCACGCACGGCGACACGGTATCAAGGGGGGGAGGTACGATCGGCTAAAAACGCTTCTTTCGAGAAGAAAGAGTCATGAGGTCACACTCCGTCTTCACAGAGGGCTACGAGAGGGAAAGGAAGAAAACCGTGGATTAGAGGCAATATTAAGACCAATGAAAGGGCCCGGGGAATACACTATCAAAATCAAAAATGACGGAGGGAGGGCGCACTATCTTCTCACAGCAGCATGCGCGGTGGGTCCCTCGGCGGGAAAAGAGGGAAATCGGGAATATCCTACAGAAATGGAGGAAGTCTGCCCAGAAAAGCGAACGAAAGTGGAGAAGTTACGGGGTCCGCAAAGAGGGGGGCTCAGGGGCCACGGGGGGGGATCGGCGGCAAGCCGCCGTTAGAAGAGAGGAAAATATCTCAAAAAAAAGGAGGTAGTAAAAGGGGTCTTCTCGAAACGGGTCTAGAAGAAACCGGCACTCCATAGTCAAAGGGGGAAATTCTACGAGATCGAAACTAGGGGTCAGGTCAGCAGGGTGCGTAAGAGATCACCCTGAAAGGTCTATTCGAAGTCTTACTGCCCTAACAGCGAGTCTGCCTCTTCGTAGGACGATCACCTCTTCTCGATGTCCCTGATCGCAGACACCGCGACCGGGGCTGAGAACATATCTGACAAAACGCTCATCCCGGAAATCCTAACTTTAGTGGTCGAAACAGCTGGAAAAACGCGGTACATCTGGAAGAAGAAGAGGGGCCAAGGGAGCTCATCCGCAGGACGTTACGCCTGAGGGGGTACCCAGAACTATTGTCTAGGGATGCGCGGCCGGCTTGAACTCGTCCGAAGGGGACGCGGAAGAATGGGGTGGTCCCTGGTAAAGGTCAAGACAATGTACCACGGGCTCATGCCCTTCGCGAGACGAAGATAAAGGCGGGGAAATCCGAGATGGCGTGTAGAATGATCAGAGCCGACCGCCTTAAGGTTTCTTTTCCAGGCCCCTTCTCACTTATGAAAAAGGGGCGCATGGGAAAAAACGGTAAATTGACAACTCGCCGGTCGAATTTCCGCGAACCACGGGGCTGTTCGAGCGGGGACGAGTTTGCCCGGTGGACCCGAAAGTCCCTTCTAAATATTCATGTTTCTCGCTCGCCGCGAAGAAACCACCGCTCGAGGCTTCAGGCGCGATGCTAAGAGACGGGCTGGCGGACGTGTGCGAGTCGCGCTGAATCTACGGCAGTACGCGCATAGGATTCCCGCCAAGGCCACGCAAGGCCGCGTCGGTGGGCGGGTTCAGGGGGCGACAGAGAAGGTGATCCAGACGAGTAGAGCTTTCGCCAAGCTGAGAAAAAGACACCTGTTAGTCATCAGGGGGGACAGCTATTTTTACTGGTCATCTTCGAGAAACACGGGCGCTCCACTACCGCGGGGAAACATTTTCATCTCTGAAGCTCAACGCTAGCGTAAGTGTCTAAGGAAGGATTTGCCATGACTCCCAGCAAATCTCGTCAATCGCGACTGATCCGCCTCCGTGAATCGCCGGAAAATAAGCAGTTTATTTAACTAAATACATCTCGGGCGGCGCGAAACTGCTTTGCAGGACGTAAAGAATCCGGACGTCTAACAGCGGGGGAAACGCTGGAGGGATCTAAAGGCGAGACTATGCTCAGCGGCGTGCCCGCTCTCAGCGGAAAAAAAAAAAATGGCGTGCTGCCGAGTTACAGCTTCGACACTCGAGGGGCTTGTATAATCAACCACGCTGGTCGTCCAGGATCAGGATTGGCGCCCACCGGCCAAAAAATCCGCCAGGTCCTCTGCGAAATCTCTCTCAAAAAAGGGAGAAAAAGAAGGGATTGCGAGAGAGCCGGTGCCCCAGCATCCGGCGGGGTTTCGAGTGAGGCTGGGGGCCGGAGCGAGAGGAAGCAGCGGGGGGCGCGAGTACTGAACCGATTATAAAAGAAGAAGATTTCGAGGTGTCGTCGGCGAGAATGCACTCGGGCACGGTTAAGAAGGAGAGGACGGATTCAGCACTGTAGGACCCGAAACTGGACGATGGCCATCTATATCGACCCCCGGGGACGAAAAATCACGGAAAGTACACTGTTGAGGAGGAGAAATCGATCGCCTTGCAGTGGTCTTAGGACCATAGTCAAAGGTCCGGCGATGGCGGGGGGTAAAAAGTCTCGGGCGCTTCTTGGGGACGGCAGGGGGCATTGGAGTCGGCCAGGTCGTGGCCGAGCGATTGCCGCGCGGGAGTATCAGGGGGATTTTGGGAGACTGCACAGTGTATGAGGGGGTCTACAGCTAAGACCGCGCGGAGAATGTTCTCTATCGTGAAGGAACGAAGAAGGGAGAAAAGGGGGGGAGAAAAGAGATGCAGAGAACGCACGGGTCGTGGGGATGGGAAGTAGGGGGTTGAGCGCAGATGCGCCGGGAAAGGGGCAAGTCGACCTTCTGCACTCCAGGCCCGTCAGGCCCGGAAGTGGAAAAGGTCTCAACGGCTGGCAGCCTGCGAAACGGGGGCGGGGGGAGGCTGAGGACTAGGGCGCGAAACGCAATCAAGGCCCCATGCTAGCACTCGTGGGGCCAAGCGAAAACCCCGCGGCCGCCTAAAATTAGGGCGGTGCATGGAAAGAGAGAGGGGAACGGGCAGAGGTTCGGAGACGCACCCCGCGCGGTCATCGAGAGCCGGAGCGGCCACCCGTCAATAATTACCGCTACGTCATTTCTGCAAACAGCGAGATAGACACCAGCGCCAGGGGAAGCTATATCGTACGCGTTGGTTAGTCGACATCAGTACATGGGGCGTCAAGAGCCAAGACAGGAGGTCAAATGTCCGAACTCGCGGCAGGAGCAAAGAGCAATCGTGGAAGTGGGTCAGCACCCTGCCAAGGTGCTGCTTCCGTCCTAGGAGGGGCTGAAGAACCATACGAGAATCTAATGGTTCCACCAAAAGACAAGAAGACCCGGGAGAGGCGGGGAGGGGACATACGACGGACCACCAAGCATGTTCTCTGCCTCCACGCGCGAAGGTGGCACAGCGCCGTGAGAAAGTACGTGGCCGCCGAAAGGGCGGGATCCCAAAAGAAGGAGAGTCGATCGGGTGACGAGGGCTACACGCGCTACGGGACCGATCGCCGCTGATCAGGGCGCTTCTACAAGAGGAACAAGAAATGGGAAGGGGGAAGTGCCGTAGGAAGCCAAAACAAGGGGAGGGAAAAGAGAGATAGGCGAGGCGAGAACGGGAAAAACGCACACATGGCGCGATCCGCGGATTCGAGGACAATATGCGCCTCTTCCCGAGGAAGGAGAGACGTAGCCACCAGATCTCGCACTCTTGGGAAAGACTCGCGGGGGAGGAAGAGCGCCACGTCGGATCGTATCCCCTCGGCGCGGGACCGCATTAGGCGGCGCCGAGGGGGTGAGGGCTGGAGAAAGATGTGCTCTACGCGTCCACCAGGCGACGAGTATAAATCACCGTGCAACTTAGGTACTCAGCATTCACAGATGCCACGGGATCGAGGGGCGGGAGGATAGACCGCGGAGCGCCACCGAGGTTGGGGGGCACCATGCAACGTGCGGCGGGGGTAAGATTCGCAGGGAAATAAAGCCTCGAAATACTCCGTACTGTCGGGGGCGCCCGTGCACTTTTTTCCTTGTTGAACCATCGTCATGGGGAGGGAACCGCCGCCACAAATCCCAACGGACCCGGAAAGTGCTACCGGGCTCCGATTTGGCGTGGGATCCGTGCCCTGCAGAGCCAGGGAAGGGGAAATGGGCCGGCGAACTTCTTCCAGCGAAGAGAGTGGGGAAAGCCAAATCGCTCGACCGCCTCGAACGTAGCTGCGTCGAACCGACCTCCATTTTTGAGGAGAGGACGGACGGGGTCGCAGGTTTGTGGCCCAACTATAGCGCAAACAACGGAAGCCGCGAGAATCAGGCGAACCCGGCGCCACGTGCGCCGGAGAGGGCTACCGAATGATGGAGAGGAAGGGTAAGAAGATCATAAGCTAGGGTCTTACTAGCTCTCATCAGAGAACAGAATCCCGACGCCTGGGGAAAGTGAAGGGCGTTTCCCTCGACGGCTCTCCGGGAGACCTGATCCCGCCGGTCCAAGGAGGAGGTAGGCTCCATCTGAAAAAACACTGGAGAGTGCATCAAGGGTTGACGTTACTAAACGCAGGAAGGGGAGAACCCGACCATGACGCTAAAAACATCTGGTCAAGGAGCGACTCCCGAAAAAGAAGCGTGAAAGGGCTGCAGCTCTAAAGGAGATGGCGTCTAAAACTCTCTCGGCAAGCGCAGAGGCGCATGACAAATCGTCCAAACATAAGGAATGATGCCAACAAAAAATGACAAGAAACGCTCGGTGCTGCCGCTGATGGGGAGAGAAGAGCCGGAGGATACCGAGGTGGAAGGGAGAAGCCGACGAAGAGAGGAGCCGGGGCGTTCCAGAGGACCGGACGACACCGTGCGGAATCAGCTTGACAGCTTAGAACATATCTTGTAGCCCCCGGGGGGAGAAACGATGGCGCCCGCCGGAATCCCAAGTTAGGACTTCAGAGCATCATCTCAACACAAAAAACTCTGATGCCACGAGATCGAAAAACGAGAGTCGGGGCGCAGCCGCAGGTGTGAGGGCTGCGGGGCGAACCTCAGTTTCGATTGCGAAAGAGGGAGGCGTGATCACGTAGGGATGTAGTCGAGATCTACTGCAGATGTGCGTAAGACGCGCTACGGTACGTGCACGATGCTAACCCAGGGGGATGCTGGCTCCAGCGATAACGCGGTCTCCAAGGCTGTAGGAGCCCTGAGGGGCCCAATGCGATGTTGCGAAGCCGGAGCCAAGTGCTGTACGGTTAGCCTTTAGGTGACGCCCTTGGTATGTTGACCCGGCCGGAAGCCGAACACGATCGGGCTGTCGTGGACTTTGCTGTAGACGGCCCACGTAGGCGTCGCGGGAAAAGCATGGGCACCGTCCTCGGAGGTGCGCTTTTGAGCTGCAGGACGTGTTAGTTGTGGTGTTAGGGGCCCCTATGAGGCGGACAAGCTCGAGGGGCGGAACAAGATCGGCGTCCGAGCTGCAAAAAGACGGTCCAGGCTGAAAGGGTAGTCGGGAGCGGACACTCGTACCGGTAGTCGCCTAAGGGACTCTTGGCGCCGCCCATCCAAAGACTCACTCCTGCTGCAAGCTTAAGGTCGTCGTCTTGGGCATGTCTTGACATCCTCTAAATGGAGCTGGCCTCTTTACAGCTACTATCGGCGTAGGGGCATTGCGAAGCTACCATCCGGTCTCGCTTCTGTGGTAAATGGACGAGAGGAGCGTTAGTTAAGTTGGGCGAGATTCAAGATCTCGGGAAAGGCGTGGCCGATGCCGTGACAGTACGCTACGTAGGGAAGTTCGCCCAGCAGCGCATTAATAAGGGCGAAGAATCTGCGTCAGACTGCAGAAGGAACGGTGCAATAGCCGTGTGTGGTTGGGACCTTCAAATGGAAAAGTACAAAAGGGACCCCAATGACTGAGAAAAGAATGCCGATTTAACGTCTTCTGGAAAAACGCGTCAGCTCATTCACTCGAGTTATTCCCAGGCGATGCGTCGAGCCGGTATAAACAGGGAAGACATCCCAGGGGTCTCGAGGAAAAGAAGGTACCGCTCACGGGCCCGTTCCGATGTTCACGGGGTCGGGAACGAGGAGTGCACCAGCTTCGGTGGCCGACGCCGAAATCTCGAAGAGTGTGAAGCGATCGTCCCCCGACTCTCGACAAGGAGATGTACGTCGGGTCGCGCGGAGGTGCGAGCGCGACGGGAGAGCGCTTTTATAAAATCTGGACCGGAAGGTGAAGCGGATTCGGCGCATGGAGTGCGTTCTCGGGTGCGAAGATATCTCTCACAAACGGAGGAGGAGGGGAGCAAAAGAACGGCACCGGCCGGCCATCGGCGTGAAGATAAGGCTCCCTCGGATACGGGGGCGATCCGGCGGCACTTACTCTCTTCTTCCACAGAAGCGCCGCGAAGGGATGAGGGGCCGACTAGAAGGTCAGGGGCAAACGGAGATCCCCCTTATGCCAACGCGAATCTCGGGCGGACCTAGGGCCACCGCGATGCGGTGAATAGAATGTATCCAAAATTCGTAGAAAGAAGGGGGAGGTATCTTGTCTGAAGCCTTGACGGTTCCGGTCCCTCGAAGAGGGGGGGGGGATCGGCGCAGACCCCAGTCGAAGGAAAGGGACGGCAGCTCAAGGGGGATGCAAGGACACTCATAATCTATTGACCTGCGTCGCGAACTGGGTGCAGACTCTAAAACTTCCTGTATTGGACAAAATCTGGGGATGAATGGTCAGGGAATGGAAGCACCAAGTCATCCCGCGCCGACTCCTGACGGCCGCTCCAGGGCGGAGAGCAACAAGGCATAGCGGTACAAAACGGGTGCCGGTCCTCGCCTCTTCGCCGATGGACACGAGGAGGATCGCGCCGCATTGGAAGACCGATCGGAAAGGACGGCTCTCAAGCTCAATGCGCGGGAGCCCTGGTGGCCCCCTGCTAGGCTAAAAGCAGAAGAGTCAAGAGGATTGCCTCGAGATCTATCTACTGAAGAACTGCCACGACCCGTCGCCCAAGGCGCAGCGTACAGAAAGGGAAAAATCGGTGGCAGCCGAGCAAAAAAAGGAGGCTCGACCGAGCCCGGAAGCTCTACCGGCAGTCGCCCCCTCCAGACGAAGTCGTTGGGCAGAAAAAGAGGATGCTCCCGGATGCGGGACTAAGCCTACTCGCGAAAACGTCAATCAAAAAAGAGCGCAACCGAGTGGAGTACGCCCAGAACGAAATCACGCGCCCAGCAACAAACGACGAAGCGAATCGTTGTCTACGGGGCCATCGCACGAGCCGGAAAAATCACTTGCTCGCTGAAAAGAAGTCACCGCCGTGCAGGCCGTTCAAGGCCGTTTCATTTGCTCCTAAAAATAGGCTCTCTAGGGCACATCGGAAGGAGCTAAGTTGCTCGAAAAAAGAAGAATCCCGGGAAGCCTCCTTTCGGCGGCACGGACGGCGTGCCCGCGCCTCGTACGACAAAACACGACGGGAGCGCGGACAAGGACCGAAACTCGAGGGCTGATCCGCGTCTGGGCGGAAGCGTGTGCTCGGCAGCCCCGGCCGAATAACTCAGTG
>Ga0179593_1660973_pt1 | contig 12971 bp, 15 predicted proteins | sample CZODoug2_1_08_16_FD_185931 | JGI IMG/M metagenome (GOLD analysis project Ga0179593, IMG submission 185931) | Vadose zone soil fungal communities from Angelo Coast Range Reserve, California, USA - CZODoug2_1_08_16fungal (PacBio error correction) | ecosystem: Environmental > Terrestrial > Soil >...
ACGGCCGCGGGAGAGAACAAAAAGTGATTTTCCACACAAAGAACAACTACACTATGGACGACCCTGGCCAAGGGGCCTACACCGAAAAAGGGAAAAGTGCGGTGATGAGTCTAAAGAGGGGAGGGGAAAGGTAAAAAAATCTGAGGCGAAAACAGGAAACGGTAAGAGGTGGGGAAAGCATGAATTTATAACCCGGCAGCGAAGGGAATCGTCCATCACGGGGAGAGGGAATCCCCTGCCCCCATTCGAGAAAAGGGAACGCGAAAACCTTTCGGGGAAAGTGCCCCGGCGAACCCATGAAAAAAAGAACGTTCCGCAGGAGATGGAAAGAAAAAAAAAACGCAAAAGAAGAAAAAAGATATCGTATCGACAGCCTGATAAAAATGCTTAAGCTGAGAAATACAGGGGGAGGTTCTGGCCCTCTATTGAGAAACGGCAAAAAACGGAAGGTGTCCCCAGATCGCTAAGGCCCGGTGGATCGTACGAAAAATTGTTACGGAAAAGGGGGGATACGTCAAGAAAGGGTCAGAAGACTGGAATCCGTGGGGTCTTACTCCTCGCGCAAAGTCCCTCCAGCTCCAACCTAAAAAGGGGGTAAAGGGGAGCCCTACGCCGAGAAAAGGTCGAAATGCTGGGAAAAAGATCACGTCGCAAACATCCAAGAAAATCAAAAAAGAAAAGCCACTACTCTGGCATGGGAATCGTTAACGTAACGGAAAGGTACTACTGGCGCGAGCATAAAAAAAGGAGCCCGGTTCTGTCTAGGAAACGGTAAGCACGGGAAGCATATATCACGGAGGAGGACCGCTAAAGAAAAAGGCACTCCAACTGGCTCAGGCTTGAAATTTTTGTGTCATCCCGAAAAAGGAGGGGCGCAATCCCAATAAGGGCCAAAATCCTCCCTCGGCATGGAAGAAAGAGAGGAGCCACTTATCTCTAGCTCAAAGGGGGAAAAGGGGGCCCGAGTTGCCTCGGAGGTCCTTTTCGGAGGTTCTAAAAGAAGGGGCCCTCCTCCACGTAAGATATCGGGGGGTGGAGGTCTTCCCCTGAACTTCCCTCCTCTTGTGATCTCATTAAAGAAGTACAAAAAAAGGACAAGAGAGAGATAATCGACGGCTGGCCGGCCTGGGAAAAAAGAAAAAGGAGAAAACAATTAAAATACGTGGGGAAAGAAAGGGCAGGCCTCCGAGGGAAGAATCCCCTCGTAATTCCTTTCCTCTGGGTGGGGCAAAGTGCGGAGGCTTAGGGGGGCGCAACTTTGGGAGGAAAACCCAATTGGGGGAGGGGCTCGAGAAAAAAGGGATTTGCGAAAAAGTAGGGGGGGACTCTTTATTACAACAAATTAAGGGGAAAAAAAAAACTAGGAAACGAGAAGTTTCGCTGTCAAAGTCGGTAGCAGGAGCCGGGAAGCGTAAGAAAAGTCCCTTGATAGTTTAAGGGGACCGCTTTGGCGGTCTAAGGAAGCCCGGCTCAGATTGGGAGGAGAAGCGCCTCTGGAAATCGTTACGTGGAGGAACGCGATGACCTGAGGGGGGTTGGCAAAAGGGGGTCGAACTTCGGCTGCAGGTTAACTTCAAGAAGAATTTATCTTCAAAAAAAAACTTTTCTACCCCCAAGTTCTGCCCTTATCGAGGGGGCGGGCCGGGGAGGGTTAAAGAACGGGGAAAACGCTTTCATTGATTTGGGGAGGAGGCGCACCCATGGGTCTGCAGAAGTTAATTGATAATTCCTGGTTTTTGGAGGACAATCCCAAAGGGGAGGGGAAGCAAGGGTGTCAAGATCGTACGCCAGTTGGCTGAAAAGCTCTTGGGGGAAGGGGCCTTGCTCCAGAGGTGAATATAGGGCCGACGAAACTAGTTTCCCGAAAGGGACGGGGGAAGGGGAAAAAAAGGGACTTGATTGGCGAAAAGCCGGGAGTGGCTTCGTGGGGAGGAACATCTCCTGCGGAAAAGGCCAGGGTGGTGCACGATTGAAAACGTAAAGGGGGGGTGGTTGGCTAAACACGGCCTTTCACCGGAAAGGGTGAAGAAAGGAGGGGGCCATATCCCAAAGGCCGTGATGGAAGACTTTCGCTTGAAGGAGAAGCTATAACAAAAGGAAAATCGTGGTGCCGGGGGGGAAACGAAGTAGTCGCCGGTGGCAAAGACACGAGGCCGAGATTCTCAGCCAACACGCCGTGTGTTTTCCGGGGATGTCGTGAAAAGGGGGTGGGGAGGGGGAAGGTGGCGATTGCCGGTGCGTAGTAACCTATCAAGAGGAGGAGTAAAAGAGATGAAGCGGGAAAAAGCTCTGGATTTTCAAATATGGGACGACACCTGGAGTACAGCGCCCTGAACAAGGCAGTGAAAAAGGGAAAAGAAGGTTGGCCCTGTAATGGGGAGACTTCCGGAGGCCTGAGAAGGAAACTATTAAAGGTGGTGTTCTTCTTTATATTTAGAAAACGACATCGAAAGGGCAGGGGACCTCCCCTTCTCCCCAGAGCTTACATCAACATCGAGGGGGAAGTTGCGCAGCCAACAAAAAGTTGAAGAGGGGAGAAAAATCCCGTTTCCGCAGGGAAAAGGGTAACTCCCCCACGCAGGAAAAGTTCTACCATCAAGGCAGGGGACTGAAAGGGAAAAACAGAGGTCAAAATATAAGTCGGCTCCAAGGCAGACTGCCCCGAAAGGGACCAAGGTTTGTTTCCCTTGTAATCCTTACAACGGGCGTGTATTCGAAATCTCGCGTTTCCCTGGGGGGGGGCGAGGGCGGGAAAAAAAGGGAATACGTTTGGGAAGGTTCGTCCTTGTGCGGGATGGGTAACCGTGATGGGTGAGGCAGAACGGAGAATGAAAGCGGCTACCTGGGGGTGTGCGCGGAAAACCCCACAAGGAGAAAAACAAAGAAAAAGCATCTTCGATAAGAAACTTGGTGGGTCAGGGGCTCCAGATAAAGAAAAATCAAAAGAACATAAGGCATCGCAGGATTAATCGACAACCCAATACTCTGGGGGAAATTAAGGTTTTTTGAGGAAGACTTTAATAATGGGGGGCGCGCATCACAAATCCCACAACTGGGAGGGAAATGAAAAAGAAATATGACATAACACTAAAAATATATCGTTGGGAAGGAAAGGCGGTCCTGTCGAGAAAGCGACGAGGAAAAGGAAGGAGGGGCACCAAAAAGAAAAGGAAGAGGCTGCGGAAAAGGGAGGTTTGTTTTCCTCAAAAAAGAGGGATTCTTCGGCAAAGAAAGGAAAAGAACAAATCCCCTAAAAGTGGTTCATCGCCAAAAAAGGGGGAAAGTTATGAAAAAGATACTTTTTCAGAGGGAAATCAAAATCTATCCTCCTCTTCGGGAAATTGTAAGAATGGAGGATAAATTTTTTTCTTCCACTCTCAAGAGAAAAGCCTATCCCTCCTCTTTTCTTCTAAGGAGACCGCCGGGGGAGAGGACAAGAGAATAAAAAAGGCGGCTGGGCGGCCTGGGAAGGAATACACCGAGTACGTTTGGATCACGGCTTCCACAACGAAAAAGGTAGAAAAAGAATTGCAGCGCAAAAAACACTTATTTTGATAGCTAGAAAAACTTATTTGATAAAAAGAAAAAGGGGGCGGATTTGGCCGCGGATCTGGGGGGAGGGTTTGCTAAAAGCAGATCCAAAAAAAATGTACTTTTTTTGGGAGCAAAGCAGGGGCGAAGAAAAGTTTCTTGGCAGAAAAAAAGGCATCATTTCAAAAAAAAGACCGCTTAAGAGATATAGTAGAACAGTGGTATGAATGAACCCGAAAGGCATATAGACCCAAGGCAGAAGGGAAGTCCGTATGCGCGCAAGAGCTTCCCGGCGTTTACCGAGGAAAAGGGAGGACGCCGATTAATCAGGGTTCCGCGGAAACCTTCCATCTTGAGGTGGAAACGTGGCACCAGATTCGCCCTTATGAGGAAGGACGGCAATATCGGTAGGGAAAACGGTTAACACAGGGCGCTGGGCCAGGGGGCGGGATTCGCAGTGTCAGGAGGATTAAGACCGTGGAAGGAAAAGGGCTGAAATTTTTGGGGGGGGGTGAAGTAACAAGCCCAAGGGCTTCGATAAAGGGGTGTAAATACGATCCACCGGGAAGGATAGCGCTCCTGTTGCTAGAGGGAACGGGGGGGGAAAGGGGCCTTATATTTGGGGGGAATTCAGCTTCCGAAGGTGTGAAGTTGATCATGCGGCGGGGGAAGGGGGCTTCTTGGGATGGGGGGGACTTTCTCCCGGCACGAAAAAATGCCTCTGTCATCGTCCCAGACGTTGGAAACGGGGGTGTTTGGTTGGGAGCCTTTCGAATTCGTGTTATGAATTGGGCGGGGGAAGGGAAAAGAGTGATTGACGATGGCCTAGGGCCGGTTTCCTAAATCTAAAGCCGTTCCTGTTCTATCTCCTCCTCATAGAAAGTCCCTTCCCGAGGCAAAATACAAAAAATTTGTCCCCACAAAAAAAGGAAACCGGTGTAGGCCCGAGGATGTCGTTCCTCAATTCGGGGGTGTGGAAAAGAGGGAAAAAGGTGCTACGTCAAAAAAAGAACGTATAAAGAAGGATCAACACCACCCACGGAGAGAAGGAAAGGGGGGGGAAGCACCTGTTCATAGAAAGGGGACCACACCCTACTTCCCACCAAGCAGAAAAAATGATGCTTTGGGGAACTTAACCAAAAAATTTGAGGGTCTTGGTTATACGTCTTCCTCGGGGGTTGGGGAAACCGTGGGACCACCCGGAAAATTCTTCTTCTCGGAAAAAGAATCGGCCAAACGGGGTTTTTTAGTCGGGGCAATCTAAAATGGGGGAAAATCAACTCTTCCAGAATTCGAGCGGGGATATGAAAAGAAACCTCCTATCCCCATCCAGAATCTCTAGAATTGGAGAAACCCAATACCTTGGACACTCTTTACAAGAACCATCTGGGAAAAGCATCCTCTTTCGGAAAATTCTAAAAGGCTTTCTCCAGGGGCCGACCAGAAAGAACCCTTCCCCAGAGTTCTTTCTGTCACTTGTTGAATCCTGACCCAAGACCCCCTGGGTGCCACATGGCGGCATTCTCAACAGAGTTCCCCCCGACATCTTCCCTAACTGATCAACTGGACAATTCCTCAAAACCTAATCGGCACCACGGGACCCAGGGGAGTGGAGGACGGTGGCTCGTCAATGAAAACATGGGAGGATTCTCTGATCATAAAACGGGGGCTTCCCAAGCAACATTTCCGAAGGATCCAGGCAAGGAAAAAGGTCCTCTCGAAAGGTCCTCCCCCATTGGAACGCAAAATTCAACAACTCGCAGGCAAATTTTGGGGGCCTGAAAAAGGGATTTCGAAACCGAAATGAACCGGAGGGCCCAGAGCACAATCTCGATAAGGGCGGGGGGGTGAAAAGAACGGCCGAAACATCCAAATCCGCTAACAGGCAGCGAACGGTTTTTAACACCAAGGAAGGGGAGCGAAGGAAAAAGAGAGCGTCGCTGCTGCGGGAGGGAACAGAATTCCGGTTCGGTCCTAGAAAGGTTTCACCTATTGGACCAGCCGGAGAGCAGGGGTAATGCGGTCCCGCTAAAATCTGCCAGCGCACTGAGGGAAAAGGATGGAAAGGAGGAAGGGTGCATCCGAGAAGCTTTTTCGCAATCCAAGGCCTCGGAAAGCGGGAAAGGGGGGGGGGAAGCGCCACTTATCTCTAAAAGGTGTGCGCTGCCAGCCATCTTGGAAAGCGTCTTGTAAGGGGAAAAGGACGCGGAACACGTACTCGGTGGGTGAGGTCTTTCACGCTTCTCAAGGCTGGTGATTCGAAGGGACGGGAGGAAAAAGAGAGAGGGGAGGAGGGGGGAAGAAGCGTTGAAAGCCAAAAACCGAGTACGGAGACGCTTCCACAACGAAAGAGAAGAAACGAAAAAGAGGGCCGGAGGGTTCAACAAGTATTTGAGGAGCAGAAAACTTTCGTTTGGGAACTCCAATTTTTTTCCTGATTGGGGAATCGGGAGGGGGCGAAAAGCCGATCCCTAGAGGGGGGGAATACTTTTTCCGCAGATAGGGGAGCCCTCATTTTTCAGGGGGGGGGCAGTCGCGGGAAAAGGGGGGAGAAGAGACACGATTATGCGGTATTTCATAGGTGAACAGAAGCGTCATATAGACCGCACAGCGTGTGGAGGCGAGAGTCCCGCGGCATCGTTACGGGGAAAAAAAAGAGTCTTGGTTTGTCAAAACTCCTGTTCGCTGAATGGGGAGTGGGACGTAGAGGTGCGACCCACCAATAGAGGGGGGATTGCTGTGATGCTGAAGTCAATAGCGGTAGTCTCGAAGGGAAGCAGGAAGGATTTGAAAAGCACCCATGGGTCTGCCTAACTCTGCGGTTCCGGGGGAAGGAAATTTTTGGGAAACAAGAAGGCCGAGAGGAAGGCGAATCCACGTGTGTCAGGAGAGGAACCCGGGTCCAAAACTAGAAAGGGGGGGGAAAAATAGAGGGGAAAGGCCTTGCTCAAGGGGATGAGGGCCGCCCTTAGGCAGCAGAAAAGAAAAGGGAGTTGTCAGCTGTCGAAAACGGGGGCTTCGTGGGATGGGGGGGATTACCTTCTCCCGGGAAAAAAACGCACTGGAGGACGAGGGGAGGAAAGGGAAAACGTAAAGAAGGCGGGGGGATGCGCCACGTCTGGAGAAAGGGCCTTCGATTTGATGCAGGGGGGGGAAGTGGGAAGGTTCCCATATCCAACGCAGGGGTGATAGGCCCCTGGGCCGGTTTCTCTCATATTCCTAGAAAAACTGCCAACAAGGCTCGCGGAAAAAAAAATCGTAATGCTCGTGCCAACTTCCAACTCGACAAGGGAGAAGAAACCGACAATTTTCTGTCCCCAACAACTCTTACAGGTTCTTTTCATGTCGCGGTATAAGAGAGCTCAGGTGTCGTTCCATATTCGGGGGGGGGGTGGTCCCAATCCTACGTCAAACCGTGTGACTGAGTCGAAGCTCGGAGCTCTCTTCCAAATCACGTGAACACACACGCACATGGGGACGGAAGACGGGGTGGCTAAGAGGGGTACATTCACGTCCCCTTATAACGGCGAAGCAGGCCTCTGGATCTTCTCGTGTAGAACAAAAAGTGCCCAATCCATATATTGTTACACACTAAACCTGCAGCCAGAATATACGCCTCGAATCCCTTCAGCAAGGGAAAAAGGGTGAGCTTCATCCCTTCTTGCTGATGATGATCCTTTCTTCGTTCTCGGGAAATATGGTGGATCATCACCGTATCGTGCCCCTTCCCTATACTCTGCCTACTCGCCTCGCTACGAGGAGAGAGGCCGCGTCCTCCACGCTACCGCCTCCCTCGCTCACCACCCGCTCCTCACTCTCTGCCGAATTGGGGGGGGTGAACTGGTCTGGAACATCCTGAAGCGGAGTGGCGAAGGTCCAGCACGGCCTCCTCTTGGGTACTTTCCTTCTCTACATCGGGAAGTAGCTATCAAAGGGCGCATAAACAAAATTAGGACTCAACAAAGCCGCGTGGGCGCCAACCAAAAATGTGGAAAAAAAACGGAAAAAATCGCAGCCCGTTCCGGAAGGGTACTCCCCACGAAAAAACGGCTTTCGACAATCCATGAAGGGCTGGGAAAAAAGAACTGACTACGTTTTAAAGCTCGTTCGTAAAAAAAATAGCAAGGCAGGAAAACCATGTTGTCCCCAAACAACTGGCCCGGTGATCGTAAACCCACGACGGGGATAAAGGGGAGAGGTTCCTTCACCCGAAAGGACAGACTGGAATACGTCAAGAGCCTCGCGCAGTCAACCAAGCGTCAAAAAGGAAGCGGCCGAAATACCGCTATTGAAAACCAAAATCACAGCAATCATCTCGGGAGGTGAGTGGTGTTTCGCACACGGGCGAGAAACAATACAGCAGAAAAAAAAATTCCCGAACAGGCCAGAGAGGAAGACCAAGACTCTTGTCATCGCAGGAACGATTCCTACGAAGAAGCGCGGGAAGGCCATGATGCCTTGCGGGGGGTGGGGCCGTCTAAAGGGACTTGACTACACTGCTCATACTGGATAGCTCGAGAAAATCCCCGGCGACTTGATTGAAGGGAGGGCAGCCCCAACTGGCGCCGGATGGGGGAAAAATACTTTTGTTGTCATCCACGAGAAAAGGAAACTTGGAGAAAAAGAAATAGGCAAATCCTCCCTCGAAGAAAAGCAGCCCCTAAATTGCAAAAATGTTGAAAAATCTATTGTGCGAGGGAGGACGATCGAGCCGTACGCCGTGATTAGCGCCCTCGCAGGTGTTTTTAATTTGGTTGGAAAAAAGGGCCGGCCAGCCGAGGAAAAAACAACAACACGTAGAGGAGGAAAAGAATCACCAGCGGCTGTCCGGCCTGGGAAATACAAGAGGACGGGAGTAACGGCTTCCACCCCGAAGGGTTAGGACGAAGCCGCTGCCAAGCGGTTTTCAACAATAGAGTGAGAAAAAAGGAGAGGGGTAATTCCGAGGCGGATTATTGCACCAAGATTGGTATTGAAAGGATCGGGATGACAACAAAAGGAATGGGGGAAAAACCGAAAAGGGGGCTGCAAAAGAAACAATCGTTAGAAAAAACGCTACAACGATATATGGGAGAGTTTATGTTCATAGGGGGGCCTCGTGGAAAAGTATACCGAAAAGCCCGGTGCTTTGTCGTAAAGCTCCCTTCTTCCAGGGGGGGGGAACAGAGCGATTACCAAAAAAAAACTCCGATAAGTGCCTTTTCGCGTAAGGGAAGGGGAGGTTCGAAAGGCCCCGTGGTGCGAAAAAAAACCGTATCGAGTTGATTGCTGTGAAAAGGCGGTTTCCATTCGTTAAGAGTTAAAAAGGAGAACGCTTGGAAGGGGACGGGAGGCGCACACAAAAACGGCGCGAGGAGGAAATGGGGACATTTGTTATTCCATGTCTGAGTTCGGGGGCAAGCCCCATGCGCTATAAAAGGGTGTCACACCGCCCGGAAACAATGGTGCAGAATCTGCCTTGAATGAATAGAGGGCGACCGAGGGCCGTTAGAGAAAAAAGGTGAGTTGATCAGAAGCTACGCCTTGGGGGAATTGCTGCGTGGGTGGAGGAAAAAAGGGTGGCAATGAGGAACGGGATGAGAGGCGGCAGAGGGGTTCCGCCGGGAAGAGGGTTTGGTGGGGGGTCACCGCGCTGCCTTCGAGAGAGTTGGGGGGACAGGGGAGGTCAAAGGTGATGGACGAGTTGATAGTGCCACTTGATAAACCGGTTTCTAAAAGAGAAAAAAAAAACTTTCCCCAAATAATCCGTTTCCGGGGCATAGGGTCCGAAGTATGACAAGGAAAAGGCCATACAGGGATTTTCGCCCACACGCCGGAGGGGAGAAAACAAGATTCCTTGAGCCCTTGTCGTTAAAGACAGGTGCAGAGCGAGGGAAAAACCGCGGACGTATCAGGAAAACGGAGTGAGAGTAAAAAGAGAGAAAAAAATTTTTTGCCGTCCAAAACATGCACCCCACCCGCCCAAAGGGAAATACAAGGAATCTTGGCCTCACCGGAAACAAAGGTAGGTCGTTGGATTAGACTCTCGGCCTCGGGAGGCCAACCGTCGACTACTTCTATGCGACAGAAAGTGAGGGGGGTAATTGGAAGAACCGCACTCGAAAATTGCACTAGAAAAAACGGGCCTTTGGATATGAGCAAACTCGCGGACATCAACATGCAGGCAGAGGGGGGGAAGAAAAAAACCCTACCAGGGGGAAAAGAAAACATATGGCGATGTCATATCATAAGGGAGGGCCGGGGATAAAGGTACTCAAACTAATCCCCCCTTCGGGAAAAATCGGGCAAGACATGATCAACTGAAAAGGGAAAATTCATCGGAGCTGAGCAAACTAGTTTCAAAATATAAGGTCGAAACCCAAGACCTCTAGCAAAGGGAAAGTGGAGCCAACTGGCCAAAACCACATGCTTACGGGGACGGATATCTCCGGGAGCTGTCACAGAAAAGGTTCAGACAAAACCGCAGGAGACATTCATACCCATGGGTGACAGATGCTCCAAATCCTTAAAAGGAAGTTAGAGCGCTATTGACAAAAGAACAGCACTCATCTCGATAAGGGGGTCTCACACTGGGAAACGCAAAACCTCCATCCATCTCTTTCAAAAGGCAAGAAGGGAGGTTAATAAAAATCATCGCCGGGAATCTGTAAACGTAAGAGGGAAGAATTGCGCGTCGCGAGAACAAGCCACCGCCATGAACGGGGGAGTGCAGAGACCGAAAAATACACTCTCAACGGGAAGTGTAGCGGTAAGCGTCCCCAACGAAGACGACTGTCCCCCCCCACAAAAAAAAAAAACCAAAACAAAACCAGCGAAAGAAGATTTTATAGGCTGCGAAAAAGTACTTGGGGGAGCCATCGATGGATCGGGGGGATAAAAATTCCTCGGCCAAATTTCCTCCTCTTGGGGTTTCAAGCAGAAAAGATGCGGCCACTTATCTCTAGCTCCTCAAAGAGGAGGGCCAGGCCCTCTTTGAAGAAAGTCATAACTCTTCTTCCAGGGCGGGAAGGCCGGGGCACGCGCCAGAGAAAGGGTTTTGGTTGGCTTCACAAAACACGGTCCAGCAAAAATGAGGAAAATCTCTCTCAAAAAAAAAAAAGAGGAGATACTCGGCAGCCCAGATGTCCGTGCCTTTGGAAAAGACCACGAAAAAAAGACACCAGAAGGGGAAAGGAAACACGGCCAAAAGCGCTTCTGACCGAATCCGCGGCTGGCCGGCATGCGTCACACTCGATTTGGGTGGGGGAGACTAAGGGCGAAAGAACTTTGGGAGGAAGGGTCATTCCCGAGGGCGAGAGAGGGGTTATTTGGGAGTAAAAGACCTCTCTGGCTCGGGAAGGGGAGTTAGGGCAGCAGAAAGAAAAGGGGCTGCCCTCAGAGGAGGCAATCAGTCTCTTCAAAACGCTTACCGCAAAGCGAACGTGGAGGGTCATAGGTGAAAAAAGCCGGCATATAGACCGAGCCTGTCCTTTTGCGAGCGAAGCGCCCGGAAAAAAGGTACGTTTACCCGCATAGTCTGTTGTCACAACGAGGGAAAGGTCGCGGAAAAAGCCTGCCACTCTGGGGGGAAGGGACGTTTCTGGAAAAGGTGGGGCCACCCACCAATAGGAAGGCGAATTGAACTTAGTGCGGGGGTAAGCGGTAAGTCCCTCGTTCGCCTTTTTCAGGGAGGACGAGGCAAACCAGGGAAAAAAAGAAGAGGAGTAGACCTGCGGTGATGGCCATGTCTGAAAGTTGGAGGACAAGCCCCAAATTGCCGAAGAGAAAAGAGCAGGGTACAGGGAGCGACTGAAAAAGCGCCTGGACACAATGGTTGAAAAGTGCTCACCGATGGGGAGTGGAAAAAGGGGAACCTATTTTCTCAAGAAAGCCTGGGCAGGAGGAAATACCCTTGATTGTCGAAAGCAGGGGGTACTTTCTCCCGGCATCACCAGGCGGAACTGGCTGCTCGAACGTAAAAAAATGAAAACGTAAAAAAAGAGCTGCGCCACTTCTTCACCGGGGGAAAGTGATGTCCGCGAGATTGAAAACCAAAGGCCGTTATGGAACGGAGGGGACATTGGGTGACCGGGAGGGAGACCAAACTTCCCCAAATAATAAGCAAGACAGATGTAGCCGGGTGGCAATGAAAAAAAGAGAAAGTACCGAGGCCCATCATCCAAAACACGAAGGGGTTCCGTGGAAAAAGAACGGAGCCAGGTGTCGTTCCCACTAGGAAACGGGAATTGGGGTCCAGAGTCGCTTGTAAGGAAACCGCGGAAGAGACAAACAACGAGGAGGATGACAGAAACGCTGTTTTGCCGTAAAAACATGGATTTTCCCAAAAAAACGTATGAGACACTGGAGAAGGAAAAGGACCGTCTTGTTGGTACAAAGGAAGATGACGACCTCTCGAAAAAGGGCCCGTGGCCTTGCATTCGGAGAAAAGGTTGGGGAAAGTTTGGGAAAGTAGAACTCGGCCAAGATCGTCCCTCACTCCGGGGGGGGCCAAGAGCCCCAAGAGCGGGGGACAATCAACAGAAGGAAAAAGCGCGGTGCAGCCGTAGAAATGACGTTTTCAATCGTGAACCGCAGGGAAATGCAGATCAGTCCCGTTACAAAAGCCGAGGACTCCCCACGCAGAAAAAAAAAAAGCAATCAAGCGTACGCGCGACAGCCTGAAAAAGAAAACTGAACCTAGTTTTCAAAGTAAAAAAACACCCCCTCAAAAAAAAACCAACAAAACAAAGCAACGGTCACTCGCCCCATCGGGAAGAAAAAGGCACCATTGTTTCCAAGGAGACAACGGCCCTGTGATCGTACGATCCGACAATGGAGTCGAGAGGAGGCGAGAAAGAGAAAGGCACCCACCAAAAATTTCAGAAGGAAGCAGGTCTTACTCCGAAAAGTGGAAAACAAGTCCCTGAGAAGCAGAAAGGTTTTAACCGGACAAGATAGTGACACCCTCCCTACGGAAAAGAACTAAAGATAAAATCGCTGGGGGGGGGAAAAGCCCATATCACGTCCGAATAAGGGGGACCATTCCGCGAACAGGGAAAAAAAGGGTTTAAAGTCTCGCCGGTGAGCGGTAAACAAGAAGGCGCGTCGCTTCGCGAAAAGATCCGGTGCTGTCTATATCGGGAATGAATAAAATCTCAACGGAGAAAAAGAACGGTCCGTGCTATCCAGGAAAGACCGACGGCCATCGAACTGAAAAAGATTTAGAGGCTTCTGAAAAGGGGGCATAGGAAAAAGAGGGATTTTTCGCAAATCCCGAACAAAGCCGCCCTCGGAATGACAAAGAAAGAAAGTCGCGCCACTTTAGCGAAAGTGGGAACGAGTGTGCGCCTGCATGCACGAGGGGAGCGTCGTAAGTCACGAGGGGGAAAGGTGGAATCCGTGATTCGGAAAAAGCTCGGTGTATTTAAGCATGCAACGCTTTCGGAAGATAAGATGGGAGG
>Ga0179593_1662713_pt1 | contig 12971 bp, 17 predicted proteins | sample CZODoug2_1_08_16_FD_185931 | JGI IMG/M metagenome (GOLD analysis project Ga0179593, IMG submission 185931) | Vadose zone soil fungal communities from Angelo Coast Range Reserve, California, USA - CZODoug2_1_08_16fungal (PacBio error correction) | ecosystem: Environmental > Terrestrial > Soil >...
GCCGGCATCTCCCCGTCACATTCGGAAGCCGATCGACCGCCGCAAACGACGAACAGAGCATCACGCGCGAGCGGAAGCGGAGCCTCGGCAGACCTAAAATCAAAAGAGGGGGGGGGGGGCTCAGTGGGCACGCCCCGATGATCCTCCCCTAAAGGGCCGACTAGATCAGCGTGGAAAATCGTGCGGGAGGGGTCCCCGCGCAAAGGCGCGGATGGCGAGCGACCTGATCGAGAGGCCTGCGCAGAAGAAAGTTGGAAGGGGGGGACGTTCGAAAGCCAGGAACAGCACGACGGGAAAAGCGAAAAAAAAGCTCCCAGGAAAACAAAGCCCTGATGACAATAGGCAGGAAGCTGGGGCGAAAACACGCCCTAGTTTTTCAGTGCGCGCTCGGGCAAGGGGGCTCGAGGAAGACGTTAATACACGTATTTGGCGAGACGCGGGGGGCTAATCTCTCGGATGAAGTTGGCGTGGTTATGTCGCGAAGGCGGTCGGCGGTCTGAGTGAGAGGGACAACAGATCGGTTCCGCTACCCGAAAAAAAAAACCGAGGCGAAAAGGGAGATGCGAGGATCTTTTGTAAAAATCGCCGTCGCGAAAGCGTGCGGCCGATGACAGTAGCCTCCGAGCGATACTAGTCCGATATCGGGGTTGCGAAGGAAAATAAGGAGGAGCGCGAGGCTCTTAAGAGCAATAAGACGCGGAAGACGGAAGGATCCACGAAAGAATCCGCACAAAGCCTACCGAGAGCTTCGGCGCGCCTGGCGACCGACATCTTTAGCTGGCGGAAGTAAAAGGGACCGGCGAATGACGAATCCCGAGGAACAATCGAAGTTGGCGGGTACGCAAACAAGGAAATCGGGGGACAGGGACCTCGGGAAGGACGGCGCTAAGGAACAACGGACGAGTCGATGCTATCTAGAATTCACGGAAGCGAAAACCAGCCATGACAAGGATGGGTGTGTTTTCACGAGGAAAACTGACTGACAACCGAGGGGCCGAACTATTGTTCTCTGGAATTGCCCGAAGAATATCTAAATCGTAGAGATTGGAGAGTGACGGAATTCCCCCGCGTACGCGGAGAAGGAAAAGCATGCCTGTCGCGGCACTTGCGCGCAGAATCTTCTGATTCCGAAGGGGGGGCAGAAAAAGAATCTAAGAAGGATACTGCCGGAGCGTAGTAACGGAACTAGTAATCGTTTAGAACAGTACTACAATATCATTACAAGCTGGACCGCCGCGTCATCGCCAACGTCGAGTCTAGGGGGCCGGATTTCAACTGGTCAAGCTAAGAGGGAAACTCGATCCCTGGGTTACCTTTGCGTTTAAGCGAAAGTTTAAACTACTGCGCATAGGGGGAACCACCGCCCTCAAAAAAAATGGCCTTCTTCTGGGGGACCGCTGGGAGTTGGGGTTGAGGCCGACCAAACATAGCCTCACAAAAACTGTATTATATGGGTGGGGCTAACCCACAACCCGCGGCTTGCACGCATCCGAAATTTACTATTTCTTCCTGTGGCGAAGAGTATTAAAAGGAATTTACGACCCGCTTCAACTCCAACCCTCTAACTAGAAGACGGGGAGAGGAAGTTAAGGTGCACCTCCGAAGGTGGGGGGCTTCGCGTGGGAGCGTTTCAGCTGGGTAATCCTATTTCGTTGCCGTCTAAATATATTGGTAAATGGATACCACGCCGAGTAGACGAATCGCAGCCTGTTGGCTTTCAGCGAGGAAAGCTCGACCGACCGCGGGCGCGGGGGAGAAGCCTGCATTCGCCCGGGCAACTAGTTACTGTAAGGAAATAAACCTCGTCTCGGGGTGGGAATTGCTCAGGGTCGGCGCTAGGGCCCACTCGTGCAGCCCAGGAAACGAGCCGTTCTTGCGTGGCATCAGGCGCAAAAAAATCTTCAGAAGTTGTGACAATGCGGAAGGGGCCTGCATAACTAGAGAGCAAAGATGAACAAGAAGAAGTGGGCCATCCGCCGCTAAGCGTTCACGGGGGAAAAAGGGTCCGACCCAATTAAACTGAAAGGATGGGAGGGGGGGGAGCGGGGGAGATACAGTAAGGATGTGTGGGAGATTGAGAGGAGAGGGGGGGAGAGAATGGTGGGGAAGGGAGGGGGAGGAGGGTTGGGATGGTGGAGGAGGGGAGGCGGGAGGAGAGGCGGGATGGGGGTAGTGGGTCGGAGGACAGCCAGGGTAGGTATGGGAGGTGTGGGGTTGAGAGAGAGGGAATAGATGTCTAAGGGGGAGGAGTTAATACGGCAAGCTTCACGACGGAGCACAAAACTATGCTCGGAGGGGAGACCTTTTCTTGTGGAATCTGGAGCTGGTTGCCCTCGGATAGGGTCAATGGAGCTACGGACGTTTGCTCTCTAATTTCGGAAAAGAACAAGGGCTAGCATGGGCGGCTCGACTTAGCGGACGAAAAGATCAAAAGCGACTACGGTATTTGAACGAGAGGTCTCTGCAAGGAGGCGCATTCTCGTTATGCGAGTGCCGTGTAGGAAAAGACATCTGGAAAAGAATACTCACGACCGCGCGGAGTCAAGACCAAATCAAGGCCCAGTAGCCAAATTGTTTGTGGAAGGGGGGGGGGGGGGGGGGGGGGGGGGGAACGGTCAGAGAGGGAAATTAATCGGAGGACGCAGACTAAGGGAGCGGCCGAGCGTCTATACCGCATGCCCCACGAGAATTGGGAAAAGAGTCTTCCTCGGGTCAGTAACGGGTCTGGAGAAATAAGGGCTCTGGTGAGGGGGAATTCAGAGCGCAGTGTCGGGAGGGGGAGGGATAGGGCCCAAGCAAACTGCTCAGGCGCTCTCTGGCCGCCAGAATCGAAATCAAGAGTCTACTTGAACGGGGCGCTGCAAGGGGCTGGTCAAGAGAATCAACTGTGAGAGTATGAGCACCCCTGTGGGGACAAAGCTGTCTCGCCTCTTTGGCCTTAGCTCAAGAATAGACGGGGCGCCCTGCTCCGGATTCGGGGGAAAGGGGCGCAGAGGGCTAATCCGGATCTAAATCTCGGTGACTGGACTGTTCTTTTTCAGGGGGTCTGGTAAAGGGAAGACTGGCCGGCGATAGAAGAAAAAAAGGGCGCTCGATAGATAAACAACAACAAAGGAAGGGGATAAAATGAGATCGCGCCCGAGCGATCTGGAAGTCTAATTATTCCAAAAGGCCGGCCAAGACTAAACAGAAAAGAGTCAGAGGGGGATATCTCGCGTCCCGAAACATTGGGGGAGCAAGGCGGCGTCAGGCGCACTTGTCGAAGAGAGAAACTCCCTCCGACGAGAACCAAAAAACAGTCGTCATTTTCTGTAATAAAAGAGTGAATCAAAAAAGTCCCATTTGGCTCTAGTCTAAATTCTTAAATCTAGGGATTCTCGGAGGAATAGCATTTTGTCGACGTTCTCAAGTCTAAAAGGACAATCATAAGGCCGAGGCAACAAATCTGACCTTCTTTGCTCCAGTCAAGTCATTCGAACCTGGGGACCAGCACCCACGCTCCGTTGGCCTGGTGTGGCGACTTCGAGCCGGGAATGACGTTAATCCTGATGCTTGAGAACTCCCGTGCGTCATGAGGGAGAGGTGTGGGAGTTGTAAGGAGGAGAACGAGCGGACGGGTAGAGAAGGGAAAACAGATTTCTTTTCCAGAAAGAACCACGGGGTACCGAGCGAGGTCAGTGTACCCTCAGGCGGAGCTTAGGCCTGAAAGTCCGAGGAAGAGATGGCTACTTTCCAAATCTTTGCTGAAAAGACAACGTGCGGGATCAAGAGAGAGTAAGTAAGCGGCAGGAGAGACGGTCCAGGTCAAGCAAATAGAAAAGGTACAACTTCCAGAGAAAGACGGCTTCGTTCCCGTGCAAAGTCAAGCGGGGGGAACGAACCTGTGAAGGAAAGGGATGAACATCTGAGGGAAGGTAAGTTTGTCGAAGAAAGAGCGGATGCCCAAAAGAAGGGTATGCTGCGGGGTGGAACAGGAGGACAAATGAAGCGATCAGAAGAAGGGAATTGCCGCTGGGAGAAGCACCCATGAAGGGATGGCTGTTGGCGCGATGCACGTAGCTACGAACGGCGTGGGTGGGTCGTATTGATTAGACCTTCCTCAAAGAAATCTTATAGAGAGTGCTCAGGATTTCCTACAGGTTTGTGTTTTGTGAAAAGTGTGGCAGGGGAACAGGGCTCATGCCTGCAAGAAACCGCGAGAGCCTCAACGGGATCTTCGGCCAAGAAATTCGCGGTGCTCTGTGGAAAAGGGAGTCTTCTCTTAAAAAACTAGCTAAACTCTTCAAAAAAGGGGAAAAGAAACTCGCGCTTAAACTCTATGCAATGAAAAGAAGACTATGCAGGTGGCCGTGAGGTCCCTGTCGTCCTCCGGGGAAGTGCTCATGTCGTTGCTTCTAGTAGCATACGGAGGGAGACTCCTGAAGAAAATCTTAAAAAGGGTAATGTCTCTAAAAAGGGAAGGTTCTTGTGGTCAACACCAATTGAGCACAAAAGGAGGAGGTAAAAAGGAAGAGAATGGGGTGTGCGACCCGAAAAAAGGGGAAAAGGGTTCCACCGAGCTCTTAAATGTTCTGATTTGAAGAGGGGAGGGGGAGTCCTCCTGAAGATGTCTCCTTATTTCAGAAAAGGGAAGAAGACCCACGACTCGAAGTCCCTCCTTTACGAGTGACAGGGAACACCTGTCTCCTTTGGGGACGGGCACAGGTTTCCCGTGGAGGGCTAGGGGGTTCGTAAGGAAACCTTTATTGGAGAGTCTTCTCTGGATGCTAATGACTACTCTCTCTAGTTGTTGAACGGCCTCTCAGGCTAAACTGCTCCTGCTCTCATTAGGCTCGCGTTTTCATGCTCCAGGCTAGTCATTAAGGGCACCCGCGCCGATTTCCGAGGCCTGGGGCAGGGGGCTCCCCAGGTGAAAGGGGAAAGGCAGTCGTGTCCTTGGGAGTAGCCCATTCAGCTTTGGGGGGAGGGTGTCTGCTGACCCGAAGAATTCGTAGAAAGGGTATGAGGAAACCGAGTTCCATTAGGACACACAAACTCGTGGTGCAAAAAGATGGGTATAGACATCACTTGGGGGAAGAGGGAGAGCATAGTTTAACTAAATTTACGGGACGAATTTTGGGTGCATTCCTAGGTGGGAAACTTGCTACTTGAGACGTCTGAAAAAAGGGGGAAGTTTTATCGGGTTCGTGTGAAGGTCTTTGTTCCTTCCTTAGATAGAGAGTCTTAATTTGCTAAGAAAAATAGACAGGGGCTCTGAAAAAAAGAGGTTGGTCGACGAAGAAACTGATCTTGAAATACAGGACTGAAAAAAAAAAGCGACGTGCTCGAACGAAGCTCTAAGCTATAGGGAAGGTTTACACATGTCTTCTCGGGGTTCTGAGGTCTCCCTCGGGGGGTACAGGGAAAAAAAAACGAGGGGTTTCGGCACAATAGAAGGCAGGTAACGGCGTGAAGCTCTCCAATACAAGAGTGAAGGGGAAAATGGCCCGGGTTCTGCATAGAAGAATGGATGAAAACTCCTCGTAAGCGAATCTCTCAATGGACCAATGGGCATCCAACCTTCTAAGCAGGGTCAGGACTGTCTTTGGTTAGACATCCCTGAAGGGGGGTCCAGTGATGGGATCGGCCTTCTTTCCGTCTTAGACGAAGGTGCCTTCTTCAAAAGGGGATTAAGCGAGTCTAGCTATGAGAGGACATCCCCTGGAAGTGTCGAAGCACGACGGCCCAACTTCAGGCGAAGACGTTTCAGAGATGGCGGAGGGGGCGCCCGAGGGCCACCTAGCCCGCGTCCTGCACAAAAAGAAAAAGGGAGGTCTTCCATGTAAAGGGTCCTACGAGGGTTGCTCTACTGGGGCATCTTGGCGCGTCTGGAGGGGAAGGAACACCAGTCCGGGCTAGGAAGAATCTATAGGAGACACAACAACGAGAGGGAAAAATATATATATAGGCCCGGCGTCGCGCACTAAGAAACGGAAAATCCCTTCAGAGATGACAAGATCAAAGCGGGGGGTCTTATAAGTATCGCTCAGGACCTGGGGAATATTCTCCCGGGGAATCGAGAGAATCATCTCCAAAAAAAAAGGGGGAAGGCCACCATGGCGAGCAACATCATAGTCGTAAGTAAGGTTTCTGGTTCTCTCACAAAACAGGGCGGATGGGGTGCTGATCATTGCTGCTTCAATGAAGGGGGGGAGCTCTCCAAAGTTCGCACTGCAGAAGCACAATACGCTAGGGTAAAACCACTCCTGATTTCTCCCCGAGAATGTCCTGCCTTAAGGGGGGAGTGGCAGTAAAGGAAAGCAATTGTGATGCTGGAACTCCTTCGAGATCAGTTTTTCGTGTCCTGGAGCCAATGGACAAACTGGTCTTCGAATGAGAGAGATCAAATGTTCTTTGTGTTTCCGCACCTCGATTTGTCTTATTAAGGGATGGAACTCTCCACAATGTATTTGGGAAAAAATGCAGATTACTCTATGCATTGTACAGTTAACCTCAGGGGTCTCCGACGTAAGGAGAAGCGTCAGCTTTACTGGAAGCTGAGGACGCCCAGGGAGTTGGAGGAAGGACCGACACGGGCAGCCCGGGTCATACCGCAATGAATAACGAGAACAACTCCTTGGGAAATGGAGAAAAGAAAGGAGGGAAACTTAGGCCTCCTCACGGGCTTTCTCAGCCGGAAGTCCTTTATCTTTGAAAATGCGAAATGAACCTCTACAAAAGGTTACAGTCTGAACCAAGTTTGAGTTCAGAGACTATAATAGGGGTCCCTAAATAGTTTAATTCTCTGTAAAGACGGACTGATGGACGAGAATGGAAAGATTACGATCAATGGGCCTTGCAGAATAGGTGGAATTTTGGCTTCGAACCTCGCAGCGGCGACGCTGAGCGAGGGGGGACAGGACCCGGGCATCTCTAAAAGCGGACGACGAGCGGGGAAAGAAACGGATTACGACGGGATCTTCGAATGACGGAGGAAAGCCTGAGCTCCAAAGGAGCGGCCCGAGGCAAAGGACGTCTGGAGAACAAGGGCGCTGGACAGAGGTTCTGCGTTAGAGGAACTCGTCAGAATGTAGGTCCAGCGAACTACATTAGGGTGGCCCTCAAAGATGGTTCGAAAGAAACAAGAAAAGAGAAGTGTTAGTCACAATTATATTTGAAACTAGTTTCGAGGGCCAGGGAGAAAAGGGGGCTTACTCGAAAGCGCGTCTGAGCCGAATCGGCCGCCCACGGGTAAAAGTCGCGTGCCAAGCTTTGGGGGAAAAAGGGTCGCAAAAACAAGAATAATCAAACACACAACGAGTTTGAAAAAAGGAAGATTGGGTGGTGCAGATGGGACGGCTCAAATTTTAACGCACCGCGGGCACTCTAAAAGGAGAAAAAGGGGGTCGCTGGCACTCCATGAACCACCCCGCCTCGAGAAAATATAGGTACTCCTTCCACCCTACGACGTTGGCAGGGAGGAAAGGAAATATTTTGCTGAAAGAGAGTTTCCGTAAAAATGCAGAGGAGGCTTCTCGACACCTCCCTCGCCTTCAGAAAAACGCGCGCAGTTGAAGGGTCGGGCGACCATCCTGTCCTAAAAGTAGTCTCCGACGGGGCATTCAGTCGCCGGATTTCGTAGCAGGGGGGAGTCCCGCTGATGGAGCCGCTCGTCCCGAATTTTCGCGGGAAATCAGTCCATGGACGAACCAAAGCGACTCCTCCTCGAAGTGTAAAATCTTACAAAAAACGCAAATTCAGCATTGTCAGAAGGAGGGAAGGCGCAGGTATAAGAGGTACACCGGTAATGACCCTTTGACAATCCTCTAAGCCTCCACCGCGGGAAATCATCAGATCTCTCATTTTAGGGACTTTATGTGTACTGAAAAAAAAGGGGGGGGGTCGGGAATTTACAGGGTCGCATGCTCACTCTAAGTTCCGACGGAGAACCTTCTCAGGGATAAGTTTTAACTCTTCATTTAAGTGCGCCGGTCTCGCGAAGGCCGTATTCACGAAGAACAAGGGTCGATCACGGCGGACGCAGAAAAGATACAGAAGCCCTCTGGTCGTCCAGCGAGTAGGCCTGACGGACTAGGAAAAAATCGCGCGACGTTGGGGGTGGGTATACTCTTCTGGGCCAGTGCCCAAATGATCTTTCTGCCTAGGGGGCCGTGTCGATAGGTGTGAGACGACTACTCACTGACTAGGAAGAGAGACAATCAACAGGGGGTGAAAGCCGGAGCCCGTCGTCTGAAGGCCCATCTACACGGGGGACTTCATCTCATGGTAAAAAACAAAAGGACCGCAGGCCAACCGGGAAAGCGTTCACGCGCAAACTGTCGGCGAAAGCCGGTGTGATGCTGACAAATCGGGTTAGTGCTGTCACTGAGTTCATGTAAAGTAGAGACCGGACTCTTAAAGGCGGCTCAGCCGCGGAGTCCTCATGATCGTTTCTCGAAATCGTCGGAAAAGGAGGACGGGAGGGCGGGGGGGGGGGGAAGACGGGCGGTAGGGCCGCGGGAGGGGGAGGCATCGGCCGAGCCTCTCCTCCGGAACTTCTTGTGGGGCAACGGGGTCCAGAACTACTATAGAGATCGAACGCGATGAAAGGAGGGGAGGTCGAGTCCAGTAGGGGAAAGGAATCCTGGCTGGTCGATGCCTGGGACGGTCGGGATATCTCTAAAAGAGGAGGTAAAAATATATATATCAAATAGAAACGGCTCGGAATAAGCCCTAAAAAAAAAAAGGAAATGGAAGATCGACCCTCTAAAAAACAGCCAGAAAACGAGAGATCGAGATGAGGCGGCCTCCATCCTTTTTGCAATAAAACACGGCGAATCTTCGGGGTACGCAGCTTTCTGAAGAAAAAAAGGGTAGGCGTCCATCCAGCAGAAAGGAAGGAAAGATGGGAAACTCGGTCGACTCCCATAGGGCAAGGGCTAAAGGCTTTCCGTGCCAGAGGCTAGCTCTAATATCAGGGAAAGGGAGGGGAACAATTCGAGTCACAGAACCATCAAAGGACTCCAAGCCAAAGAATCTAACATCCGTGTCTAGACCCACTATTATGGCTAGGACTACGTTGGGGGAGGAAGAAAAAAGCCCTCTTTGGACCGGTAACAGAGAGGGGTCCTCTCATGATACTTCACGACTTCTCAGGGGAAATTGTGAAGAAAATGGATTAAGAGCGCAGAAAAGGGGACTTTGTTTTCTCTATGTCGGCTGCTTATTAAAGTCAACGTTTCGTGTGGGGACCCCCACTAAGGCGAACTCCTCTCTGGAAGAAGGCAACGAGAGTTGGACACCTCTGAGAAGATAGAATCGTGGGGAGAGACTAATCTGCGCCAGAGGGGAGGGGAAAAAAAATCGTTTCTTGAGGACTACCCTGAAGGAAAAAGGGATTCTTCCCAATTAATACTCTAAATGAACTGGCAAAGATTGAAGAAGACCACGGACCCTCTACTACGTCTTAATCGTAGCACTAAAAAGAAGGAAAGTAAGTGAAGTAATGTAAAATAACAAGTGAACGAAACCGACGTTCACGAATGCTTACCCGAAGGTTTGACTTAACTGGCTGAGAGATGAATGAAAACGTCCTGAGTCTGGGTCCTATAGATTTCGTCTCAGCAAATGAGTGTTACCAAGAATGAAGATGTCGGGGAAAAGATGGGCTAGAGGACTACGGCGGCTCGTCGAAGAATTTGGGGGGCGAGTGGGTGGACAGAGCTTAAAGAGACGAAATAGGAGCTGACTCAAATTAGTCCCGTTTCTAGGCTAAGTAACTTCTCTCCCAGGTCTGCCGACGCTTTCAGAGGTGAGTCTGAGAAGACCATTAGCGGGTGGCGCATTCCTCGTAAAAGAACTGGTCCCTCCATTTCGACTCAGTAGAACGAGCCATATCGGACACCAGAAAAGGAAAGAAGAAAAAGTCTCTATTGGGTGAACCGGGTAATGGAAAACGGTTGTCGGATATCGTGCCTAACTAGGCCTCGGGTATCGTTACAGAGGTAATCCGGAGAAGAGAGGGGAGGACACGAGGCCCGAACTCTAAATTTCCACCTTCTTCTTAGCTCAAATCGGGTGTTCTTTTGGGAAGCCCAGGAAAGATCTCTCAAAACAACGGATATTAAAAGAAAGGATATTTTGGGGGGGGAAGGAAACAAGCTCTTTCAAGCCTTAAAATTGGGTAAGGGTCTTACCTCCGATCGTTTACCTCTTAAGACAATGAAAACCAACCAAAAAAAGGGGGGAATCGGGATTCCATTTAACGAAAGTTACATCAACTTGGCTTCAGCGCGTGGTTGATTTCACACTTAGCGGTAAAACTCGCTGAAATGAGTGCTAGTTCGTCTTCTCAGAGGAAGATTTCAGGATCTACTAAGGAAGGAAGGCTCTAGAGACCTTTTTTCTGCTCAACGCTCCGATTCACATGCAAAAAAGGAATTCTCCGCCGGTTCAATGGCGACTCAGGGGGGAAAGAGGACGAAAGGACTCCCGATGACGCCGATTTGCTCAGCCGTGTCCCTGTCCCGGCCTCTTCGCGGCAACGTCTGAAAAGGAAGAAGGAATTGACTGGGGTCTGGCGACAACACTGCTCATATTATGTCAGGCTGTAGCTGCCGACTGCCAGAGGAATAGTATCGAGAATACACCTTTAAGTGAAAGAAAAAAGGACCGTTCATCCACCGAGTCGCTTTCGAAGAACAATTTTACACTGTAAGAGGACGCTTTGCATGGCGATGGGGGTGAAGGGGCAGATCACGCTGTAAGGGAAAGAAAAGAAGAGGGGGAAGTAGCGGGAGTTGAGAATTCACTTTTCAGGATTGGGAGGGCCGGCCCGTCGGGCAGACGCGGATTCATGACGAGAGGAGAAGCAGTGTTCTTAAGACCGATTCAAAAAGCACAAGATGGAGGCTCAAGAGAGAGAAAAAAGGGGGGGGGCAGAACGCTCAGGGGAGGAAAAGGTTTACACGGCGAAATGACTGGAAGCTCGACTCGTGCGGAAAAGGAAGGTTTACTCGAAAATCCGCCGCGGGACCTGGGAGGAAAGGGGACTCACTCAAAACGCCCATTTTTATCGCGCTCATGAATGACCTGAGGGGGATATTCGAAGGCGCCATGACGTGAGGAAAAAAGTCATAAGAAAAGATCGGCTTCTGGAAAAAAGGAAACGCGTGGAGGCACAGTCCAAGTTCGAATTAGGAAAAGGGGGGGAGACATCCGGATTGACTGGGGTCAGGATCAGAGGAAAGGGGCGTGACTTGAGGATCAAGGGGTGCTAACGTCTTCAAGATTCTTACCAAATCAATATAGGAACGCAGACCCGGTTGTCTGGGAGGCCAAGAGTATTCCAGCATAGAGGGGAGTCGCGGTTTCCTCTTTCTTGATTAAAGGGGAGGGGACACTTCTGCTAGCGCGAGACTCGCCGCCTGTCAGGGCTTTAAACCAGTTTCACGGGAAGACTAGAGTCGACTGAAAATGAGTGGATGCGGGGTTGAAAGGAAGGGAGGGATTTACGGGCTCCTGGCCGTGGCAAAGAGATGCTGCCTCGGAGAGCTCACAAAACGAGAGATAGATAGAAGAAAAGAGATCGGCATCGCCCCGTCCGGCCAGTCAGAAAATAGGTACACCGCCAGAAAGAAGGACAGCCCGCGTCATAGAGATCAGCGGCAACTTGGAAAGAAAACGGGCCCGTAGTCTCAAAAAGCGCGAGGAAGAACCTAAAGAAAGAAGCCCCACCGCGAGCAACAATCTAATAGATTTTCTTGAAAAAAGACGCAACAAAGAACAGGGAGTCTGGGTAGAGGGTCGCGGCGGCAGTCAGGGGAATGAGAATAGCAGTGGGACGTTCCAAATGGCTAGATAATACACGCGGCCACAGAAGGGTCACCATCTAAATCAATAGGATTGAAAGAAAAAGAAGGGACCGTCTTCTACGTGTCTCCGAAAAAATCGTGGGGAATGAGAATAGCACCGAGCCAGGGATGATTAAGGTGCCATTGTCAAGGGGTGCCTGAATAGAAAAGTTAATTCGAAAAAGGAAAAGGGGAAAAACAAGGGGCGTTGTTATTTTCTCTGGGACCGCAGGGCTCTTATGAATGGAACCATATTTCGGTTCATAGAAAGAAACGTCCGGAGGGAAAAGCCGCTGCATGCGCCCGACGCTTGTACACCTCTCCGTCGAGAGATCGTGCCTAGGGAGGAAAACCTCTGGACTCCCAATAGGACCCATAAAAATAGTGATGTATCACTCAGGGAGCATCCCCGGCGGGGGTTAATCCTCAATAAAGGCGAACGAGAGAATGGTCCAAGACCTTAAAGAACTCACTTCTCTACGACGGAGGGAAAGAATCGTCCTCGCCATCAGCGAATGATGAGTAACTTGGAAAGGAAAATCAACATCTTCTCAAAGGAGGAAATTCTTAAAAGGGGAGGGCGAGGAAGAGAGTTATAAACAAGAGAGTGTGCTTCTTCCATGGGCAGGAGAAGGGTTGAAAAATCCTGCTCTGAATGGGCGGCAGAAAGCACGCGGGGGGGAAAATTCAAGAGGACAGTTGTTGGGAGAAGGGGCAAGCTTCTGGCAGTCGATTGAAATGCTAAGCCGTCGAACTGGGTCCGCTGGGAAGGAACGAAGGAAGAGACTAAAGCGGTCGTCATATTCATAGGGAAGACTGATTTAACCTTCTTCGAAAGTCCGGGAAACCTGTCCGCCATAGGCAGTCTCTTCCGCCAACCAGGGTGGAAGGAAAGGGGAAAGGGGTATTCGGGGAGATTCGGCGATTTAATAGTCTCTAACCAGGGAATCGAGCATTCAGCGGACACGCAAGAGGGCATCAAGAAACGGAATGTTGTACAGTAATGGAGGCTATCTTTCCTCTGATGATCGGGTAATGTGGAAAAAGGGACTCAAGCCTCAGGAGTCCCCTAAATCAAAAGAGGGGAACAAAGTCGGCCGTCACAAAAGATGGGCTTGGGGGTGGCACACCCAAAAGACG
>Ga0179593_1275337_pt1 | contig 12970 bp, 15 predicted proteins | sample CZODoug2_1_08_16_FD_185931 | JGI IMG/M metagenome (GOLD analysis project Ga0179593, IMG submission 185931) | Vadose zone soil fungal communities from Angelo Coast Range Reserve, California, USA - CZODoug2_1_08_16fungal (PacBio error correction) | ecosystem: Environmental > Terrestrial > Soil >...
GAGTAACGAGGGACCAGATGCTAACGCGGAGTCTTCCGTCAAAAATGAGGAGAGAAACCCTGGGAAAGGTAAGAAGGACAAAAGTGAGAAAGTGATAACTGCGGAAAACATGCTACGAAACTATGGGCAACAAAGCGCCACCGGGGGATGTCGTAGGACGAGGGGGGGGTAGGAAAAAGAGGGAAATATCTCGGAAATTGAAAAAGACTCGAAGCCTAAAGCTCGGATGAAAAGGGTTACTATGGACTATTTTTGAAGAGAAATGCAAAAGTATAGACTGGTAGGGGCGCAGTGGGGCCAGTTTGAGGGAAATGAGGGACAACGGCATAGTTTGACATGTGAGGCTGGTTGGAGGAAAAAAGGAAAGAAGTCGAGCATAAAACTTCCTTGTGAAAAAGAAGGAGAGGCAAGCAAGGGGTCAGCGGGCGCACCGATGTGCGCCAAGGTCGAACGTGTGGGAGACCGCCAAACTGAGCCATTCGACTATGGCGAGTACCTGTGAAGAGAAAGGACGTCCCTGAGGATTTGTGGTGCGGAGGGTTTCCGTTTGAGAGGGGTTGGACAGTTTCTACGAAGAGCGGGATCAAGGGCCACGGATTACCTTTGGAGAAGAGGGGGTTTCGGGGGGGAAAGTCAGCAAAAGGAGGGCGGAAAGTTCAACAGAGGCCGATACAAAATTTTGTAGAGAAAGCAAGCCAAAAAAGCAAGGATGAGTCATTTGAAGGGAATTGGTGGGGGGAGCGGTTACTCAATATTTAACTCAAAACGGAGGAGGTAGTAAGGTAAAGGTTGCAGCGTGAGAAATCGAACGGCACAACGGCCACGGGGGAAAAGGACCAAAGGACGTCGGAACGTGCCCTTTTGGTGGGGAAGACAGTCGATGGGGGGGATGAATACCATCGAAAGTGGCTTTATAAAGGAGGACTACGAAGAGTACGAACCCGCGCCTATCTGCCTGACAGCCGGAATCGCGGATCTTCGATGAGCAAATAAAGCAAGGAAAAAAATGTTAAGTTAAGAAATATTTGTCGACCACAATCAATAAAGGAGCCAAGGTACAGGGGTTGGAGACAGGGAAGACAGAAACTAGAAGGGGAGGAAAACGATGTCCTAAATAGAACCTTTCTGTGTATCTGATGACTTATTGGCGAAATGACCAAAGTTGCGTAGACTGGGGTCTCTAAAAGGGGATCAGCTTGTCATTAATATAAGTAAATACCAAGGACGGTATATTTAAAAGGGGAGGTACGAGTTGATCGTTGGAGGGTGAAACCACATCCAGTTCGAAGCAAGCCAAGGGCCAGAAATAGGCATGGTGAGGGAAGGAGGGTTTCGTAGGGGAAGGCAACTGCCCCGGAAAAACCACCATACGCTGTAAAGATTTATCGAACGTCATTTGACTCGCATAGACAATCTTGATTCCTACACAAAATGCACGCCACCGAGTCAAGAGGCTGGAGGTTAAAAAAACAGAGGTGGGAGGAGGACAGATCGGCCCAGTGTGTATTTTCGGACATCCAGTAGAGGTCGTACCGGCCAGCAGGATTTCCCAGAAGAAAGGAGACATTTGACTGGGAGAGAAGAAAGCTTCTCGAACTGAAAGCTCGGAATGGCCATGTTCTAAGGTAATTGGAACTTCCACGGTTGTGGGGAGGGGTCAAGGGGAGAAAAACCTAAATCTGGGAAAAGAGGGCTTCGTCCTTGAAAAGGCCGCTCGTCTATCGTTATGCCGACCGAATGACCACATCATGTGTTTGTTTTCGGAAGCGGACAAGGGGAACGGGAAGGACGATTCCGGGAACGAAAAACTGGAACAAAAAGAAGGTTGACTAAAAGCAAGGCATCGGCGAGATAAAAGGCAAATTGCACTTCCGCGGAAGAGGAGGTCTACCCATGAGAGATTAATAAAGAGAGCGGGTGTGGACCTTTCATGAGGGAAGAGAGCCCTTAAGAATAGTAGGGGAACGAATCCGCTGAAATGAAGTACTGCGCCCTCAAGTACAGGGAAACACAGGATTGGGGTGGGAAAAATAGGAGGGAGGGGGAAGGAAGGAACTATAAAAAATGACCCAACAGCTGGGATCTTAGGGAGGGGTTCGTCTTTCCCTTTCGTTGGAATGGAGGAGTCTAAATTGAAAATCAAAGAAATACTAACGAAACGTCAAGGGGGGTGCAAAAGGGTCATAGATAAGTGTGACGCTTGTTACAACCTTTATAAGAGACTGGGATTATAGGGTGACAGCCCGCGCGCAGCACTTAGGCTTGACAAGGAAAAGAGGACTGTGGGGGTCTCGTTTGAAGGGGGGGGGGAACTGCACGGTTTTTCGGAAACTGGTCAAACTAGTCCATGGGAACTCCTGAGCGAAATCTGGTATGATCGAAATAAGGAGGAACGAGCCACTGCGGAAGGGGATTCTGGAAAAAGGAAATGGGCTCAAGGTGGGAAGGTTTATAACAAGAGATTTTGGCTATGGGAGAGGGGATATTGTCCTAAATGATCCTCCCTAATATCGAGAAAAAAAAAAAAGGGACTTATAAAAAAGAAAGAGGAGAGGCAGTACGCCCTGCTACTATCCGGCAACGCGATACCAGCTGCAACCTGATCGTTAGAAACAAAATGCCGAAATTCCGGCAAAGCAGAGGGAACATTCAAACTGGAGAATACTTTGGGTCTGATTAATTTCGATCATACAAGGTTTCGGCTCCTCAGAGTAACTCAGAAGAGGAATTGAAAGGGAACAGGGGGGAAATTCAAGAGGTTCCAGACACAAAATGCGAAAAATCCGGAGGTGTGTCCTAAACTCAGTGGCTCATTCGAGGAGAGGAGTGGAAAGAAAAAGGCTACGTAAGGGTAGGTACCAATACTTATCTACATATTCGCAGAAACTTTAGAAAGTATCAGGGGGGGGATTTCAATTGCAATTAAAAGAAAAAAAACAAATTGAAAGGGAAAGGCAGAAAAACACGACATTCACAGAGGGGTTATATGTGGATACGTCTAAACGTCATTGAAAAGAATTCCTTGCGAAGAAAATTCCTGGGATTTGGGACATGGATGGAGGGGGAAAGGCTGCTGTAAGTTCAGAATAGAATGGGCAGTAAAGGGAGAGGACTGCTCGTGATGTAAAACAAGGGAAAAGCAAGCGCTCTGGTCCGCGCGAAAGATATTCCTCTTGACCAGGGAAGAGGGGGGAAGGGGAACTGTCAAAGGGTGAGAGATACTGGAGGGGGGGTTGAGAAACGGACTTGAAAAACGGTAGCCGGATCGGAGGACGCATGACGAAAACCACAAAGAGAAGGCGAGTCGTGACCATTGGGTCGTAATAACAAGAAGAGAAAACCCTTTTCATGGGGGGGGGGGGGCAAACAATCCGGGAGGGAAAGGGTGTGTTTCGCCGGAACCGCTCAACATCCGACGTGAATTATAGAACCATGAGCAGCTAAACTGCGTCACGTGCTATTCAACGAGAGGAGAAAATAGTAAAAAGATCAAGGCGGAGGGAAGCGAATCTTAAATTGTCTGGTCTTTAATGGTAACGACTCGGAAAGGGATGTGGCAGAGAAATACCACATGGGCCTATGCTTGTCATCCAAGTCTGACTGCGGTGGTCAACGCCTCGGAGAGGTCTCATTGGGTAAAAGGGAGAACATCGACCGAAGAAAAATAAGAACGAAAGAAAAGCTGGAAAAAGGGCTTTTGGGTTGGCGATCAGATACCATCGAACCCGTCCGGCAGCACCTAAATTCATCGTCGGGGCTGAGATTGATCTGAGGTATTTTAGAAAAAACCCTATAAATCTCGTCGAGCCAAATAACCCATGGGGTTTTTTTGTGTGTGGGGGTGTTTGGTGGTTGTGGGGGGGGGGGGGGTTTGGTGTGGGGGGGTTTGGTTGTGGGGCTATACTAAAAAATCTCATGAAAGATCTACAATGCCCTCGCCTCAGCAGTCAGGTAAGTCCTCCCAATAGAGTAAGCCTCAAGGCGAGATGCTGGGTTGAAGCGTTCCCTCACAAAGAAGATCGTCCTCCAGAAAAAAAAGGGAGATGTAGAAAACGGGGGTTCAAACACGGTCTTTAAAGGCCGGTCTCGTTTGAGGAGCGTTCGGCATAACAGAAGGAAGGGACCGCTTTCACTGAACATAGGGGAAAGAGGGGGGTAGAGAAAATCTGGTCAATGCGTCAAGCACTTGCGGATGGTGTCACCATCGAGGAAACAAAAAGGGGGAACGTTTCAAAACTAAAAAGGTGGGGGGTGGAACTGGTCTAGCTGGAGTGGAAGGGGGAAAAGGACTAAAATGGGAAAAAAAAGAAGAAAGATTTAAAACCATAGCTTAACACAAATGAACAACTCTGAAGCTGCGGGTGTGTGAGTTGGGGAGTGAAGTATACGACAAACAAGGGAGATGAAACACCAACTGAAAAAAAAGAGTTGAATGCATGTCCTTTGAATCGCCACGAGTCAAAAAAAGCGGAGGAAAAAGTCAGACCATAGTCGATAACTAAGAAGGGGGCCTAAGAAACGAGAAAACTTCTATCAGCCAAACTGACGACCAAAAATCGTGCCCGTGTTGAGGAGGCAGGTTCGCACAAGTCTAGAGGGGAAAGGCATTAAGCATAACAAGGGTGGTCCTTCACGGGAAAGACACATAGCGGCGCGGCCCTCTGGAGATATCTATAAGTAGGACCAAGCAAGGAAGAGTAACGACAAAAAAGGTGGGAATGCAGAAATGCCCAACCCACGAATGAAAACTTCGGTGCGCTTGAAAAAAACGGCCCAAAAAAATGAGCCAATACATTCGAAGACTAATATGTCGGAACGAGAGGGGACGAAATTTCCTACTGAAGGTTACGATAAGAGCGGCGTCCAAGGAAGATTTTGGCCGCAAGATCGCCTCATATTGCTCAGAAGTGTAAGCTTGCGGGCAACCCAATCGGGGGGCTCGTGGAAAAAGGGGGCTAAGAGAGAAAGGAATAAAAAAATTAAGACTGGTAACGGGAAGGGGAGGGGGGAGTAATTAAGAATGAGGGAGGAAAAAACCATGACCGCGTATTCATCACAGGAGTAGGAAAAGAAGATGAAGCCTCTGTCCATAGGACTAAGGAGTAGGAACCGGGAAATATTAGGCATCTCAAATCCCTGAAAAAAAAAACCTCAACTTGGTTTATCGGCGATGGCCTACACCGATCCAACAGATTGGTGCCAGCAGCGAAACGAGCAGGGGTAAAAGGGGGGGAGAAGTCCTCAGACAAAGAGATTAGAAGGTTGATCACAAACAGAGGGAAAGGAATGAATCGCTTGCACACGTTGTAGGAACGGGCCGGAAACGGTATAAAACTGATTTTGACGAAGGGGGTCAAGGGGGGGAAGAACTGAAAAGAATGAAGGGGGGAGGGAAAAACAGTTTTGCTGGTTGGTCAAGTCTTTCGGCCTATCTCGTCAAGATAAGCCGTAGAAAAGCGGGCGGGCGAAAGCGGGGAGTAGAGGAAAAACAAGGGGGGGGGAAGTCTGGATCCGCTGCTAAAAACTTCTAACTATGCCTATTAACAGGGACGCTATCACGGCACGCTTAGAACTTTTTTGGGCGGAGAAAGGGTAAAAGGGAAGAGGGGAACGACATGAGTCGGGAACATCAGAAGGGAAAACGTAGGGAAGGGGGGGGAAGCGTTGGAATCAAAGTCATGCAGGAACCGTGAAGGGGGGGACTGGAGGGACATAGGGCTGATCAAAAGGGGAAAGAGAGATAACCAATTCAAGAAAAAAAAAACACTGGCGGTGAGGTCTAGAGTAATGTAACGCCGAGGACGAAAAGGGACTTGACATCTGTTAAAAGAGACAGCAAAAAGGACGGGGAACTAACGGGGTCGAGAGGCCCGTCGATGGGGTCGATAAACGCTCAGTGGGGGGTATAATTGCGTGGAAGAAAAAGAAAGGTCTAAAAAAAAGAAGCTGCATAAAGAAAAGAATAGGGATATCTTCGTTGAGAAGAAGCAAAAATCCTAAGACGTTAAGTTAAAGAACATAATGGGCAACCAGGTTAATAAAAATTCGTGTGGGGACACTCAGGCTTGGAAGAAAAGATGAAGTGGAAAAAGGACAAACTATCAGCACCATGAGGAGGAGGGGATTATCAAGTAGAAGGACAGTGCTCGCTGCAGGCGAGATCTCTGAGACTCTATGACCAAAGAGGGAGTGGACATACAGGCTCGTTTGCTGTGTGAAAAGGACCACCAGTTTGCGTAAGCTAACCCCTCGGTCCATCCCGAGTGGGGGGGAGGTACTGGTGACGAGGGATCCTGTGCCATCCAAGAAAAAAATTACTTTAACCAGAGTGGGAAAAAAAAAAAAACAGGTCTACTTCGTATATCTCTTTTGGACCTTAAACCAAAAAGACACCTACCAGGGAGGCTTGACGACGAAAGGGTCGGGACCTACAAAGGGGGAAGGAAAAAAAGGGGGAAAAAAACAAGGCCAATGTTGGGGGGGGGCGGGAAAAACAAAAAAAAAAAAGTAAATCGCAAATGCAAGTACCGGCCACAGCGATATTCCAAGAAAAGACGTGTCATTTACGAAGGAGGAAGGAAAGGAAAGCAGAGCAAAAGGAGGAGTGGGTGGTTGCAGCATGTTGGCATCGCGGTTTCACTTCATCGAGTGAAGGAGTTTGGAAAAGGGAGAAAACAAATAATCAGGTGAAAAGTCGGAGGGAAAAAAAGGCCGGCTTCTCCTAAAAGGAAGGCTCAACACGACACGGTTTTTTCACGCCAAGGTGGTGGAAAAAAAAGTGACGTCTAAACGTCTACGAAGGGAGAAAGGGAAATTGTTCAAAAACAACAGAAAGAGCAATACTACTGAGAAAGAGGATATGGTCACCCATGAGAGGAGGGGAAGAAAGATCTGCTTGGAAGGAAGGGGGCGGAAACAGTCAAAGAAAGAGAGTCGCCTGATTCGTGTAGAAATGTTCGAAAACTTTCCGAAACAAAATGGATCAAAAAAAAATAGTGGGGGAAAAGAACAAGTTCGGGGGTGAAGGAGGTGACAAAGAGAAAAAAGACACCGATACCAAAAAGCGGTCAATCTGCTGGGAGGAAAGGACGTGAGAGTGCAGGGGAAGGATGTCAAATGGGAACAAAGGGCAACATGCTAAGACAGGAAGATTTTGAAAGGGGGGGGGGAGGATGACAGTAAGGGAACCGTTCATCGAAGCGGAGGAAAAAGCCCGGAGGAGCAAGTAAGGGGATTAGAAAACAAAAAGAAAAAGGATTAAAGAACAGGGGGAATTTTATAAGAAAAGGGCAGGCATAGGCTCGTCAGTTTACAAATCAAGAAAAGCGGGGGGGTCGAAATAAATGGAGAGAAAGACATGGAAGCGAAGGGGAAAGGCAATGAGAGCACGTAATTAAGGCGCAGGGTGTCCTTTGTGCCAGAGATTGGCAAGATCGCGATGACCTCGGAAGTGCATAAAGAAGTAATGAGAGAACACCCCTGGGGGAGGAAGGGAAAGAAAAGAAAGAGGGAGAAACGGAAATATTCCAGGCAATAAATACAAAGGCCATACTGTGTATCGTAGAAAACATCCAGCGTAAGTGCCAATGAGGGACCGATCATAAGGGGAAGAATTCGGAGTGGAGAGGGGCGGGGCCGTGGTTGAGGCCCCAGGTTCGGGTCAACTCACGGCCAGTTCGACAAACTCAGGAAGAGCAAGAAAAAATTGGGCGACCCAGACGTCGCGTTTGAGGGGGGGGGGGAGAATAAGAAGATTGCTGCTCCTGCGCAGGGAGAGGGACACTATGGAATGTAAAAGGTCAACTACCTAGGGTATACGCAGGAAAAAGGGGAATGACGAGTATCGTCATAGTTTGATGGAGAAAAAGGAAGAAAAAGGGAACAAAAAGATTGTAAAGGTCCAGGAAACAAGACATATCGTCTCCGCTCAGAAAAAATTTGGGAGGCGTCATCCGCTTAAACAAACTATGAAAAGGGAAGGGGGGGTCACCATTCGAGGAACTTCTATTGACTGGGAAGGAGAGGGAGGAAGGTCGATGATTCTACGAAGTGGCTACGGGATTTAGGTCAAGCAAGAAGCCCTCTCTCTTCAACGCTCATGGGGAAGGAAAGGATCGTCCGTGAAAGAGGGGGGAGGGCAGGTCAGAGGCGAGGGGGGAGGAGAAGATGGGGGGGGAGAAAGGATTGGGTCTAGGGTCTTAGAATAGGAAGACGACGTGCGATGACGAAAAAAACCACAATAACTGTGAGAAATTGTTCAGAAGAAAACTAGAGCCTTTGGCAAAAAAAATGCCGGGGCGGAAGGAATGGGTGTTTCGACCGTAAACAGCTAAAAAAGCAAGAATCTGTAATTGAAAAACGAAAGCAAAGGATCAAACTAGTCTTCACCGCCAGATGAAAAAAGACTCGAGACGGATCTCTGGAAGAGGAGGGATTCGGGCAGGACGAGGAGGAAGGGGAACGGGGGGATTGGCACTACTCAAAAGGAAGGGGGGGGAAGAAAAGGAAAAATCACAGCCCTAAACCAAAATTACTGAGGCCAGCGTACCCGAAATTATGCAGAATGGGGGTAATGAATCTGTGAGAAAAAAGGAGATGAAAAGGGGGGCAATCGAAATGGTACAGGATCCAACTTAAAGTTCGGTGTAAAATCTGCTGGGGGGGCCGGATACCATTCGAGACCTCATAAATACTAAGGAAGACTCGAAGGGAAGAGGGAGGGATAGGGGAAAAAAAAAAAATCACTGGGGGGATTACATTCTATCACAGCCATGCCTAATAATCGATCGTCTGCGTTTTCAGAAGCAACCGCAGGGGTCAGAGAAAGAAAGGGGGGGAGACGAGAAAGGAAAAGGATCGCACACGGGAGACGCGAGCAAAACTGGGAGGGGGTCTACCCAAATAGACGGAGCTTCATAGTTGAAGAGAAGGTTACGGGAAGGGTGGAAATAGTGTAAACGCCACTTCGCAATCATGAAACGGATCTATCAACACACGAAATGAGAAGGTATGGGGAAAACGCTTTGTTGCAAGCCCACAGATTATGAACCTTCCAGTCGATAGGTTGAGGTCTAGGATAATAGGGCAATATAGAGGAAAGGGAGGACAGCATAGGCACGGTTCGACTCTCACCCCGCGTGGGAGAAAAGAAAGGGATGGTTTCTAAAAAGGAAAAGCAGAAGGGAACCGCAAAAAAAAATTTCCGACACTTGTTGGTGTGCCCGTTCGTTCGCGGCGGTGACGGGGGAAAGGGGGGGAATTGGCGATTTCCAGAGGGGGGGAGGGGGACTCTTGAGGGAAAAGATGTGGATTAAAGGGGGAAGGCGGGAGGACGACTATCCAAGAGGCGAGGGATTGGTCAGACGAGGAAAACGCAAACGTCGGCCTGAAAGTGAGCCTTAATATTTCAAGGGCGACACGGAAATACGCCGCACCGATTTGGAGACCTGGGTCGGCGTGTGCGGTCAACCGCCACCCCCAAGAAAAAGAAGGGTTTTCAAATTGGGTTAGGGAGCATGAAGAGAAGAGGTGAGCGCAGTGGGGTGCTGGTCCCGACAGGTAGTACGTGGCGATAGCGGGAGGGGACCGAGGGGAAGGATGCCTATGATTACTGCGCGTCACCATAGCATCCTGGGGGGGTAGAGAATTAGAGTGCGACCTGGCGGTACGTTGTGGTTCCAAGGAGGAGCGCGAAAAAAAATCTTCACTGCAATGAGCACCTTGTACATAGGATGGAGAATAGGGGGAAAAAATGTAAGGGAGGGCAAAAAGCTTCCTTCCGTCTTCCAGACCCCACACTCTTTTGAAGGAATGACAGATAGGAGGGAAAGAGAGGCTAAAGACATACGAAAAATTCTGGCTCAATAACCCGTTTTTATAGTTTACTGTAGAAGACCCTATGGCAAAAAAAATCGGACATCTGTTTGGCTACGGGGGCCTTATGAAGGGAGTAGGGGAGAGCCATTATTGTTATCCTAATACCGCTCCGGGTGACAATATTTACAGAAAGTCCAAGAAATCAGCCGTGGTGCTCGAAGATCAGAAGAATCAGATTAGTGACGCGACAATTGGAAAAGTAATTACAAATCGAATTTCGAAAGGAGCAAAATACACCGAAGGCATGGAGAATGTGGCTAGAGTATTAAAAGATAGTATGAAAAGCAGAAATTCCTGTGAAATTAAAGGGGGATTATGGTACACCTTGGAAAGATACCTACCAGGACAAGGAGGAAGGGAAATCGAGGGGCGTAGGGTACAACAGCTCATTATGACAGAACTGCTTTTGAGGCGAACGAAGGGGAAAAAAGGTCAAAAGTTGACAGTACAGCTTTAGTCCTGGGGACACAACCAAATTTTCTTAAGAGAGAAAGAAAGGATGAAAAATAAACAAGAAAATCTGGAGGGATTGCCTTTTGGGAATCGGCGGAAGACCTGTAGTTAAGAAGACTCCGGGCAAAAAAAAAACAGGGGAGAACAATCTGAATAAGTTGAAGCTGGTGGTGAGATTACAGGTGAGGAATTTATAAGAGGGTGTTGGGAAACTATAAAGGAATTTAGTTTTGTTATGTGCCGAAAGGAGCTTTAAAGAAGACCAAAGTCTAATTTTAGGGGTTAGATCTGTTTCAAAGAGAAAGGACTTACATCTTCTAGGGGGAAATAAAAGAGTCAATCAGTGGGGAGAAACTGGGGGGAACCGTTCTATATGACATTGATGAAACTAAAAAACGGCTGTAAAAGGTCGGAAACGTTGTGGGGAGTGTATTTACCCGGTACGAGAATTACTAGGGGGGGGGGGTCATATGAAGGCTAAGAATTATATTTAAGGATTAGGGGGGGGTTAGGGGAAGGAATTTGGGGGGGCGTAGTAAACCTGAAGTATTATTTATCTTAGTACGGGTTAAGAACTTAAGCTATCAGCAAGGGCACCCATGAGGAAAACTAGGGACGAAACTTTAAATCTAAGCATCTTTTTAATCCAAGATAGTACCACCCCAGCAAAAAAATTCGCAAAACTAAATTCTGGGGGGGGGAACGGAAAAGAGAACCTGGCAAAAAGAGGAGGATGCCTGTGTAGTGTATAGCAGCAATGCCCTACATTTGTGAAAAGTACGATAAGTTCTCAGGGAGGAGAGGGGGGGGAAGGGGGAGGAGACACGGTCTCGAACACATACACCAACGAGTGGGAAAAAAAATGGAGATGCAGCAAAGTGGGAAGGAAATAACTTATCATAAGTCATCCCAAACTGGAAAAGAAAAGGGAAAGAACTATACAAAGGAAATTGATTTTTTGGTAAAGTGAATTGTTTCAGGGCCTGGGGAAGACCGGTATTTCATTGTGGGGGGGGGGGATGAAGGTTGAATTACACAGTAGGATGCTTTAGTGATATAATGTAGAACAGACTTAGGGAGTGGCCATATGGTTATAGGAGGAACACAGTAACTTCCCCATTAGGTGATCTCCCACTCTTTCCAGACTGTGGACGAGAACCCAGGCTAACCAACTAGTCAGCTAAAAAAGTCGAAGGAAGTGCCTCCTACTTCAATCCAATAGGCGCAAGGGAGAGGGAATTTCAAACAAAGTGCACAAGGGGGGGGGGGGAAAGAGGTGAGTATTTTCATCAGAGAGCGTGTATCAGGAAAAATCTATAATCCTTTCGAAGGGAAAAACTAATTTACAGGCTACATTCGAAAAAGGGAAATCTGTGAAAAAGGCACGCTCAAACCTTACCCATCACAGAGACGCAACGGCGGGCAGTGTAAAAAGCGTAAATAAATGTAGATCGGGGAAAAAAGAAACCTACCACGACAAAGAGTCCCTGTCTAAAGTTTTCGTATTTTGTGATAGGGAGAAGGCCCTACTTGGGGGAGGAAAACAGGCGGAGAACACAAAACCCAGAGAAGACCATTGGAGAACTAAAAGCACGGCTCATGTGATTGTGTCTAGCAGTTACAAACAAAAGAGGGAAGGCTGTACTTTAGCGTCCCCTTAAGGGCTGTCCAACGTTATCTCCACGAGGAGCAAGGGGTGTGAACTTAGGGGGGAAGAATTTAGGAGCACGCGGGACCCGGATACGTTGACCAAACACGATCCTGCAACGTGCACGAAGGGGGAAAGGCACCCCCTGGTAGGTCCACATCCAGGGGGGTTTTTAACGGAAATTATTGACTTGAAATTGGGAGGACCGCACGTAAAGTTTCATCTGTCCTGGGAAGCCCCCTGACGAACAAAGGGGATGTTTAGAACGCCTAAAAGACGGGCCAAGACAAAGTGGCGGGAATCAAAGTAGGTTCGTATTACGGATGCACCCATTGGCCAGGAAGATCTGGGGAAAGAGGGGAAGCACATACAAAAAAAAAGGTCATCAGAAGCTCACGCAAAAAGTTAACGGTTCTGCGGACTACATGTCCCCTCCGCAAAGTGGGCAGAAAGATCCACAAAGGAAAATAACGCGAACATAAAGAAGGGATCTTCTCGCGGAGCTGTAGAATGGTGAAAGGCCGGTCACAGGTTGCTTACAGCAAAAGGGGCCGGGGGAAGGGGGAACAAGCCCAGAATTTCGCCTATTCATCACGGAGAAATTGAGGGGCCAACTAAGAGGAAAACCAATTAGGTCTCTCTCCTCTTAAATATCCAGTCTCATTGAAGGGTACAAAAAGGATAATGACATCGATGACCCCTTAGAAGAGGACCCATGCACATAAAAGAAACCCCCCGTTTGCGTGGGGGGTTGAATAAAAGAATTGAGGAAAAACCTTTTTGGGGGGTGCAGGTGGAACGAAAGAATCTGGGGTCCTTCCACGGAGAAAAAAGGGATCAAATGAGGTCCATGTGGGGACGGTTGAATCATGTCCCCGGTTGGCGGAGGGTGGGTGGAATAGGGAGTACTACTTCAACGGGGAATGGAGGCAAAAAACCCGAGGAAGCCGGGGGTGGGGGAGATAACGAAAATAAGGAAGGGGTCGAGAGATT